>JAABUV010005776.1_pt1 | contig 13890 bp, 15 predicted proteins | sample 5559971 | NCBI WGS metagenome assembly JAABUV01 (sample SAMN10711881, study PRJNA513362) | rock metagenome | isolation source: Antarctica rocks | place: Antarctica: Victoria Land, Knobhead nord | collected 2015-12-19
AATGGTTCCAGCAGCTGTTGCAATCCGCCCTGGTCGCGACCGTCACCGCGGCCTACCGCGATTTCGGGGCGCTCGGCCTGGGCGCACTCGCCATGATCGCCGCCCGCCATGGGGTCGCGGTCGGCGATGCCGAGGGCCGCGCGCTCGCGGAAGGCCTGCGCCTCGCCACGTTGACCAACTCGACCGCGGCGGTCGGCGAGGCGCAGCTCACGAACGCCGGGCTGCGCGACCTCTTCGAGCAGGCGCTCTCCGCCGACATTGTCCGGCACCTCAAGCTGGCCCCCGAGTCGTACCGGCTGGCCGCGGAGCAGCTGGGCGTGCCGCTCGAGCAGATCCGGCTCGTCGCCGCCCACGCATGGGATATCGCGGGCGCCCGGCGCGTCGGCTGCGCGACCGCGTTCGTCGCGCGTCCGGGGCAGGTGCTCGATCCGCTCGCCCCCCGCCCCGAGATCGTCGGTGCCGATCTGCGCGCGGTCGCCGCGCGGATCATCGCGCTGGAGCGGTAGGCGAGCGCCCGGGGAGGCCACCCACGATTCGTGGACCCCTTCTTGCGCCCCGTCGCCGGGGCGTCCCGCCGCGCGCCCGGCGCTGTATGGCCGTCGATCCGGAGGAACCATGACCGACAACCGCCCCGAACACGCCCTCGCACCCGGCACCGCCGCGCCCGACTTCGCCCTCCCCGCGCTCGACGGGCGCACCGTGTCGCTCGCCGACTATCGCGGGCGACAGCCCGTGCTGCTCGTCTTCTATCGGGGCTGGTGGTGACCACACTGCCAGCGGCAGATGGGCCAGTTGGCCCGGAACAACCACCGATTCGCGGCCGCGGGCGTCGCGCTCGTGATGGTGAGCGTCGATAGCCCCAGGCGAGCGCGGCAACTCGCCGACGCGGCGACCCCCCGACCGCCCTTCCCGGTGTTGTCGGACGTCGATGCCGACACGACCGTCGCCTACAACGTCTTCGCGGACGGCATCGCCATCGCGTCGACCTTCCTGCTCGATCGGGACGGGCGGATACGCTGGACCCACGTCGCCGACCGGCCCTCCGACCGGCCCACGGTCGACGCACTCCTCGCGCAGGTGGCCCTGTTGCGCGCCGCCGACTCGGCATGAGGCGCCGGGGGCGGGCGGGCTGGCCGGGGAGGACGCCCTTGCTCGGGCCCGAGCCCGGTCGCCCGCGACGACATGCGATGGTCCGTGCCGCTGCCGACGGGGCGACCGGGCGAACCCTCGGGTGCCCGGCACGGGGGTAACGGCGCGTGCCCCCCCCATCGGGCGGCGAGCGTCCGGGCGGCGGGCCCGGCGGGCCCCGCGGAGAACCGGTGCGCTCAGCACCCGGGAAGGGGCACGGATGCGACGGGATCCCTACGCCAGGTTCGCCGCGCACTACGATCGCCGGTGGTCTGGCTTCACCGCGCGCACGCACGCCGCGGTCCGCGCGCAACTCCCGGCCTCGCTCGCCGGCACACGGCTCCTCGATGTCGGTTGCGGGACTGGCACCCTCATCGCCGGCATCCTGGCGGACTGGCCCGCCGTGGCCGCCATCACCGGGGTCGGCGCGAGCGCCAGCATGCTCGCGCGGGCCGCGGCAAAACTGGCCGCGACGCCGCGGGGCGGCACGGTCACCCTGCTGGAGCAGCGCGGGGAGGCCCCCGACCTCCCCCCCGCGTCCTTCGATATCGTCCTGTGCGCCAACACCTTCCACTACTTCACCGACCCGGCGGCGACAGTGCGGCACCTGCGGACGCTGCTCGCGCCGGGCGGGAGGCTCATCCTGGAGGATTACTCGAAGCGGGGCCCGCTCGCGCGGTACGGCGAATGGGCCATCAGGCGGTACGACCCGGCGCATCGGCGCGCCTATACCCTCGCGGAGGCGCACCGACTGGTGGCCGACGCCGGGCTGGCCATCGCATACCAGGCGGGCTTTCGCATCGACCGATTGTGGCGCGGGTGGATCGTCACCGGCCAGCGGCCCCCCGCGCCGCAGAGCACGCCGGAAACACCGTTCGCGCGCCTGCCGCCGGGCGCCACGCACCCCTTGGGGTAACGATCGGGCAACGCTCCCCGGGGCAACGCCTTGGCGATCGGCGGCCACGCGCTGCACCCGGGTTGTCGACGCACCGCATTAGGCACCGACCGGCGTCTCCGGCCACCGGCCAGGTGTCTCGCGTCGGCACACAGACCGTCGTTCTCCTCGCGACCTTCTGGGTCGCAGGCAAGCGCACTATTTGAAAGCGGCATGATCGCCTGCGACCCCCGACGAGCGGGCCGGACATGGGGTCCGGCACCGCGGAAATGCGCTGCTCAGCGCCCCTGGCGGCTGGTAGTGGCGCGGAGGACGATGAGACCGGAGAGCAGACCGAGCAGGCCGAGGACCGGTACCCCGCGCCGGTCCGCGCGCCGGGCCATGCCACCCGTGGGGTTGCCCCGTTGCGACGGCTCTCCCGCACTTTCGATGCTTAATAGTGGCGCTCCACGTGGCACGGCTGAAAATGCCCCGAAAACCGCACTTGCTGTTACTGTCTGGCACATGTTGCTCGGTCATTTGGCCGATCGTCCGACGACAAAACCTTAAGCATCGAAAGTGCGGGAGAGCCGTTGCGACGGACACATGATGATGTGGTCCGAGTAGTGGAGGTGACCGATGCCGCATACCCACCCGCCGTACCCGTCGGAGTTCCGGGCGGAGGCCGTGCGCCTCGCCCGGGGGAGTGACAAATCGGTCCCGGCGCTCGCCGCCGACCTGGGCGTCTCGTCCGAGGCGCTGCGCCACTGGCTGCGCCGAGTCGACGTGGACGAGGGCCGCGGGCAGCCCGGCGCGTTGACGACCGACGAACGAGCGGAATTACGGCGGCTGCGCCGTGAGGTCAAGGTGCTCCAGCAGGAGCGCGCGATCCTCCGAAAAGCCGCGGTCTCCTGCGCGCAGGAGACCCTCGTATACTAGAGTCGCGTCGCAATAATGACAGTGGGCCGTCGCCCCCCGCCCCGCCGCAGCGGTTAGGCGGCGAGCTGCCGATTGACCAGGCCGACCACCGCGCAGGCCCGCCCGGTGTGGCCGGTGCGGTGCTGGCGGTCGCGGGCGGTGAGCGCCTCGAAGCGGCGCAGGCGGCCGATGCTGGGCTCAACTTTGATGCGGCGGCGGGCGATCGCGCGGTTGTCGGTACGGTCCTCGTCCGGACGGGGCTGGCCTTTGGGCTTCTTGCGCGGGCTGTAGCCTTCGCGGTGGAGGGTGGCGATACCCTGGTAGGCGGAATCGCCCATGATGCCGACCGCCGGCGGCAGCCGCCCGAGCAGGCCGGAGTCCTTGAACAGCGTGATATCCGCCGTCGGACCGGGGACGCTGTCGCCCACGTCGACGATCCGCCCCGTCTCCTCCTCCACCGCGACCTGGACCTTGCTGGTATGCGCCTTCTTCTTGCCGCTATACCATCGTTGCTGCTCCTCGGGGGCGCCTGGCCGCTGCACCCGCTGCTCGAACGTGTCCACCAGCACCAGCAGGCCCGGGGTGTTCTTCAGCAGCTGCGGCAGATCCCGCCGGTGGCGCGGGCCGGGGTCCGGCAGGCGCATGCTGTCGCGTCCCGCCGCTTCCAGCAAAGGCAGGAGGCGCGCGACGATGCGCGACGCGGGGCGATCATCCAGGCCGAACAGGTAGCCGAGCACCGGGAAGGTCGGGTATTGCCGCAGCCAGATGATCGTCAGCAGGAGCTGATCGGCCAGCGACAAGGTGAAGCGGCGCCCGCCGCCGATGGCACGGCACCGCCCCGGTCGCGCCAAGCGCTGTTGCTCCGCAGCGGCATACGGCCCAGTCAATTCCTGGACGATCTGCCGATACTCCGCCACCCCGATCCCCGTCAGCGCCCGGAAGACCGTCGGATACTGCGTCAACCACGCCGAACGCCCGATCATGCCCGCTCTCCCGCCGCTACGACCCGCATTCCTGAGACAAGTATACTGCCGCCAACGCTATTGCGACGCGACTCTAGTCAGGCGCGAGCGCGGCGAGCCGGTTGAGAGCAAACCGCAGCGTCTCCCCGACGATCTCCAGGCGGTTCATCGTCCGCACCGCCGCCAAGACGTGGGTAGAGTCGGTGCGCTGCCGCCCCCGCGCCTTGAGCAACGCCACCTGCTGCAGCCGTTCCAGCATGATCGTCAGGAGTCGCTGTTCGGCGTGACCGGCGATCAGTCGTGCGCGGAAGGCGTGGAGCACGGTGAAGTGGAAACCGGTGTCGGTGCGATCCAGGCCGAGCAGGTACTGCCAATCGATGCGACTGCGTACCGCGTCGGCCGTCTGGCGATCGGTCAGGCCCGCGAGGAACCGGAGGATCGTCACCACGGCGAGACGCCAGGGACATTCGGCCGCCTGCCCACGGGCCGCGAAGAGGTCAGCGAAGTCCTGGTCCGTGTACAGGCCGGCGAGCGCATCGCGCAGGTCCATGGCCAGGGTGCCCGTGGGGAACGCCGCCCACGCAACGCGGCTGGTCTCGTCAGGGATCGGGGTGATCGGCTGCGGTTGGTACGACATTTGCCCCTCCACATCATCCGTTACCGGCGGTATACCGCGCCACGAACGGCGAACAGCCTACCATAATGGAATGGGCAACAGTCTCAACGTTGGTAAAGGGCCTTGTAGCAAACGGCAGGCCAGCGGTAAGGCATTGTCAGGATAAGTAAGCGGTCTCGAGAGAGGCCGGGTGTGCGATACTCGGCGCATGAATGAACGTGACGAACGCCCTTGCTACAAGCGGCACCGGTTCCCGCCCGAGATCATCGGCCACGCCGTGTGGTTGTATTTCCGGTTCGCGCTGAGCTACCGGGACGTGGAAGAGCTGCTGGCCGAGCGCGGTGTGATCCTCACTTATGAGACGATCCGCCAGTGGTGCCGCAAGTTCGGCCAAGAGTACGCCAATGCGCTGCGCCGCAGTCGCCCGCGGCCTGGCGACAAGTGGCACTTGGACGAGGTCTTCGTCCAGATCAACGGCGTGCAGCATTACCTCTGGCGGGCCGTCGACCAGGACGGGCACGTGCTCGATATCCTCGTGCAGTCCCGCCGCGACAAGGCGGCGGCCACGAAATTCCTGCGCAAGTTGCTCAAGGGGCTCATGTATGTGCCGCGGGTCGTGATCACCGACAAGCTCGCGAGCTATGGGGCAGCCATGCGCGACGTCCTCCCGAGCGTCGAGCATCGGCAACACAAACGACTCAATAACCGCGCCGAGAACTCGCATCAGCCCACACGCGAGCGCGAGCGGCGGATGCGACGGTTCAAGAGCCTCGGCCACGCCCAGCGTTTCCTCGCCGCGTATGGCCCGATCGCCAGCCACTTCCGACCCCGCCGCCACCGCCTGACCGCCGCCGCCTACCGTGCCACCAGCGCCGCACGCTTCGCCGCCTGGCGCGCCGTCACCGGCTAGCCCCGCCATGGCCTGAGCGGCGGCACCGCCCCGCCGCAACCCGCCTCGACGTACCTGTTTGCCCCACAATAGGACTTTACTTGACAGTGCCCTTGACAGTGTGCATCCCCCCCACTATGCTGCCCCTGCGCTCGGATACTGCTTCCGAGTCCATCTCGCGAGGTAAAGCGTGGAAACCCCTCGTTCGTTATCCTCTCCGCTCCAACTGCTGTTAAGAGCCTTCGCTACCTGGAGGCCTGGCCGCAGTCTGCCCATTTCCACACCCTGATCGTCGCGCACACCCGCAGACCGCGCAGGCCACCGTTCCCGGTGGTTGATTTGCGTACGGTAGCTAGCGGAAGGTGCGGGGATGGGAACAGGGACGGACACGGCGGGCGAGGGCGCGGCGACACAGCGGGGCGGGTCGCTCCGGCATAATCGGGATTACCTCATCCTCTGGGACGGTGGCGCGCTCTCCGCCCTCGGGTCGCAGGCGTCGGCGCTGGCGCTCCCGTTGCTCATGCTGGCGGTGACCGGCTCCGCGGCCCGGGCGGGGTTACTGGGTGCCCTGCGCGGGCTCGTGTACGTCCTCCTCGGATTGCTCGCCGGTGGCCTGGTGGATCGCTGGGATCGCAAGCGGGTCATGGTGGTGTGTGACGTCGGTCGCGCCCTCGCCCTCGTTAGTATCCCGTTCGCGCTCGCACTCGGGCGGCTCACCGCCGCCCAGCTCTACCTGGTTACCCTGATTGAGGGGACGCTGTTCATCTTCTTCGGCTTGGCGGAGACACCCGCCCTGCGACACGTCGTGCCCGCGGCCCGGCTCCCCGCTGCGCTGGCCCAGGGCCAGGCGACCGGTGCCGTGGCCGGCCTCCTCGGTCCGGCGCTCGGGGGCGCGCTCTTCGGCGCGGGCCACGCCCTCCCCTTCGTGGTGGACGCCGTCTCCTACGCCGCGTCGGTCGTCGGACTCCTGCTCGTGCGCACCCGTTTCCAGGAGGAACGCCACGCCGGTCCGGAGGCGCTCCGCGCGGCGATCGAGGCGGGGCTGCGCTGGCTATGGGCGGAGCCCGTCGTGCGTCGACTGCTGTGGGTGGCCGGCGGCGTCAACCTCCTCTACGGCGGCTGGGCGCTCCTCCTGATCGCCCTGGCCCGGCACCTGGGCGCGACCGATGCCGCGATCGGGCTCATTGTCGCGGGGGGTGGCGCGGGTGCCGTCCTCGGCGCACTCCTCACCCCGCGTGCCCAGCATCGGTTCACTGTGGGGCAGCTGATGGTCGGGCTCGCTTGGATCTTCGCGCTCACCTGGCCGCTGTATGCCCTCGCGCCGACCCCTATCGCGCTCGGCCTCGCCAACATGCTGATCTTCGTGTTCGTACCGATCTTCAACGGGACGCAATTCGGCTACCGGCTGCTCCTGGTCCCCGATGCGCTGCAAGGGCGGGTGAACAGCGCCTTCCGACTAATCACCTTCGGCAGCCAGGTACTCGGCTTCCTCCTGTTGGGCACGCTTCTGGATCGGTACGGGCCGGTGACGACCGTCTGGCTCCTGGTCGTGCCACAACTCGCCCTCGCCCTCTTCACCACGGCGTGTGGGCCGCTGCGGCGAGCGGGGTGGCTTGCCGGGGCTATGAGCGGCCCCATCCAGCCCTGACAACCACACCTCCTCCATACACTTGGCCCACGAGTCATCCGACCCGTCGAGTGCTGGTGCGTCCTCATTAATCCAGACGTCGAAGAGTTGCTGACCGAAGAGTTTCTTCCTCTCTAGCTCTTCCTTCAGTCGTTGCCGGATGGTGGTGAGGTCGCTCGTCACCCCATCGAGCGGGGCGGGGACGCGTCTTGACGTGGGGCTGGCGACCGCCATACGATGTGTCACATGCTACCAGGGTCGGCGGCGGAAGGCGGTGACGCGATCGAAAGCAAGATTGATTTAACCCCGCGTTCATGGCTACTTAACCATGTCTTAACCTGTAGCGTCTAGCCTTCGTGCGAACTGTACCCGGCTGATAGTGCGATACGGGAGTGGGAAGGAGCAGAGCGCAGATGGGATCGGCACAACTATCGCGACGAACGCTGCTGGCGCAAACCCTCGGACTCGGGGCGGCCGCCCTCCTCGCCGCGTGCGGTACCACGGCTACCGCGACGACAGCCCCGACGACGATCGCAACCAACCCCCCCACAGGTGGCGCCGCACCGTCCGCCGCCGCCACGACGCCACCCGCCGGGCGGACCGGGCTGACCGGCACGATCACCGTCTCGTATCCGGACGAGCTCGGCAAGAAACCGCCCTACGTCGACAAGGCCGCGAACGCCGTGCAGTCCGCCAACCCGGGCGCGACGGTGAAGACCGACCTGCAGAAGATCGGCGGCGGCGATTACTATACGAAGCTGCTGCTGGCCCTCGGCCAGGGCGATGCCCCCGACGTCTTCCACGTCGGCGGCGACAGCATCGGCGAGCTGGCCGAGGCCGGCCTCATCGCGCCGCTCGACGACTACCTCAAGAACTGGGCGGACTGGCGATATTATCCCGAGGCGGTCCGCTCCGGCGTCACCTACAACGGCAAGGTCTACGCCATCCCCTACGGCCTCGATACGCGCTTCCTCTACTATCGCCGCGACGTTTTCCAGAAGGCCGGCCTCGCGACCGACTGGCAGCCGAAGAACGTCGCCGACATCCTCACCGCGGCCAAGGCGATCAAGGCCCAGGTGCCGGATGTGCTGCCGTATGCCCTCTACGCCGGCCAGGCGGCCGACACCGGCGCGGCCAACCATGCCTTCGTGCCGCTGTTGTGGGCCTACGGCGGCGAGCTGCAGGACAAGGGCGGGAAGTGGATCGGCGACAGCCCGGCGCTCCGTAAGGTGCTCGCCTACTACGCCGAGGCATACCAGACCGACAAGGTCGTCCCGAACGAGATCCTGACCACGACGAAACCGTGGACCGCGATGCGCGAGAAGCTCGGCAACGGCGGGCTCGGGCTGTTGTTCGAGGGGGGCTGGGTCTACGGCGGCTGGGCGAACAAGGACCAGGCGGCCACCCAGAAGAACGTCGGCTATCTGCTCCACCCGACCGAGAACGGCGGACCGTCCTTCACGATCGGCGGGCCCGGGACGTGCTGGTACATCGGGGCCAAGAGCAAGAACAAGGACCTGGCCTGGGCTTTCATCCAGGCCTGGAACAACAAGGACACCGTGGCGCAGATCAACATCGAGGACCCGCACCCGGTCGCCCGGACCGACTCGGCCGAGGTGCCCGAATTCAAGGCGCAGCAGTTCCTCGTCGACTCCACCGCGTCCTTGAAGCAAGCGCGGTTCACGCCCCCGGACCCGCGCTACAGCAAGTTCATCACGGTGGTGCAGAAGGCGACCGATCGCGTGGCCACGGGGCAGGGCAGCGCGGACGACAGCGCCAAGCGGTTCACGGACGACCTGAAGCAGGCGCTCGGTGCCGAGAATGTCGTGACCCAGTAGCGGCGCGGCTGTGCTCGCGGCCCGGCGCTCGCCTACTGTTTGGCGAGCGCCGGGCCGCGAGCGACAAGGGGGCTGACGTGATCCGCCGCAACTCCGCCTACCTGGGCGGCCTGCTACCTGCCGCGTTCCTGCTGGCGCTCTTCTTCGTGGGGCCGGCGATCTGGGCCCTACGATCGAGCTTCACCAACCTGGCCCTGGTCGGGATCGACGCCGCGCAGCCCCGCTTCGTCGGGCTGGACAACTACCGACGGCTCTTCCACGACGCCGATCTGGTCGCGGTCCTCCAGAACTCCGTGGTGTTCGTCGTCGGCTCGGCGGTCGTCGGCCAGTTCGGCCTGGGGCTGGTGCTGGCCCTCCTGTTCGATCACGCCGAGCACCGGGGCTACAAGCTCGCCAACCTGGCATATGGGGCGGTCCTGCTGGCCTGGGTCAACCCGACCGTGATCGCCGGCTTCCTGTGGGTGGCGATGTTCGACTTCTACAACGGCTCGCTCAACGTCGCCCTGCACGCGCTCGGGATGGCGCCGGTCGACTGGCTCGGGCGCTACCCGATGCTGGCAGTGATCATCGCCAACGTCTGGCGGGGCACCGCCTTCGCGATGATGATCTTCCTGGGGGCGCTGAAGACGATCCCGACCGATATCTACGAGGCGGCGCGCGTGGACGGTGCGGGTGCCTGGCGACGGTTCTGGGATCACACGCTGCCGATCCTGCGCCCGATCGCGGCGCTGGCCCTGATGTCGCTGACCATCTCGACCTTCGGGGCCTTCCTGCTGATCCAGACCCTGACGAACGGCGGGCCGGGGTTCCGGACCGAGACGGCCGCGCTCTACGCCTATCACACCGCCTTCCGGACCTACGAGATCGGCTACGGTTCGACGATCGCGACGGTGCTACTGGCGCTGAATCTGCTCTTCGCGGGGGTGTATCTGCGATGGTCAAGACCGAAAGCCTGAGGGGCCGGGTGCGTCCGATGATGGGGGCCGAGCAGACGCGCGGTGTCGCGCGGCAGCGCGGGTCGTGGCTGGAATGGGTGCTGCTGCACGCGGCGTTTGTCGCGGTGATCGTCTTCTTCCTGACCCCGTTCCTCTGGCTCTTCTCGGCGGCCTTCGATGCGCATGCGGAGGCCTATCTCCGCTGGCCGCAGCAACCGACGCTGCAGAACTTCGTCACGGTCTTCCGGCAATACGCGTTCGGGCGCGCCCTCGGCAACAGCGCCTTCATCGCCACCGCGACGATGCTCCTCACGGTGGCGACGGTCACGCTGGCGGGCTACTCGCTTTCGCGGCTGCACTTCCGCTTCAAATCCTGGCTGACCTACGCGGTGTTGCTGCTGCAGACGATGCCTCTCTCCGCGACGATGGTCCCGATCTACGGCCTGGCGCGGCAGCTGGGCCTGCGCAACTCGTACCTGGGCCTCGTCCTGGTCCACGCCGCGATCGAGCTGCCCTTCCTGATCTGGTTGATGAAGGGGTTCTTCGACGCGGTGCCGCGCTACCTGGAGGAGGCGGCCTGGCTCGATGGGCGCTCGAAGCCGCGCGCACTCTTCGAGATCGTCCTGCCGGTCGCCCGACCGGGGCTGGTCGTGGCGGCGGGGCTCTCCTTCCTCAGCGCCTGGGCCGAGGTGCTGATGGTGCTCATCCTGGTCGACCAGCAGGACATGAAGACGGTGCCGCTGGCCTTCTACGAAACCTTCCGGACGCGCGGCGGTTACACCGAGGTGCGGTATGACCTGATCGCGGCAATGGGCGTGCTGTATGTGTTGCCGGTGCTGGTCATCTTCTTCGTCACGCGGCGGCACATGGTCCGCGGCCTCTCCGCCAGCCGGGGGCTGTGACGGGTCGCGCGCCGCGGCGGCGTGCGCCACAGATTGGGAGGGGCGATGGGGCGCGTCGAATTCGATCACGTGCGGAAGCACTTCGTCGGGCAAGCCATCCCGGCCGTCGACGACCTGGTGCTCGATGTCGTCGACGGTGAGTTGCTGGTGCTGCTCGGGCCGAGCGGCTGCGGCAAGACGACCGCGCTGCGGATGCTAGCGGGGCTCGAATGGCCCGACAGCGGCGACATCAGGATCGATGGCCGGAGCGTCGTGCGACTCGAGCCGAAGGATCGGGATGTGGCGCTGGTCTTCCAGAGCTACGCCCTCTACCCGCACATGACCGTGCGCGACAACATGCGCTACCCGCTCAAGGTGCGGAAGATGACGGCGGGCGAGCGCGACCGGCGCGTGGAGCAGGCCGCCGCGACGCTGAACCTGACGCACCTGCTGGGCCGCAAGCCGGCGCAACTCTCCGGCGGCGAGCAGCAGCGCGTCGCGCTGGGGCGGGCGATCGTCCGCGAGCCGAGCGTCTTCCTGATGGACGAGCCACTCTCCAATCTCGACGCGAAGCTGCGTACCCACACCCGGACCGAGATCAAGGCGTTGCAGCGACAGCTCGGGATCACGACGGTCTTCGTGACCCACGATCAGGCCGAGGCGATGACGCTGGCGGATCGCATCGCCGTCTTCAACGCCGGGCGGCTCCAGCAGATCGGCACGCCCGACGAGGTCTACGACCACCCGCGCAATGTCTTCGTGGCCGAGTTCATCGGCAGCCCGCCGATGAATCTGCTCCCGGCGACGTGGCAGGATGGCCGCCTCGTCGCCGCCGGGGGGTGGCGTCTCCCGGAGCCGCACCTGACCGCCGCCCCGCGCGGGGCGGTGCGGGTGGGGTTGCGCCCGGAGGCGATCGTGCTCGCCCACGAGGCGACCGAGGATACCCAGGCCGCGACCGTCTTCCTGACGGAGCCGCTCGGTAGCGAGGTGATCGTCAACGTCCGGCTCGCCGAGCACCTACTGCGGGTGCGGACGGCCCCGGAGGTACGCCCGGCGGCGGGCGAGACGGTCCATCTGCGCGCCGAGCCGCGCGGCCTACGCCTCTTCGACGCGGCATCCGGCGAGGCCTTGCGCTGATGGAACACGGACCACTCGCCGCGCCCGATGTCGTCCTCACCGGTCGTTTCGCGCCGGGGGAAGAGCGGCGTTACCGCCACGTGCCGTTCGCCGTGCCAATCGGCGTGGGCCAACTCCACATCGCCTACACATATAGCGACCGGATCGCCTCCGATCCGACGCTGCGGGGCGGGAACACCCTCGACATCGGCCTCTTCGACGAGCGCGGTGCCGCCGCCGGGAGCCCCGGATTCCGTGGCTGGAGTGGCAGTCACAAGGAGTCGTTCACGATAGACCGGGACTGGGCCACGCCCCCCTACCGGCCCGGCCCGCTCGGCGCGGGCATCTGGCAGGTGCTCCTCGGCCCGTACAAGATCGGCCCGCGCGGGCTCGACTATCGCGTGGCGATCTGGTTCGACCCCGGCTTGCCGCCCGCGACGCGGTCGTTCGCCCGGTCGGGCGTACCCCACATCCCGTCGCTACCACCGCCCGCCGAGCCAGGCTGGCTGCGCGGCGACCTGCACAGCCACACGCTCTTCTCCGACGGCGACTCCTGGCCCACAGAGGCGCTGCACGGGGCGGCGGAGGCGGGCCTCGACTTCCTCGGCATCACCGACCACAACAGCGTCAGCGCCCACGGCGCGCCCGACACGCAAGGCGGGGGAGACGATGCCCTGCCCTTCCTCGTCCCAGGGGTCGAGGTGACGACCTACGGGGGGCATTGGAATGTGTGGGGCACCGATCGCTGGTACGACTTCCGCGAGCCCGAACCCGCCGCGATCGCGGCAGCGATGTGCGAGGCGGTCGCGGCGGGCGGGCTGGTGAGCGTGAACCATCCCAAGCCGTTCGGCCCGCCATGGGAGTATCCGGGCGTGCGCGGCCATCACGGGATCGAGGTCTGGAACGGGCCATGGGATGCGCTCAACACGGTCGCGCTAGAGTACTGGGAGGCGCGGCTGCGCGCGGGGGAACGTGTGCTCGCCTTCGGCGGTAGCGACACGCACCGGTTGCGGGCACCCGCGCCCGAGGCGCTCTTCACGCCGCGCCTGGGCCGGCCGACCACCTGGGTCCGGGTCGCGGGCACGCCCACCGTCGGGGGCATCCTCGACGCTTTGCGGGCGGGTCGCTCGTTCCTCTCCGCCGAACCGGCGGGCCCGCAGCTCTATCTCGCGCAGGAGGGCGCGCGTATATGGGTGCGCTGCGTCGGCGCACGGGGGGCCTCCCTGATGGTCCTCTCCGAGCGCGGGGTAGTCTTCGCCGCGGCGATCGACGCCACCGATGACACCCGGCCGGTGCCCGCGCTCGGTGGGTGGGTGTACCTCCGCGCGCAGCTCGTCGACGCGCAAGGGCGCATCCTCGCCCTAACGAACCCTGTGTGGCGTTAACGCGGCGCGGCTCCTGTCGCGGTGTGGAGTTGCCTCACCTCTGCAGACAGCTGATGATGCGGTCTGAGAAGAGGAGGTGTTCGATGCCACGTACCCACCCACCCTCCCCGCCGGAGTTCCGCACCGAGGCGGTGCGCCTCGCGCGGGGCAGTGAAAAAACCATCCCGGCGCTCGCCGCCGATCTGGGCATCTCGTCCGAGGCGCTGCGGAGCTGGCTCCGGCAGGCCGACGCCGACGCGGGCCACGGGCAGCCGGGCGCGCTGACCACGGATGAGCGTGGGGAATTACGCCGCCTGCGGCGCGAGGTGAAGACCGTGCAGCAGGAGCGGGAGATCCTCCGAAAAGCGGCGGCCTCCTTCGCGAAGGATGCCCGATGAGCCGCTATCGGTCCAGCCACGCGGCGCGGGCCACTTACCCTGTCGTCGTCCTCTGCCGCGTCTTGCGCGTGTCGCGGGCCGGCTACTACGCCTGGGCGGGCCGCAGGGTGTCGGCCCGCGCCCGGGCCGACGCGGACCTGGCCGCGCAGATCGCCGCCGCGCACGCCCGCAGCCGGGCGACGTACGGGGTGCCGCGCATCCACGCCGCCCTGCGTGCGGCGGGTACCCGCACCTCCCGCCGCCGGGTGTCACGCCTCATGCGCGCTGGCGGGCTGGTGGGCTGTCACCGCCGCCGCCGCGCCCGCACCACCGTCGTGGACCCGGTGCAGCGGCCTGCGCCGAAT
>JAABUV010005777.1_pt1 | contig 13885 bp, 17 predicted proteins | sample 5559971 | NCBI WGS metagenome assembly JAABUV01 (sample SAMN10711881, study PRJNA513362) | rock metagenome | isolation source: Antarctica rocks | place: Antarctica: Victoria Land, Knobhead nord | collected 2015-12-19
CCCTAGGTCAGCTGAAGTCTTCCGCGCCGACTTCCAAGGAGACCCGGTGAAGGGTGCCGTGACGGCACTCGGCGATCATGCTCGGTGAGCACAGCGCACGCCAAATAGCGCTGTAGCGACCGTGCCTTGTATCGCCGACGATCGCAGCCGCGCAGCCGCGCAGCCGCTGCGACCGGTCTCGTAGACGATCGTCAAACCGGACAACGTCAGACTCGTGGTAGCGAGGAAGAACCACCGAGCCGACCGCAGCCAGGGGAGATTATGGCGGTTGGGGTGGCTCACTGGCAGGGACGACGATGGTGTGCATGATCTTGTCGGCGAAGGTCTGGCGCTTGGGGCGGTCCCAGATTGGGAACAGCCAGCCGAGGTAGCAGGCCGCGCTGTCGAACAAGTGCGCGAGCAGGCGGAGGAACGCTCTTCCCGCCCCGAGGGGCCGGCCCGTCCACTCGTCGATCAGCCGGGTCCTGGCGACCTGTTTGCCCCAGCTCTGCCCGGTGGAACCCTGCCTGAAGGCGCTGTTCCAGAACCCGGCGGCCGTGAGCGCATCGCGTTGCAACTGCGCGTCCTGGATAACGGTGGAAACCCGCGCCGAACCAACGAGGTTGTGATGAGCGGTCACCATGCCGTCCCGCGAGAGCCGAGCTGGGCGAGAAGCGCCTGGATGCGGTTCGCGGGCTCATGGCACGCTCCACCAAGGTTGCCCATCGAGCTGTACGGCGCGTCTCCCGCGCACAGTTCAACGACAGCTGTAGTTTGCAGAGGTGCCTACTTCGTTGATCAGCTCCGCGGACTCGCTCGACGGCCTTGCCCCGCTGGCGGAGGCGTTGGCCGATCCCACGCGGCGCCGCATTCTGGCGCTGCTGACCCGTGAAGGACATGTCTACCCCACGACCTTGGCCTCCGTCCTCGGTACCCGCCCAACGGCGTTGTCTCATCACCTGGCGTGGTTGCATCGGGCCGGTCTGGTGGTGGCTGTTCGGGAGGGGCGCCTTCTGCGGCAACAGCTTTCGTCCTCACGCCTGCGGCAGACATTGCTCGACCTGGGGGGTCTCGGCCCGGCCGGGCCCCCGGAAGTTGTCGCGACGCCGTCGTCCACCGTCGAGATGCAAAGCGGCAGTGCGCCGCGGTCGGAGCCGGAGATCCGCCATGCGCCTTCGCGGATTCCCAGTTCGCACCCGCATCACCAGCCACGGAATCTGACCGCGCAACAGCGTGAGACGTTTCGTCGCACAGCGACGCTCTCCCGGCTGGCGAAGTCTGCGTCCCTGGCAGGCACCGGGCCGGAACCTCTGCACGAGATCAACGTCCCCACGTACGCGCCGTTGGAACTCATGCCGGCGTTGCCGGACCGGGGACTGCGGTCGTTGTCGCTGTTTTCCGGCGGCGGCGGCCTGGATCTGGGCTTCACGCGGGCAGGGATGCGGCACGTTGCGTCCTACGAGTTGCTGCAGGATGCGGCGGACACGCTGCAGAAGGCGCACCCGGACTGGCAGGTTTTTGGCGGCGAGGCCGGGAACGTGAACACCGTTTCCTGGGGGCAGTGGAAGGGAGAGGTTGACGTGTTGCACGGCGGCCCTCCGTGCCAGCCGTTCTCGGTAGCGGGACGCCAGCGCGGAGAGTTGGATCCTCGCGACGGTTGGCCGGCGTACGTGCGAGCAGTACGGGCGGTGCGGCCGCTGGCATTCGTGGCGGAGAACGTCCCTGCCCTGGCGTCGAAGAAGTTCGCCGCCTACGTCGGGCAAGTCATTACCGGTCCGCTGAGCAGGGACTACTCGATCATTCCCCTGCTGCTGCGCAGTGAGGACTTTGGTGTGCCGCAGACTCGCCGACGGGTGGTGTGGGTTGGTTTTCGGCGCCGCAAGGATGCGGCCCGCTTCCTGGCCCCCACACCGACCCATGGCTGGGGCTCGGACGGACAACTGGCCCCAGGTCTGGCGCGCACACCTGGGGTGAGAGAGGCCCTCGGCCTGCCCGACATTGGTTTCGACTGCCTCTCCCCGACCATTCGCAGCACGCTCACCGGCCCGCGGCACACCACCTCGATCTTGAACAGCACCGCAGCTCAGCGGGTCTTCGAGAGTCTGCGGGTGTGGCCGAACGGTGTTGCGCTCACCAGAGAGCGCGCCCGAGCGTTCGTCGCGGCCAACGGGCACTTCCGGCTGTCAGTGCCGGACGTGGCGCTTCTGCAGGGCTTCCCCGACGACTGGCCGTTCATGGGAGCGACGTACATGCAGCTTGGTCAGATCGGCAACGCAGTCCCCCCACCAATGGCCTACGCCGTGGCGTCGTCGGTGGCTGCCGCCTTGGCTTGAGCGGCGACCACCGGATCGACCTGCACCTGCACGGTTTCACCTCGTGACTCGGCGGCTTCCTTGGCGGCGAGATAGGTCCGCACCAGCTGCCGCAGGGAGGCGGCGTGGTCGCGCTCGATGCGAGTGAGCTTCTCCAGGTATCCGCGGGGGATGTGGGGGTTGTTCAGCGTTGCGCCGCGGCGGATGACGTAGCCGCAGCGTTCCTGCAGCAGATGCACCATTCGGTCGCGGGAGTAGCCACCGTCGGGGAGGTCGGCGTTGTCGCGGTACTGCTGGGCACTCCACTGGTTCTTCATGACCGACTTGGCGTCCGCAGTGGAGTACCGCTGCAGGTCTCCCAGCACCTGTACCAGCACGTCGTGGGTAACGAGTTGTGGCGCTCGCTGCGCGAGCACCAGGTCCGGCAGGACGTAACGCTCCTTCTCGGCGATCCACGGCGCCATGTCCGATGGCGATGCATATCTGCAGTAGCGGAGCTTCTTGCCGTCGGTGTCGTAGAACGCGAAAAGCCAGTGCAGGTTCTGCCACTTGGCGATGTGCTCGGGACCGAAGTCGCGGACCGTTGAGACTGACGTCTTGGTGGTCGACTTCAGCTCGAACGGCAGCGGGGTGTCGAGCTCCTCGAGCTCAAGGTCTGCGTCGATGTCGTCGCGCCGGCGGTCCTCGGGCACGGACAAGTTGAACAAGTCCACCATTTGCTGCTCGCGGGCGTCATCCTGGACAGGCATGCACCCACCATTCCTCACACCTCCCGTGGAACCGGACAGACCCGCCGTGTCCGGTCGCGCACCGCTGCCCAGCTCCACCGCGGTCCGTGATCGATTTCGGCGGCAGAAGACTCGTGACACGGCGCCTGAGTTGGCCCTGCGGCGGAAGGTTCACGCGCTTGGGTTGCGCTACCGCGTCGATGTGGCGCCGCTGCCCGGCGGGCGGCGGCGTGCCGACCTGGTGTTCTCCCGTGCCCGGATTGCGGTGTTCGTCGATGGCTGCTTTTGGCACAGCTGTCCCGTGCACGCGACCTCGCCCAAGTCGAATGCCCAGTGGTGGCGGTACAAGCTGGAGCGCACGGTTGAACGCGATCGGGAAACCGACATGGCTTTGACTGCGGCTGGATGGCTGGTTGTGCGGGTGTGGGAGCACGAGGACCCCAAGCATGCAGCCCAGCGGGTGCTGGATTCGTGGGGCTCCCGAAGCGCTTCACCTCCCGTTCCCCCGCGTCTCGTTCTTCAGGAAGACGGGGAACAGGGCCCTGCCGGGCCGGACGCGAGCACGCACCGCTGACCCTCCTCCGGTGGCGCACCCAGCGCTCAGTCTCGATGCTCAGTTCCCGGTTGGCGCGCAGGTGTGAGCACCGACCTCACCACGGCGAGCAGTGCGGTCGCCGTGGTGTCGTCAGTGCTGTCGAAAGCCACCGGGCCGTCGTCGTATTCACTGTCGGTGACATAGCGCCCGACGCCCCAGCCTCGTTGCTCGCCACGATCCCAGGACAGGCTGTCCTCGGCGTCGGTGATGAGCAGATGCTGCCCCGCTTCCAACGTGACCTCCAGTGCCGCGCACATCCCCCCGGTCTGGGTGAACACCGTCGGCAACCCTGCAGCCTCGAGGGCGGCGATGACATCGGCGTAACGGGCCGTACCGACAGCCATCGCCTCGTCCACACTGTTTGCCCAGGTCATAGCTGCACCTGGACGCCGATGTGGCCGATGGCGGTGTGGAACCGGCGGGCCTCCTCGTTGGCTGCGTGCAGGTGCTGGTTCACCTGGTGGAGGTGGTCGGCGGCTTCGGCGCAGCGGGCGGCAGGGTCGTGGGTGTCGGTGTCCTCGCGCAGGATGCGCCCGTCCGGGTAGTTGCCGGTCGCCGCGGCGCACTGGTCGCTGATGTGGGCCAGGGTGCTGGTCAGCTCGTCCAGGACGGCCCCGAGGGTGTAGAGGTCGGCCGCTTCGAGTTCGGGCGCGGTGCTGCGGGCTTCGCGGGCCACGGCATGGATGAGCTCTGTAGCGGTGGCGAGGTCGCTCACCAGCTGCGCTGTGTTGTTGTCGTCGTCGGTACTCACGGTTGCTCCTTCACGGTGTCGGTCTCGATCTTGCCGCCCGCCCCGATGATCGGGGGCCGCCCGAGCGTGCTGCTGATGGCGGCCAGGCGTTGCGTGGCGCTGCGTTGTGCGCGCCCGATGCTCACCAGGTGTGCGAACAGTGGTCTTGGGGTAGCTGCTCCGCGGCTTCGGTCAGCGAGGTTGCGGCAGCGTGGAAGCCGCGCCGGTAGGCAGCGCAGACCACGGTGATCGCGTAGTGCCCGACCGCTTCGGGGGAACCTCCGGCCATGGTGGCATCGGAGAGGGCACGGCTGAGCTGAGTGCCCCGGTGACCGGCCGCTCGTCCCGTCTGGGTCAGAGCGGCGGCGATACTCGCCGGATCGTGGGGTGTGCCGGCCTCGACCTGGGCAGCGATGAGCTCGAACAGTTCCCGGTACACCGGGCGCTCGAAGTCGTGTTGGGTGAGGGTGGCGGTGATGGTGCGGGCCACGGGCGAGGAGGACCACAGCAACGAGCACAAACACAGGGCCTCGACATCGGTCCGCGGGTCATCGAGCAGATCCCCGGCCTCGACGGGGCCCTCCGCAGGATCGTCGAGGACCTCCCCGTAGCCGTGGTCCGGCCCCGATGGTGCTGCGCTCATCACGGTGTCCTCCCCTCGTTGCCCGCAGTGTGCCCGATGGCCCCGACGCTGCCCGTGCCGTTCTCCGCGCGCTCCGGGCCCGGACTCACCTCGGCTGTGTCCGCCAAGCGGTGCCCGGGCACCAACCGTTGCGCCTTGCGAATCAGGCGGCGAGCGACCTTGATGTAGCCGTGGACCCAGAGGTGGTGTGCCGCGAGGGTGCCCGGCCGCGGCGTCACCTACCTCAACTTCCTGTCCGACCAGTTCGCCGGCTTCCATGCCATCGTCGTACCCGGCACCCTGCGAGACAGCCTGCATATCCTCGACGGGCTGCTCGAGCAGCAGACCACCCTGCAGCCCACCGAGCTGATGACCGACACCGCCGGCTACAGCGACCAAGTCTTCGGGCTGTTCCGGCTCCTCGGCTACCAGTTCAGCCCCCGCCTGGCCGACATCGGCTCCGCCCGGTTCTGGCGCATCACCCGTAACGCCGACTACGGCCCGCTGGGCGGCCTGGCCCGCCACCACATCAACACCGACCTCATCGCCGCGCACTGGGACGACCTGCTCCGGGTCGCCGGCAGCCTGGCCACCGGCACCGTCCGCGCCTCCGAGCTCCTGCGCGTCCTGCAAGGCGGTGGCCGGCCCACCCCGCTCGGACGGGCCGTCGCCGAGCTCGGCCGGATCACCAAGACCCTGTACCTGCTCGCCTACCTCGACGACGAGACCTACCGCCGGCGCATCCTCACCCAGCTCAACCGCACCGAGAGCCGGCACGCCCTCGCACGGGCCGTCTTCCACGGCCAGCGCGGGCAGCTGCGCCAGCGCTACCGCGAAGGCCAGGAAGACCAGCTCGGCGCGCTCGGCCTCGTCGTTAATGCCATCGTGCTGTGGAACACCCGCTACCAGAACGCCGCCCTGGACCAGCTACGCCGCGACGGTCACGACGTCCGCGACGACGACCTACGACGCCTGTCACCCCTCGGCCACGACCACCTCAACCTCCTCGGCCGCTACCAGTTCAGCGCCCCCGACCTCCCCGACGGACAGCTCCGCGCCCTACGCGACCCCGCCACCTGACAACCAGCCGCGGGTGCTTAGCGCACGATCCTGCGCCGTTGCTACCCACACCCCAGGTAGCGAACTGATCTTGGTGTCCCCGCATCTCGGCCCACCACACGACGGCGGCGGGCAGCCGCCACCACCGAAACCACGGTAAGCGGGCCAGGGGTGTCCCGAACGCCCACACCATGCGATCGGCGACCGCCGGCAACCCCTCAGCCGGGGTACGCAGCGAATCGGGCACCAGCATCGGCACCGGGTCCGGCGTGGAGGTCACCGGAGGATACGTTCCAGCTGGGCGCCTGCCCCTGAGGCTCGGTGCGCCACCCACCCCGCCCCCAACCGTGTGTTCAGCTCAGTCAACCGATCGCTGACCTGGCGCGGTTGGCTCATCACGGTGCCCCATCCTTTCCTGGGGTGGTGGTGCTCAGTGTTCGTACCCGCCCCGAGATTCACCGCGCCGTGGATGCAGTTGTGCTGGGGTCGGGGGTGCGCTCGGCGAGCTGCAGCAGCCGCCGTATGCGCCCGGCCACGGCGTCTTTGGTCATCGGCGGGTCGGCGTAGCGCTGCCCCAGCTCCTCCAGCGTGGCCTCGGGGTGCGCCAAGCGCAGGGCCCCGGCGTCGGCCAGGTGCTCGGGCACCCGGTCCCCGAGGATGCGTAACGCCTCTTGCACGCCTGCGCAGGCCTGCTCGGCGGCGGCCCGGGCGCGAAGCAGGTTCGACTCCCCGAACGCCTCCACCGTGGCGACGCCTGCACGGGAGGGGGGTTGGTACCACCTGGTCAGCATCTCCCGCACCCCCATGGCGCTCAACAAAGCATTGATGACGTCGAGGTCGCGGACAAACGCCTGGGGCTGCCCGCGGAATTCTTTGCTCCTAACGGGCACCCCGAGGCGTCGGGCGGCCCCGACCAGGGCCATCGCCGCCTCCGCGGTGGGGCAGGTCACCGTGAGTTCGGCTTTGCGCCCGGGCCCGCTCAGCCCACCCTGGGTGAGGAACGCACCCCGCCACAGGGCGGCCACGTCGCACACTCGCCCCGCCACCAGCTGCGGCGGCACCCCGCGCAATCCCCTGCCCGCACGGTCGGTCAGCCCGGTCCGCCGCGCCAGCTCGGCGCCGCCAGTGGTGATCAGCACCCGGTGCCCACCACTGCCGTGCCCCACTGCTGCCGCCGTGCCGCGGGGGGGTGTGCCGGTGTCGACCTGGAGGGGTCGGGAATCGGGACCGAGGACATCGGCACGGCACCCGTACACCTCGTACAGGCCGCGTTGCACCCGCACAGCGGCGGCCAAGCTCCCCACCGTGACCAGCACCACCACCCGTCCGCCCATCGGGTGCAACTGCCCAGCGAACCGCAACACACCCACCAGCTCCGCCCGCCGGCAACACCACGCCGCGACCCGCACCTGGGCAAGTTCGGCCAGGACCCGCTCAGTCGCCAACACCTGCCTAGTCACAGCTGCACCCTCTCCCCGCGTTCCGGCCACCCGAAGACCGGCCCCAGCTCGAGCACGGGGGTGTCGGCGGTGACGACGGGACGGCTGCCGTCCGCGGGCCGCGGCCTCGTCGTCGGTGCCCTCAGTGCTCATCACCGGCCCCCCTCCTGTGCCCGCGGTTGGCGCACGGAACACAGGGTGTGCCGCACGAGTGGGAGCAGCGCGCTGGGATGGTGGAGTCGTTGGTGGTGCAGAAAGGACTCGGGCTCCTCCGCCGCGTCGTCACGGTAGGCACCCACCGCCCATCCCTGCTGCGCGTCCCGGCTCCACACCAGGCTGTCCTGCGCATCGGTGATGAGCAGATGCCGCCCGGCTTCGCACCGCACCTCCAGGGCAGTGCACCTCCCCCGGTGTGCAGAAAGGTCGTGGGCAGCCCGGCGGCGTCCAGGGCAGCAATCTCGGCGGCGTAGCTGGCGGCACCCACCGCCATCACGTGGGCAAAACTCGAGGGCATCACCGTGTTCCCTCCCTGCTGTGGATGCCCGGTGCACCCCTCCGGGTACCTCACCCTGCCGACCCGGTATCACCTCGGTCGTCCTCTCCCCCGCCGGTGGGAGGAGCACTGTGCGGGGCTTGTGCTGACAGAAGCAGGCTCGTGCCATCCCCGCCCGGCCTGCGCGGGTGTCCTCGCATTCCTCGGCGGTGTGGGGGACCTGGCAGGGTGCGCAGATGCTCATGGTGTCTCCTTCGGTGCCCGGTGGCGTCTGACCACCTCTATCCTGGTCGTTCTAGTCAATCAATGCTAACCATTGCGCGGCACAATTTGCACCATTACTCGACGCAGTGCACTGTTCATTGTTGTTTGTCTTGTGTACCTTGCGCTGACGACGAACGTCGGTGGAGTTGGCTCATCCGCGGGGCGGTTTGTTGGGTAGTCGGGCGGGTGCGGGGGGTAGCTGATGACTGCCGTATCGCTTGCGGGTTTCGGTGATGGCGGCGCGGACGGCTTCGGCGACGAACTCGGTGCGGCTGGTCATCCGGGCGAGGGTTTTGCGGTCGGCGACGATGGCGGCCTCCATCGCCGCCACGGTGGCCTGCGCCACGGTGAAGCTGCGGGACACTCCCCTGCCGTCCTTGGGTTCGGGTCCGAGCGTGTGGGCGAGCTTGGCGCGGCGTTCCGGGGACAGCCGGGCGTGTTTGTCGATGACCCGGTTGATCCAGTGGGCGAAGCCGCTGGGTGCCTCGGGTGCGGTGTCCAGGTCCACCAGGTAGGCGCTTTTCGCGGTCTCGAAGGTGCCCAGGTGCCAGTAGGTGCCCAGCCGGGTGGTGGCCCCTGCGGCTGTGGCCGCGTCGGGGTGGGTCAGTTTCCCGGTGATGGCTTGGGTTTCCCGGTCGCGCAGGCTGCGGCGTTTGGTGCTCATCGGGTCGCTTTCGTGTTCTGGTAGATGCTGGCCAGCGCGGTCCGGTAGTCCTGGGCGACGGCTGAGGTGGGTCGGTAGACGCTGATGGTCTGCCCTGCGGTGTAGGAGTCGCGCACGGCGACCGCCTCCCGGATGGGGCTGGTGACCTGCCCGGGGTAGGTCGCGGTCAGCATTTCCAGGACTTCCCGGTCCAGGGTGCGCCGCGCGTCGTAGCGGGTGGGCACAATCCAGTGGATGCGCAGGCCCGGTCGCACCCGTTTCTCCAGGGTGTGGGCGATGACGCCGGCCAGGCGGCCCACCTGGTCGTAGGACTCCACCGCCGCCGAGACCGGCGCGATCACGACGTCCGCGGCGGCGAGCCCGGCGAGGGTGAGCCCGGTCAGACTGGGTGGGGTGTCGATCACCACGTCGTCGTAGTGTTCCCGGACGGTGGGGAGGTGATCGCGCAGGCTGGTCACCAGATCCGGTGGTGGTGTCGCCTCCACGGCCGAGAGGTCGTGGGTTCCCACCAGCACGCTCACCCCGGGCGCGGTGGGTGCTGGGACGGCGGCCTCGTCGGCGTCGGCCTCCCCCATCAGCACGTCGGCGGTGGCCGCCCCGATTTCCGTGTCGTGGGTGATGCCCAGTCGGGTGGTCAGGTTGCCCTGCTGGTCCAGGTCGATGGCCAGCACCCGGCGGCCCTGGCCGGCCAGGTAGTGCGCCAGCTCGGCGGCGGTGGTGGTCTTGGTGCTGCCCCCCTTGGGGAGGGCGGCGGTGTACACAGTCACTGGATGTGTCCTTTGCTGGTTCTGGTTACCCGCAGTCCCACTCCGGGTGTTGCTCCCACCGGACCTCGGTGGCTCCGGCGTAGCCGCACCCGAAGTCCCCGAGCGGGGCGTAACACACGTCCTCGCTGCCCTCGTCCTCGGCGTTCCAGGCCGCGATCCCGCTGTAGTAGAGGATGCCGTCGTCGTCGTACAGGCGGAAGCGGTGTCCCCGGCCCGGCGTGTCGAGCGCTTCCAGGAGGGCGCCGCGGGCGCGGGCGTGTCCCGAGATGCCCTCGGCGTTGCTGGTTGGGTTCGGGTCGGTGTGGTCGTGGGTGATGATCCACGCGTACACCGCGCTCTCCTCATCGCTGCGTAGGTTCTGGTGCTGCACTGTGGTCATGTCGGGGTCCTTTCCGAGGGGTGCTGGATTGATACGCCGAGTCTAGTCGGGCTGTTCAATGAAGGCTAGCAGTTCGCACGGTGAGTCCGCGTTGTTTCGGGGGGTAGCTGCCTGTTCGGTGTTGCGTGTCTGTGCGGTTGAAACTGTGGCGCATTAGGAGCTTGTGGCGGCCAGGAGTTCGAGCAGGTCTTCGGGCTCGTCGTGGTCCAGTCCGAGCGCAGTGCCCAGCAGCCGGGCGCGCTGCTCGCGCAGCGCAGCTGCATCGATGATCCAGGGCTGGTACACGTCGCGGTACCAGGCTGCGCAGACCCATTCGGGTTCACCGCGCAGCCAGGGCGGTGAGTCCTGCTGGTGGCGGCGGGCCCGCGCGTCGACGTCGCGCAGTGCTTCGCGCACCGACCGGCTGATCGTGGTGGCGTAGGCGTGCAGTGCGGTCCAGGTGATGAGGAATCCCGCGTCCCGGGGGGTGGGGGTGCCCACCCGGATGCCGCGCGGCCCGCACTGGTAGCCGGTGCCGCGCGGCCAGCGCTCGCCCAGCTGGCTGCCGCCCTGCATGGAGGTCCGCAAGTGGGGGATCGCGGTGTCCGGGCTGTGCAAGCATCCGGAGATGGGCCAGCCGCCGATGTCGGCCAGGGCTTGGCGGTGCTCCCGCGTCAGGGTGCTCATGGTGTTGGTCTCCTCGCCCGTCGGTGGGGGTGGGCTCAGCTCTGTACCGGGTGGCCGCAGACCTGACGGGCAATGGCGACGGTGCTCGCACCGAACGCCTCAGCCGGGGCACCCCACGTGGGCAGGCACCGGGAGGTGCCATCCGTCGTACCGATGACCAGCACGACACCCTGAGTGGTGGGCATGCAGAACACGCGCACCCGGTGGGCGCTGACACGCAGGCAGACGAAAGACCAGCAGGTGTGCGGCCCCTCCTGCGCGGACTCGCTGCCGGGGGCATGCCGAGCGCGGAAGACCCGCCCGGGTGCCCCGGCCCGGATGACGGCGGTCATCAGAGCACTGGCGTAGCGCGCCGACACCGCGCCCAGGGTGCCGGTGTCGCCGGTCTCGGTGCGAGCGGTGTTCGTGGTCATGATGGGCACCCATTCTGTGGTGTTCTGATAACTCCTAGTATAGTCGCTCTGTTCAATACATGCTAGACAATTTATGAGGTATCTTGCCGACAGTTCGGCAGCACAAGTTCTGTTTATCGTTGCGTTTGAAGTCGAACAATTCATAGTGCGCGGGGCCAGGTTTGTTGGTTTTGCAGCCGACCACGCCGGGGGCCTGGTTCGGTGTTCTCATCGTCGGCGGGTGCCGACTCGACCTGGGGGACCGGCAGGGGGCAAGCACGCTTCACCGCTTGCGGCCTGCTGGGCGCGCAGGTAGGCAACTGCCCGTAGTCGATGAGAACACCGCCTACCCAGCCCACCACCCAACGCACCCAGCCCCACCCGCCCCAGGTCTCATCAGAGGCGGCGGTGGTCCGGGGCTGCCGAAGGCCCCGGTTCATCTGGTACTGCGGAATGAGGATGGGGGAGAGCGTGTAAGTGTGCTGGTGGGTCGGCCGGCGCTTAGGTGTTCTCCGCTTCATGCTCGGCAACGCACGCTCCGGCTCGCCGGCACTCAGTAGTGTTGTCCCGTGGTTTTCGCGGTTGAGCGTGTCGCTCCGGTCATGCAATCTTTGATGAGAGTCACGTTGGGTTCCGCCCCACCCACTACGCCCATCTGTCCGTGGCGGTCACCACCCCGGGAGGTGGCGAGGTGAGTGCCATGGAGCGGGGGCGGGTGAAGCCCGGTTGGCTCGCTGACCACCCGGACCTGATGGCGCAGTGGCACCCCACCCGCAACACAGGGGTCGACCTCGGGACGATACGGGCCGGGTCAGGGCGCCGCGTCTGGTGGCAGTGCGAGCGAGGCCACGAGTGGCAGACCGTCGTCGGGAACCGGACGCGGAAGGGCTGCGGGTGCCCGATGTGCTTGGGTCGGCGCGCGAGTGACACGTACAACCTGGCCGTTGTACACCCGCAGGCGGCGGCCACTTGGCATCCCACCCGCAATGCTCCGCTGAGGGCAACCGAAATCACGCCGGACTCAAGCCGGCGGGTGTGGTGGCGGTGCGCAGCAGGTCACGAGTGGCAGGTGGCAGTAACCAATCGCATCCGGCATGAGTGCCCGTTCTGCTCGGGGAACAGGGTCACACCCGAGACCAGCCTGGCGGCCTTGCACCCCGGACTGGCTCAGGAATGGCATCCCACCCGCAACGGCATACGCTCGCCGGAAACGGTGACGGCGCGCGCAGGAGCCCCGGTGTGGTGGCTGTGCGGAAGATGCGGGCACGAGTGGCAAGCCAAGCCCGACACGCGAGCGCGCGGAACGGGATGCCGGGTGTGTGCATGGGCGTACCACCGCCGCGCAACCGAGCCGCTGACGGTGACCCATCCCGATGTGGCGGCGCAGTGGCATCCGACCGCGAACGGCGGTGCGACGCCGGATCGGATCACCTATGGATCACACCGGCAGGTGTGGTGGTCATGCGACCGTGGTCACGCTTGGGAGACGACGGTCACCAGCCGGACCTCGGGTAGGTCTCGCTGCCCGTATTGCACCGGGCATCGGGCCTGGCGGAACAACAGCTTCGCGGTCGCGGCCCCGGACCTGGCCGCCGAGTGGCACCCCACCCGCAATGGGAGCCTACGGCCCGAGCATGTGACGCCGCGATCATCGCGGCTGGTGTGGTGGCAGTGCGCCGCCGGCCACGAGTGGCAGGGTCAGCCACTTCATCGGCAGCAGGAAACGCGGGGCTGCCCGTACTGCACGGGGCGGTGGGCCACCGCCGAGACCAGCCTGGCGGCACTTGTTCCCGCGCTCGCCGCCGAGTGGCACCCCACCCACAACGGGACACTGCGCCCTGAGGACGTCACGCGAGCATCAAGTCGCCGGGTCTGGTGGCGCTGCGCGACGTGTGGGCACGACTGGGTGGCAGCTATCAACAACCGCACCCACTTCGGTGGTAGCCGCTGCCCGGTGTGCGCACGGAAGGCGGACGCGGGGAAACCCCGGCCACGGCGGACAGGGAAGGCGTGAGGTCGCGACGTCGCCTCGCTGATCGGTGGCCACGGTGTTCAGCGGTGGCGACCGTCCGAGTCGTCGATGTCCTGGCCGTGCGAGCGTTGGATGACCGGGGGCGGCGGGAGCGTGTCGAGGGGGGTGAATTCGACCAGGATGAGTTGGGGCACACCGCTGGGGCTGGGCAGGGGGGTGCCGCGGCAGTTCACCACGGTCCACCCGCCGTCGGTGCGGCGCAGGCGCACGTTGGGGACGTCGATCTGCGGCGCACCGCCGCGGGCCTTTTGGTAAGCCTGGAAGACGCGCACCATGTCATCGGGGTGCGCGGCGTTGCGGTCGTCGACGACGCCCACCCACTGGATGTCGGGCATGGGGTCGGTGAGCCAGCTGACCACCCGGGAGGTGTTGAGGTCGAGCACCGCGGCGGCGGTGCGGGTCGCTTGGTTGGTGAGGGTGTTGAGGGTATGGGTATGGGTAAGGGGCGAGGTCGAGGGGGCCGGGCTCGTCGCGGTGACATCGTGGGCAAGCCCACGGCAGGCATCGTGGTGGGGAGCGGGCATGCTGCGCATCACCATGCGGATGGTGCGCAGTTGGCCGTGCCGCTTGAAGCTGGCGGTGCCGTCCCAATGATCGTCGGGTGCTGGTGCCAGTGCCTTGACGAGGAAGGGCAGCCGCGGATCGATGTCGGTGACGCCGCGCAGCGCCAGCGGTGCGGTCAACCGGCGGTGCGTGAGGACCGGGGGGTCGTCGTAGCGCCCGGCCGATTGGGTGTTGAGCTCGATGCGGTGTGAGCGGGCCGA
>JAABUV010005780.1_pt1 | contig 13877 bp, 25 predicted proteins | sample 5559971 | NCBI WGS metagenome assembly JAABUV01 (sample SAMN10711881, study PRJNA513362) | rock metagenome | isolation source: Antarctica rocks | place: Antarctica: Victoria Land, Knobhead nord | collected 2015-12-19
GGCGCAGCACGGTGCTGGCCGCCAGGTCGATGTAGCTGCGCCCGTACAGCGCAGCGGCGGCGGCCGTGCCGCCAGGCTGCTCAAACAGGTTGAGCTCGCCGTAACGCGGCCGGTCCCGGGCGGCCCACCCGCTGTCCAGCGGCCCGGCCAGCCACGCGCGCGGGTCCCAGGCCCAACCGCTCTGCTGCGCCCCAGCGAACAGGTCGCGCTCCCAGTCTCCGCGCGCGGCCAGCCGCGCGCGCGGCGCGCCGTGCAGCGCGGCCGCCGCGCTGAAGCTCGCGTGCGCCGCCGCCTCAAAGCCGTTGCGGTAGCAGCCGTCAGCGAGCAGGCGCTCCGCGAGCGGCGTCGCGGAGTCGGGCACGGCGCCGACGTCAAAGCGGCAGTGGATGAGGATGGGCGTGCGCTCCCTGACGTGCTCCAGCAGCTCTGCGCGGCCGCAAGCGCTCGATACCTCCCCCGGTTTGCACAGGGTGCCCCACTGCGGAGCAGGCAGGGAGGGCGACCAAACTCGGTCGCAGGCATAAGAAGCGACCAAGCTTGCTCACCCATGAGGTCCAAGGGAGTGTAGCCCAGCGCGCATGCGCGCGCCTGGAGCTGCGGCAGCGCCGCCTTGGAACGCTGCGCAGCCTGCGCCTGCAAGCGTGCGAGCGCATGTGCCTGCGGCCTGCTCAGAACGCAAGGTTCAGTGCCTTCCATGGTAAAGGCACTCTAGCACTCCTGCTCAACGCTCTCAGTCCTCAGTCCGCAGTACAGTGTCATCGCTGACACTGCCTGTAGCGCATCTCTGACAAACAAGAGCCTCAAGCGCTCAGTCCCCACACTGGGGCTGCTAAATTGTTCATGCTCGACGTACTTACATGACAAGCAACCGCCTCAGGCGTGTGATAGAGCAGGGGTCATGCACAGTGCGAATGCACGGCCTGTAAAAGTTGGTAGGGCTTGCGACACTTGCTCTCGGAGGGGAGTTTCAAATAATAACCCCCTCTCACCATGCATTAAGCGATGCCGGAGCATGCAGAATGTGTTACTTCTGCTTCCATGCACGGCACTGCTGCTAGCCTGAGAGCTAGCAACCCACCTCTGTTTGACGTCTGAGCCACCCACAAGACGTCAGAATAGAGCACCATGGCACAGCTTAAAACCAAGTTCACAGAGGCGTTTAGAGTGGCTGCACCAATCATCGGCGCTCCAAGTGAGTGGCTTTCGATAGCTGGCTGTGCAACTCAGTCCTGCTGCAACCTGAGGTGACCTGTGCCGGCCGTCACACTGCTGAGTCTTGTGCAGTGGCGGGGGCGTCGGGAGCTGCGCTGGCCGCCGCCGTGGCCCGTGCTGGCGGCTTGGGCTTGCTGGGAAATTCTTTTGCTGCAGAGGCGTCCTGGACGGAGAGGTGCACCCCCTTTGGTAGAGTGGAGCGCTGAATCAGCAATAGCATACAGGCTACCTGTGGGACTCGTCTTGCCTAGTCACTACTTGGAACACCTGTGTATTCCATGCTTTGCCTCAGCACTGGGTTGCCGGGTCCGCTGCAGCGAGTACAAGAAGGCGCAGGAGCTGCTGGGCGCAAACGCCGACACCGCGCACTCCGCGCTCGGCGTCAGCTTCGTCAACTTCTTCAACCCGGGAGGCGACGAGTCTGTCACCTCCGCGCTTGCGATGAGGCCTGCCGCCGTGTGGCTGTGAGTGCCTGACGCTCGCTTCGGGTTGTGCCGCCCTTGCCTGCTCAAGACTCGTTTGGCTTATTTATCCCCCAACATCATTTTGTCTCTGATCACGCATGGCCAGCTAGCTCTCTTACGTACATAGGGAGAAGGAGCACCTGACTGCTGCGGAACCTGGCATGCCAAGCCACCTACACCCGGCCAGAGCGCGAGCGCAGGTCCTTTGGCAACTTTGAGCCGCTGAGCGCGCGCGTCAAGGCGGCCGGCGCCAAGCTCGTGTGCCAGGTGCAGACCGTGGAGCAGGCTCAGGCGGTCATACTCCTGGGCGCGGACGCGGTCGTCGCCCAGGTGCGATTCCGGGGCAGCAGATGCGTGTGGCCTTGCGAAAGCACGGCTGCCTGAATGTTCACTTTTGGATACAGAGCAGTGGCAGGAAGTAAGTTGGTGGGTGCTGACGGGAGTGTTGCCCAGCAGTGTAGCAATGCAGTCCATGTCTGAGTCATCATCCCTCGAATTGCCAATGTCGGCGATAGGCTGGGCTATGCCGGCCAGCGCGGCAAAGGCCTTCACCCCTGCTGCAAGCGCATCAGCTTCGGCCAAGGGGGCCTGCGCTGGGCATGCAGGGCAGCGAGTCGGGCGGGCACGGCGCGCGCGGCGGCAATGCGACTACGCTGTGCCTGCTGCCTGAGGTTGTGGATGCCGTTGCGGCGGCGTGCGCGCGCCACGGCCGGCCGCCTGTGCCCGTGCTGGCGGCAGGCGGCATCTGCGACGGCCGGCAGGTACACGCGCGCTGTACCCTGATTTGACTGCCCATGTGTTGGAACAAGGGACCCCGTCTACACAGTGCTGTCTTGCACGCAGCCCTGTTTGCTGTGTAAGAGCCAACTAAGGCTGCCTATGTGAAGCCTGGATGAGTGGCTTGCTGCGTCACGAACAGTTTGCAGGGAGCTTCACAGGGTGCCTGCAGGAGCTGTACGGTCAATACCTGTCGCCGTGGAAACCGCGCAGGTGGCGGCTGTGCTGGCGGCTGGCGCTGATGGCGCGGTGCTGGGCACCCGCCTATGTGCAACGCCGGAGTCGACCCTCAGCGATGCTAAGAAGGTGCGCATGCATTAGGAGCGGTGTGCGCGGCAGTTGGCCTTCTTAGCGCGACACAGCGCCCCGTGCATGCCAAGGACCACGCCTGTGTGCTGCTCTGTCATGGGCAGCTTCGCAGGGGCGAGCTCCCCCTGTTATGGGCAACAGCATCTGCCAGGCGCAGCATCTTCATCACGTGGGCGCAGGGCCCATGCTGTCTGTGCGCTGTGGTCACTTACAGCCTGGCACAACTGCAGGCGCTGTACGTGGGCGCCTCCGACGCGCGCGAGGGCGGCGCCACCGTGAGGACGCGCATCTACGACGACCTGGGCGCCGTGCCCTGGCCGGCGTACGCCGACGGCCGCGCACTCAAGAACCGCTTTGCCGAGCTGCATGTCCGCGGCGTGCCTGAGCAGGCGCGCGCCCCTGCTTTTGCTGCACGACCAAGGATCCACTCACACACGGTCATATGCATGCAATGACACACGTTCTGGCACGATTTGCCATGGGTCTAAGGCGCAACGGGAATGCTACAGTCATGCTGGTCATTCACAAGAAACGTGGTCGGGGCGGTTTGGTGCGCACCCTGCGTGCGCACCCTGCGTGCACGCTGGCCAGCTGCCAGACACGGGTGCTGGCAGGCTTTGGCCTGAGTTCGATAGAGCCTTGCATGCGAGGCCGTGCGGCTGGCGTGCAGGAGAAGGAGGCGCTGAAGAAGGAGCTGAAGGAGGCGGCTGCTCGCGGCGACACGTCGGTGGTGCAGGTGCGCCGAGTGCGCTGAGAGGCGGTGGCGGTCGCCGAGCGGGGCCTTGTTGAGCTGAGGCAGGCGCAGGGCTTGCAGCAAGGTGTCGTGTCTGCATGTTTTGCAACTGAATGTAACAATAAATTGTACATGGGAGGCATCGTGTGCGTGCAAACCTGGTCTGGCGGCGGCGTGGGCCTGATCAAATCCGTGGACGAGCCGGCCGAGGAGGTTGTGCGGCGCATCGTGAGTGAGGCGGCTGCGCAACTGCGGCGCGCCGCGGCGGCCGTTGTCGGCTGAGCGAGCATACGCTGGTCATGGCAGCCTGGTTGCCTGGCCAAGCGGTGCACCAGGCCTGTAAGGTGCCAGTACACCAACATTTCAGGTGGTGTGCAGCATGTAAGCAAACCGCGTGACAAGGCAATGCTGAGCTTACATGCATGGCTGTTACTGAAACTGGCAGTTGTGCATCTGAGGCAGATCCGCAGGTGCCCTCTGAGCCAGTTAAGGTGCACCCAGGAGTGGCCCGCGCACGTGTATCTGTGCCACGGTTTGAAGCAAACAAACTCCTGCAGTGGCTAGGTGCAGTCTTTGCCATGCTGCCTATATATGTTGCCATGTTGCGCATATACGATGCATGTACATATGCATGCCCATAAGAGTATTTCTGTGCGGTAGTCTTCACGTATCTGTTTGTATCAGTCCCTACAAAGTCCTCGCTGTTTGTAATGCGGTGCTGTGACTGCGGCTGTCAGGCTTAACATAACTTAACATAGCTTAACACAGACAGGGCTAGCAGCTTGACGCTTGATTGGTGAGGAAACTCATGAGTAAGTATGTTGAATTCTGTATTTCTGGCTCTTCTTGCAAGGAGCCAAGCTTTAGAAGCTTTGCACCGGTTACAAGAGCTGAGGTCAAGGGCTGAACCCCGGCTAAGTACGGCTTCAAGCTCATCAGGTTCAGCTCGAGGCGATAAACGGTCCTTTTCACAAAATCAGGTATGGCGCATCCGCGTGCGCAGACCGACAAGGAGAACGCGGCACCCGTGCATGGTGGTGCAGAGCATGCGCGCGCTGCCAAGACGCCTGCAAGGCGCGGGCTCAGCGCGCGGGCTGGCAAGCCCCTGCAACCCGTGGATGCAAACACGCTGCCGGCGCAGCGCAACACCTCAGAGCCAGAGGTGTGCTCCTAGCCCGTCCTCGTGCAAGCTGATGCATGTGAGCATGAGGGGCACGCACGTGACTCTGTTTACTTAACAGCACTGCCAGTGCATATCTTCAGAAGCATAGAGCTGCTTAGATGTCAGCGTCGCAACCACAGGACATGTTGCTTGAGGACTGATATCCACACGCACGGGCAGACTGTTGTGAAGAGAGCCCTGCAGAGCAGAAGGCATGCGCTTGTGGAGAAGCCACTGGCGCGGCCCGCAGCGCAAGCAGCTTCCCCGCCCCAGGCGGTCAGCAGACCACAGTCGCCTGCTGCCACGCCCGCTCAGCTCAGCAGTCCACAGCCGCCTGCCGCCACGCCTGCTCACAGCACGGCGGGTGAGCATCACTTGCGCTGTACTCAGTTTGCACCTATGGGTCTCAACCACAGGGACTCAGAACACACTTACTGGCTCTTACGCATATACCAACTTTCAGTGTGTGCTTTGTTGGAGGCCCTTTGGTCCTTCCTACGTGGGTTGGGTATTGTTAGCACTGCCTGGCCTGCATTAAACAGGTGAGGCTGTATGCAGAGGCCAGCGAGGACGCCGCCGCCGCCGCCGCCGCGCCGCCCGAGCGCGCACCGACCTTTGAGCGGCTGGTGTGGGAGGAGGCGCGCCGTCTGCTGGCCGCTGTTGGCGACTGGGGCAGCAGACCACTGGACGAGCTGCTGGAACGCCTCTGCGCGCGCGGATGTGACGCAGACGAGGCCACTGTGGTTGCGGTATGCATCGCTTTGCTCACTTCTCCGTCCATATGTCGGATGGTATTTGTGGACTCCCATGAATGCTCCCTGTGGAAGGTGTTTGTGCACTCCCATGAATGCGAGGGTGCCTGCTGCAGGGCCACGCTTGTGACTACTGAAGACTATGTGCTTACAGAAGTGTCACGGGGCACTGAAGAGGGTGCACCTGCATTGACAGGAGCTTGAGCGGCTGCTCATGCGCTGGGACAAGGCCGCGGAGGGGCCCGATCGCTCCGAAGGCGCAGCCGCCCCCGCCACAGCTGTGGCGTCCGAGCCGCGCAGCCGCGCGCGGAGGCAGGATCCCGAGGCGCACCCTCCCAACGCCATCCCCGCGCGGGCTGCCACCGCGCCGGCCGCGAAGGTTGCAAGCAGTGCGGGGCGACGGGCGTGCGTTGCCGACTGGCTGGGCTCGGACACGGCAGCGACGCCTGAACAGGCCGGCCTCCCGCTGATGTACTCACCCGAGGAGCGCGCCATCTACAAGTGCGTCTAGCGCGCTCCAGGACTGCGGGGTTGCCAGCCGGCAGCCTGCAGCGGACCTTGTGCACTTAGGGCACCAGAGACACGAGGGCGGGGCAGAGGCCCAGCTGGACCTACCATCCCCTGTGCCTTCCTGGAACCCCCTGTGCTTGGTATTTGCCAGTAGGCCTGGCCTGGACGGGGTGCGCTTTGTGCTTGTGCGCCACGCGCCACTTTTGCCTGCCACAGTGGCAGGTCATAGGAGTGCGACAGCGCTGTGCTGCACACTGGCAGCATGTGTACATAGTGAGTGTTTTGGCGTGTGCTTTGCTATCTGTCTCTGTGCTAGCACTCTGCGTCCACGCTCATGCTTGGTCTGTATACGCCTTAGCTGGGTTGCAATACTGTCTGGTAAGGGGGCCAAGGGTATGCTCAGGGAGTGCGCGGGGGTCAGCGTAACAGATGGTCTTGCACCGGGCTTGACGGCTGACATGCAGCACTTGTAACAAAACCCACAAAGTCCGAGCCCACTTGGGTTCAACGCTCAGCTGCGGCGCTCCAGGCACGGATGATGCACCCGTAGGCTTGCATGCTTGGCCTTGTATGGAAGACCCCAGCTCCATGACTCACAAAACATGACCTGCCATATCAAAGCTGGCGTCTGCGCCCAGGGCGCCAGCGCCTACGCTCCTGCGCACCTAAGCAACCGACTTGCCTCTACGACGCCGTGCACTGCTGTGTGACACGTACCAACCCACAGCGTTGACCAGTATGAGTACCCCATGCCACAGTACGACCAGGCATGTCTGCTAACGACATGCTGTGCTGCTCCATAGCCTCCATTGCGGAGGTAAAAGTAGGCACTGTACGTATCAGGCATTCTCAATCTACGCTCCTCCCACTCCCTGCGGGGTAAAGAGTGAACGCTGGTCGCCCTCGACATGTGGCGTGCTCCCACAGACAGAAACCCGCGCCTCAAAGCGAGTTCCATGAGACATCATGGCTCCTCATCATCCCAGTTGCAGCATCCTTGCTGGCCGCATGCCTTCATGCACGCACCCCTGCAGCTGCAGCCTGCAGTCACAGCAATTTTGAAGCCCCTTGCAGCCGTCAATTACCTTGGGGGTCCTGCTGGGCCGTCACAAAGCGGCTGGCAGTCAAGCCCAGCAGCCGAGTCGCATCATACAGCCTCATGGGCGGGCACAAGTGACGCCGCCCTGAGCCCTGGCGAAAGCCATGCGCGAGCGGCACAGCAGGCTGCAGAAAGCTCCTGACCCACAGACGCCTAACTGCGAAAACCACCTGTGCTTAACCCTGCGGTATGTGCCGTCATGAAGACGGGCGCACGTGAGCCTGACATACCCTGTCCAACGCTGCACCGCGACTGTGCCCTGCCCACCACCGGCATGCCGCGCAGCACAGACATACAGGCGGCAGCACATGATTCAGCACCCATGCTCAGCGCGCCCTTACGCCCCTCGCCGCGCACTCACGCAGCAGCAGCCGCGCGCCGCGGATGTGGCAGCGCTGGCACGAGCCGAGCTAGAGCCCCCTGCGCCTCTGGCGCCGCCCTCGGTGGCAGCGTGCAGCGCATCAAATGCGGGGAAGCCGTCTTGAGGGTAGGTTAGGGTAGTTAGGTTAGGGTCCTCAGGCACCGCCCTCGGTGGCGGCGTGCAGCGCGCCGAACGCGGGGAAGCCGTTCTGTGGGTGCAGCAGCATCATGACGAACTGCGGCGCGCTCTGCGGCGGGGCGGCCTCGGCGGCCGCCTCGGCCTCGGCCTGCTGCGCGGCGCGCAGCCGGCGCGCCTTGTGCTCCACGCCGTATACGGCCTGCCGCAGTGGCGGGGCCACGGTGTCAGCACGCCGGCGGCGCTGCTGCGGCAGGTGCACAGACCGGGCGACGCTCGGCATGCGCGGCGTGTGTGATGCATGCGCAAAGGAGCATGCGGAGTGTGCGCGGCGCGTCAGTGAGAGTGCCATGTCGCACTTGTGAGCATGCAGCAATCGTACAGGCATCACCTCGCCGCGCGCAGAGCAGCCCTGGGAGCATGGAAGGATCGGGCTCTGCATCCAAGCTGGCAGGGCACCCAGCGCTGCTGCAGCCCCGCGGCGCATGCTCTCGCAGATGCGGGGCGGCCGTGAGGCCGGGGGCGCGCGTGCAGCGCGGCGATGAAGAGCGCGGTGGCCGCCCGCGGCACGCCGCGGCTGCCCGCGCGCCAGGCGAGCACGACGTGCGCGGCCTCCGCGCGCGCCTCCACGACGCCCGCGGCCGCCGCCGCCAGCAGCGCCAGCAGCAGGCCCAGGTCCACGACCCTGCCGCGGCCACCGTGGGTTTCAGTGTGTATACAAGGCAGGGTGGCGCGGGTGTGCCCATGTTGGGGGGCATGTCGGCGCCGGCAGCAGGCCCGCGATCACCAGCCTGCCGACGCCGCAGCATGCGCTGCTTGTCTGCAAGGTGCTGGGTGTACATGGGCTGGCTCGCCTGCATTGGGGCAGCCGCAGCGTCAGCTGCTGGGCCTGGTGAGCACCACAGCCGGGCGGGGCATGCGCCCGCACGACGCTTTGGCAGTGCTTGGCGGCGGGGTGCCGCAGCAGCAGCAGGCCCACAGGGGCGCTAGCGCTCGCAGTGCAGTGACGCAACGGCCGCGGTACAGGGGCCAGACCGGCAGTGCTGAAGGGCGTGAGCTGGCTCAGCAGCGTGTCATGCGCTTGGGACAAGCAGCCAGCAGCAGGGCAGCGAGGCTCCGCCTTGCCATGCGCATGCCGGCCTTCTGCGCTCACCCATGATAGGCGCAAAGCGAAAGAGCGTGCAGTGGATGCGAGCGAACTAGTGTCTGCTCACGGCCATGATGGGACGGGCAGGGAAGCGGGGGCCGCACCGCCCCTCGCCGGCCGGGTCCAGGGTGCAGAAGAGCTCGTGGCGCACGACGCGCATGAGGTGCTGGAAGCGCAGCGCGGGCAGGCCGGGCAGCAGGCGCCGCAGCAGCGCCTCCGCGCGCGCCGCCGGCACCGCCTTGGCGCTGCCCGCGGCGCTCGATGCGCCCGCCGCCTGCCGCCGAGCGCGCGCCAAACGCGCTCGCAGAGCGAGCGGCTGACGGCCGGCGCCTGACATGGCCGGCAGGGAGCTCAACCCCAGCGGACGCTGCATATTGTCATGCTCCGCTGACTGATGGGCTTCACACCAGCGGATGCTGCGTATTGTCACGCTACGCTGTTGATGGGCGTCACACGGCCTGGAGGTAGGCCAGATGGGGGCCCTGGCAAGCGCCGCCGGGGTAAAGAATTATGGCACGAGAGGGCCACCTCGGGCGCCAGGTTGGCGTCGGTGGCCGCGCGGCAGAGCGCCTTGGGCGCGAGCGCGGCCAGCGGCGCGAGCTCGCGCAGCAGCCCCGCGTCGACGCTCACCGCGAGCTCGGCCGCTGGGTCGGCTGGCGGCGCGGGCTTGGCCGCGCGGCGCAGGCCCGCGAATGCCGCCGCGCCCCAGGAGGCTTTCTGCGCGCGGCGCGAGCCGGCACGCTCACCAGCCAGCGCTCACCGGCCAGAGTGCAACGCATATCAACCCCTGCCTGCCTGCGGCGCTCCGCGCGGGCAGGCCTGCTGAGCGGCAGGCTGCGCAAGCGGCCTGCACACACTGGGAACAGGTCATGTCGCATGTTGCTTGCAGCAAGCATGGACGCGGGAGCACGCCAAGAGAAGCATTCGTGGGGGGACATTGCAGGGACAGGCTCGCGGGGCGCGGTTAGGGTTAGGCATAAAGCCTACCTTGGCATCCTTGGGCGCAACGGCGACCGCGGACGCGGTCTTGTCCTCCACGACCTCCATCAGGCGGCCCAGGCGCGTGCGGTCCTCGCCCTTGCGCGCCAGGCGGCGCAACATGTCGATCTCCTCGGCCACCTTGCCGCTGTAGCCTGCGCGCGCCGGCCCGCGCTAGGCGCCCCCGCGCAGGGCACGAGGCCGTGCGCAGTGCACACGCTGCATGCGCGCATTCCTACAGCGCCACCACAGCGGCAGCTCTGTATGAGGTGATTGATTATCCCTAAACACCCAAACATGCAAGCAACACTGACATTGAGCATATGCTACACAGCCGCAGGGTGACGCGCGCGGCGCGCAAGCCGCCAGCGCGCGAGCGCGCGCGTCGCGGGGCCCGGTGGGCAGCCGCACGGCCCGCACCGGAGGCCTTGAACGCGGCGCGCAGCGCCTTCTTGGCGGCGTCCTCGCGCGCGAGCCCGATCAGCGCGACGCTCAGGCTGAGCAGCGCGCGCCAGTGCCCGGGCGCCTGCGCGAGCACGCCCTCGTAGCACTCCACCGCGCCCTCGAACTCGCCGTGCTGCCGCAGCAGATTGCCCAGGTTGAAGAGCGCCTGCGCGCGCGCGCGCGCGGTTTTCAGCGTCTGCAGAGGTGCTGCGGCCGCACGGTGTGCGAGCATCTGTTCTTCTGCCTGCATGCGCTGCCGTTGCGTGCTCTGTGGGAATGGTGACCGGGGCCAAGGCTGCAGGCCTCCAGTCAGCACAGCCCTCAGTGGCCGCAGTGGGGGCCCCTCAACGTTTTAACCACCAGAACGGACTGCGCAGCCATCGCGCACCAATCATACATTAACGTCTCCGCCGCCTTGCATGAGCTCGCAGTCCTGCCGCGCTGCCAGGGTCGCGTCACGATGCAACCCTACCCTAGCGGTGGGCTGGCGGCGCGCCTCCAGGTGCTGCGGCGCGAGGCGCAGCGCCGCCTGGAATGCGGCGCGCGCGCCGTCCGCGTCGCCCAGCGCGCACAGCACGCAGCCTGCGCGCCCGTGCCCCTGCTCACGGCCACAACGTCCGAGGGCTTGCTGGGCCTTCGGCGCGGGCCCGGCTCGTCGGCATGCGCAGCACCCACGCACGCGCCGAGCACAGCGACTGCTGTCGGCAGTGCCGGCGTCCCCGGCCTGCGCTCACGGGCGCGGCCGCGCACACCGTGCGCCCAAGGCGGCGGCCGCACGGCGGGCAGCCCGCGGCAAGCCAGCCACACGAGCCTGGGCGCCGGCGCCCGCGCGCTCCTGCGGCGCACCCAGGTCGCAGTGCGCGTCGGCGTAGCCGGGCTGCAGCGCGACCGCAAAGTCGAGCTCGGCGCGCGCGGCCGCCAGGTCGCCGAGCGCGTACAGCGCGCTGCCGAGCAGCTTGCGCGCGCGGAAGTGGCCTGGGCAGGCCGCCGTGGCCGCGCCGTAGTGGTCGGCCGCGGCCAGCAGCCGGCCGTCGGCCTCCAGCGTGATGCCCAGGTTGACGTGCACCTTGGGCGCGAGCGCGTCGTCGCCCGGCGAGCGCGCCGCCTGCGAGGGTTTGCATTTGGGTTTCACTGACGAATACCAGGCCGTGCGTTCCCGCCCGCAGCGCATGTCTAAACATGTGCGCATTTGAGCCGTGCAACAGGCAGTGCAGCATTGATATGCACTGCGATGTGCATGCGTGCAAAGGCTGCAGAGCAAGGGCTTCAGTGCAAATGCGGGCCAAGGTCACTAGCAGTGCGCAGCGCGCACCTGCAGCGCGGCCTCGTACGCAGCTTCGGCCGGGCCGTAGCTCTGGCAGCCAAAGTGCGCGTTGCCGAGCTTGAAGAGCGTCCGCGCCTCGCTGGGGCGCAGGCGCGCGGCCTCCGCAAAGAACAGCGCTGCCTGCTCGTGGTGGCCCCTGCGTGCAGGGGTGCGATTATGGAAAGGGTGCTTGGTCGGTTGCATGCGGTGGGTCAGCTCTGTTTAAGCCGCCGACACAGGCCGTGCGCATGCATGCATGTCATGCGCATTGTTGATCTGCGAGGCGCAAGCAACCCCCCACCCTGAATGGCATGCCAAATTAACAGGTGCCGAGTTGAAATAACAATCGCATTTGCATGCTACTATGTTTTTTTTAAAAAGCCAAAGCAGAGTCAAAGGACATCGTGTTGAAGTGCGTGTGGTGCAGATACCAGCGATGAGTCAGGAACCAGGCAGTATGCGGGTCTGAGGACAGATAATGGCGGGGGCGCCAGCAGCACTGGAAGACCTGCCGGATGATGCGCTGGTAATCAAGGACCTGCTAGCAACGATGGTAAGTACGCACTGCTGCTATTCCCCTGCTAGCCTTCTGTAACAAAGCACAGCCTCTGTCAAACAATGCACCGCTAAGCTTTACCGCGACATGCAGGGCGTGACTGACTATGAGCCCCGCGTAGTGGAGCAGTTGCTCGACTTCTTGTACCGTTACGTATCAGAAACGTTGCAAGACGCGGACGTGCGCACCATCTATATGTGCACTTCCTGAGCTCTGCTTGGCTTGTGAGGCCCGCCATCAGCAGTTGTCGGGGGTTTAAGCTCCTGTGAAGGAAGTGTGAGGCCAGCTGACAACGCCGTGCAGGCATACAGCGAGCGGGCAAGCAAGGCGCGTACCGAAATACTGCCAGAGGACGTCATGCTGGCCATCCAGGCTCGCGAGGCCTTTTCCTTTGTGCAGCCGCCGCCACAGGATGTGCGTCAACAGCCTGCCCCCGTGCTGTGTGGGACGGGTGGGTGTCAGGGCTGCAGCAGGCAGGGCGGGAAGGGGGCCACAAGCTGTGTGCCTTTCAGCCCTGCGCATGCTTCCAAGCTTGTGCCAAGCTTGCAGCCCGTGGGAATACTGTGTGCTGTTACCGTTGAAACAGCACTGTCCCCCAGCTCCCTCAGCCGCCGCACAAGCAGGCTGGCTTGGCCAATGAAAGCTCGTAGCTGCAGACGCGGCTGGAGCGGGCGTGTTGCTGACAGTCTATGCGAGGCCAGAAGCTGTACGCGCGCCTGCCGCTCAGGGCGGGCCGCTTGCGCGACTCACGTGGCAGCCGCGTGCGCGCAACGCACCCCGGCCCGCAGGTGCTGCTGGGCCTGGCGGAGCAGCGCAACCGGCAGAAGCTGCCCGAGCTGGGGCGCCGCTACGGGCTGCGCCTGCCGCCCGAGGAGGACTGCCTGCTGGCGCCCAACTACCAGCTGCAGCGCCCGCCGGTGTCAATGGCGGAGGACACCGACGCGGCGACGGCGGGCGCGCACGCTCTGCCTGAGGCGGCGGCGGGGTCGCACGGCGCGCGCCGCGTGGCCGAGGCGAAGCAGATCCACATCAACCTAAAGGCTCGCGCAGAGAGACAGTAGCAGTGATCTGGGCGGCCATGCCATGCCCAGTGTGTCTGTGGTTCTGTCTTCTGTGTGTCTGTCCAAGGCGTGCGTGAGCAGGCATGGTAGATTGATGCATACCTGCCGTGCGGGTTACAGATTGTCAACACTGCATGTGCGCTTTGCCTGCATGGGTTCCACACGCATGAGGGCTGCCAAGCTCAGCATGGCCCGAAAAGGGAGAAGCCAACATAGTGTACACAAGCAGGCAACCCACACAGCTTGTTTATCAAGCAAGCACCCTGCACCACTTTTGTTGTCACCAACGTGCCTTGCCGCACGCGCTCTTATCAAGCCATGCTTGGTTTTACAATACAAGTGATTGACATCAGCTCGTTAGCACAGGGTTGCTGCCCTCGCATTCCCATGAGCGGCTTGCAAGCAACGCCCATGACAAATACTGCTCAAACGTGGTCAATCAGATTGCTGGAGCATTGTCCTGATGCCCCAGCCAAAGGGCTGTTGAAATGAATACCAGTGCCATCTTGACACAAGTTCATGCAAGCAGCCCATGTGCTGAAAGTCACCGGCGAGCCAGCGCCTGCAGCGGTGGCATAGGCAGAGCATCTGGCCACCAAATAAAGGGCCCCGACCCCGGCATGAGGTACGCAGGAACCATGGACCCCGATTCCGCCCGCTACCAGCGGCATGCTGGCAGAGGCACCGCAGCAACACTGCGCGTGCTTCTGGAGTCTGTCCCAGCTTGGAGTTCACCGGGCTCCATTCCCTAGGCAAAGTAGGTCGCCGGCGAGGCCACCTCCTGCAGCGCCTCCCACTGGTCGGGGTCGAGCGCGCGGCGCGCGGCGGCCAGCGCGGCCTCCTCGTGCGTGCGCCGGAACTCGCCCAGCGCCTT
>JAABUV010005781.1_pt1 | contig 13877 bp, 15 predicted proteins | sample 5559971 | NCBI WGS metagenome assembly JAABUV01 (sample SAMN10711881, study PRJNA513362) | rock metagenome | isolation source: Antarctica rocks | place: Antarctica: Victoria Land, Knobhead nord | collected 2015-12-19
GCGCGGCGATGGCCTGCGCGCCGAAGCTGGCCGAGCTGCCCTTGAACTGGTGCACCAGCTGGTCGACCTCGTTGAAGTCGGGCGCGGGCGCGGCCAGCTTGGCCTCCAGCTTGTCCACCTTGCCGGCCGAGTCCTCAAAGTACAGCTCCACGACCTCGGCCACAAAGTCGGGGTTGGTCGCGTCCTGCGCGCGCCGGCGCCCCCCTTTCTCGCCCTGCCTCACTCACGACCTCGACCACAAAGTCGGGGTTGGTCGCGTCCTGCGCGCCCGGCGCGCCCGCTCGCCACCCCCCCCCTGCCCATCCTAGCCAGGCTAGGTGCCTGGCTGGGGGGCACCCCTAGCCAGGGTGCCCCCTGGCCAGGGAGCACAGGGCTCCCTACCCCTGTGCTAGGGAGCTGGCACAGCTCCCACTGTGCAGCCCTGCGCACAGTGGGGTCCTGCAGGGCTCTGCCGGCTTTGCCGCGGCGCCGCGGGCTCGCTCGCCTCGCCCGGGGCCTGCGACACTCAAGCGTGGGGCCTCCGCCGGGGACGGGCGGCGGGCGCGCCGCCTTAGCGCCCCCGTCAACCGCCCCCGCCTGCCATAGAGCGGTGCGCGGGTGCACTGAGCCCGCCGCTGCGCGCCCGCAGCGCCTCCGGCCTGGACACCCCGCAGGCAGACGCCCCACAGCTGCACCACCTCTGCCGAATACGCCGCCGCTGTCGCACGTGACAGCGCAGGCCTGAGGCAGTGCTCCGAGGCTTGCTGTGTCCAGCGGGTGTGGCGGCCCCCGCCGCGCCGGCCGGGCGCGCCCGCCGCCACACTTGCTGCGTGCAAATGCCACGAGGCGGGCACTGCGAATACCCGTCAGTGCCTCCCGGCGCCTGTTCCAGAGCCAGCGCTGCCGGCGTAGCCTCTGTGCGGGGCGGGGCGGGCTGCGCAGAGCAAGCGTGCCGCCGGGGCAGGCGGGCGGCCCACGCTGAGGCAGCAGCGGCGTGAAACCAGAAAAAAAAATCCAGACCTCGGCACGAAACATCTCGACAATGCAGCACAACAAGCGTGGTTGTGAGCAGTGCGCTGCGCATATGCACGCATTGCAGCGTAGCCCGGCAGCGGCAGGTCCGGCCGTAGCGGCTGATCCTGGAGCCCAAGAAAGTGCTGGCCACACAAGGGCACCCAGTCTGAGGCCTGGCGAGAGCTCCAGCGCTGTACCGCTCCCCGCATTCGCAGAACCCAACCTACAACCCCGCTCCTCAGGGAGCCCGGGCTTGCCGGGAGCGCGCCTGCAGCTGCATGAGCTGCGCGAACTGGTCATCCAGCAGGCCCTCCTGCCCCAGGCTGTACAGCAGCGCCTCGATGCTCGCATTGACCTGCGCCAGCTCCACCGCAGACATCAAAGCCCCCCACTGAGCTGGTCGGGCGTCCGAGGCTCCCTTGCGCCTCTCGCTTGTGTGACTGATCTTGCCTGGCTTCTCTCTTACCTCTTACTTTTTTCCTCTTCTTGTTTTCCTTTCTGCAGGGAAAGGCGAGGGCATAAGGGGCATAGAATCCACCATCGGCTTTCTCACTCATGATTCATCAGCAAAGTTCTGCTCTGCACCAGCGTGTTGGCCCCGGACGTGAGGCAGGCAGTTCGCGGTTCGGTCTAGAGCCTGAGGCAACGTCAGTCACAACTACCCTACCAGCGTGTGCATCATCGCCGCGTACTTTCCAGGCGCCCCGAGCGAACCAAGGCAGAGTGCACCAAGGCAGAGCAGCGCACTCGCCCCTGCTCAAAGCGCAGGGTGTGATGGCAGCAGTACTCATGCCGCAGGTGCGTGCTGGTACATCGGATCTCGCTCACGGCGCTGCTTACCCAGCCAGCCCGTGTCTCTTCGGCTTCCTCGCAGGGCGTGGCTGAAAAGCAGTGACCCGAGTGACTCAGTGCTGACCAAACTGCTGACCAGGTCCGGGCGCCGTGCGCGCGGGCGCCCGCAACCTTCTCTGGCGAGAGCGATTTGCTACTCGACGCCCTTATTGCCGCGAGCCAGCCAAAGCGCTGCCGGTCTGTGAGCGCTGCAGAGCTGCGCGTGCTGGTGCCTTTTGACTTCACCGATCAAGCCATGTGCGTGCCTTGCCGGACGGAGCTGTTTTCAAGTTTACGGCAAATAGCCGTGTGTAGTGCACGCTGGGTTTGCTGGTTTGCGGAGGCGGACGGGGCCTGGACTGACCCCCCGGGCTGCATGGCAGGCCCCCCACGCTGGAAGCGACAAAACAGGTGGTCGGATCGACCCGCCGTCCGGCCGGGCAGGCCGGGCCTGGCTCGAAGCGCAGCAAGCCTGCGAGGCACGTTCAGGCGCTTTGCGTGGCTTGTGTTCCGGGTGTTTTCCCGGCATGAGGTTACCTGCCCGGCGTGCTGGTGCCACCACCACTGCTGTACTATGTTGCTGTACTAGGTTGGTGACTGGTGTGGCGCTGAGGTGTCCATGCCACATATGTCTGGGGTTGGTGACGGTACACCGCCCGTGCACAGCAGGCGGGTATATACCATGCCCTCCTTGGCTGTTCAGATGCTGACACTTCCTGTGCGCTTGCTGTGCGCAGGGAGGGTATCACGCAACGAGCGCGCGTGGTGAGCGCCAACCCTGTTCCCGCGCACAAGTCCTCGGGCGCGGGCGGCAAGTCCGCGCGCTCCACCAGTCCCAGCTCGACTGTATTTGCCGGCCCGGGATTTTCCACCAGCCCAGCGCCAGAGGCGCTGCCGATGCCGACGCGCGCCTTGCTGGCCCGCACGAGCGGCGGCAGCGGCGGGCCGTCCACACCAACCGCGGCCGCGGCCGCTGCCAATGCGCTGAAGCGCCTGCTGCAGGTCCCCGTTGCTGCCTGAGGCAGCCGGCGCCCGTCGTGCTTTGCTTTAGGTGCAGCGGAGTCGCGGGCGCGGGTGCCCGGCTGGAAACCTGTATCTGATAGGCAGGAGGCGCGGGCGCACTGGGTGGCGCGCGTGCTCGCGAGGCGGGCGCCGCCACGGCACTTTTGAACAGCCGGGGGGCGCGCCCGCAGAACTGCCCCAGTCCCCTCAGCCCGCTAGCAATGCTTCTTGCGCCGCCTCGGGGCCCCCGAGGCGGGCACCAGGGTTTTCCGGCTCACTCATTCTTTTGGCGTTGTATTATAACCGGGTGCGAGCGGGCCTGCGCTCGACGCCTTGCTCTCCTGCGGAGACGAGCGGCGAGCCTGGCCCCGGCATCCCGATGGGCTCCTTGCATGGACCCGGTATGGCACGGAGCGCCTGGCTCCTGGGGTAGGCTCTGGCGGAATGTGCCGCATCTGGCAAGGCTGTGAGACCCAGCGTTTGCAGGCGCCACAGGCGCAGCGCTGTGTGCATTTGGAGGTTGATAGAACTAGAGGACAGGGTGGTAAGCGGCGGGGTGCATTGGGGCGCTCGCGCAGACCGAGGCGGCCGCGGCGCGGTGCGCGCGGGTCTTGGTGCGAAACACACAGTTTTCTGCTGATTTCATATTGAGGGGAACACGCCTGCGTGGCACACTCGTGCTGCCCCCCCGGTGTCGTCTCGAGTCTGCTCTGCAGCCGCGTCGTGGGGCCTGGCGCAGCCTTGTGCGTGGCCAGGGCTAACCTGCCCTATGCAGTGCTCAGCGCGCCCCACGCGCAGCCGATGTAGGTGCGTGGCGCGGCAGGGGCGGTGCCGCCGCAGATTGCTGCGGCGTGACGGCGCCTGCCGCCCTCGCAGGTTGCATCATTTGGTCTTGCATCAAACAGGTCAGTGGGTGCATTCGGTGGGTGCAGGCCGCCTGGCCTGCATAGCCCTGTGTGTGTTGACGGTTCTGGTTCGCCGCCGTCGCGCGGTCCATAGCGTGTGCCATGGAAGTCGCAACAGGGGGAAAAAAGGTCAATTCGCAACATGGGGAAAAAAGGTGGGCGCCGACTGCGCTGTTTTGGCTCGCTTGTACGTTGCCAGCCAGGAGTGCGGGGGTGCTTGTGCACAGACTGTGTGCGGGGGCATGTTGGGCGCACGCTGCTCAGCGTGTAGGTGATAAAGCAGGTTGACAGGGGTGGGAGCAGGTTGGCAGGGGTGGGGTGCGGGCAGCAGAGAATGACACGCGTGGGACCCGCGCCCAGAGCCAGACCTTTTGTGCTCTGCCAGGGCTGCTTGCGGTGGAAAGGGCTCACAGCATGTGAGCCACTGTTAGCCCAGGGAGAATAATGTTGTTTCAGGCAGCTAGGAGGGCGGGATGGGTTTACCAAGGCTGCTGTACTCTGGCGGTGGATGATGTTGCAGTGCTTTCGTTGTCGATGCCATAGGATGCATGTGCGGGCGCGGGTCACTGCTGACTGCGATGAGGTGGCTGTGCGCCCTTGTGGTTGGGCGGGGCTGAGCCGTGCGGGGCTGAGCCGCATGATGTTGATGATGATGAAGGCCCGTTGGGTGCCCGCGCCTTTCGGCGCATAGACGGATGGTTTCGTGGATGATGTATTTTTTGGATGGGACATGTGTAGGCTGCGAGTGCAGGTATGTATGAGCAGCATCGCGGTGGGCAATGGGTCTATGTAATAACAGCGCAGCAAAGTCAGATATCTCTTAAAGTGCCAAGGCTCGGCATGTGGCACATGCTTGTGTGGTTGCATGACCTCCTGCTCCACACCAATGCAGTGCGTGTCTTGTTAAATGATTTAACGGGCTTGCCAGTACAGCGGCTGTGAGGCTACAAGCGGTGCTGCTCACTTTGTTATTTGCATGTCAACCAATATTCATGTGCTGCTGGCACCATGTTAACATGGACACTGCTTTGTGCAGACACACATGCGCACAGACTACCCCAAAAATATCCTACATCACCCCAATTTATAGTATGTCACGCACTTGTCGCAACGCAACTCACCTGACTGCAGTCAGGTGCGAGCATAGCGCATGCCTTGCTACCACACACCAGCGGTTCAGCGGTCTGCTGCTGAAAAAGGGCGAGCTAGCAGAGCTGGGCGGCTCCCTTGCGCAGACCTTGCATGCACCTGCTGGACCCAGGCAGCCGCTGCAGGAGGCCGCTTCAAGCCACGCATGCCACCGAACCCCTGGCCTCGCCATCAGGGCGCGCCGGCAGCCTGGGCCAACACGGGAAGGGGCGCCTGTCCGGCCAGGGCGCCATCGCGCGCGGCCGCGGGCGCCTCCGCCTCCTCCTCGGACACCTGCGGCGCAAGGCAGCCCGGTCGCCAGGCAGCGGCTGCCGCATGGCCGCATGGTCGCCTGTCCGCGCTCGCCCGTCCTCCCTGGTCTCTGGAGACCTTTGGGTCGCCGGCCCCGTCATACACACAGCGGCAGACAGCATTCGCAGCGCTCCTCGAGTCCACACATCTGCATTCTGCGCACACATGGCAAACACCATGCGGCTGCGCCACATGCGGCGTGCTGCCGGGACCCTGCCGGGACCCTGCCGGGACCCTGCTAGGGCCCTGCCTTGAAGAAGGTGTACGAGAGCGTCAGCTGGTCCACGCCGCGCAGGCGCGGGTCGGTCGCGAACTCGGGGTCGATGTAGAAGAACACGGGCATGTCCACCGTCTCGCCTGCGCGGCGCGGCGCGCGGGCGCCAGGGCTCAGCGCGGCGCGCAGCGCGCAGTCGGGCCGGGGGCAGCGCTGGCGCGTTTGGCTGCCCTACCCTACCCTACCCTGCCCACCCGAGCAGTTGCGCAAGGTGCGCACGCCATGGTGCCGGCCGGACAGGGCACGGGCAGCTACCTGCACCAGGGGAGGGCACAGCTCTTGTGCACGCAGCAGGCCAGGCGCGCGAGCGGCTTGCGACGCGTCACATCTCCCCGTCTGCGGCTCGCGCCGCAGACGTGCTGCGGGCCGCGCGCGCGGCGAGCGTCGCGCGCATACGCATGCAGCACCGAGCCTCGACACGGGCTGGCGCGAGCTTTGCGGCCGCAGCCGGCGCCTCCCTGCGACCCAAGTCAGGGGCAGCAGGGCCCGGCGCGGGCCCGCGAGGGCGCGCCTGGCCGCAGCTTCTGCTCCTCGAAGCAGAAGCACTGGATCTTGTTGAAGAACAGCCCGGCCTGCTGCGGCGCCACGTTGTATGTTGACACGCCCGTCACGGCATGGTCGCTCAGGTTGTGCGCGGTGTAGAACACGAGCGTGCTCTGCCCCGGCCGCACCTGCGGCGCCGCGCGCGCCGCGGGGCGTCGGCCTGCGGCAGCCGTGCAGCAGCCGCCTGCTGGATGCTGTCCCGCTCGGCAACCCCGTGTCGCGCGGCGTGCGGGCGCACGCCCTATTGCTGGGGCCCGGTACTTCCGCGCAGGCTTCGAGGCACGGCCGGGACGCGGCTCGGATGCAGCTGCGGCCTGCCCTCCCCCTGCTATTGCAGGCGCACGTCTCCCCTCCCCACTCTGCTCTGCCTGCAGCCAACCACTCCGGCCTCCTTGCCAGCTCTGCGGTGCGGGCGGGCGCACCTTGACCGCGCGCTGCGTGGGCTTGAACCGCCAATTCATGCCGTCAGAGACGTCGGCATTGAACGTGACCGTGACCTGCGCGCAGGCGCGCCCGCTGCTCAGGGTCTGCTTTGGGCCGTCATGCCCTGTCATCTCCGCTCGCCGGGTAGCGGTACTTCTGCAGGCGGGCGGTGCTGACGCGCAGGCGCCGCGCGCATGCCAGCCGGCAGCACGCCTGTCGGCCTGCGCGACGCCAGGCGCGCGCCGCGCCCCTCAGGACTGTCACGCATGCTTCGGCAGCAGGCATGCGGCACCAGCAGCAGCCCGCGGCTCCGCCCGCGGGCGCCTGTCCTGCGGGCGCGGCGCAGCAGCAGCCGCGCGGCGGTGGCGGCCTGCCAGGCGCGCACCTCGCGCGCGGCCGCGGCGGCCTCCAGCGCCTCGTCGCGGCTCCGCTCGCGCGCGGCCAGCTTGGCCTCCACCGTGCGCCCCTGCTGCACCGTGCCGCCGAAGCCCGTGGCCTGGCAGAACATCCTGCGCGCGTCCGCACCTGTCAACATAGGTCGCCGGCCGCATGCCCGCGCTGCCTGTCGCCCGCATCGCGCACCGTGCGGGCGGTGTCCCAGCATCACTGCGATGCATCAATGCAGAGCATGGCGGGTGGTTGCATATTAACCGCTGTGTCCTGCAAGCCTGAGTGCAGACGAGCAGCACTGATTCATGCCTAGAACAGTGGCCTACCTGCAGCTCCACGCAGGACAGGGCTGCCCATGCCATGTCATGCCATGCGCTGCAGGCCTGCATGGAGCAGCACTCGGAGGCGCACCGATACAGCGGCACTGACGCGTATGTGACGCCGACCATGCTCACGACCAGCGCCACCAGATACAGGCCCTGCACGCGACCCGTCACATGTGCATGCAGCCCGCACCGCAGCCAGAGCACAGGGCACAGGCGCGCATGCCGGGCGATGCGTCCGCGCTGCCAGTACAGCCTCTGCGACGACACAGATAGCGCAGCGAGCGCGCCGAACAGCGCCTGGACGGCGCTGCGCTTAGGGTAGGTTCAGGGCGGCACCTGGTCGGCGCTGCGCTTGGCGCCGTGGCCGCCGCGCCGCCGCGCCGCCGCGGACCCGCCACGGCCGCCGTCGGCCGCCGCCCCGCGCCCTGCGTGCGCCGCAAAGCCCCTGCGGGCGCTGGCCGCGAGCGCCGAGGGCCACGCGCGCGAGGCGCAGCCCCCGCTGGGGCCAGCAGGTGCCCGGGCCTCTGCCCGCGCGGCGGCGCTCTTGCTAAGGCAGCACGGCGCCCGTGCGGCTGCCGATACGGCGCGGCGCCCCCTGCAGCCGCTCTGTGCCGAGGCGCCCGCCCGCAAGGCCGAGCCGCTGCTGGCACTGGCCGCTGCCCCGGTCGCGGCCAGCCGCCAGTGGCTGCTGGACGCTGCAAACCCACTCGCTGCTGCTGCAGACCCCCGCGCGTGGGCGCAGGGCGGCGCTGCGCACGGAGGCAGGCTGCGCGCGGCCCCAGCCCAATACGCACGTGGCAGTTCAAGTGCAGCGCCCTGTTGCAATCGCGCTCGCGGCGCCCCTGCACCGCGGCCGCAGGCTGCTGTGGCGGTGCTGCGCAGGGGCCAGGCTGCCGGCCAGCTGCTTGCGCGCGGCCACTGAGCGGCGCCGGCAGCGGCTCCGGGCGCGGCAGCGCCTTGCGAACACGCTGCTGGGAGAGTGCCAAAGCTCCGCAGGCAGAGCAGCGTGTCCGCTGCGCCGGCCCGGCCATGCGCGAACACACGCCCGCCGCAATCGCGCTGCACGAGCGCCGCGAGGCTCCAGCCGCGAGCGAAGGAGTTGGCGGCAAACTGCATGCACGCCTTGTAGCCTGCCATCCAGGCTAGGGGCACGCGCAGAGCGCCCGGCGCGTTCAAAAAGCACGGAGCTGAGGTCGGGGAGACCTGCAACTTCCCAGAAGTCTCCTGGGCAGCAGTGAACGCATCCCCGTTGGAACAGAACTTAATCGACTGTCCCTTCCTTTTGCAGCGGTGGCAAGCGGGGCCTCGGCAGGGCTTGGGCGCTTACTTTCCCATCAGCTTCCTCGCTTATTTAAGCCGGCTGTTACGAGGTTCTGGCGCGTTTCCTGATCTGCTGCCGGCTCTGTAAGCTGTGGCAGGTCTGCGCGCCAGGTGCACGTTGGCGGGCATGCGTGCGCGGTGAGGGCGTACTGCGCGACCTCTTGTTGCGTGCACGCGGCCAGGGCGAGCGCCGGCCTGGCAGCAGCCGGCAGATGAAGCGCTAGCCTGTGACAGCGCGGGCAGCAGCTGCGTCGGCGCGGGGCGGTCTCGCCATGGACGGCAGGTCTGGCGTGCGCCTGCCGCCAGACCTGGCCGGCGTGCCCAGCCATGTCCTGGAGGTGCGGCAGGCTGGGCTGCAGCGGCAGGCAGGGCGGACATCCCGCTCAAGACGGGCTCTGACGGGCACAACATCCGCAGGAGTATGTGCGGGCTCGGCTGGCCCAGTTCGCCGGGGCGTTCGCGGGCCGGATCAACCCGCAGCTGAGCCCGCAGGTCGTGCAGCAAGTCGCCACCGAGTGCATCGCCAGCCTGCCCGCGCCCGAGTACGGGCGCCTGGCCGTGGAGCAGCGGGACCTGCAGCTGGTCTTCCGGCACGACTGCCTGTGAGCGCCCAGCTGCGCCCACGGCTGCACCTGGGGGGCGGGGGGGCTGCGGCGCGGAGCGTGACTCTCAGGCGCCGCTCCAGCGCGCGTGGCGCTGCTCTGACGGGGTTGCGGGCGACCCTGTGCAGTACCGCGCAGTCTCAGTTTGCGCCGTGCGCGCCGTGCTGTGCGCGGCCTGCTTAGCCGCGCAGCATGACTCGCTGGGCGCCCACAAAGTCGTGAAGGGGCGTGGGGGCGGGCGGGGAGGCCCCCGCAACTTACTTGCGCGGGTGCCTCCCCGCTCCCTTGAAGCTGCGCCAGGTGCCACTGCGCCGCGCCGCGCGCCCCGCTCAGCGCCGCCGACCCGTAGCAGCAGCGGTTGGGGCCATCTCCTGTCTCTGCTTGGTTAACCTGGCTCACGCCCACCCTTTGCAGCGGCGGACGTCCAGAAGCACAGAACGTGCGTTCTCGCAGCCCCTTCGACGTGGGTATAAGCACACCGATATTTGGGTCGGGGCCGCGGGCCAACATGTGAGCGCTTGCTGTGTCCGGCGGCGCGCCGAGCGTGAAGGCTGCCCGGCCTGGTCGCGCCCCGGTGTGTCTGGCGGCGCGCCGAGCGTCAATGACGCCCGGCCCGCGCGTGCGCCCGGGTATGTCCGACGGCGCGCCGAGCGTGAAGGACGCCTGGCCCGCCCGCGCACCGGTGTGCCTGGCGGCGCGCCGAGCTTGAAGGCCTCTGACCCGCCCGCGCCCGGGTATATCTGGCGGCGCCCCGAGTGTGAAGCATTCCACACGCGCCGGCAGGAGCCTGGGCTGCCTTGACCCGCAGTGCGTGCTGTGCGAGCACAACCCGCACCGCCGCTGCAACGTCAACTTCGCGCCCAAGTACCTGGTCAACGACCTGCTCAAGGCCAAGTGCGATGCGCCGATCCGCGTGGAGATCATCGACCGCGCGACCGGCGTGCCGCTGGGCGAGGACATCGCGGACCTGCAGCTGGAGGCGCGCCCCTGCTCCTGCTCGCCGCCGAGCTTGCCAGTGTGGGTGACGTGCTTTGCGCACCCGCGACCGGCGTGCCGCTGGGCGAGGACATCGCGGACCTGCAGGTGGAGGCGCGCCCTCCCGCTCGCCGCCGAGCTTGCGAGTGCGGGCGGCGTGCTGTGCGCACCCGCGTGGCCGCCTGCGGGGGGGGAGGCGCGCACCCGTCTGCTGAGCTGCAGCTCAAGCTGCAGCTCAGCGTGCGACCCTGAGGACGGCCTCGCCGGCGCCGTGCCGAGCTGGGCGGCTGTGCGGACAGACCCCTGCACTGCCCGTGCAGCGTCAACCTACTCCCACAGTCACAGGGAGCTGCTGGCCTGTTCCGGAGGTGCGTCGGCGCGCCGGACGGCAGCGGCCGCGACGCCGGGCGCGCAGCCGGGCGGGCGGCGGCCGCTTGCAGCGAGGGCTTGCGGCGGACGATTGTCTTGAAGGAGGAATTTGGCGACAATGGTCCACCAAGGCAGGAAGGAAAGAGGGACAAGTTTGTAGTCGACTCGAAACCCGGTTGAAGAAACGAACCGTGAAAGATGGCGCCGAGCCGTTGGGCCGCCCGGCGCGCGCAGATGTGCGTGCTGGACGGCAACAGCTACGACGCCAAGTGCCTGGAGGCTGGCCAGGAGCGCGACGATGACCTGGACGCCTGCTCGCTGCTGACCAACAACAAGGCGCAGCCGCTGCTGGCGCCCGGCAACGGCGGCGTGCACAGCGCGCACCAGAAGGTCGTCGTCAGCCTCAGCGTGCGTGCCCGCGCCGTGGCCGCTGCCGCACGCGAGCGTGATTGCGCGCCACTCCACTTGAGGGCGCCGCGGCGACCTTGCCGCAAAGAGGTGGTCAAAGAGACGGTCCTTGTACACGTGTGTGAGGTCAGCTAGCGAGTCACGTTGCCAGAGCTGGCCGGGGCAGCATATGGCAGCCGGGGCGTGCGGGTGCGCCGTGCGCGGTACCCAGCGCGGCTCCTCGGGCGCGCGCTTTCTCGCTCTGGTCGTGCTGTGCACAGCGTGGCGGCCGTAAATGAGGCGGGCGTACGCCAAGTTGCGCGTGCGGCGTGCCGCGAGCACCGCACCCCCGCGCGGCCTGTGCTCCGGCCCGCGGGCTGACGCGCGCGCGCGCGCGGCGGCGCGCAGCGCGGCGTCGCGCAGCTGCCGGACCTGCACGTGTCCGACAGCAGCGAGGCGATGCTGAGCGGGCGCAAGCCGCCGTTCCGGCTGCTCGTGCGCGCGGTCGCGACCGACGGCCGCACCGTCAACATCCGCCACGCCGTCTCAGAGGGCTTTGTGGCGCGCACCCCGGACCCTGTGCCTGGCCCAGAACCCAGGAGGACTTACGCTGCTGTCTCCGACGTTGCGGCCCAGCGCCCCGCCGTGCTGCCGCCGGCTGCGGCCGGCTGCGCCCCGCCGTGCTGCCGCCGTCTGCGGCCGGCCGCGCCCGCTGCGTCTCGTTACAATAACCTAATTGACCCAGCCCTCAGCCCGCACGCCGTGCAGCTGTGAGGGGCGCGCGGGGCAGGCAATTGGGCGTACGGCGAGCGCGCCGGCTGCGCGCGCGCAGGTCGCGACGCGGCGCACGCGCACGGCCGGCAAGGTGGAGATCCCCAACGTGGACGACCACGTCAGCAAGCTGGAGCACATGGGCAAGGAGACGGTGAAGAAGCTGCAGGACATCCGCGGCTCAGCCGTGCAGTGCGGCATCGAGGTCAGCGTGCCCGATAACTGCATCGTCAAGGGTGCGCGCACCCCGCCGGCGGGGCCGCACCCTAAGCCTGTCCTGTGCCAACGCCCGCAGCCGGGGCTGCGCAGCGCGGCAGCGTCCTCCGCTGGGCCCGGCGCGCTCCTGACGCGCGGGGCGGTGACCTGCTGGCGAGCTGGCCGGCTGGACAGATTGTGTTCGACACGGCAGAGACGGCGCATGCGATCGCCGGTATCCAGGCACCGGCATGCTCCACATAGAGTGCCCTCAATCGCCGGCGCCGGCGGGCGCGCTGACAAGGCAGGTTCTTACTGTTTATTATCGGGGCCCAAACATGTCTGGTCTAGGGCGCCGGGGCCGACGCTGCGGCGGGGGCGGCGCAGTGGGCGAGTTCCGGCGGCTGGCGCTGCTGGCGGAGGCGGATGGGCACCTGCGCCAGAAGCTGCAGCAGGTGCTGAAGCTGAGCAAGGAGAAGTGGGACGACGCGCGCGACCACGCGCTGCGCGCCGTGGTGGCCGACAACCGCATGCGCATCTGGTACGCGGACAAGGCGTCCATGGAGCTGGGCCTGCTGTTCGCCTGCCGCCTGGGCAACGTGGCCCTGGAGCGGCCTGTGGGTGCGCGCGCGCTGGGCATGCCCTAACCCTAGCCTTCTCCCACTGCCGCCATGCCATCCCATTGGGGAGCGCGGGCCTGGCGCGGCGCAGGAGGCGCGTGCGGGCGCCGATGCGCCAAACGCGCGCGTGCGGGCGAGCGAGCATGGCTGCACCTCTGTGCACACTCACGTCCACGAGTTATCACCCCTGCAGCTGAGTATGGGAGGATGCGTTACGTGTCTGGCGTCTGACCGCGCTGCTTGCGCCGGCTACACAGGTGGTGCCGGGGGCGGGGTTAGCTGCGCACCAGGCAAAGAGCCAAGGAAGGGAGGGCCGTCACAATCATGGTGCCGCACCGCGCAGGGCTGCTGCAGAAGAAGTCGCAGGACGGCACGCAGACGACGATGGAGGCGACGCTCATGGCGCAGCAGACGCCCGGCCAGCGCGAGCAGGTGCGGCTGGCGGCGCGCCCGCGCGCGCGCGCGCCCTCGCGCCCGTGCTACGAATCCTGTGCATGGGAGCTGCGCACTCGATCTAGCCGCCGCTGAAGCATCTGGCCTCTTGAGTGCAGAAGCGTTGCAGACGTGCCGCCGGCTCTGGGATGTCACTCGCGCCGTCCCTCCCGGCAGCTGCTGGGGTCGCCTGGACACCCCGCCCAGCGCTCAACATGAAACAGCCACAGAGACAGGAACGGGTCAGCAATGCAAAGGGGAGCACCGCCGACGCGGCGGGCGCGCCGCGCGCAGGTGCGGCAGCTGCAGCCGGGCGCGGTGGCCAGCTGGTGGCAGCAGGGCCACCCGGGCTGGGCGATCTACCCCATCGACAGCGAGCAGTTCATGGCGTCCGGCGCGCTGGACCACGGCGTGTCGGTGCCCACCGAGGCGCCGCCGGCGCCCGCGCCGCCGCCGCCGCGCGCTGCCGGTGCGCCCGCCCCCGCACCCCGCAGCGCCGCGTTGAGATGTAGTGGCGAGTGGGAGCGATAGCGCTGGTGCCTGCAAGCCGCGCGCATGTGCGGCATGCAGGCATGTTGCAACCTGAGCCAGATGCTGCGGGCCATGTGCATGCTGGCTTGCCTGCAAGAGGTTAGGGCCAGTACGCTCCCCGCGCCACAGCGCGCATGCTGTCGCATCCTGCACGCAGCCTGATGGGCGAAGGAGACCGTTCAGGTGCACTGTATGGGTGTTTCGCGCCGTGCGGCAGCGCCGCGTCTGCAAAGCGGGGTTGAGGGAGAGTGCGTGTGCGCGCCGCTGCTGACATGGAGCCTGTTGGGAACATACCCTAACCCTAGGCATTGGGGAACAGAGCCGCACTACGCGCCCGCCGCGTATTCCGCTGCGTACGCGAACGGCGCGCCGCCGCCGGGCGCTATGGGGCCGCCGCCGCGCGCGGGCGCGGGCGCGGGCAGTGGCCGGTCGCCAGCGCTGCCGCCCGAGTACCTGCCCCCGGAGGCGGCTGCCGCGCCCGCGGCCGCCGCCGCTGCGGCGGCGCCGGCTGCGGCGGCGGCGGCGACGCCAGCGGCGGCGCCGGGCGT
>JAABUV010005783.1_pt1 | contig 13875 bp, 13 predicted proteins | sample 5559971 | NCBI WGS metagenome assembly JAABUV01 (sample SAMN10711881, study PRJNA513362) | rock metagenome | isolation source: Antarctica rocks | place: Antarctica: Victoria Land, Knobhead nord | collected 2015-12-19
CCCCGTCGTCCCGTCGTCCATCAGCTCCCCTCATCCGTCCCGTTTGTTCTAGTATCACCTCCTCTCCCGTCTCCCACAAGCCTTTTTATAATGCGATTGCCCTAGTCCTCTTTCGCGCACAATTGACGTATGGATCATATGACGCTAACGAAACGACGACCCGCGCGCTCACCGTATCTATATACGCTCTCACTCGCCGCCCTCGCGCTACTATGCGCGGCGCGTCCGAGCGGCGTGGTGGCCGGCTCCAACGATGCTGGACACAGGCGCCGTAGCGCGCCGGTGGCCAAGAGTAGTGCCGCTCGGACGCGCGGCGTGACCCCACAAAATATACTCGTGGCCCAGAACCGCACCGAGCCCACGCTCGCGCTCGACCAGGGCGGCATCGTCGCCGCCGCGAACCCCGACTACTACCACGCCCAGCCGGCCGGTCCGCTGCAAACCACGTTCACATCGAGCGACGACGGCGCCAGCTGGACCCAGGGAGCCGTGCCGACGTACGGCAACTTCACGGGGTTGGCCGACCCCTCCCTGGCCGTCGACGCGCGTGGCCGCGCCTACTACCTGTATATGGGCGAAACGCCGACGTACTGCGGCGAGGACGGCAATACCGCGCTGCTGCTCGGCCGCTCCGATGACGGCGGCCACACCTTCGCGCCGCCCACCGTGGTCGACGTCAACGGGTGGGACGACAAACCGCGCGTCGCCGTGGACTCGTCCGGCTCTAGCACTGGCTCCGGTAATGGGAGTGGGGGACAGACGACGGTCTACGCCGCCTTCTCACGCTGGCTGACCCCCGACCGCCAGATCCTCTTCATGCGCTCCACGGACGACGGGCACACCTTCGCGGAGGCGCCCAAGATACTCTACGCCTCGCCCGGCGTCAACTGGGGCGCCCTGCCCGTGGCCGGCCCACACGGGCGCGTCTACGTGCTGTGGGCGCACGACGGAGACCCTGGCCTCTACACGCCGGCGCCCGCGCGGATCATGCTGCGTGTCTCGACGGACAACGGACACACCTTCGCGCTGCCCGTGACCGTGGCCGGCTTCACCGGTCTGCCGCACATGCTCGCGCCCGGCGCGTTGCGCGTGTTCACCTACCCCGTCGCGGGCGTCGACCCGCGGAGCGGCGCCCTCTACGTCGCCTGGGTACGCGCGCGGCCGCTCACGCGACCGGCCTACGCGGGGCAGGTGGCCGCCGACGTCATGCTTACGCGCTCACGCGACGGTGGCCGGACCTGGACGCGGCCGGTCGCGCTCAACGATACTCCGGTAGGCGACCGCTTCATGCCGGCGCTCTCCATCGGGTCCGACGGCCTGATCCGCGTGGCCTTCTACGACCGCCGCGCCGACGGGACGCGCTTCGGGCTCTACGGCGTCGCGCTACGCGACGCGGGCGGCCACCTGGAGGTATGGCCGAACCGCCAGGTCAGCGCGACGCTCTCCTCGCCATACACGCTGCACTACATCGCGCCCGGCAGTTCGTGCGTGGCGCCCGGCCGCTTCATGGGCGACTACATCGACGCGGCCACGACGCGCGACGGCGCGCTCGACGTGATGTGGACCGACACGGCCGTCAGCGGCCCCGGCGAGAGTGATATCATGTTCGCACATGTGCCGGACGCCTACCTGCGCGACGGCGCGCCGCGCGCTATAAAATGGTAGGGGCGGCCCTCACCCCCCAACCCCCTCTCCCTGACGCGGGAGAGGGGGAGTCGCCCTTGCAACTCATCTGAATGGTAAAACGATAGTCATAGTTAGGATTAGGTGGTAATAGACATGATGAAGGACCTGCTGCGTACCAGCAATCTCACACCCGGCGACCTAGCGCTGCTGCTCGATCTCGCGACAGAGTTCAAAAGGGAGCCACTGGGGCGCCAGGGGCTGCTGCACGGCGACTCGGTCGTCCTCTACTTCACCAAGCCGTCCACGCGCACGCGCATCTCGCTCGAGACGGCCGTGTCGCGGCTGGGCGGCCTGCCCATCAGCGTCGGCACGGCCGAGCTACAACTAGGGCGCGGCGAAACGATCGAGGACACAGCCACGGTGATCGCCTCCTACGCGCGCGCCTTCGTCATCCGCACCTTCGCCGACGAGGACGTCGAGCAGTTCGCCGCCGCCGCAACGATCCCCGTCGTCAACGCCCTCACCGACGCGCACCACCCGCTGCAGAGTGTGGCCGACATGCTGACCCTGCGCGAGCGCTTCGGCGACAACCTGCGCGGGCTGCGGCTGGCCTATGTCGGCGACGGCAACAACAACGTCGCGCACAGCCTGATGGAGGCGGCGATGCTGCTGGGCCTGGACATGACGCTGGCCGCGCCGCCGAGCTACGAGCCCCACCCCGAGGTGACGCAGCGGGCGCGGGCGCAGGCCGAGGCCAGCGGGGGCCGCTTGACCTTGACGCACGACCCGGTCGAGGCGGTGCGGGGGGCGCAGGCCGTCTACACCGACCTGTGGGTCTCGCTCGGCAACGCCGACCACGAGCGGCGGGCGCGCGCCGCCGCCCTCGCGCCCTACCGCGTCGACGCGGCCCTGCTGGCGCAAGCCAACGGGGACGCCGTGTTCATGCACTGCCTGCCCGCGCACCGGGGCGAAGAAGTCACCGCCGAGGTCATCGACGGCCCCCAATCCATCGTCTTCCCCCAGGCCGCCAACCGCCTGCCCACCGGCCAGGCCGTGCTGTGCGCGCTGCTGGAGGGCACGCTCACCGCCGCCTGAGCGCCGCCGGCTGGCAATATCGGGTGCGCGCCACTTTTTCGCGTTGGCGACCATGCACGTAGAAGTCCTGGGAGCGCGGGCGTCCCGCCCGTCCCGGCGTCTGTGGGCAGGGGCCGACCATCCCCATGGGGCCGGCATGTCGCCGCCCATCACACGCTCATCCCCCGCGGGGCCGGCATGTCGCCGCCCATCACGCGCTCATCCCGGCGTACACGCGGGGACGGGCGAGCAGCGCGGCGAGTGTCACAAGCTCCCAGGGCAATGCACGAACCCTCGACGGACCAGGCGTCTTACGCCTCGCCGTCCGCAAGCAGAAGATGGCGCCGGCGCGCGACGTGGAGCGCCCGCGTGCGGCTATGGACGCCCAGCTTCTCGTAGATGTGCCCAATGTGAATCTGGATCGTCTTGGCGCTCCGCTGTGCGCGGACGGCGATGTCTTTGTCCGACAGACCCTGCGCCAAGTAGCCGAGGACGGCCGTTTCACAGGGGCTCAGCGGACCGCTTGCCGGCGGCCGTGCCCCGCTCTCCCCCGCCGCTTGACCGACGGGGCGACCCTCGCCCATCTCCTCCTGGTCTATCGCCACGAAGTGCGCGGCCAACGCCCGCGCGAGGATGCGCAGCATAGTCTCCTCCCGTGGCTTGTAGGGATGGCCGTTGCGTTTCGGCCCCAGGCACAGCACGGCGCGCATACGGTGGCCGCTCCATAAGGGCAGCAGGCGAATCGGCCGGCCCGCCGCCACCTCCACGCACATGTCATCTTCGGGAGGGTCGCCGAATAGCGCTTGCGCGCGCCGCGTCACGGCCGCCTGGACCTCGCGCGTGTGGGTGGTGTGCGGGTGGGTATGGACCCAGCGGCCGCCGGGACGGGCCAGCAGCATGGCGCCGGTCAGATCGAGCGCCTCGGTCAGGCGCGTGACGACTAGCATGCCGGCCGTCGGTGGGGAGACGTTGCTGCAATCACTGGGCAACTGGTCCAACGCATTGAGATCGAAGGATGGCCGCTTGGTAGACGGCCAGGCGGGCTGCTCAGACGGCGGATGAGACGCCGGCTGAGTCTGGACAGAGGGAGTGGGGTGACTCGACATACAAGCGCTCTTTCTGGCATCCGTGCGGTTTTCTTCCTCATGTCTCCACTTTACCGCAACAGGTAGCGTTTGTCCAGATAGGGAAAACGCCCTATGTCGTGGATGCGCGACGGGTGATATAGGGAAAATGCCCGATTGTAGCGGGGCAAGCCTAGCTGTACTGTAGAGCTATGCCCAGCCGGTTGACTGACGGCCGCAGCCAACAGGGGGCAGGCGACGCAAGAAAGATAACAGTTTCTATCCCTCGCGTCGGTCGCACTACGGATAGGGCATTGCGCATTGCCTTAACCATCTCTCACCGTACGGCAACCTGTACACCGATTCGTTGTTTCCAACAAAGACATGGTTCAAACGGACTTGACAGTGTTGCACCTGTCGAAGGCTCAAACTGTCAAGTTGCGGCGAGCGTGCGCTGAATCATGCGCAAAAGTAAGCATGGGAGATTGACATGAAGAGAGCGCTTATCCTAGCTGCGGTAGCCTTGCTGATTACTTCGGCCGGTCAGTTTGTTCCAGCGCCACTTGGCGGATTGGCGCAACATGCTCTCGCCTCTAGTTGCTCAAGCAATCCAAGCCGAAGTACCTGTGATGGTCAGGATCCGTCAGGGTCAGGATGTACTGGGGTACTTCAGCTTGGAAAGACTTATGAATTCTTTGAGGAGATAGACGGGCAAGCCATCCACGTCGCTAACCTAAGCCTGTACATTAGTAGCTACTGTAGCACGGAATGGGGAACCCTCACCGCAGTAGATGGGCGCTATCACTTTCTCCATATCAACTTGACACGCCAGACAGGACCCTATAACGCTATTAGTGGCAATGTTTGGATCGCCCAACCAGGATGCTGACAGCAAGGGGTCTATCAACTCGTACATGCTGTTTATTGGATCCAAGGACCAAGGCCAAACCTGTGCTATAGTCAGCAGTGGGCCTCAGGGGTGCGTAGGCTATTACTAGCAAGACGCCACCTTTAGACCGACGCTGCTGTGCGGCTCCGTCAAGAGCCCCGTGTGCGGGGCGCAGTCCCGCACACGGGGCTCTTGACGGAGCCGCAGTAAGCGCCTTACAGCCTATCCGGAAAGTGCCTAAACACGCGCTCAGCGGCTGCATAAGCCTCTCTAACGATTTTCCGGATAGGCAGTAAGCGCGCCCGCGATGGTGGCGAGCGCGCGCTCAGACGCCTGATTGAGGGCACCGACCCCCTCCGGCTGCCCGGCGATGTACGCCCCGGGCAGCACGGTTCGCAACGGGCGCGCGCCCGCCGGCAGGGCGATCACGCGCGCGATGGCATCGGCGACCTCCTGGGCGTCGGGGACCACCCCGGCTACGGCGGCCGCCTTCGCGCCGAAATGTGCGAAGGCGGCTCCGTAGGCGGCGAGGCGCGCCGCGTCCGCCGGCAGCACGCCGTTCGCCCCGACGTTGGTGGGGTAAGAGCCCGGCTCCACGATCGCCGCGTCAATGCCCAGCCCCGCCAGCTCGGCCCCGTAGGCCTCGGTCAGCCCTTCCAGGGCGAACTTGCTGGCGGCGTAGAGGCCCGTGAAGGGCAAGGCCAGACGGCCGAGCAGCGAGCCGACCTGGAGCAGGAGCCCGCTGCCCTGGGCGCGCATCTGCGGTAGCGCGGCCCGGTTCAGGCGCACGGCGCCGAGGACGTTGGTGTCGAATTGCTGGCGCACCTGATCGGGCGTGAAGGCCTCGATCGGCCCGATGGCCGCGAACCCGGCGTTGTTGACCACAACATCCAGCCGCCCCGCCACGTCGACGACCGACCGCACGGCTGCCTCGACCGAGGCGTCGTCAGTTACGTCGAGGTCGACGACGCGGAGATCCAGCCCCTCCGCCTCGGCTAGGACGCGCAACTCCCCTGCCGCCGTGGCGTTCCGGCCCGCGCTCGCGCGCATGCCAGCGAAGACGCTGTGCCCTCGCCGGGCCAGCGTCTCGACGGTCAGTCGCCCGAAGCCGCTGCTGCTCCCGGTCACGATGATAACCTGCGGTGTTTCCATGTGTGTACTCCTATGTCCTCTCAGGCGGGTCACGCCCTTTTTGTAACGAACGATCGTTACAAAAAGGGCAAAAAAATTAATCGAGGGCGGAGAGGGTGATGCGCGCGATGTCTTCCAGCGTCCCCCGGTCGTCGGTGACCTTCGCGGTGACGCGCAGCCCTTGCAGGGCGTTGACCAGGTAGCGCGCCAGCGCCCGCGGGTCGCGGCAGGCGGCGAACTCGCCCGTCGCCTGCGCGCGCGCCAACGCGCGGCCGATCGCCTCCTCCGCGCCGCGGAAGCTAGCCTCGACCCGGCCGCGTGTATCCGCGTCGCACGAAGCCAGCTCCAGCGCGCTGTTGGCCAGCAGGCAGCCGTGCCGCCCCTCGGCCAACGCCGTCGCCACCGCGCCGTCGAAGACGAGCCGCAGCGCCGCGCGCACCGGGATCGGCTCGTCGAGCGGTGCCAGGAAGCCCGCCCCCACCGTCGCGCAGTACCGGTCCAGCGCGGCGAGGTAGAGGGCGTGCTTGTCCCCGAACGTGTTGTACAGGCTGCCCCGGCCGATGCCCATGTGCTCGACCAAGTCCTGGATCGACGTGGCCTCGTAGCCCTGGCGCCAGAACAGGCGCATCGCCCGGTCCAGCGCCACATCCTGGTCGAATTCTGTCGTGCGTGCCATCCGTACCCTCCTCGTCCCGCCACTACCATAGACTATTTGTAACGATTAGTCAAGAAAGGGCGCGGCAAAGGACTGGTGCGGGGCATGTGGGCGGCGGCAAACAGCGCGCTCTGTCGTGGGTTGCGGTCGTAGCTATTCGGCCACGACTATGTCGCTCTTTGGGGACATCTCATTTGGCCAAGACCGTGTCGTTGACCTCGACGCGCGTGGTGAGCGAGGAGGAGGAGCTGCTGCGCATGGCCGTCTCCGCCCCCTTCAACAAGGCGTGGCTCGACACGAAGCTGGCTGGTAAAGTCATGGCCTCGTTGCAAAAAATCGACGACGATACCTTCGGCGTCGGGCGCGTCGCGTACGTCGTCGAGGCGACCGCGTGAGCGCGCCCCTGGCATCATGGGAGGCAAGGAGGGAGACACCGCCATGGATGGAGACAACGGAGACATGCGACCCGCAGGCACCGACGCGGCCGCCCCGGACTTCGTGCGCGAGGGCATGCGCCTGGCCCGCGACCTGTGCCGCGATCTGTGCCGCGACCTCGGGCTGCCCGCCCCGCACGCCTCCGGACTCCCTGCGGCCGCGATCATCGCCGGCCTCGCCGCGACGCGTGGGTGGACCGTGACGGCCCGCGTCGCCACGCCCGAGGAGTGGCGAGGTGTGGAGGAGTTGAACGCGGGGTCCGACAACCAATGGAACGAAAAGTCGGGATAAGCCTTTGAGCTACGGGCCGGTGTGGCCGCGCCTCTCCCACTCGCGGGCTTTGTGCTTCGCCGCTTCACGATTGTGGGCAATGTACACCTCCAGACTGCGCAACGACGTGTGTCCGCTGAAGCGTTTGAGCTCGACTTCGGTGTAGCCCTTGGCGGCCCGAGCGGTGATGGCCGTGTGGCGCAGTTGGTGCAGGTCCCAGTCGGGTGTGTACCGTTTCCACAGGGTGTCGGCCTGGTGATAGGAGAGCCGCGCGTAGCCCTCCGCCGTGAGATCGGCCTGACGCGGGTTCCGGGCGCGGCGCGCCGTGACGAAGAGCGGACCGTGGGTCGGCTCGCCACGCTCCTTCAGATAGACGTCGAGATAGCTTGAGACGCGGCGGGAGAAGAACATCTCGCGCGGACGGTCGCCCTTGCCGTGGATGCGGATGCACCGCTCCGTCCAGTCAATATCATCCACGTCGATGGTCAGGGCCTCGCGGCACCGCAGGGCACCATCGTAGATCAGCCAGAACAGGGCGCGATCACGCGCGTCGTGGATGGCGCGTAACCTCGCCTCGACGTGCTCTGGGTCCAGGGCGCGTGGCCCACGTCGCGTGTGCGGCCGGCGCTCCAGCCCTATCAGAGGGTCGTCGTGCAACCAGCCTTGTGTCGTGCACCAGCGCGCGAAGCTGCGCAGCGCGGCGTAGCGGCGGTTGAAGGTGCTCGCGGCCAGGTGCGCGTGTGCTGCCAGGTACACGGACGCCACACTGTAGGTCAACGCCGACACGGGCTGATCGCCGGCGTGGGCGAGCAGGGGCGCGAGGTCCTGGGTGTAGCTGTCCCGTGTCCGCGCGGCGAAGCGCGACCGGGCGAGGAAGCGGTCAACCGCAACCTGCAGCGACGGCATGAGCGCAATCGGCCGCGCTGCGGATGTCATGGCTATCTCTATCGCACATAACGCGTAGTATACGGCATCGACAGAGGGGGTGCGTCACGCTCAGTGGATGCGCGCATAAGGGGAGTTATCGCACAGAAGGTGCTGTTAGCTGCGATAAGATGACTGCTCTGTGGGGAAGAAGACGCTGCCTCGGGCCGCGCGTACGACATCGGCGAGGGGTGTGGCAGGGCGGCCGAGCAGGCGGGCGAGGTCCTGGCTGTCGGTCTCGAGGTCGCCGTGGGCGATCGAGGCGTCGAGGGCGGCCACGACGTGGGCGCTCGCCTCGTCGAGGCCGACGTGCTGCAGCCAGGAGGCGTACTCCTCGACCGGCAGGTCGCGGTAGGTCACCGGCGTCCCGGTGACCGCGCTGATGACCCAGGCGAGCGCGGGCAGGTCGAAGGCCGGGCCGCCGAGCTCGTAGGTCCGGTTCCCCTCCTCGTCCTGGAGCAGTGCGGCCGCGGCGGCGGCGGCGTAGTCCTGGCGCGACGCCGCCGAGATCCTGCCGCGGCCGGCGGCGCCGCGGATCTCGCCGCGCTGGAGGTACTGGCCCAGCTGGTCGGTGTAGTTCTCGGTATACCAGCCGTTGCGCAGCAGGGTGAACGGCACGCCCGCCTCGCGCAGCGCCCGCTCGCTGTCCTGGTGCTCGCCGGCCAGCGGGTTGGTCGTGTCATCAGCGTTGAGCATGCTCGTGTACACGATCCATCCGCGCGACCCCCGCCGTCTTCGCGGCCTCGATCACGTTGGTGTGGTGGGCGACCCGCTGGCCCGGCTCGCTGCTCGAGACCAGCAGCAGCCGGTCCATGCCGGCCAGCGCCGCGCCCAGGGCCTGTGGGCGGACGTAGTCCGCCTCGCGCACCTGCACGCCGCGCGCGGCGAGGTCGGCGGCCTTGCCGCGGGTGCGCACGACGGCGACGACGGCGGACGCGGGCACGCCGCGGGCCAGCAGTTCCTGGACGGCGAGACGCCCGAGATGGCCCGAGGCTCCGGTGACGGCGTAGGTGGGCATGGTCATCCTCCTGAAGTAGTTGTCTAACGGGGTCTGATGGATCTCGGCATGCAGTCGTCACGTCGTGGCCGGCGGCGTCACATCCGCTGTGCTGCTGAGGTGGGGAGCGGGGAGCACGACGGTCTCGTCGGTATCCGGCCCAGAAGAACCTCAGGAGAACGCGGCCGCGTGGTCGGTGGCGAACTGCGCGAAAGTGCGGGCCGGCCGGCCGAGGATCGCCGGCACGTCCTCAGCCAGCCAGGCCGCGTCGCCCTCGGCGATCAGGCTGACCGCGTGGGCGTTCATCGCGGCTATCGGCTCTGGCACGCCGACGCTCATCAGCGCCTGCTTGTCCTCCTCAATCGTACGCTCACTGAACACGATCGGCCGTCCGAGCACCTGTGAGAGCACCGCCGCCACGTCGGCGTAGGAGAGCAGCTCCGGCCCGGTGAGCACGTATGTCTTTCCAACGTGCGCGGCGGGTGACGCAGCGATCTCCGCGGCCACGGCCGCGACGTCGCGGGTATCGATGAGACCGACCTGCCCGGCGCCGGCGGAGGAGCCGAAACTGTTTGTCTGTGCGATCGCGGACGCCAGCATGAGGAAGTTCTGCATGTAGAAGTTGTTGCGCAGGAGGGTGTAGCCCAACCCCGAGGCAAGCAGCCCGGCCTCAATCTGGGCTTGTCCGCGTTGTCGCGCGATCGGTGAGTCCGCCGAGGCCTTGCTCGTGATCTTCACGATGTGCCCAACGCCCGCACGGGCGGCACTGTCGATCACGTTCAGCTCTTGGGCCGGAACCGCCGGGCTGACGAGCACAACGGACGTGACCCCCTGCATCGCTGCGTCGATGGTCGCCGGGGCGTCAAGATCGCCTTCGGCGACGTCCACTCCAACCTGCCTCAGCGCGGTCGCCTTCTCCGGGTCACGGGCCAGCACCCGCACGGACGCGCCGCGTTGCGCGAGTAGGCGCGCCGCTTCGGAGCCCACCTTCCCGGCTGTGGTTATCAAGATCATTATCGGCCCCTCCTCTTCATTCGGTTGCGCGTGCTTCCGAGGTTCACGGCGATGATGAGAGCTGGTTGTTGTTCATGCACTTGAGTGAACATAGCAGACAACCAAGCAGCTGCTAGCATAGATTTCATGTCACCCCCAAAAACCACTGATGGGCCTGCTTCCGGAACTGATGTTGAGCGCGATATCGAGAAGGCAACGGGCGCCGCGAAGGCGGCGGCCGGACGGAGAACTACCGAGCAGGTCGAGGATCTGCTCGTGCCAACGATCGCCGGAGCGCTCGCTGGAGGGTGACAGGCCCACGTCGCCGCGGTAGTCGGCTGACACGACACTGATCCAGGGCGGGTGGCCCGTGGAGCAGGTGCATCGCGGGCCACACGGCTGGTACGTCGTCGCCCGCCTCGGTCCTAGGCGAGGCCGACCTGCTGCGCCAGCAGAGCGGAGTCCCAGAAGGCGAAAATCTCGATGATCAGGTCGCCGTCCCACTTGACGATCTGGCCGAAGTCGAGGGCGAACGCTTTTCCTGTGGGGGCGACCACCTTGCCGTCGGGCAGGGTCATCTCCCCGGTGAAGGCGCCTGTGGTGCGGCCGACAACGGTGATCCAGTCGCCGCTTCCAAACTGGATGTGGTAGGGGTCGTTGTCCACATGGACGTCGGGGAAGCTGCGAAAGAACTGCCCCATCGCCGTGGCGTGCGCGGCCCGTCCGTGGAGCGGCTCTGCGCTCCCTGGGAGGTGCGCGATCATGTCTGGGTGATGGACCGCGTCCATCGCTGCGAAGTCGTGGGCGTTGAAGGCGTCGTCGCCCTTCTTCATGAGCGCGAGCAGGCGCGCGGTCCGGCCGGTGTCGGGGGTCGTGGTATCCATGATGGCTCCTTTTATGACGTACGTCCGTCGAACGATCGCGGCGCCGGGTGCCGCTACAACCACTATAGGGTGTGGACGTAGAGAGCACAAGTAGGCAGTATTTTGTGCTATACTTACAGAAAAGTAACCATAGGCGACGGTCGGTGCGGTGGGGGGAGTGAATGGACGACAGGGTGACAGGGACGGGCGACGGGCGCCCGAAGGGCTACGGGTGCCCGGTGGAGGCGCTCATGGAGGCGATCGGCGGCCGCTGGAAGCCGGTCATCCTGTATCACCTGATGGGCGGGACCCGCCGCTTCAGCGAGTTCCGCCGCCTGGCGCCGCAGGTCAGCCAGCGGATGCTGACCCAGCACTTGCGTGAGCTGGAGCGCGACGGGCTCGTCCATCGCGAGGTGTACCGGGAGGTGCCGCCGAAGGTGGAGTATTCCCTGACCGCGCGGGGGCGGACCATGGAGCCGCTGCTCCATCAGATGAACGCGTGGGCCGCAGCGTACCTGGTCGAGGCGTCAAGGGGCGAGGGCGAGTCGCACGCCGCCGCGGCCACCGGGTCCTCCTCAGGGGCCTAACAGCCTATCCGGAAAATCGTTAGAGAGGCTTATGCAGCCGCTGAGCGCGTGTTTAGGCACTTTCCGGATAGGCTGTTAGTCTTACCTAAATATGGGAATGCAGTTAGCTGATCCAACGTTTCGTCGGTCAAAGGCGTGATCCACGTCATCCAGCGTGGTCAAGAGGTGGTCCACTTTGGCGTGAAGCCGCGCGACAAGCCGTGGGAAACGTGCCGCCAGCTGCCCACCTCCCAGCTCCTTGTGTCGGAGTGGCAGCGATCAGTCCCACCAAACGAACAGGACACGATCATACGAGGCGCGTAGGTTGGCGAAGGTCATCTCTTGTGCATCAGGAGTAAGGACTCCAATGTCGCTTGCTTGCCATCGTTCCTCGATCAATCGATGCAATTGCTCTACAGTATCATCTTGGGTCCAGATGTACACGCTATCAACTGGCCACTGGTTCCCTCGAGTTGTGCGTAGGAGGGCGAGCTCGACACTCAGACGTGGGCTACCGTTCCCATCGCTGGGATATGGGAGGCGAAATGGAAGTACGCTGTACCAGAGATCACGCCATTTCAGCAAGTCATCGACTACCTGTGTGCCGTTCAGGAGGTTGTAGTGTGCCTGACGCAATAACTCGAAGAGTAGGCGTTGAACATCATTGATCGGCGGGTGCCGTCTTTCCTGGTGATCGTCATCTTGCATCATTCTCTGCCCTCCCCGAAAGAGTAAACCCTAATATCGGAATCATAAAGGTGCTTCGTCAACATTACGCGTGTAGAGTAGAATAGTATACCTTTCAACACGAGAACTTCTCAACACATAGGTCCACGGTTTGGCGTCGAAACGGTTGAAATCCACTACTTTTTTAAGCATACACGATTCACACGCCCCGCAATAGTTAACGACTGGCTTGACCCGTTCCGTCAACCATACTCTGCCGCCTATAAGCACTGCCGTAGGAGGACCAAAGAGCGTTTCCTCCATGCGACGCGTTAGACTAGTGGCGGGGGTATGTGCCATGTGTGGTGACACCAAGGGGGCATCGAGGAGTGGGGCTGTCGCGCGGATGCGTGGATGGCTCGGAGTGCGCGTCACCGTAGAGGTATGGGCGTGAGGCCCATCTTCCTATCGGGCTGCTGATTCTGGCGCTCATTGCTGGTGGCGTAGCCACCGTGATGGGGCGTTCGCGCGCGCAGGAGCGGGTTTACACGGTAGCCGAGGTGCAAGCAAATTTGCGCCAACACCCCCGTGCGTGGATTGGGCGTACGCTGTGGGTGCGCGGAGAGTTAGTTGTTTCGTATTGGGGCACGGCCTCGATCGATCCCCTCCGGCCGCCGCCCGATGTCCCCGTCCATCTGATGCTCATCCCGGCTCCAGCATCTACACAAACCGGACCACCGAGTGGCAACGACGGCCCACAGATTTCCTTGCAAGTTGCGCCGCACTTCCCGCCGCACCGTGCGAATGCGCTCGTTGACCTGCTACGGCGCATCCCATTCGTGCGCCGGGCGTTCGCCCCGACAACCGTATGGCGCGTCTTTCGCCTGACGTTGCTAGCCCGATATGGTCTCGACTGCCCGGCCCAAGGATGCGCTGATGCCCAACTTGACGAGGAGCCACTGCAATGAGGCCACCGCAGCAAGGTGATGATTCGCTTCGCCTGCGTCAGCATGACGCCTGCAGGGTATCTGTGGCGCCGACAGATGGAGGGGATGTAAGTCCCTACATTAGGTGATCTTGCTGGCGAAATCAGAAAACGGTCGCCATGCCCGAATTAGCGTCCACGCAGCCTTTGTCCCTCGTCGCTTATAGCCTCAACGGGTTAAGATCCGCATAAGCCAAGGGTTGTCAGGATTCGCCAGCAAGATCATTAGGTGGGCAAGGCTCACGCGTAAAACAGTACGTTATCCCATACTGTCCCACACTAAATTATGGTGGTTCACCAATATCATCTTCCCCCAGGCCGCCAACCGCCTGCCCACCGGCCAGGCCGTGCTGTGCGCGCTGCTGGAGGGCACGCTTATGGGCGCCCAAGCGCCCATAAGCGTGCCGCAACAAAAACGAAGGAGGCGCGGGGACGTTCCATACGTCCCCGCGCATCACATGTAGCCGGGCTACCGTACTGGACCTCGGTGGCGGCCGGAACCCTAAGAGGTGAGCTAAGGCGCCTACGCCGAGGCGACCTCGATCGACAGGTCCTGCCGGGCGGTCGTGGCGGGGTGGGCGGCGTCGGTGACCCGGACGGTGAAGCGCCAGCGCCCCATCTCCGTTGGCCGGCCCCAGATGACGCCGCTCGCGCTGAGCCGGAGGCCAGTGGGCAGCCGGCCCCGCGCCAACGACCACCTGTAGGGGCTGGCGCCCTCCCCCGCGCGCAGGATGGCC
>JAABUV010005785.1_pt1 | contig 13869 bp, 7 predicted proteins | sample 5559971 | NCBI WGS metagenome assembly JAABUV01 (sample SAMN10711881, study PRJNA513362) | rock metagenome | isolation source: Antarctica rocks | place: Antarctica: Victoria Land, Knobhead nord | collected 2015-12-19
AGCGAAGCCAAGCATTCCTCGGAGGGTGGTGGCGGCATCGTCATGGTAAAAACACTACCATCCCCGAAACGGTAGCGGAAGGCCGTGAACGGTTACGATGATGCAATAACGGTTAAGTAATTTCAACCGACCGAGACAGTAGAATTAAAAAAGTTATGCTATGCGACCGCTGTAAGAAAAACGGCGGTTTTCCTTACAGTGGCTCAGGCAGCGGCCTGATGGCCTGCCCATGGCCTTTCGCCTGTCAGGAAACCCGGTAAAACTATCAACGGCAAAGAACGGATGGCAATGACGGGTACTCTGCCCGAGGGAATTTACTGAAGGTTCTCCGAACCAAGGTCGTCGTTCGTGGGTAGCCATTTCGGTTCTAAGTCCGCAAGGCTCTTGTCTCGGAACTCCTCTGCGATGTAATCGGGTACTGCTAAGTAGGGCCAAAACAAGAAGCGTTCATCACAAACATCAATGGCCGGGAAAGTAAGGACTATACCCAATGCGGTTTCGACGCAAAGCTTCGACTGCTCTTGGCAAACAAAGCGAAGGACTTTGTATTCCATTCTTGTCCTTGTTTTCAGAATATCAAAATTAAATTCGGTTCTTGGAATGGGTGGTTTGTTCGGCGGGAAATCGTGATACAGTAACTTGTTCGTGCTTTTTCTACGTGCCCCCGGCTGGATGGGATTGTCTTCGTTGCAAACCCCTGAGAAACGAATGGAATGCCTACCGCGTTCATCCTTCAGAGTAGCAGAAACCACGAAAATCGGCATACTTCCGTGGTTTATGATGGTCAAGGTAATCTCCAAATGAAACGGCTCGCCTGGGTCGAAATGTTGCACTGCCGTCGCAGCCGCCGTAGCGCGCACATCAACCTTGATTTCCTCTTCAACCTTAACTCTGACTTCACTTGGTTGAGTAGCGCTGATCTCCTGCAAAGCCTTGCCTTCCGCTTCCCCTTTCCATCGGAGGACTAGCTCAGTTGGAAATTGGGCTACATCGTTATCGATCAACTTTGCGCAGAATTGGCATAACCATATGCCATTTCTGCCTGATTTCCGCTGAGCAGGCGTCAGGGTTGGATCGTAACGCGGACCGCCGGGTGAGGCAGCAGTGATGTGTGCCGCCACACCGATATTCAATGCTTTTTCCGCTTCGGTGTGCGGCCCGCTGGTCTTCTTCCGACAATTGGGGTTGGAACAATGGTTCGCAACCCGCTTTGCGAGATTATCCGCGACCTTTTGTGGAAAATCGTCTCTCATGGTTATATATGCAAACAACATAGCCGGTTGAAGTAGCTACTGAACATTTTAACTTTCGCTACCTTGCATGGCTACCTCCATCCGCCCAAAATCGCCGCTTGACCATTGGCTTCTTTTCGAGTCGGATAAAGCGGATTATCGGAGACCGGAATTGCAAGCTCGGACGCCTGACCTCTTCCGGAGAAGAGAGCCAGTCTCTAACGTTGTATCCTGGAGAATTAGGGCTTTTCCTTCGATGCGAATTGAGCATCGAATTTCTCCTGGGCTTCCTTCACGATTATCCGCTTCTCCAATTCCTCCGTTTCCTTGAGATTCCGACCGATCTCGGAAAATGCCTCACGATCCTCGGCAAGCCACCTGAAAAGGATCGGAATGATAAATTCAGCCGCCTTGATCTTCGTTTCTGGAAAAGCATCGAGCTTTGACGCCTTGGACCAGAGAGCTTCGACTTCCGCGATGCTCACTTTCGCCATCTTAATTCTCCTAGTGTCCTGAGTTAGAAATTCGCCAACTAACCTTGCGCATTCCGTTACCTAGGAGTTACGCATTTGATAGCTTATGTACAGTAGGCGTTCGGCTCGTCTTCTTGCCTCATTGACGGCAGGCTGACTCTCTTGTGCAGCGAGCAAAATGCACCTACTGGACAAAGGCCATCAACTACGTAACTCCTACACTCATTGGCCATCAACCATTTTTCGATTCCGAATCGCCTCTCCGAAATCGCTCGATGCACATAGTAAAAAATTGGGGATGTGAGGACTAGTCCCCCGTCCGGACCAGGTGGAGGGCGCCCATCAGGGGAATCCGGACCCAGTCGGGCCGGTAGTCCAGCTCGTATTGAAGCTCGTAGAGGGCCTTTTCGAGCCGGAGGAGGTCGAGCAACTGTCGGGCCGCGACGGCGTCGGTGGGGAGGAGTTCGGCGGCGACTTTCCGGTAGACCTTGAGGAATTCGGCCGACATCCAGCTCCGCCAGATCTTGGCCCAGGGTTCCAGGCGTTCCAGGGCGTCGGGGTGGACCCTGGCGACCTTGTAGAGGGCGTTGTACGCCGCGTAGTCGAACGAGCGAAGCATCCCCGCCACGTCCTTCAGCGGCGACTGCTTGGCCCGGCGCTCCTCGGTCGACTTGCCGGGCTCGCCCTCGAAGTCGAGGATGAAGAAATCGCCCTCCTGGAGCAGGAGCTGGCCGAGGTGGTAGTCGCCGTGGACCCGGATCTTGACCAGCCCCTCGCCCGCCTGGGGCCGGCGGTCGATCAGCTCCAGGAGCCGGGGACGGGCGGCGATCAGTTCGTCGGCCATCGGTCGGAGGTCGTCGGGGAGCACGTCGGCGTGGTCCTTCAGCGCGGCGAGGCTGGCCGTGACCTGCGCTCGGAGCCGGTCGGAGAGGCCGGAGAGCTCGGCCTCGGCCATCGGCTCGGGGACGAAGGCGGGGTCCTCGGGGACGCTGGCCAGGGCCAGGTGCAACTCGGCGGTCCGCCGGCCGAGGACCCCCGCGGTGTGGAGCGCCGAGCCCAGGACCTCGGCCACGTCGGGGGGGACCTCCTGGTCGCTCAGGGCGAAGGGGGAGGCCGGGTCGGTGTCGATCTTTTCGAGCCGGTGGGCCTCGCCGGAGACGTCCTCGAAGTAGCGGCCGACCACCTCCAGCATCAGCTCCCAGGCCTGCCCCTGGTTGGGGATCAGCTCCCGGAGCAGGCCGACGGTCCTCGGCTCCTGTTTGGACCGGCGGAACTCGATCACGCCGAGGGTCTTGGGGACCCGAGGAAAACCCGCCTTCTCGGTGAGGAACCGGCCGACCTCGTAGTCGATGCTGGGCCCATCGATCAGCCGCCGGTAGACCTTGAGCCAGAACCGGTCGCCGAAGACGACGGAGGAGTTGCTGGCCTCCGAGGTCCCGCGCCGGGTCGGGCCGAGGTCCCCCTCGGGCGCCAGGTAGGCCGGGGTGGCCTTGCCGACCAGCCGCCCCTGGCGGGTCTTGACCTCCTCCGAGCCGGCGATCAGGGCCAGGAGCCGGGCCGAGAACTCCTCGGAGATCAGGGCGTCGCAAAGAATCCCCTCGCCCGAGGACGACTCGACGTGCGCCAGGATCGCCGCCGAGTTGTTCTGGAGGATCGACTCGGCGGCCGGGCCGGAGACGACGGCCATGGGGACCTGGTATTTCTCGAAGTTCCCTTCGCTGTCATAGGTCCGGACGTAGAGGATCACCGCGGGCAGTCCCGAGGCGGTGAAGGTGATCCAGTCGCGGATGCTGACGGTCTCCAGGGTCCGCGACTTCGAGCCGAACCAGCGCTGGCGGCGGATGAACTGGGGGAGGACGGCCCGCTCCAGGATGGCCCGCTCGCGTCCCTCCAGGAGCGTCTCCCAGCCGCCGGTCAGGGTGATCCGGGGGATGGCGTCGACCTCGTGCGCCGGGAGCTGCTCGGCGCCGCCGAGGGTCGGGCTGGTCACGGTTTCGAGCTGGAACCAGATGCAGGACGAGGGGGCCAGGGTCAGGAAGTAGGGCGCCTCGGAGATCATCGGGAACTGGACCCGGCCGACCATCTCGAACGGGGTCTGCCCGCGGAACTTGGAGAGGTCCAGCTCGACCGGCTGGACGTAGCGCGAGAGGTTGGCGACGACCAGGATCCGCTCGGCCTCGTATTCGCGGATGTAGGCCAGGACCTTCCGGTTCCGGGGGTGGAGGAACTCCAGCGACCCCCGGCCGAACGCCTTGTACCGCTTCCGGAGCGCGATCAGTCGCTTCATGAACTGGAGGAGCGAGGACGGGTCGCGCTGCTGCGACTCGACGTTGATGGCCTGGTAGCCGTAGATGGTGTCCATGATCGGCGGGGCGTAGAGCCGGGCGAAGTCGGCCCGGGAGAACCCGGCGTTCCGGTCGCCGTTCCACTGCATCGGGGTCCGGACACCATCGCGGTCGCCGAGGTAGATGTTGTCGCCCATCCCGATCTCGTCGCCGTAGTACAGCACGGGCGTCCCCGGGAGCGAGAACAGCATCATGTTGAGCAGCTCGATCCGCCGCCGGCTGTTGCCGATCAGCGGGGCCAGCCGGCGGCGGATCCCCAGGTTGAGCCGCATCCGGGGGTCGGCGGCGTATTCCTTGTACATATAGTCGCGCTCTTCATCGGTGACCATTTCGAGGGTCAGCTCGTCGTGGTTCCGGAGGAAGAGGGCCCACTGGCAGTCGGCGGGAATGTCGGGGGTCTGGCGCATGATCTCGACGATCGGGTGCCGGTCCTCCTGGCGGATCGCCATGAACATCCGGGGCATCAGCGGGAAGTGGAAGGTCACCTGGCATTCGTCGGAGTCGCCGAAGTACGGCAGGACGTCGGCGGGCCACTGGTTGGCCTCGGCCAGGAACATCCGGTCCTGGTAGTTCTCGTCCATCTCCTTGCGGAACTGCTTGAGGATGGCGTGGCTCTCGGGCAGGTTCTCGCAGTTGGTCCCCTCGCGCTCGATCAGGTAGGGGATGGCGTCGAGCCTCATCCCGTCGACGCCCATGTCGAGCCAGAACCGCATGATCTTGAAGACCGCCCGGAGCACCCGGGGGTTGTCGAAGTTCAGGTCGGGCTGGTGGTGGAAGAAGCGGTGCCAGTAGTACTGCTTGGCCACCGGGTCCCACGACCAGTTCGAAGGCTCGCTGTCGGTGAAGATGATCCGGACGCCCTGGTACTTCTCGGGCGAGTCGCTCCAGACGTAATAATCCCGCTTCGGCGAGCCCGGCGGCGCGTGCCGGGCGGCCTGGAACCAGGGGTGCTGGTCGGACGTGTGGTTGATGACCAATTCGGTGATCACCCGGATCCCGCGCCGGTGGGCCTCGCGGACGAAGAGGCGGAAGTCCCGGCGGGTCCCGTAGCCGGGGTGGACCCCGTGGTAGTTGGAGATATCGTACCCGTCGTCGCGGAGGGGCGAGGGGTAGAACGGCAGGAGCCAGATGCAGGTGACGCCCAGATCCTGGAGGTAATTCAGCTTCTGGATCAGGCCGGGGAAGTCGCCCATTCCGTCGTCGTTGCTATCGAAGAATGCCTTGACGTGCAACTCATAAATAATGGCATCCTTGTACCAGAGCGGGTCGGATTCGATCATGAGCGGACTGGCTCCCGGACTCCGAGTAGGCGTCAACGACCTTCCAACGTCATCCCCATCCTACGGACCGCCCCGCGAGAGCAGGGCCACCGGGAACCGCCCGAGGAGTCCGGCGAGCTTCACTCGGCCCCCGTCGACGGCGTCCCCGGTCAGCTCATTGGACCATTTCCCCTCGGGCAGGTCGATCGTGGTCTCGCCCCAGTTTCCGCCGAGCTGCAGCGGGAGCCGGACCCCGACGGTGATCGCGCCGTCGCCCCGGCCGAAGGCGACGACATGGTCGGCCTTCTCCCCCTCCGCCGCGATCGGCCGGTAATCCCCCTCGGGGCCGAAGAGCCCGGGCCGGAGCCTCCGGAGCCGGAGGGCCTGGCGGGTCAGCCAGAGCTTGGGGAGGCCCTCGTCGGAGCGTCGGATGACTTCCTCGGGCTCCAGGCCCCCCGCCACCTCGGCCAGGAGCTTCCGGCGTCGATCATAATCGACCGGCCGGCGATTGTCGGGGTCGACCAGGCTCATGTCCCAGAGTTCGTTCCCCTGGTAGATGTCCGGCACCCCCGGCGCGGTCAGCTTGATGAGCGCCTGCGAGAGCGAGTTGACCCGCCCCGGCTCGATCATCGGCCCGACGAACCCCTCCAGGTCGGCGACGAATTCCTTGTCGCCGAGGATCCCGGCGATAAATTGGGTGAGGGCCCCCTCGTAGGCCGGGTCGCCGTCGGTCCAGGAGGTGTGGGCCTTGGCCTCGCGGGTCGCCTTGAGCATGTAGGCGGTCGCCCGGTCGACGTCGATCGGCCAGGCCCCCAGGAGAATCTGGTACAGGAGGTATTCGGCGTTCCGGTCGGGGAGCTCGCCCGTCTTGTGCCGGAGGTTATGTTCGGACCAGCGCCCGACGGCCTCGGCCCACCGCCCGGGGATCTCCGAGATCAACGAGATCCGGGCCCGGACGTCCTCGGACCGCTTGGTGTCGTGGGTGGTCGTGGTGGTCATCGACTCCGACCAGCGGCGCTGGGTCTCGGCGCAATCCTCGTGGAATTTGGCCGGGACGATCCCGAACCGGCCCGGGTCGCCGCCGACCTCGTTGAGCGCGACCAGCCGGTTGTAGTTGTAAAAGACGGTGTCTTCGAGCCCCTTGGCCATCACCGGGCCGGTGTTCTGCTGGAACCGCATCACCAGGGCCGACTCGACCGAGCCCTTGACCCGGAGCAGCAAGAGATCGCGGAGGAAGTCGAGCAGTTCGGGGTCGACCTCGGGCCGGTTCGCCTTGGCCGCCTCGATCGCCTGGTCGACGTAGGCGATGTCGTGGGGACCGACCCGCCCCTCGTCGGCCTGGACGTAGGTCCGGTAGACGGGGAAGCAGGCGATGACCTCGCGGAGCATCGTCGTCAGGTCGCGTCGGGTGTAGTCGCGATAGCGCTTCTGGCGTTCGCAGACGTCGGAGAGGAGCGAGACGAGGCGGTTGACGTCGCTCCCGAAAAGCTCCTTGAGGACGTAGAGCTTCTTGTCGCGGACCATGGCGAGGTAGTCGATTGGCTCGCCGGTGAAGGCGGCGTAGAAGTCGGTGATCGGCCCCTCGCCGGCCGGGTCGACGAACAGGCCGCCCAGGCGGTTCAGGAAGTCGTAGCCGGTGGTCCCGGCGACCGGCCAGTCCTCGGGGAGGCCCTCGCCCGGTTCGAGGATCTTCTCGACCACGATCCAGCCGTGGGGGACGGCCTTGTGGAGCCGCTGGAAGTAGCCGGCGGGGTCGCGGAGGCCGTCGGGGTGGTCGACCCGGAGGCCGTCGAGGACCCCCTCGCGGACCCACCGGAGGATCAGCCGGTGGCTGTCCTCGAAGACCCGCTCCCGCTCCATCCTCAGGCTGATCAGCGTGTTGATGTCGAAGAACCGGCGATAATCCAGTTCCTGGACGGCGGTCTTCCAGAAGGCCAGCCGGTAGTTCTGCCGGTCCAGGAGGGCGTCCACCTCGGCCGGCTTGGCGTTGAGCTCGGCGATCACCGCGTCGATGGCCGTGCCGACCTCGGGTTGGTCGCCGCAGAGCCGGGCCAGCGCGGTCCGGAGGACTTCCTTGTCGCGGTGCCGGAGGTGGACGCTCTCGATGTCGGTCTCCGTCGACAGCGGGAGCTTGCCGAACGAGTCGGCCAGGAACGCCAGCTCGTCCGAACCAACCCGCCGCGCTGCCTCGTTCAGGAGGTCGTTGAGCGACCGGGGGGCGACGGGCATGACGTGGTCGAAATAGCCGAAGGTGAAGGTCCCGCCGGCCCGGTGGAGCTGGACGTGCCCGGCCTCGACCTCACGGCCGTAGTGGTCGCCCAGGATCGGCATCAGAACCGTGTCGCGGAGCTTCTCCTCGGGCGGGTGCCAGTCGACGTCGAAGTAGCCGGCGTATCGGCTCGACTGCCCATTCTCCAGGACGTCCCACCACCACTGATTCTCGCGGCTGGCGATGCTCATGTGGTTGGGGACGATGTCCAGGACGTGCCCCAGCCCCGCCTCGCCCAGCGCCTTGCAGAGCCGAGCGTGGGCCTCCTGCCCTCCCAGTTCGGCGTTGGGCTGGGAGTGGTCCAGGACGTCGTAGCCGTGCGTGCTCCCCTTGCCCGCCTGGAGATAGGGCGAGGAATAGAGGTGCGTCACGCCCAGGTCGCTGAGATACCCGGCGATGGCCGCCGCCGCGTCGAAGCCGAACCCGGCGTGCATCTGCACCCGGTACGTCGCCAGTGGGACGGGCATGACCATTCCGTTCGATGGGGAAGCCGGGCGGCCGTCGCGGCCTGCCCCCGGCGCGATCCGGAGGGCTCCGCGCAACCCGGCGGGGACTCGACCGCAAGCTCCCGCGAACCGCGTGCCGACCGCCCCCGAGCCGGCCGCGTCCCCCGGCCGATCGCCCCGCCGGACTTGGGCATGCGAGTTGCTCCCCAGCGAGCGTCCCGCGGCCCCCCGGCGTGACCGACCCCGGCCGGGCCCCGGGGGGATCCCCGACACCCGAGGAACACATGGCACCCTATCGCGTCTGGGCCCCGCTCGCGGAACATGTCTCCGTCAATGTCGGGGGCGAGAGCATCCCGATGGAACCCGATAACCGGATCGAGGGCTGGTGGCAGTCGACCGGCCGGCCGGCCCGGGCCGGCGAGGAATACACCTTCACGGTCGACGCCTCCGAGGGCCTGCCCGACCCCCGCTCCGGCTGGCAACCGCACGGGGTGAATGGCCCCTCGCGGATCGTCGACCATTCGGCCTTCGACTGGACCGACGGCGAGTTCCAGGCCCGGCCGCTCTCCTCGGCGATCATCTACGAGCTGCACATCGGCACCTTCACCCCCGAGGGGACCTTCGAGGCCGCCATCGGCAAGCTCGACCACCTCAAGGGGCTGGGCGTCTCGCACGTCGAGATCATGCCGGTGGCCGACTTCCCCGGCCGGTTCGGCTGGGGCTACGACGGTGTCAGCCCGTTCGCCCCGAAGCACCTCTTCGGCGGCCCCGAGGGGCTCAAGAAGCTGGTCGACGCCTGCCACGGCAAGGGCCTCGCGGTGGTCCTCGACGTGGTCTACAACCACATGGGGCCATCGGGCAATTACCTGCCGAAGTTCGGGCCCTACTTCACCGACCGCCACCACACCCCCTGGGGCGAGGCGCTGAACTTCGACGGCCCGCACAGCGACGAGGTCCGCCGCTACTTTTGCGACAACGCGCTGATGTGGCTCCGAGACTACCATTTCGACGGCCTCCGGCTCGACGCCGTCCACGCCATCGTCGACACCGCGGCGGTCACGTTCCTGGAGCAACTGGCCACCGAGGTCGACGTCCTCAAGGCGCACCTGGGCCGGCACCTGGTCCTGATCGCCGAGAGCGACCTGAACGACCCCCGGATCGTCCGCCCCTACGAGATCGGCGGCTTCGGGATCGACGCCCAGTGGTCCGACGACTTCCACCACGCGCTCCACTCGGTCATCACCGGCGAGCAGAACGGCTACTACTCCGACTTCGGCTCGATGCAGGATCTGGCCACCGCCTTCGAGACGTCCTACGTGTACACCGGCCGACGCTCGAAGTTCCGGCTCCGCCGCCACGGCCGACCGCCGATCGGGCTGACCGGGCACCACTTCCTCGGCTACGTCCAGAACCACGACCAGCTCGGCAACCGGGCCCAGGGCGACCGCCTCTGCCACCTCACGACCAAGGACCGGGCCAAGGTCGCCGCCGGGCTGGTCCTGACCGCCCCCTTCATCCCGATGCTCTTCCAGGGCGAGGAATTCGGCGCGACCTCGCCGTTCCAGTACTTCGCCGACTTCTCCGAGGATCCCGACCTGGCCCGGGCCGTCTCCGAGGGGCGTCGGAAGGAGTTCGGCCAGTTCGGCTGGAAGCCCGAGGAGGTCCCCGAACCCGGCTCGACCCAGACCTTCGAACGCTCCAAGCTGAAGTGGGACGAGGTCGACCGCGAGCCCCACCGCGAGCTCCTGGAATGGCACCGGGCCCTGATCCGGCTCCGTCGCGACCTCCCCCAGCTCACCGACGGCCGGCTCGACCTGATCTGCACCGAGTGCAGCGAGGAGGACCGGTGGCTCTTCGTCGAGCGCGGCCTGGTCTCGATCGTTGCCAACCTGGCCGACGCCCCCCAGGCGGTCCCGCTCCGCGAAGGCCGGCCGACCGAGATCCTGCTCGCCTCCGTCTCCGAGGGGGTCGAGGCCCGGGGCGACAGCCTCCTCCTACCGGGCAACTCGATCGCGATCCTCGGGCCCGTCGGCGAGGACACCGCCCAGGCCCTCTTCCGGTCCTCGGTGGAGGTGCTCAGCATCTGAGCGGCCCCTTCCAGGGCCTCGGGATGGGGCGCCCGGACCGACGGTCAAGGGGCCGGCAGCTCCCTTTCCCGGGGTTTCCTTGTTCGCGCATCAAGAACCCCGGCGGATCAGGCCGGGGTCGATCGCGCCTCTGTTGCCAGCGCCGGACTTCAAAAGGTGAAGCAGAAGCGGGCCGTACTCTTCGGCAAGTGAGCCCCGATGTAATGGACTTGTCCGTTGATGATCGAATAGCGCTCCATGAGGCAGATGCTATCAAACGGCCCACTTCCTTAACTGATTCGCCCGGTGAACGGTCAAGGCGAATCTTCCACGAGGGAGCAATCGGCCCTACTGGACAGGATGACCATGTCGGATCAACATGCGAGCGAACCAAGCACGCGCCGGGAGATCCGGCGGTCAGGAACTCCTGATGTTTCCCGCCTCCCCGAAGTGGGAACGGTCACGGGGGGGTGCCTCGCGAACCCACAGACATCATGACGATGCCGAGCCATCACCAATCGTCAGCTCGCGGAGGGTCTGGCGGGCGATCCGGTCGACGATCGGCCGGTGCCCCAGACCGGGGCCGGTCGGGACGGTGACGGCTCCCCGGTCGGCGAGGACCGGGGGCTCGACGAGGTCTTCGCGGTAATATTTGTCGGAGCCGGACACGTCGCCGGGCAGGGTGAAGCCGGGGAGGCTGGCGATCGCCAAGTTGGCCGCCCGGCCGACGCCGAACTCGTGCATCCCGCCGCACCAGACCGGGATCCCTCGGGCCAGGCAGAGGTCGTGGACCCGCTGCGCCTCGCGGAGGCCGCCGACCCGGCTCACCTTGATATTGATGACCCGGCACGAGCCCAGGTCGAGCGCCTTCCGGGCGTCCTCGGCCGAGTGGATGCTCTCGTCCAGGCAGATCGGCGTGGCCAGTTGAGCCTGGAGCCGGGCGTGGTCGACGATGTCATCGTGGCCCAGCGGCTGCTCGATCAGGAGCAGGCTGAATTCGTCGAGCGCCCGGAGCCTGTCGGCGTCGCCCAGCGTGTAGGCCGAGTTCGCGTCGACCTGGAGGGGCAGCTCGGGATGCCGGTCGCGGACCGCCCGGACCACGGCGACGTCCCAACCCGGCGCGATCTTGAGCTTGACCCGCCGGTAGCCCTCATCGACGAAGCGGTCGACCTGGTCGAGCAGCGGGCCGAGTTCGGGCTCGATCCCCAGGCTGACGCCCGAAAGGATCTCGGACCGGGTTCCGCCCAGGAGCTTCGCCAGGGGGACGCCGTCGCGGACGGCCAGGGCGTCCCAGCAAGCCATCTCCAGCCCGGCCCGGGCGAACTGGTTCCCCTTGATCGGCCCGAAGAGCGCGATCAGCTCGTCGATCGACTCCCACTCGCGGCCGACGACCCGGGGGGCGAGGAAATCCTTGAGGATGTGCCAGCAGGTTTCGGTCGTCTCGGGGCAGTAAAACGGGTCGGACGGGCTGGCGGCTTCGCCCCAGCCTTCGAGCCCACCGGCGGCGGACACCCGGACCAGGATGTGGTCGATGTGGTCCTTGCTGCTCGAACTGGTCCGGAAGGTCCGGACCAGGGGGAGGCGGACCAGCCGCAACTCGATCCGGTCGATACGCATCGGTGGGGGGCTCGGGGGCGGAATCGGGGGATCGTCGCGACCGGGATGGGGCCGATCCCTCCGTCAGATCGGCTCCTCGATCCACGAGAGGCCCAGCTCCAGGGTCCCCGAGGGGCCGGCGACGGGGACGAGTTCGCGGGTCGGGTCGTCGGGAGCCCGGCGGTCGACGAAGTCGGGGAGGGCGCGGAGGCAGGCGTCCATCAGGTCGATCTCCCAGGTCAGCGGCGGTCGCATCGAGAGCCCGCGTTCCTTCCGGAAGACCGAGGGGAAGGCCTCGGGGGCGGCCACGGGCCAGCCGTGGCGCTCAATCGCCTCCAGGTCCACCTCGGGCATGCTCGACTCGTCATCGAAGGTGACCGTCAGGGCCACGGTCCGCCGGGCCCCTTCCTCGTCGGAGAGCTTGCCGGCCCACATCCGGCGGAGCAAGGCCAGGTCCTCGTAAAGGGCCAGGCCGAGGGTCAGGCCCGACTGACCCATGATGACGGCGAACCAGGGGCCGCTCTCGTAGCGGTCGCACTCGACTCGGATCACGGCCTCGTAGCCCAGCGACCGCCAGGGGGCCCGGCGGTAAAAACCGGCGGCGGCCTCGAAGAACAGGCCGACCTGCGTGGCGGTCACCCCCGGCATGTCGAGCAGACCGGGTGGGTCGACGCCCGCCATGTGCCGGGTCAGATCCTCGAAGAGGTAATCCACCTGGTCGAGCACCGGCGAGGGGGAGCAGGCCACGCCGATCGCCTCGAAGTGGCCGGCCAGCGCGTCCCAGGTCGAGCCGGGCCGGACCTGGATCTCGGTGGGCCGGTGGGGGTCGCCGGCGGCGGGGCGCTCCATGGCCGAGGCCAGGATGTCCCAGAGCGCCTCGGGCGAGGGGGCCTGCTCGGTCAGGGCGTGGGCCAGGACGAGGTCGCGGCTCCGGCTGGAGACGAGGACCATCCACGGGCGGACCCGCTCGCCGGCGATCTCGACCCGGCGGGCGAACTGGCGGAAGTCGGCCTGCCAGGCGTCGACCTCGCTGGGGAGCAGGCGGAGCCGCTCCTGAGCCGCCGGCGAGGGGCCGACCGAGCCCGGGGCCTTGGGCTTCCGGCGGCGGGGATCCTTGACCGTCGAGCGGAGCCAGGCGATGGCGCCGGGGGTCGACTTCCAGGCGGCCAGGTGGCCGGCGACGTAGAGGACCGCGTCGTCCACGTCCCCCGGGCTATAGTACGGTGGCTGATCCGGGGGCAGGTCCCTGCGCCCCAGGAGATAGGCCGGGGCGTGCTTGTTGGCCCGTTTCGCGGCCTTCAGGAGCTTCGTCGACTCCGACGAATCCCCCGCCCGCCGGAACGAGGCCAGGGCCCGGGTGTAGGCCCAGGTCGCCGAGTCCTCATCGAACCGGGCGAGCAGGGCCTCCAGCTCGTCGAGCCGGTCGAGGCTCAGCAGCCAGGAGGCCAGGATGTAGCGCACCCCCTGGTTGTCGCCGGGATTGAGGCGGAGCATCGCGGCGAGGTGGTCGGCCGCCTCGACCCGACGCCCCGAGGTCCAGAGGGCCTCGGCTAGCTCGAGGCGGGCCCTCATGTAGGGGCGGGTCTCGATCAGGCCCCAGAAGTGGCCCACGGCCTCGCGGAACGGGTCCGGACCGATGGCCCGGGCGCCGGCCTCCACCGCCTGCTCCAGGAACCCGAGAGCCTCCTTGCGGGTCCCGGCGTGCTCGGCCAGCAGGAGGTAAGCCTCGGAGCAGTCGGGGCTGGTCGCGAGGGCCTGCCGGGCCAGGGCGATCCGGCGGCGGGGCTCAGTTGTGGCGGCCGCCCGGTTCATCAGTTCGCGCGCCAGGGCCTCCGGCGATGGGCCGGCGGCCCCGGCCGCCCGCTTGGCCTTCGGCTTCGCCCCGGGACCCTGGGCGGAAGGGGCGGGGGAAGGGGCGGGCGGGGGCGTCTCCGGCGGGGCCGGGTCGGATCCGGCGTCGGGACCGGACCGGGACCGGCCCCGACGCTTCGGGCCTTCGTCGGGTGTCGGCTTCTTCTTGGCCATTGGGACTCCTCCGGACGAATCAGCCATCCATTGTATCCCCCCGGCCGACGATTTGCTCCGCTCCGCCGCGAGATTCCCCGGGACGCCCCGCTCAGCATCCGGCGGTGGTCTCGACCCGGGAGAACCAGCCGACGATTCCGGTGGCCATGTCCTCCCCC
>JAABUV010005787.1_pt1 | contig 13868 bp, 10 predicted proteins | sample 5559971 | NCBI WGS metagenome assembly JAABUV01 (sample SAMN10711881, study PRJNA513362) | rock metagenome | isolation source: Antarctica rocks | place: Antarctica: Victoria Land, Knobhead nord | collected 2015-12-19
CGGTCTCCTCGCCTTCGCCATTCATTACATGAACGGCGTTGGTGGTCTCGCGGGTTGGAGATGGCTCTTCCTGCTCGAAGGTCTGCCAGTCCTGGTAGCTGGTGTCGTCACAAGCTTGACGCTGCCGGATTATCCAGACACTGCATCTTTCCTTTCCGAAGAAGATCGACAGCTCCTGCTGAGCGAGATGCCTGACACACAGCCCACCGCAAATGCGAAGACGTGGGATTGGCCAGAAGTCAAAGGCCTTGGTCGCGACCCCATCTTTTACCTCGTGAGTATGCCCTGCAACGCGGACTCAAGAACGCTCCTCCTGCTGAGTGATGTCGACTGACAATGTGCAGTTCATCCTCATCTGGATCGGACATGCCGTCGGTGGATACAGCGTTGCCTTGGTGCTCCCAACTGTCTTCTACGAGCTCAAGTTGGAAAGCACCAACATCACACAGCTACTGACTCTGCCTCCTTGCGCGCTTAGCATGATCATCGTCTTGATAATAGCGACCCAGGTACGGAGCAAGCGAGTCAGCCCATGGGCGTGGGCCATCATCTTCGAGATGCTCAACTGTGGCTGTTATATTGCTCTGATGGCGGTGCGCAACGCCATCGCAAGATACGTCATCGTTTGCTTCGCTCTGGTGTGCACTGGCGGCGTCATGCCGATGTTGTATCCTGAGCTCATTCGTACCGCTCGGGGTACCACAGCAACCGGTAAGCATGTCCATACGCTCATACACAATGATTGTCGGAAGAAACTCGCTGACCAGCCACCCCTTTGTGCTAGGGTATGCGAAAAGTCTTGGTGTTGTCGCGCGGTCCATAGTCACTGACCTGATCGCTGGATAGGCTAACCATCGGCATCACCGCGACCTTCGCCCATCTGGCAGGCATCGTAGGGCCCCAGATCTACCAATCACGCTTCGGCCCAGGCTACCGCATCAGCTTTACGGTCTCGCTCGGTCTCCTCGCCGTGACCATCGCTGCTATGATCACAAGCTGGAGCCTCATCAGACGCATGGACGCGGTGAAAGCATCGGAAGTTGAGATGGAGCAATTGTAAACGCTAGCGTTCCTCGCGAGACGGGATGGCAGTACTCTCGCGCCGCAGAGGTGCCTCGGATTTTGGTACCAGGGATTCCGGAAAGTCGAAGCTGCGCGTGCTGCTCGAGCGAGCCCAGCCGAAGTGGCGCATCCCTTGTGAGCGGACGAGTGCATGCAGTCCTGCGAAGATGAGAACATCGGTGACACTCCAGAGAGCGATACTCAGGCCGATCTTGCTGGCGTAGGCGCCGATTTGCATATGCATATGTACACCGCTCTCGAGTGGCGCATACAGCCAGGGGTCCATAGATGCAGCTTGCAATGTCTTTGGCAACGGCGAAGTGATGTAGGAGACTGCCACTGCTCTGGACAGAATAACATCAAGTGGTAATGCCGCCAGCCTGTATAGAAGGTCATCAATACTCGATGCCACGAATTGCGCAGACATGTGCGCAAGGGTAGTCATCTGATGAAATGTACCGATCTGTAGACCGTCGACGCCGTCTCGCACTGTAATGTAGCCCTTTACTCCAGGTGAGGGCGGGTCCCTCCGCAAAGACAACAGATCCCAACCGCACCACTCGAGCAAGAAGACACGAACATTGTATGCTGGATAGAACAGCCATGCGAACAGTTCGCGTGGGAGAGGCCGCTTTTCTGCATGAACGTATGGTGTTCCCGTTTCTGAGTTGCGGAGCTTTGCGGTTCTGCTGATTATCGGTAGATCCAGGTTCGTGTTGATGTCGGAAACAAGCGTGCAGAAAAGTATTATAGCGGCAGGCGAGAAGAGCATGCCCGCGACAGGCGAATTGATCAGTGGCTTCCAGCCAAATGCGTGGAAGGGCAATGGATGACAAGGGAGCAGGCTGCGAGCTGGGGGAAGGAGTGGGACAGCGGGCGCGAGACCAATTTGCTGCGCCATCGACCAATAACCCATGGGTAGCAGGAGAATATCAACGGACCGCAGCACCGCGACCTCCACACACTGAAGCGCAAGATCGAGCCAGCGCACCGTTTCGCTTCGCCAGTCCTGCCGCAGTATGGCTTCCTTCATGGACTCCGCTGTTAACTCCACAACTAGATGCGAGGCCATCCGAGCAGAAGCGTGTAGTAAACCCGCCGCACCGCCCGCAAATAGTGTACAGTATGCACCACGAACGCCGCCGGTGCATGCCGAGCCCAGGGTTGCACGTAAGTAGTACGTGAACGGCTTGTGATTGTCGTACAGGCCAATCTGATATCGTTTGCTCATGCTGTCAATCCACCAAGTCAGAGGTCGCTGGATCAACATGACTGCGATCTCAAGCAGGAAGCCAGTGCCGTCCTCGGCTTCCCTCAGCTCCTCGTTTGCGCGCCGAAGCTCGACTTCGCTTTCTCGTTGGGAGTGCTCCCTTGACTCGACCACTCCCACGAGTGCAAGGACGCTATTCTGCGCTCGTCGCATCTCTGCGTTACGGGCTTCCGTGGTTGGGTTGATAGGCCGACCCTTTGAGTTGTATTGTTGAGTGTAGCCCCTGTAAGCAGGTTCCTCGGTCTTCGACGCATCATGGCCATCTTGGTCGACTTTAACGTCGGCATGCTGTTCGTTGGTCGCCTCCAGGAACGGTGACCGGCCGAGTGCAAGGCGCGTGAGGTATTGCTGCCTCCCCATACGGCTTATGCTTTGGTCAGGGATTCCGGCAATGCAGCCCAATCATAGCAGAAACTGGCGATGTCGTCCCGTCAGTGTCACCTGATATTGCGGGCGGTAATTGCGTGGTGTTCTTGCGGTGGTGGTGTGGTCCGCTCACCTACGGCAAACGTGAGGTGGTCGCCCGTAGCCTTGTGAGGCACATGTATGAAGCTTCGGGCGGAATACTTCCGTCCTCCTTTCAACATGACCGACCTCGAAGATTGTGAAGTGTGGAACTACGTTCACTTCCCGGAGCTGTTTGGAAGGCCAAACGCACCTGCGAGCATGATGCGGACGACGACGAGGCGGAATGCTCTGGAAAAGCTTGCCACGCTCGCTGCGCAGACGACGGCGTTGCAGGATGAAGAGGAGGATGTCGCAAGACTGTGTGAGTTGCAGCGGCCACCAGTCCCTCCAGGGACCAATGGCTCTGTTGGCGGTCGAGACAAAAGGCTGGAGACGGCGGCGGTGCCCATGAGCGCAAGGGAGCTGGACGTGCTTATCGCACTCTGTAGAGCAGCGCCCCTGGTCTCCGCGACGAAGGATGCGGCGAGCTTGCTGGCCCAACTCTCGCCGTACGTACCAGAAGCGCACAGACAGACGCTCAAGTCATCATCGCTACACCAGCAGCTTCCGCCTTGGGAGACATTGGCGTACGACGTCACGGCGGCGGTCCTGGCACTTGGGCTTCATCACCCGTCGCTCAAGCAACAAGCCCTGGCATGCATCGACCATACAGTAGAAGTGCTTACAGACAGCACGGAGAGTACAAGATGGCTGCAATTGCAGACCGACGGTGTCACAGATCCAGACGTGGCCGAACAAGCATTGCCGGCGATTCAGCTCAGCGCCTCCTTACTGGGCTTCATGGGAGCCATGGCGGAGTATGTGCAGGTCTGGACCATCGAGGAGCGCGTCTCTCTCACCAAGCGACTTCGTCACCTTTTGTCAGAGAAGTTCATGGTCTTGCTAGAAGGTGCCCTTTCCGCCGTGCGCAACGCGCGCGCCACCACCAGATCAATCAAAGAGTGGAAGCGATGGGTTCGGCACTATGCGGCACATGCTCGACCTCTTGGTGCGATGTTGATCGAACACGCTTTCATGACCTTCGTTGAACGCAGTGTCACACTCCTCTTCTTCGGTTCGATGATCAGACCCAACGACCTACTTGACTCGCTGCTCCAAGGTATACTGCCAACGAGCAGTTATGGATCGTCAAGCGCATCAGATGTTGTCGGGTTCATGGCCGAGGTGATCATGGACGAGATGACCCTACTCGAGCTCGATGCGGACTATCTGCAAGTAAGCTCGGCGTGGCAGCAGCGCCTAGCTTTGGACGTGAAAGCTATCAGTCTCCGGAGTTACCTTTGCTGTTCGCTTGTCGACGAAGCAGTCGCGGACGACGAGCTGCTCCTCGCATGGCTCAGGACCACGGCGGAAGATCAGGTGCAAATGGCAGACGCAGGACTAGCGCATACTGTGCTCACGTGCATGACTGTCCTTGCAAAAGCATCGCCGTCCACTGCATCCAGCCTGACCCGCTCGTTGCCTCGGCTGATCGTGCAAGGAAAGATGACTCCGGATACTGCTGCCCTCGCAGGCGAATGTCTGGCGAGCACCCTCGCAAGAATGTCCCAGGACATCGTGATCAGTACTCTCTATAGCCTCGGTAACATTCTTAGTGCAAATGCGGGCGCCGATAAAGGCAGCGGCCTGTCACCCTTCCTCGACGCAGAGGCGAGCGCCAATGGCAACCAAGGTCCGTACGGCTCACAGCAGCCACTCGGCAGCGCCATCTCTTTGGTCATCAGCGACGAAGAGGAGAGTGCGAACGTCTGTGGTGGCGTAGTTCAAGCGATCGTGTCTATTGCGACAGCGTGCAACGACGCCCAACTCACAGCACTGGTCATTTCCATGCTCGTTCAGAAGATTGGTCGTATCAACCAAACTGTCGACGCAAGGATCATCACAGACATGGCCGCTCTGGGCCTATGTGGCGGTGCTAATGAACTAAGAGCACTCCTGCGGCTGTATACGCGAATGGCTAGCGAGGCGACTGTAAAACACGACAATTTGATCACATACGCCGTCGCAGACGCCCGCATCCGGCTAGCAAGTCGCATACCCAAGGGCTCGCAACTGTACGAGGTGTATCTCACACATCTCCTCAGCCTCTGTGTCGGCATGGGAGATACTGCGGGTGAGCATACGGTGGATGTGAACTTGACTGCCCAGACCATTGCGCAGCTCTTCAGACCGATAGCGGTTCTCGTCTCGTCCAACGCAGGACACCAACTAGACCTCGAGAACGCGGATGAGCTTTCGACCCTGAGCCGCAATGCCTGGTTCAACATCGTCGTGCACGGCTTCACACTGACTTCGTCGACCGGGAAGGAGCATGCTCGGGAGCTCCAGACCCTGGCGCAGTATAGCCTGCCACTGGTCGACGAAGAGCGTGTCGACATACCAGAAAGCGCCATCGATTTGAACACCGTACTTCGTCGGGGTGCGAATGCTCAACACACGGCGGAGCAGAAGACGGCGCTATCAACAACCTTGCCCCAATGCGAGGCAGACATCAGAGGACTGACGTATCCGGAATGCGTTTTCCTCAATGCAGCGCTACTCGTGTCTAACATGCGCGCGCGCGCAGGCGACTGCACTTCAGCGCTGCCATACTTCATGGAGAGCAAGGTCAAGACGACTCCCATGGGCAATTGCATGCTTGCTATAGCTTTGGGTAACGTGGATACATACTTGATGCGCGCGCTGGCGGGCCAACATCAGCAATTTGCCGCGCCGCAAGTGGCGCTACAACTTGCGACCTTCTTCGAAGGTTGCTGTCACCGGATCTCGAAGGTGCAGCAAGCGGCTGTATCTTCTGCAGACCGCATTATCACCCAGATACCGTCAGCGCTATGCCAGAAGTCATCTTTGTTTGCACTGCTGGAATTGCTGACGTTAATGTGGAAGAGTTGTCTTGACGCCGAGACGGACGAGTATGAGTGGAAATCTACCTACGCTTCCGAGAAAGGCAATGTCGCGGTCCAGCTTTCAGACAATATCTACTATCGACAGACAACGCTTGCCAATGTTCACCAAAGGTGCAAATTCTGGGTATCCAAAGCCATCGACGCCGCACCACTAGACGTGAAGGGATTGCTGCAAGCATATCTGGAGGACTACGAAGACGATGGCGCTTACGGTCACATTGCGCTCGGTAGATCCTTTGCGGTCGAGATGGGCTCTTTGGTTCCCAGCACGGATCAACGACTGGCCAGCTTAGACCGCCAAAAAGATTCTGGTATCAATACGGCCTCCGACTTCATCGCGCAGTACACGACACGGCAAGAATGTCGTCGACTTGGTGGCAAGGTCGCACCGGATGAGGAGTGGGCGTTGGTCGAACACGATGGTTCGACTCGCCTTGCAGCTATTGAGTCTGCGCCAAGTGCGACCGACGCGGAGGCCTTTGAGTTGTACAATCTGGCCCAAAGACTGAAGGCGCACGAGACAGTACCTTTTGCTGATGTGCGGGACATACTTCGCGACGCTGCCGGCGTGCTCAGCAAATCCGCAAGCGATGCCACCGCGCTTGTTCCCGGCCTTGTCGGAGTCCCTTTCCTCATCTTCACGAAACAGTCAATCAATCTCGGTGTGTCTTTATGGCTCGGCGTCATCAAAGAGAACCCGGTCATGGAGACGCGCATACTGGTCGAGATTGCAGCCGGCTGGGAGAGCACAGTGCGACTACGAAGAGGATTCTTCCACGGGGCGTTCCAGCATCAAGATCCTTTCTACGTGAAGGAAGAGTTCGCTCCATCGAAGTGGCCGGCCATCATCAAGCGGCAGCAGCTCGCCCACAATCTGCTTGCTCCGCATCTCCGCTTGACGCAATGGCTGTCTAGTCACTTCAGTGCCTCTCATCTCACGTCGCCATCTGTGGAGCGTGTATACGGCCGCTTGATGCGCACGACTCTGTTTGCCATGAGGCATGCTGTCAGTCAACCGCTGGCTCGTGAGGTGCACTTCCACATTGTTCTACTAGCTCTCAAAGTCCTACTGGAATCTACCCGGGCGGATAGCGTAACGCAGTGGCATCTCAAGGATGCGATTATCTCCGCCGGTCTAGCTTGGTTTGCGATGCCACCACGGTGGTCGTTCGGAAGCAACAGACTGCAGCTGAAAGCCGAGATGAAGGTGTTGGAAGACGTATTGAGTCTGTTACAGCGTTCCACTGACGTCGGGCGAACGAAGACCTTGGCTCCACTGCAGTCGAAGCAGGAGCTGCTTGTACATCTTCTGCAGCACGAGATCGGACGCCTGATGGTCTGGATCTTCCCACTTGTATCCGACAGTAGGGGCACGGGAAGAGACACCACCATCATCCCGCTGGTCGGGACGGCCTGGGCGGAAGACCCAAGAATAGCTATCCAGCTAGCGACCAGATTCTCAAATTCCGATCGGATGGTGAGAGATGTTCGCTGGTACCTGTTGCAAGATCCGGAGAAGGCAGTGGATGACCCTGCTGCCCTTGACGTGCTCCTTCGTGCCTCGCTACCGGCGGTTGTCAAGACCCAGCTCAAATACCTTCTGTACTGGGCGCCGATCAACCCCATGGCGGCGGTCACGTACTTCATGCCCGCATATGGCAACCACGCTTTCATCATTCAATACGCCATGCGCGCACTGGAGAGCCATGCCGTTGACATTACCTTCTTCTACGTGCCCCAGATCGTGCAGACGTTGCGCTATGATGCCTTGGGCTACGTGGAGAGATACATCGTCGAGACTGGCAAGTTCTCCCAGCTGTTCGCGCATCAGATCATCTGGAACATGAAGGCGAATGCATTCAAGGATGAAGACTCCCAAGTACCTGATCCGGTCAAGCCAATGCTGGACAAGGTCATGGGTTCGCTCATCTCTAGCTTTGCGGCCGAAGACAAAGTCTTCTATGAACGAGAATTCGACTTCTTCGGTAAAGTCACTGGCATCTCGGGCACACTGAAACCGCTCATTAAGCGGCCGAAGCCAGAGAAGAAGCAAAAGATTGAGGAGGAGCTCCGGAAGATTGAGCTGGAGGTGGGAGTATACCTGCCAAGTAACCCCGATGGCGTGGTGATTGGCATTGATCGCAAGTCGGGCAAGCCGTTACAGAGTCATGCAAAGGCACCATTCATGGCCACCTTCCGTATCCGTAAGGATGAGGCTGAGGCTGAGCTCGCGGAGAGTCAAATCCTCACAAACGGCGAAGTGGCGAAACCCCAAACTTACGAGGTCTGGCAATCAGCCATCTTCAAAGTCGGAGACGATTGTCGCCAGGACGTGCTGGCTCTGCAGCTCATCGCCTGTTTCCGCGGCATCTTCAACAGCGTAGGTCTGGACGCCTACGTCTTCCCCTACCGTGTCACGGCGACCGCGCCCGGCTGCGGCGTCATCGACGTCCTCCCCAACTCCGTCTCGCGCGACATGCTTGGCCGTGAGGCAGTCAACGGCCTATATGAATACTTCGTCTCGAAGTACGGCTCCGAGGACTCCATCAGATTCCAAGAGGCCCGCAGCAATTTCGTCAAGAGCATGGCCGCCTACTCCATCATCTCGTACCTCCTGCAATTCAAAGACCGACACAACGGCAACATCATGGTGGACGACGCGGGCCATATCCTTCACATCGACTTCGGCTTCTGCTTCGACATCGCGCCCGGAGGCGTCAAATTCGAGCGCGCGCCGTTCAAGCTGAGTCCCGAGATGGTGGCCGTTATGGGAGGCACGCAATCGCAGTCCTATCGTGCTTTTGAAGAGCTGGCCGTCAAAACCTTCATCGCGTCACGGCAGTATGTGGAGCAGCTCGCGCATGTCATTTTGACGATGCTGGACTCGGGGTTGCCGTGCTTCAAGCCGACAACGCTGCAGCATTTCAAGGAGCGGTTTGTGCTGGAGAAGTCAGATCGGGAGGCTGCGGAGTATGTGAGAAAATTGGTGCATTGGAGCGAGCGGAGCCATTCTACGGGTGTCTACGATTACTTTCAGCTTTTGACGAACGGGATACCGTATTAGAGCAGTTGATTTTGCGCAGGTTACTGGGTTCGCAAGTAGTTGAGGATTTCGGAGCATATTGTAGGCTTTCAGCTGGTATTTCGCACATGTCTTCTAGGACCCCATGGTTTATGCCCTTACATCCACCGGCGGGCGGTAACATCCCTTGCGTTCGGTTTCGTACATGTAGCTGCATTTTGAATCGCGATACGTTGTTCGATGAATCGATCAGATTGCGTGGCATGTCGGATCTCGATCCATGATCGCGTGCGCACAAGGGCCAAACGTCATGATCGCGTACTCGGGGCACCAGCGTCCAGCAGGATAACTGCGAAGGTTTGGCAAGTCCGTCGTCGTCGTCGTCGTCGCCACCCTCTCATCACCAATTCCATCCATGTTTTTAGCTTCAGCCTGTCATGCACCACGGTGCTCCCCCGGCACCTTCGCCCCCGCCTGACTCGGCGTCGGACAGCAGTCCGCCATGCAGATCAAGATTCAACAATCACGATGATGCGGCGCTTACGGCGTAGCCCACGCCTTCTTGCTGCCGTGAATCTTGGCCGCCGGTGGCCATCGACGGACTGCTGACCGTCGTTTCTGCGCTCGCGTGCCGTCCAAGCCCGTGTGGTTTCTATCACCGCGTCTCCGCGCCACATTTTCGCGTTTCGATGACGATGTCCGGGCGGGCGTTGCTTCGTTGGTGAGAGCCTGCTCGTCGGTGCGTCAGGGTTGCTATCGAGGGCAGGGGACTGCAGCGGTAGCCACGCGAGATCGAAGATCGCATCGTTGAGAATGGGCGATTTCTTCGGATCAGCCTTGACTACTTGTACCCACCGGCCAGAACGGTGGATACGTCATGCGCGCTGCTAAGGTAGCCAAAGGATCGTCTACTGCCGGTCTGTCACGGGCGGCTGCCGGGCTCGAGAGCATTTGAGATGGTCCATCATCATCGCGCATGTACGTACCTAGACGTGTGTGCCCACTGCCCATGAAGTGCTTGGCGGAAGTGCTGGAGTATCGTGGCGTGCGGAGGGGCTCCGCCGATTCTAATTGGCTGGTCCGACTCTCCCCTCCCACTTTGGCCTCAACGGAGAGCTGCCCGCCTCCGACTCCGGGCATGTCGCTCGGAAGTCTAGCGAATACACGCCTTTGCCAATGATTTGAATGGCAATATTGTTTGGCCTTGGCTCCGGCGGCCGTGTACCGGGTAGCATGTCCCGGCCTCATGTTATTACAGGGCCCCTCGGTATCGTTCGAAGACGGTCTAGGTTCTCGGCAAGGACGCGCATAACAGTGTCGTCTCTTCTGACCCTTCGAGTTACCGAGTAGTCCACATGAAAAATAGTCTAGGTCCAAAGGGTCGAATGTAGGTCAAGTCTCGTCTTTGGACTGCACTCCGTACTTTCATCACGTCACTAACCGGCCTGCCGTACTGTACTCTCATAAGTTCTTGAACCCGATCGTTGCGGCCTGTTTCTGTTTCGCACGATCTCGAAACCGATCACGGAAACAAAGATGGGCGAGGCGTTTGATTCGGGGCGTGCAGCTGGGCGGTTCGTTAGTGGCAATGATACAGATCAGCAATTTGCTCACGGTCAGGTGTGAGTACGATCTATGCTTGAAACGTGCCCGGCTGACAAAGTGCAGACCATTCCATTCACAATTCGACTATGTGATGCAGCCGCGACAAGCAGGCCCACCTGGCCCAATGCAGTTCGGAGCGTTCGACATGTCAGCAATGGGCAAGGCCTTGCCAGGACGGCCCCAGTATGGTGGTGACCCCAACGTCCAGTGGCCTCAGTATGGCGAAAACCCCAGCGTCCTGTCGCCAGCCTCTGTGTATCAGATGCAGCATGCCGCGCAGTACGCAGGTACTGGTGGCCAGGGACCATTCCCTCAGCAGTACCACCCTGGGCATTCGCAAATGCCAATGCCTCAGAACGGATCACCTATCGGAGTGTCGTCTCATTCGTACCATTCCCCAATCGATATGTATGGCTACGGCGCGAGCGGGCCCCAACACTTTCAGATGGGCGCAAGGTTCACCCCGCCGTCATTTCCGATGGGCGGAGCGGTAGGACCTATGTTCGGTATGTCGATGCCGCATTGCTGGTGAAGGCCATGCCACTAACACCGACAAAGGCCAATTCGATCGTCGTGCCTCCGACAACGCTCCTGTTCCGGCATTCCCGCGAGGACCACCTCGCAAGCCGCGCCAATCCGGCCATGCTCTCTGGGTTGGCAACCTGCCTCCAGCAGCGACCGTCACTGATCTGAAAGACCACTTTTCTCAAGAGGCCACCAAGGACATCGACAGTATCTTTCTGATCTCGAAAAGCAACTGCGCGTTTGTCAACTACCGCTCCGAGCCTGCATGTATCGCCGCTATGAATAGGTTCCACGACTCAAGGTTCAACGGCGTGCGCCTTGTCTGTCGATTACGCAGAGGCTCTACAACAAGCCAGGAGGCTGGCACAATCGCAGACACAGTTGCTGCATCACCTAGCATGAACGCCGGTGCCGATCTTCCCGATGGCTTACCTGATGGTGTTCTCCACGTGGCGAGCCGCCATGACGAGGAGAGTCCTTTGATCGTAGGACAAGATCGGAGCGCATCGCCACCCAACTTGCAGGAAGGCGTGGGTAGCTCATCGCCTGGTGAAGGTCGTGAGAAGGTCCCGGAGAAGTACTTCATCATCAAGAGTCTTACCGTGCAAGATCTGGAGGCCAGTGTCCGCAACGGGATCTGGGCGACACAGTCGCACAACGAGCAGGCGCTGAACGGAGCGTACGAGGAAGCAGACAATGTGTATCTTGTCTTCTCCGCAAACAAGTCGGGAGAGTATTTCGGGTACGCTCGGATGGCTTCGGTTATCACAGGCGAGCCTGTCAACCTCGGAGCAAGCGCAGGCAAGGAGTCTGAAGATGCCCAGATTTCCGGCACGCCGCGTTCCATAGAAACAGTGGCTACAGAGACGGCGCCGAAGGGTCGCATCATCGACGACTCTGCGCGCGGCTCGATCTTCTGGGAGGCAGAGCATTCAGATGATGAGGCGGAGTCCCCCACGGAAGAGGGTGCGGACGGTGGCAAAGGCGCGCAATGGGGCCGCCAGTTCAAGATTGAGTGGCAGTCAACTGCAAGGCTGCCATTCTTCCGGACTCGCGGGTTACGAAACCCGTGGAATGCGAACAGGGAGGTAAAGATTGCTAGAGATGGAACGGAACTCGAGCCGAACATTGGTCGCAGGCTTGTGACCATGTTCCAAGGGCCTGCACCTTCCCCGGGCGGGATGTCAATGCAGTTCCGGTAATGAGAGACCGGGACTTGTCATCCGTTATCGGCGACTAGGTGGAACTACGCACTATTGGTACTCAGGTAGCATAGCGTGGATGGGGGTGATTAATGCCGTACGAGCGACGTACCTACTTTCCGTAACCACAACACGCTTCACTGGACTTGTGCAAGCCAAGTTCTTTGTTCAATGAGTCACTCCATTGCGGCACTGCGAGCATCTGCAGCAAGCATGATCTTGTGGACCGTGCCCATGAAAGCGGCTGCCTTCTGCGAAACGCAATCGTCGATGCTCGCTTGGACCTCGCGCTTATTTCTGATGAGTTGGAGCAAGCGCTCCAGCTTAGGACGCTGTATAGCTCGCCTGGGAACGCGTCAGCGAGCAAGAACACCGAGACTTTCCGTGGCAGATAAGTCGCCTACACAGTCTCCTGATACTGTGTTTTGGCGCGCTCGTAGGCTCTACCCAGATCGTCCATACGCGCGGTGTGCGCAACCTTGATGGCATCATTTCGCTGCCGGCGTCGCCGTTTAAGCTAGCCTGACCGTCAGTCAAGCCCTCGTGCCGTGCCTGATGTTGGATCAGGACTGACGTTCTGCTTGTGCTGTTCGAGCAAGTTCTGGACGCTTGTTGTGTCGATTGTTTGAGTGTCTTGCGACGGCTGGGTCTCATGCGAGGCCAAGTCTTCGCTGAGACTGGAATCATCGTCCCGAGACATCCTGTTGAACGACGTCTTGCTGGGCGCTTCAACTCGCGGCATCTCTGCTGATGACCTTGGTCGCGTCGACAGTGTCACTGCTGTCGCGTCAATCGCGGTTTCGTCGCGTTGAAAGATGTCAAGTGAAGTGGAGTCGAAGCTTCGGGCGATACTCGCCTTACCCGCTCCCGCCGCTAGTGCTGCCTGAGGCTTGAAAGTTGACGTGCGGCGGACCCCCTGACAATGAACACATAGGTAGTCGATCAACATTCGGCTGGGCACATCTCCTTCGCTGTGCGCGCGATTGACGACTTGACGTTTCTCATCAGTATACCCTTCTGGACGTTATGCACTAGAAGCGCACCGAGCGCTTGGTTCAGCACCTGCGGCATCCCTCACGGCTTCCATGATTCCAAACGCTCCCAGCAGTCAACTCAACCAACCTCTCAGCTCGTGGAACACTCGTTGGTAGCACCCATACGACACAGCTCCTAATCGAACGCGCCCACGCAACGACCATGAGCTCCTTCGCCAGCTCATTCTGGTCGGCGGACTATGCAGCAGGTACGGCTCGGTTCCCCTGGCGCATCGACCTCTGCTAATAGAAGGAAGGACTCGGCGTATTGTTCGCCAAGCTGAAGCAGGGCGTGCAGGAGAATGAGCAGCTCATGACGGTGGCGCGCATGCGCGCAGATGCGGAGGATCTGTACGGGCAGAAGCTTGGCGATATTGAGGCGGCCACAAATAAAGTCGAAGGGGGTTTCCAAAGAGACGACGGCGCCAGCACGAAAAAGGTGAGTGGCTTGAGCGTGCGCCAGTGTGCCGTAGTGCTAATGGGTGTAGGCGTACGAGGGTGTGCGCTCCGAGATGAACGAGGCCTCGCGCAACCATCGTAAAATTGCCGCGAACATACGCGAGCTTGTAGTCAGCCCGTTCAGCCGATGGTGCGATCAACATGCAGCACGCATACAAAATAGCCAGGATGATCTTCATGGCCGTATCAAAGCGTACGATCGGCAAGCCGAAACCGTCAGACAGTACAAGAACGCATACTTCAACAAGTGCCGGAGGGTCGAGGACTTGGAGGAGGAAGAGAAGCTTGCGTTCAAGGAACCGAACCCGGCGGGAT
>JAABUV010005788.1_pt1 | contig 13866 bp, 12 predicted proteins | sample 5559971 | NCBI WGS metagenome assembly JAABUV01 (sample SAMN10711881, study PRJNA513362) | rock metagenome | isolation source: Antarctica rocks | place: Antarctica: Victoria Land, Knobhead nord | collected 2015-12-19
GAAAGGTGACTAAAACGATTAATTCTATGCTCGATCAGTCAACCAAGTCTCTTGGTCCAAGAGGCCAAAGCTGCACCACTGACCATTATGCCTGGCAACGGGAGACCTTCTGGTCTGATGTCTGCTGCTTGCTGGTCTGAGCTTCACACTGTCAAACCAGAGCCTTGAAGTAAGCACACAACAACAGACGGAGCTTGCTGTACTTTGAGAATCACCCTGCATGCTTGGCAGTACATGTACATGTACAGGCTTCTGCACGGAAGCCTGCAGCCCTGATATGTAAAAGGCTTCACACAGCCCTGAAAAAGTATTCATTCAATCAATCAATCAATCAATCAATCAACCAACCAACCAACCAACCAACCAACCAATCAATGTACATTTCCTGTCTTTAGGACTCATCAGGGGAGTCAACAGACAATAACTGGGAAATCAACATACACTAAGCACTAAATGTTCAAGGCGTTCGACAATAAAGCACCAAAGAAGTTGCAGTAGTGATGCTATAATGAAGAAGGGCGCTAGTACCGCAACGTCACACGCTATACACTAATCTAGCTCTACAAAGATTAGAAGCCAAGCTAAAAGTGGACTGGCCAACACAGATAGTTTTTGTGCAAAACAAGTCTTGAAATAACTGCCTAACACATTGGGTTGGTCAGTAGCCAGAAAGCTGCTTCAGAAGATGAAGCCTGATGAAAAGGGTGGCTGTACTGCTGACGTATGCGACAGTATGCGGGGCAGTCAAACAGAAAATGGTGTTCATCTTCAACTGAGCTAGACATGCACACGAGACAGACCCTGTCCTCCCTGCTGCAATGTTCACTACCTTTGTCAAAGCGGCCTGTGTCAACATGTAGGCCATGGCAACCACACCTGAACCTACTGATCAGTCTTCTGTGGGGACAGCATCTGACAGTAGACAAATAGTCAGAATACTGGTAAGCTGAATGATTGGCTTTGTAAACAGTCCTACAGAGTTGCAAGCTGCTATGGTCTGTGTCAAAAAGAAAGTCCTCAACCCAGCACGCTTTTTCTCGCTCAATAATGATGGAAACATCTAACTCGTTATAAAGGATCTGTTGCCCATGTGTGTCAGTCAACCGGCGCACATCAGATTTCCAATTGCCTGGAGGGCGGCTGTCCCAAAATCCTTCAATCAATGCTAGTTTGTCAAGCTGGCTGTTTGGTAGAGCACGAACTCAATTGTGATGACGCAAAATCTGCTGCCAAAAGTGAATCTGTAAATAAAAACGTCCAAATTCTGCAAGCAATATTTGGTTGGTAGTGCGTTTTCTGACACCAAGAGCTTGCTTCAGACACTGCCTATGTACCAGTTCAGCTTTTGCCCCTACTTTGGAATTGACTGCCCAAGCTTCACAAGAATAGCTCAAAATGGGTAACACCAAAATGATATGGTGGCAGGATCAGACAGATGTAGGGAGATGCAATGCCATTGCATGGCATGCACTGCCTTTTTCCCAGCAGCCACTAGGTATTCAACGCCATCTGCCATGTTTTTGGTGGCATGAAACACAAAGGCAAGGTATCTGTACTCATCATGACGCTCTACAGTTGTGCCACTGAATTTCTTGCAGTCAGACTTGCGGGCTTCAAAATTCACAAGTTGTGTTTCGCTGAGGTTGACTGTGAGCTGGCATTGTTCACAGAAGCTGGCCAGTGCATCCAGTTGTCGCTGGAGTCCTTCTGGGCTAGTGGACATCACAATAAGGTCATCACCAATCATGGGGCTAATTTGCCAACAAGCCCTGGCGCATCAATGCCAGCACTCTCCAAAAGATGTTTTGCCAGACCATCCACATACAATCCAAACAGCATTGGGCTCAAGGGACACCCTGACTTGACTCCCATAAGACATCTGAAGATCTCAGAAAGTCCTTCTGATGTGCATACTGCAGCGCTGTCATGTGCATACATAGACTTGATGATGACCAAAATGCTCCCTTCCACACCCAGGTCTGCCACAGCACAGCACGCAATACAGTATCAAGCGCTTTTTTGAAATATACATAACAACACAGCTTGCCACTTCCTCCTTTCTGCCTAGCCTGTTTCTGCTTGTCTATGAGTGACCTACGAACACAATTGTTGTCAGTTGTGCGATAATTCTTCTGAAAGCCTGCTTGGCCACTGGCTTTGATGCCATGAACCTCAGCCCATGAGGCAAGTCTGCGCTGTATAATCGTTGCAAACAGCTTAGCAAACACTCCCTACTGTGATGCTCCTGTGGATGCTCATGTCAGACTTTTCTCCAGACTTAAAGACTGCTGTGATCATACCAACTGACAGACATTCAGGGAAGGAAGTGGCAAGCATGCGATTGAACATTTGTAGGAGGCAGTCGTGCAGCAGGTCACCACCATCATGCGGTGATGCTAGCAAACATACATTCATCATCAGAGCTACTGGTTGCAGATACACCTGATGTTGCAGGTCTTTGTGGGGGCTCAGCAGGCTGAGCTTCTAGAGAGTTTGGAAAGCTTCTTTCTGCTCAGGTAGGCTAACAAGGCAGCTGTCTCGCTTTTTGGTCCTGTACACCTTCCAGAAGTGTCTCGAGTTCTTGTTGGATTTCTCTACGAGCTCAGCGTGGCGTCGCTGCATCCAGATCTGCTTCGCCGTGCTAGTCACAGAGTCATGCCGGGTTTGTGCGACTTTTATCTGTTCAACAGTGCTTTGTGGGCACTGCGACACATGCTTCTTGTGCTGATATGCATCTTTGCATGACTGAACATACCAAGGCTCTGACTTGCGTGCTGGTGGACCACGCCGTTCGCAAGCTTGCGGCGTGGTCTCACAGGCTGCAGTCTTTGCACACTCAGCCAATGTCGTGCTCAATGCGTCAACATCAGCGTCTTGCCACAGAAGAGGTACATAGTGCATGGACAGCTCATGTGTCAGATGCTGCTGGTATGCAGAAGCATTCTGAGCATCATATCTGATGTGCTTGCAGGTGACGTGCTAGACTGACTCTCATTTAGTGCTTCACATAGCATGTGCAGTACCACTGAGTGATGGTCTGTGCTGTAGTCATCAGCATCCTCATTCACTAGCAAAGACACTGTTGCAAACATGCAATGAGCAGATGCAATGAAATAGTCAATGGCATTGTGCCCACGACAAGACCTGGAAACAAATGTGTGCTTCCCAGTGTCATCACCTGGGTCGCCCATGTAGAATGAGCAGACCCGTGTCTTTGCACCCCAGGTTTTGCTGGGATCCCAAATCTTGTCACAGTTGTGCCTGGGTTGAATGTGGTCTGACAAATCATCTGCCTTATCCGGCACATCCAAGCATGGTGGGAGTTCTGAAAGTCTAATATGGTCGTCATGTTCTGCAGTCCGGGCATTCATGTTTCCTCAGACCAGAATGTCTGGCCCCCCTTCCTTGGAACTGCAGAATGTCGTCCCGCATGCATTCATAGGGTGACTTCAGAGTAGAGTTCATGAAATGCTTCTTAGCTGGCATGTAACAAACGCAGAAATACACTTCAGGGCAATCCTGCATGACACATTTCAGCTTCAGTTAAAGGTAGCTGGCATCCTCAGCAGTCTTGACAAGCTCAACATGTGCATGCAATCGGTCTGACACATATACAGACACTCCTCCCGGGTGGCGTCCTGGTCCATCATGCATGGGTCGGGCAGAATAGCATGTGAAGTGAGGTACTACAAGCTGTGCATCATATTTAGTCATCCAAGTCTCAGTCAAACAAACAATATCATGACAAAACAACAGTGCCAAAGCATCACCCTTGGCACAGACACCTCCCTTAGCATTCAACAGAACATAAGAGAGGACCCCCTGCTGAGTCCTTGTGTCCTACAGACAGGGCACTTTGTGCTCAACAAAGTGCTCTCCCTCCAGGACAAACAACTTTTCAGCTTGCCACTGTGTTTTGACGCCTCGAGATCTGAAAGCTCTGAAATCAGCCCATGCTGCATTCTTTTGCTCTTGCTGTAGGCGTGTGAGGTCATTTTTCATACCAATGGAGGTGCCTGCCAGTTTGGCCCTGGCCTTGAACAGTATGCATTGTATTAGGTTGTCCACAAATGCACAGGGCACTGACTGACATGTGCCTTCTTTATATGTCTGACAGTTGACTGACAAATGTTGCGATATGCTGCACAGTGTCAATATCTGCGTAACCACTTGCCAGACCAACAGCTGTTATTGGCCAGGTGTCAACAGCCGTGCATTGCGTCAGGTCTTTGATTTCTACTGGTGCCTCGTGGTCTACGCCTATCATGCAGCAACAGGGCACCAGGAGGCATGAGTACCTAACACAGCTGGGATGCCAAAGGCCACAGGCCATGTCGATGTTGCAGGTTTTAGTTGCCAAGGCCCAGTTCCTGCAGATTAACGTGGCCTAAAGATTGTGTGCAGTGGATATGCAGTCATGTCCAAACTTGCAACAGCTAGCTTGCATCAGGTACAACAACAGGTGACAGCCTACGAGCCTGCCCAGTTGACAATACAGTCTTGCACTGCATTTAGTATCGAGGTTGAAGACCAATGCAACCTTACATGTGGGCGCCAGTCAGAAGCTGCCTACATTGCTAGTGTCTTTCTAGTTGGTTACTCGGCTAGTTGCTATCTTGCTTAGTAGTTCCTCCTTTCTGCATTGACTCCTAGACATTGTAAACACAAGTTTCGTTGATGCATGTTGACAACACGCCAAGACACAACTCACCATCCACAATGTCAGGAGCCTGCAAGCTACTGTTGAGACAGCTTGCAACCAACACATAGTCCCCAAAAGTGTAATCTTTGTGACTATGCATAAGCATCTGCATAAGATATGCTTGATGCCACACACATACCCAGGGTTTATTGAGTTGTGAAGATGGCAAATTCTTACATGGATCTTAAGATACGACCCAGTTACGACAATTTCCGGACGATATTCAGGATCCATAGGACCTGGTGGTCCTTAAAATGGTGGTATATTTAAGATTTGCAGATCAAAACCACGATCCATACAGGAAGCAACTTAGGATGCTGTTGAGGGTCTTCAATGCTCATATGATGTACTAGTTTCAGATCCGTCTCTAATATGGCAAAGGAGGTTTATACTCATCAAAACTGTTGCCAACACTCCCCAGTTTTCTGACCAGTTCCAAAACTAGATTAAATAACAGTGAGTTTTGCAAACTGTGTGAGGACTCGCAGTTTGTCAGGAGTTCTGGGGAGTATGCAGAATTGGCAGTTTTGCCCAAGTATGGAGAACACACAGTTTTGGAACTCACTGTTATGCACACAGTGTCTTACACTTGTAGAAACTGACAGTTTCGATACCAGGTTATACCATGAGTTTCAAACACACAGTCTGTTGTACACACAGTGTATCACGAGTTTCGTATGCTTACTGCTACAACAACAAGAAGCTTGAGTCCTTTGGACCGCGCTTTATCCAGTGAAGGTTGCTGTTACATGTTCAAACAACCAGCATGCTAATTGACTGTTGACCTATGGTATGACCCTCTACGACAGCATGTAATCAAACCATTGCACTACTAGTAGTACTCTGGTCATGTACTTCCTGACCTAATGATGTAATGCAGCTTTAGCAGACATGAGCACATACAAAGAACATCACTGCTTGATGATTCAGTCAGTAGCAAAAATCGTCTTCTTCCTCCATTGCTGACTGTTCATCTGCTTGCTCTTCTGTACCTGAGACTGAAAGAAATTCAGATCTGGGAAATTGCACAGCTTGAAGCTGCAGCCATTCATGATAAGGCAGCCTGATCCGAGAATTCTCTGTGTAGCTTCAAGCACAAGTCACTACAGTCTGTCTTGTGTACAGCATGATCAGTGTTGTGCTTGCTCTTTTGGAGCCCACAGAGTTGCTGAGCTGCTTTGTGACCTGTGAAGAGGGCTGAATTGAAAATCAATGTAGGCAAATGAGCTGCATGAATCAGAGTTGCTTTCTGCACAGTCTTGAGATGCAGAGCGTGATGGAGTACAGTTGCCATAAGTCAGCCATACGCAGCGTCGAAGGCAAAAGCAGAAGCAGGCTTGCAAGGATCACTACCAAACAACAAGTCTAGGAGCCTGCGCTGACCTCATTGACAACAAAGGCTAGCTCAGACAGAGTGATCTCCACATCTGACATCTCCGTCTCATGGACCTTCGCTTTGGTGACATGGCAATAATACTTCAGGAGCACTTGAAGGAAGCATCTGTTGCTGCAGGGGCCCCTCTCACCCTTGCGGAACTTGTCATCTGCAGCACAATTTGAAGAGACAGCTGACGGCGTAAAATACGGCGTATTTGACAGTGCATATTTCTTCTTGAAAACCCATTGTGTTCTGTCTCATGGACAAGCTACATGCCGGCCCCTCGGGCCGGCTATTGTTGGGTGTGAAGTACTTAAGATGTACTTCAAATGCAATGCTTATGACGGAACGCTGAAATGGAGGCTAAGGGCGAACATATGTGTGCATTGGTATATATTGTGTAAGCATCTGTGAAGTAATTACATGGCCGGCTGAATTCTAGGTGAGGGTGAACAAACCACTGAGACCATAGATGGGGAGAGTGCCTATGTAAAAACTCTTTCTTGCTTGAAGGTGGTGCAGAAGCAGAGTGCTGTTCTTCATCATCTTCCTGATCCTCCTCATCCATAGCTGCATTGTCAGTTGTCATTGCTCTGCAAACTTGCTTTGCAAGAACGTCTTTGTTGATCCAGTGAAGCAAGAATAATCCTAAAAAGTATACAAAGTGCCATTTTGAGACAAAGGTGCTAACAGGAAATGAAGTGCAGTATCGAGACAAAAGAAAACAACAAATTTCCTTTTACCATTCACTACATTTGGTCAAAAGATGCTGGCCAACTTTCACAATCAATAACTTGATTGATACTCACTCCATGGTCCTAGGCCTCTAGCCCATCTATCCACCTGGGAATGCAAACATAAAGTGCAAAGGGTCAAACAGTGGATGTCTGTCATCAATCCTTTGCACACCACCCTTCTTGGAAACCAACGCTATGTCACGCACAAAGTTGTGGGAGTCCAACTGATCTCCATAGGTGAACCGGCCAAGGATGATTGCCGCTAGCTCATCACTTTGGAAGACACTGTACACATTGCCATATACTTCGCCTGTAGCAGCACAAAAGACGGCCAAATCCAACCCTACAATTATTAAAATGAGATAACATCAAGTCCACTACCCGTACTTCAAAGCATGGTCACAGCATGTAACGATCATAGATCTATAACTTCACATGCACACAGTTTCCCCAACTTGCAACAAACTTCCAGGCAATTTTCAAGGCAAACAAATGTCTAACAACAGCAATTTGAAGCAATCTGCACCTGTGTCAGACAACAACACAATGTGACAACGGAGATCCCGCTCAGATATGTTGAATGCTCTCAACATCTATACATCAGCGTTGAACCCATCAAGCTCCTCTTGCAACAATGCCATGAGATCGCTGTCTAGCTGGCTGATCGTGCAGTTTGCCGCTTGATGCTCTGAATACATGTACAAACCCTAAATACATGTACATTTGCAGCAAGCCAAGCTTGTCACCTGGAGCTGGTTCTGCGAGGCCTGTGTAATGATGTACATTGCCTTGAACCCCAAAAGTTGTGTCGCTTGTCGGAAACTGTTCCCCGTTTTTGTCTTTGACACCTGCACATATTGATGATATTAGCTGCAAGGTGCACACGTGCATGATGCTATAACTGCTCTCTTGTTTTCCTACCAATACACATTTGTATGCGGGTGTGTACTGGTAGCAGGAACATGTGTGCAGAAAATCCTCACCTGATGATGCCATCTGGATTGCACAGCTATATGACCTGATAATCTTCAGGAAAGCAAAAAAATCAAGGTCTCTGCTTGCAGATGAGACTCTTGGTGCTGCCGCCCAAGCATGTACTTAGCAGGAGCATTCGCTGGCCTGACAACGACAGCCGGCAGCCTGCAAACATGTATCAGAAATAAGATAGACCTGCAAGATAGCGCGTCGTGAACAATGTTAGCTGGCGTGTAACCTCACCTGAACAATGCCGAAGCGCTGGATGCAGGTGCAAGCGGCACAGCAGGTTGTATGTTTGAACGCGAGCTGGCAAGCAAGCTCGCAGCAACTGTTGCCTGTATGCCAAATTGGCACGGTCAGTCTCCAGCCATGATCTAGCATTGCAGATGCGGATCAGCGTATCATCGACATATGATCAAACTCACCGAAGGCGTTCGGCGACGTCACGTTGCAGAATCTGCTGTTGCAATAGCAGCGAGGCTATCCTGATTGCGTCGAGCAATTCATTTGCAAACTCAGTAACAGAAGGAGCGCAAACATGGTATAGATGCGCATGCTGCGAAATCAGGAACCGTGAGAGATAACAACCGTCTGGTGCGTCGCAGCAGCGAGTCGCAGCAGTCAGTCGTCTCAGCGAGAGCGACGTGTAAAGTACGGCAAAATACGGCGTAAAATACGCTGTATTTTACGGTGCATACTTCTTTTTCAAAAAGAACCAGTGTGTGAACATCATGACCCTCAGCAAGTGCCGCCTTGAGGTCTGAGCTGTCAACGAGTCATGAAAAGCAGCATTTGTCAACGTTTTCCGAAACTGGAGTCCAGGCGGGGAGTAGTTGAGCTTTGGTTGCTGTCAGAAACAATGCCGAACTCAAGGGAAATGTATTGAGTGTTAAGGAGCTTGGGTAAGACTTGCTACATTCTGTTTGTCATGCAAGGCTCAGGCCTACCACTTCCGAAATCCTGGATCCACTACATTGCTACAGACTGAGGGTCTGAGCTGCTGCAAGTACAGCAACCAACACAGCCTCAAATCAGCACTTCAGGAGGTACGTCCAAGACAGGCAGTGAAAAGGAATTATGCAGCAAGCAACGTGCTTTGACGTGTGAGGTGCTTGCAACTGCAAAGCAGCAGCATCATCTGCTGCTGTATGCCATGCTGCAAAGCTCATGCGGCAAGCCTGAAGCGAGCACACAGAAGTTAGCCACGGCTTTGTAGTCATGACTGGTATATTTTACCTTGTTCACCACTCCCCTGTGTACTAGAGTTGTGCAATGAGATGACTCAAGCTGCGCTGCTATCAGGACCCATGGGGCCAGTTGGACACAGCTGCATCAAAGCCATTGCATTGATATGCAAACTCAGCAAGAAGGCAACTCATGTAGACTCAAACCAACCTGAAGGTCATGTTACATACCCAAGTTAACCTAAATTCATCTGCTCAAGTGTATGAGATGGTCCTTATGTGCTTGGCTGACTAGTAGCGATTCCCTTTCCAAGCCTTGTCTGTTCATCCCATGGCATATTTATGAGTCCATTGTCGTGCTGTATCCTCATAGCGCTTCTTGTCTGTCTTGTAGCTGCAATCCATTCACTAGCATGAGTCTACACGCTACATCAGCTTTGCATAGCATGAGGAGGCGGCCAAGTGCAGAGAACAGCAATAGCATATGCTTACATGTGTGCTATCTCTGGCACAAGAGGATCATCTGGGTTTGGGTCTGTCAGCAATGAGCAGATAGACAACAATACCTGTGGCAAAAAGCTGTTGAAAGACTGCATATGGTAGCAGAAATTGGCATACAGACCTCAAAAGCAGATAGCCTTCCCACCTTTGAAACTGTCAGTGCAGGACTCCACTGTTCTTTGAGAATGTCCAAGCAGATACTACCATTGCTGTTTATGTTGGGATGATACACCTTGGTTTGAAAGTTGACCTGCAACACCAACTTAATTGCTGGATACTCATGCAGAACTGACATGAAAGCAGGTGTCACAAGCTGGAGGCACGCTTGAAGATGTAGTGTGCCTTCAAGCTGTACCTTTGGCGGCTTAAAGGGATAATCAGGAGGAAAGTGTATCTTCACCATGAAGACACCACCTGCGTAAGGACTGTCTCCAGGGCTGCATGGGTGCAACTGAGTTTGACAACAGTATAGGCAGCACCTGGCTCGACAAAACAAAAGCAAGGTTAAATGTCAGCAGCTCACCCCATGATTGTCGCCTGCCAATGAAACAGATCATCCGGTGAGTTTGGACCTGACACCGACGGAAAAGTGCTTGGTGCAGCCAAGGTGAGAAGGCTGCAAAAGACACCTAGAACAGTTTGCGATGCATGGCAGCGCTCACCTGCACTGCAAGATGTAGGAGGATCCTTTTGCAAGTCTTTCAGTTCCTGCACAAAACCATCAGGAAGTCAAAAAAAGATAAGGAAGTGAGTGCGGTCCATCGAGACGATGAGAGCTTCACCTTCTGAATGCGCTTCGACGCCATCAACTAAATCGCCGCAGGTACTGGTGTCAACACTATGCACGTTGTCAATATCCAGTTCTGTCACTGTTGTTTGCTGTGGTCACTTGTGCTCCCCGACCAGTACGCCGTCTTTGCGGATCTTACACAGGCTAGGAACCGCCTTCTCAAAGGGCGCCCTCATGAGCAAATTGCCCTTAGACTTGCGCTGTTGACCGCTTGCGTGGTCAGGTTTAAAACTAGAATATGACGTACAATTTCCGGTAAAATTATGGTTATTAGAGCTCACATTCAGCGACAGTGCGGTTGTTGCACATGCAGTGACAGCACGGTGACTGTACAGTGAGAGCACGGTGTTGGATTGGTCACAGCACGGTGGCAGCACGGTCCTTGTTGGGTGCATGCAAGGTCCACTTCCTGCACGGTTCAAGTGCGGTGACGGTCATTGTGCGGTCACCGAAGGGTCTCGGTTGCGTGCGTGCATAGTTCGGTGACAGCAAGGTCAATCTGTGTCATATAGGACTGCAACAGGAGCCCTTGCTGGCTTGCACACCACTACCAAACAAAGGAGCTCCTCAGCAACGGTTGTTGTATGGCAATGGTTGCACTTTTTACGTTTGCCAAGGTCATATACTGACATACTGACTAACTTTGTGTTTGTGCCTGCTGACTGCATCTGGACATAGGACAAACTGGGAGACACCAGACCTGCCTTGTGCATGCAGGACTCAATATGGCTTCATGCCAACGACCAGCATCTATGCTGTGTTGATAGACAGCTGTCATAGGACACAAGTTCTGGTGGCAGGTGGCTGCAGGGCAACTTTGCATCAATACCAGCTTTCTGCACATCTGTCCACATAGCTGTCTACATGTATGCTTCCTCAGCAAACACCTCTTGGCATGCAGGTCGTCATACTGCTGGGAGGGTCAATGCCAGGCGTGCATGTGGTGACCCCCAAGCAACCTCTGCAAGCAGCCGTTCAGCCCGTGCCAATGAGCATCAGTCAGCTGCAGCAGGGATTTGCATCCCTGCAGCAGCAGGTAGAGGCCTTGGCGCAAGCTCTTGCTGCCCATGGTATCAACCCCTGAGTCTTCACAAGCCTGATCACAGCTCACTGAGATGAAGGCAAAGTCCATGGCGTATACGCACTGGGGTCCACCTGCAATGCTCCTGGTGCTGTCGTCTTTTAGCTGTGCACTGTTGTGAGTCACAGCTATCAATTGACAATAGCTCATCACAAAATTTCAAACAGTCCAGCATAGCTTAAGACATACCTATGTATACAATGTTGATTCTGTGAGGGTGTATCAGTGATCAAATACACCCATGCACATACTTTTGGCAATTCACCTTTGTTTACTTACTTGCACAGAGCATTGCCACTCCCTAGATCACAGCTTCCAGATGGCATCAACAGCTTGCTAAGCAAACTCTTATGCTTTGAGGTATGCAACAATGCTGAATTTGCATAGTGTACGCATGAAGAAACACACCCAAGCGCATAACAACCTCTTGCTTGCAAAACAACCTCATATGCTCTGAGATATGCAACAGTGCTGATTTCAGGGTGTGTCAATATGGCAACACACCCAAGCCCATATCCCTGGCCATACACTCTTGTTTGCTTACATGCACATAGCACTGGCACTCTCTGGATCACACCTTCCAGATGACACCAACAGCTTACAGAACAACCTCATATGCTTGGAGATATGCAACAGTGCGGTTCTTTTTGAAGGTGTGTTGAGGGCAAAAGACACTCACCACCATATCTTTGGCAATAGGCAGTTAGATTACTGCATGCGCATAGCTGTGTGTTCCTGTGGATCACAGCTGCCGATGCTACCAAGCTTGCACACTGTAATGGCTTGTAGCGGGACGCAACAAAGTGGATTTTGAGGGTGTGTTGATACAAAAACACCAGTGCGGCATATCTGTGGCAAGATGTAATTACATCACTGCATGCGCACAGCTATGTGATCCTGTGGATCACAGCAGCCTAGTGCTACCAAGCTTGCACAGTATAATGGCTTGTAGCGGGAGATATGCAACAAAGTCGTTTTTTGAGGGTGTGTCGATACAAAAACACTATCTTGGCATATCTTAGGCATTATGCAACTGCTTGCATTTATGCATATGGTTGGACCCCTGTGATGAAAAGCTTCCAGGGGACAGCAAGAACTTGCAAAAAGCTGCATTATAACTTTTGAGCATAGAAAGCAGCGGGCCTATAAGAACATAGGATATTGCAGTGCAAACAATGTAGAATGCAATCTAGCAAGAGCTGGCATGCGCATATTATCTAGACTTGCAGCTGCTGCAAACAAGACACTAGCAGCTTGGTCTGCACAACAAGCTTTCAAGGTACCATGCAGATGAGCACTTGGCATGGTGGCCCCAGCAGATGGCGCTTCAAGGCAATCAACGAGATACTCAAACTAGCACAAAGCAGCATCCCCAATACAAACTGCAGGCAGCTGCCAGACAGGCAACAGCAGCAGGTGCATAAGCAGTTTCAGTAGCACTCAGCACAGCATTTTTGGCTCCTCAGCCATGCAAGGAACAGCAGCGCTGACAGCACAACACAAACAGGGTACCACGCAATTTACAGCCTGGAACAATACAGCTGCAGTATGCCCTGAACAAGGCATGTCATCTGCCAGATGCAGCTGCAGAAATATGGTATCAGCCTGAATCATGGGCCTGCACATGCATGCAACAGCCAGGAGCCTATGACACAGTACCTATCACAGTGACCGCTAGATCCTTGTAAATGTTCCAAGTCAATCATGGCGTTGCCTGCTGTATAGCAATGCAAAGCCTATGGAACAGCCCTCATGATAACAATAAGACATCAACAGCAGCCTCTGGTACTGGCAGACCTCTCAACAGCCCATACTTGGGGTGCAAGCAAAATGGCCGAGAGTTTAGGCACAGCAGGTTACTCTACCTGAAAGAATCAGACAGGCAACAGCTGCTAAATGGCTGCAGAATAAGCATGCTCCAATACACATCTGCCGTCCAAGAAAGTGACAAGGCAGACAGCACAAAAGACAAGGGCAACACAATTTGAAAGCAATGACTGTCATGCTCAGCACGCTGTAGTGAAGGGCTCAGGTGAACACCATGCCATGATAGGCCTTACATGGGTTCCTGAAAACCTGGCAAAGGCATAAACTGTATCATAGAGGAAGCCAGCAGTTGCAGTGCTTCTGCATAGAGTCAATGAATTCTCTTCATGCCAGCTGGTCACACTGCGTGAGAGACAAGCTGGTTTGTTATGGGCTCAGAATGGCTGCATCCTTTTATTGCATACAGTATGCAACCTTTGTGAATTGGGTGTTAGTTAGTTACACATTGCCTAACCGGTTGAATCTGAGCCCATCTGATTTAGACTCTGCATTATAATTACTCATTCATAGGTCATTACATGAATGATTGAAAATGCTGAGTCCAACTCAGGCCAAACACATATGAGCTGAGGATGGCAGACATTGTAACAACGTACTAGGTACTCTAAGCATTCCAGTAACTATGTCTGCAGAGGGCATGCCTGCAGCTGACAACGCTTGCATCTGGCCCCTCCTGAAGCCATGGCTA
>JAABUV010005789.1_pt1 | contig 13862 bp, 10 predicted proteins | sample 5559971 | NCBI WGS metagenome assembly JAABUV01 (sample SAMN10711881, study PRJNA513362) | rock metagenome | isolation source: Antarctica rocks | place: Antarctica: Victoria Land, Knobhead nord | collected 2015-12-19
GACGGTGCGGCGATCATCGAGGCGGCGGGATTGGTCGTGACCCCCGGCTGGATCGATCTGCACGCGCACCTGCGCGAGCCGGGCTTCGAGTACAAGGAGACGATCGCGGGCGGCGCGCGGGCGGCGGCGCAGGGTGGCTTCACCACGATCTGCTGCATGCCCAATACCAAGCCGGCGCTCGATAGTCCGGAGCAGCTCCGCTTCGTCCTCGACCGGGCGCGCGGGGCGGCGGTGCGTGTCCTACCGATCGCCACGATCACGCGCGGGCGGGCGCTGACGGAGCCGGTTGATTTCGCGGCGCTCGACGCGGCGGGGGCGATCGGCTTCTCCGACGATGGCGAATCGACCAGCTCGACCCCGGCGATGCTGGCGGCGCTGGAGGCCAGCAAGGCGTTGGGGCGCCCGATCATGGTCCACTGCGAGGATCCGGCCCTCGTCGCGGGGGGTGGCATCAACACCGGCCCGGTCGCCGACGCGCTCGGCCTGCCGGGGAGTCCCGACGTGGCGGAAGAGGTGATGCTGGCGCGCGATCTGACCCTCGCCGCCGCGACCGGCGGCTGGCTCTTCGCCTGCCATACCACCACCGCGCGCGGGGTGGCGCTGATCCGCGAAGCCAAGGCGCGCGGCGTCCACGTCACCGCCGAGGTCACGCCGCACCACCTCGCCCTCACCGACGAGTGGGTGGGCGGGCGACGGCATCTCCACTGGGAGGAGCCGTTGCCGCCGGGTGCCCCGGCCAACCCCGACACGAAGGTCAACCCGCCGCTCCGCACCGGGGCCGATATCGAGGCGCTGGTGGCGGGGCTGCGCGATGGCACGATCGACACGATCGGGACCGACCACGCCCCGCACGCCCCGCGCGACAAGCCCGCCGATTTCGGCGCGGCGGCCTCGGGGATGCTCGGCTTCGAGGTCGCCCTGCCGACGCTGCTCAGCCTCGTCCGCGCGGGGGCGCTCGAGCTGCCGCTGATCGTCGCCAGGCTGACCGTCGCCCCCGCCGCCGTCCTCGGCGACGCAGTCCCGCAGGGCACCGGCACCTTCGCCCCCGGTGCCCCGGCGGACGTGACGATCTTCGACCCGGAGCGCCGCTGGACGGTCACCCCGGAATCCCTGGCCTCGTCGAGCAAGAACACCCCGCTCCTCGGGCGGGAATTGCAGGGCGCGGTCACGCACACGCTCGTCGGGGGCGAGGTGCGCTACCGTGCTTGAGGCCGTCGCCCCGCCGCGCTACCGTTTGCGCCCGGCCACGGCGGGAGACTTCGCTTTTCTCCACGTACTCCACGTCGTCACCCTGAAGGGGTACGTGACACAAACCTGGGGCTGGGGCGACGCGGCGCAGGCGGCGCGTTTCCGGGACGGATTCAGGCCGGAGGCGAGCCAGATCGTGCTGATCGTCCCGGAGCAGCAGGGGCACGGAATCGGGGCGGCGCTCATCGGCGACGTGCTGGCCGAAGCCGCGCGGGCGGGCGTGGCGACCCGGCTGCAAGTGCTGCGCGTCAATCCGGCCCGCCGCCTCTACGAGCGCCTCGGCTTCGCGATCGAGGGCGAGACGTCGACCCACTATCCGATGCGCGCCGACCCGGACAGGCAGGCGGCATCCCCGTTGCGTGCCGAATCGAATGGAAGAGGGTAGGGCATGGCCGCACCGGCGTCGATACCGCCTTTCCGGCTGAACATCGAGGAGTCTTTACGCTCCCTCGCGCGCGACCCGGCCTGGCCGCGCAAGCTCGGCCTTGGCATCATCTGGAGCCTGCTGAGTTTCACGATCGTCGGAGCCTTCTTCGTGCAGGGCTACATGCTGCTGCTGCTGGAGCGGGTGGCGCGCGCCGAACCGCTGCCGCTGCCGGAGTGGGAGGATTACGGGGGGCTGCTGCGCCGGGGCTGGCGGGTCTTCGTGACGAACCTGGTCTATCAGTTGCCGCTGATCGTGCTCTGGATCATCCTGGGTGTCGCCTCGTTCGGGCTGATCGTGGCCTTCATTGGCACGATTCGCCATAGTGGCGGTAGTCGCGGCGCGAACCCGCTGCTCTTCTCGCCGTTCCTCCTCCTGTTGATCATCCCGATCGGTTTGCTGCTGGCCCTCCTGGGCTTCCTGATCGGGCTGATCATCCCGGCGGCGCAGGCGCAACTGGTCCTCCATGACCGGCTCGGCGCGGCGTTCGATCTCGGCGCGGTCCTGGCGTTCATCCGCCGCAATCTGGGCCAATACGCGATCGCGGTGGCCCTCTCCATCGGCGCGGGGCTGCTCCTCGACGGGCTATCGGCGGGGACGCGCTTCACCTTCAACTTCAACGGGAGTGGTGGGCGGCACTTCTGGCTGGAACCGGCCTTCATCATCGCGATCATCTTCACCGTGTTCCTCGTCGCGCTGCGCACGATCGCCGCTTTCTTCGTACAACTCTGCTTCTTCCATCTCCTCGGCCAACTTTGCTGGTACGATCCTCAGGTCACGGCGCGGGGGATCGATGGGGGCTGAGCATGGGCGACAGGCCGACAGCACGGTACGCGCCCGATGACGCGCACCGAACGCTGAGGCCGATTCCATACATGACAACGGGCGATGGACGACGATGACGGGCGCATTCGGCAGGCGGTCGGGCGCGTGACGAGAGGGAGGGCGTGGGGATGCAGCGTTACGATGGACTGACGGCGGCCCTGGCGCTGGAAGACGGGCGGATCTTCCGGGGGGAATCGTTCGGCGCGGCGGTCGAGGTGGGGGGTGAGATCGTCTTCACCACCTCGATGACCGGCTACCAGGAGGTGGCGACCGATCCCTCGTTCAACGGGCAGATCGTCTGCTTCACCTACCCGCTGATCGGCAATTACGGCGTGACCCCCGCCGACGACGAGTCGTTCCAGCCCTGGGCGCGTGGCGTGATCGTCCGCGAATACAGCGACGAGCCGAGCAATTGGCGCTCGGTCGGCTCGTTCGCCGCCTACCTGCGCGAGCACAATATTCCCGGCATCATGGGGGTCGATACGCGCGCGCTCACCCGGCACCTGCGCGACCGGGGGCTCCTGCGCGGCGTGATCGTGCCGGACCGGCGCGGGCTGAGCGACGAGGAGTTGGTGGCGCGCGCCAAGGCGGCCAGGCTCCCTTCCGAATACAACCCCGTCGCCGAGACCTCGATCCCGGCGATCGAGACGACCGGCAACCCGGATGGCGCACACGTCGTCGTCCTCGACTGCGGGCACAAGCGCAACATCATCCGCTCGCTCGAACGGCGTGGCCTGAAGGTGACGGTCGTGCCGTGGGACACCCCCTACGAGACGATCGCGGCCCTGGAGCCGGATGGCATCACCACCTCGCCCGGCCCCGGCGACCCGGAGAACGCCGAGGCGACGGTGAACACGGTGCGCCAGATCATCGAGCACGAGATTCCCTTCATGGGCATCTGCCTCGGGCATCAACTCCTCGCGCTCAGCATCGGCGCGGAGACGAGCCGCCTGCACTACGGACACCGGGGCGGCAATCAGCCGGTGAAGGATCTGCTCGATGGTCGCGTCTACATCACCTCGCAGAACCACGGCTTCAAGGTCGATCCGGCGCACGTCCCGATCGCCGATGGCTGGCGGGTCGGCAAGATCAACCTCAACGACGGCTCGGTGGAGGGGCTGGAACACGAGACCCGGCCCGCCTTCTCGGTGCAATATCATCCGGAGGGTGCGCCCGGCCCGCAGGACAACCAGTATCTCTTCGATCGGCTGGTGGGGATGGTCGAGGACTATAAGGGCAAGCGCGGCTAGGGGCCGACTGTCCACGTTCACACCGGCAGGCGATAGGGGCTGGCGGGCGAGAGGATGCTGGGGCGCACCGGGAGAAAGGGAGCAGGCGTGGCACAAGAGATCAAGAAGGTACTCGTCATCGGCTCCGGGCCGATCGTGATCGGTCAGGCCGCCGAGTTCGATTATGCCGGGACGCAAGCTTGCCGCGCCCTCCGCGAGGAGGGGATCCAGTCGGTCCTGGTCAACTCCAACCCGGCCACGATCATGACCGACGAAGGGGTGGCCGATGTCATCTACATCGAGCCGCTGACGGTCGAGGTGGTGCGGCGGATCATCGAGCGGGAACGCCCGGATGCCTGCCTCCCCACCCTGGGCGGGCAGACCGGCCTCAATCTGGCGATGGAGCTGCACGCTGCGGGGGTCTTCGAGGAGTTCGGTGTACGCTTGCTCGGCGCGAACCCGGAGACGATCCGCATGGCCGAGGATCGCGAGGCGTTCAAGGATCTGCTGATCCGCATCGACGAGCCGGTGGTGGAGAGCGCGATCGTCCACACGCTGGCGGAGGCGCATGCCTTCGCGGCCCAGGTGCCACCACCACTGGTGATCCGCCCCGCCTACACCCTCGGCGGCACGGGCGGCGGCATCGCCTTCACGATGGACCAGCTCGATAGCGCGGTCCGCAAGGGGATCGAGGCGAGCCCGATCGGGCAGATCCTCCTCGAACGCTACCTCAACGGCTGGAAGGAGATCGAGTACGAGGTGATGCGCGACAGCGCGGACACCTGCATCACGATCTGCAACATGGAGAACCTGGATCCGATGGGGGTCCACACCGGCGACAGCATCGTCGTCGCCCCCAGTCAGACCCTCTCCGACCGCGAATATCAGATGCTCCGCTCGTCGGCGCTGAAGATCATCCGCGCGCTCGGCATCGAGGGGGGCTGCAACGTGCAGTATTCGCTCGATCCGCACTCGTTCCAGTACTACGTGATCGAGGTCAACCCGCGCGTCAGCCGTTCCTCGGCGCTCGCCTCCAAGGCGACCGGCTACCCGATCGCCCGCCTCGCCGCGAAGATCGCCGTCGGACGGCGGCTCGACGAGGTGCCGAACGCCGTGACCGCGAAGACGGTCGCCGCCTTCGAGCCCGCGCTCGACTACTGCGTGGTCAAGATTCCGCGCTGGCCCTTCGACAAGTTCGTCCGCGCCGATCGCACCCTCGGGACACAGATGAAGGCGACCGGCGAGGTGATGGCGATCGACCGCTCGTTCGAGGCGGCGCTGCAAAAGGCGATCCGCTCCCTCGAAAATGGCACGCAGGACCTCGCCTGGGAAGCGCCCGAGTGGCAGGAGGCGGGGGGCGAGGCGCAGATCCTCGAACTCGTCGCCCGACCGACCGACCTGCGCCTCTGGGCGCTCGCCGCCGCCCTCCGCCGCGGCTACACACCGGAAGATCTCTCGACGCGGAGCGGGTACGATCCCTGGTTCACCCGCAAGCTCGCCCGCCTCGTCGCCACCGAGCGCGAGATCGCGGCGGCGAGCACCGACATCGGTCCCGCACTCCTCTGGCGCGTCAAGCGGCTGGGCTTCTCCGACCGCCAGATCGCCCGCCTCGCCGGCCTGCCGACCGAAGCGATCACCGAACGTCGCCGCGCCGCCGGGATCGAGCCGGTCTACAAGACGGTCGATACCTGCGCCGCCGAGTTCACCGCCGTCACGCCGTACTTCTACTCCACCTACGAGGAGGAGGACGAGGCCACGCCGCTGCCCGGTCCGAAGGCGGTCGTCCTCGGCTCCGGCCCGATCCGCATCGGGCAGGGGATCGAGTTCGACTACTGCTCGGTCCAGGCGGCCCAATCGCTCGACCGGGCGGGCGTCGCCTCGATCATGATCAACTCCAATCCCGAGACGGTCTCCACCGACTTCGATACCAGCGACCGCCTCTACTTCGAGCCGCTGGACGACGAGAGCGTGATCGAGGTCATCCGCCACGAGGCGATGGCCGGGAGCGCGACTCCGATCGACACCCCGGCGGTCGTGCAGTTCGGCGGACAGACGGCGATCAACCTCGCCGCGCCGCTCGACCGCGCCGGGATCCCGATCATCGGCACCTCGCGCGATGTCATCGATACCGCCGAGGATCGACGGCGCTTCGAGGCGTTCCTGCGCGGCATCGGCATCCCGCAGCCCCCCGGCGCGGCGACGAACTCCCTTGAAGAGGCGCTGCGGACCGCCGAGCGGATCGGCTACCCGATCCTGGTCCGCCCCTCCTACGTCCTCGGCGGGCGGGCGATGGAGGTGGTCCACACGCCGGACTACCTGCGCCGCTACCTGACGACGATGGTCGAGTTCAGCGGGCACCCGATCCTGATCGACAAGTATCTGGAAGGGAAAGAGCTCGAAGTCGACGCGATCTGCGACGGCGAGCGGGTGTTGATCCCCGGCATCATGGAGCACATCGAGCGCACCGGGGTCCACTCGGGCGACTCGTTCGCGGCCTACCCGCCGCAGCACCTCTACCCGGACGAGCGCCAGCAGATCATCGAGTACACGACGAAGATCGGCCTCGAACTCGGCGTGCGCGGCCTGATGAACGTCCAGTACGTCAGCCACGGCGGACGGATCTACGTGATCGAGGTCAACCCGCGCTCCAGCCGCACGGTGCCGTTCATCTCCAAGGTGACCGGCGTGCCGCTGATCGCCCTCGCCACCGGGATCATGCTCGGGCGGACCCTCGCCGAGCAAGGGTATGGGGGCGGTCTCTGGCCGGAGCAGTCGCTCGTCGCGGTCAAGGGGCCGGTCTTCTCCCACGCCAAGCTGCGCGGGGTGGAGGTCGGGCTCGGGCCGGAGATGAAATCGACCGGCGAGGTGATGGGGGTCGATACGACCTTCGCCGCCGCCTTCTACAAGGCGATCCTCTCCGCCAACATGGGGCTGCCGAAGGGGGGCGGCGTCCTCCTCAGCCTCGCCGACCTCGATAAGTCCGACGCCGCGCCGATGATCGAGGCGCTGGTACGCCTCGGCCATCCCCTCTACGCGACCGAGGGGACCGCGTCCTTCATCGACCGCCTGGGGATGCCGGTGCAACTGGTGACGAAGCGGATCGGGCAGGGGAGCCCCGATGTCCTCGATGTGATCCGCAACGGCACGGTGGCGATGGTGATCAATACGCCCGGCCTGGCCTACCTGGAGCAGCAGCAGGGCTTCCTCATCCGGCGTGCGGCGGTGGAGCGCGGCATCCCCTGCCTCACCTCGATCGACACCGCCGTGGCGATGGCCGCCGCGATGACCGGCACCGAGGGGAGTTTTAACGTCCGCCCGCTACTCGACTATCGGCAGGGTAACGTGGGGCGCTAACCGACGATTCAGCGGGTGGGAGGCCGAGCGAGCCACCGCACCGGGGAGGGACCATGCCAACGTGGGACGCCGACCTCTATCTGCGCTTCGCCAACGAGCGGACGCAGCCCGCGATCGATCTCCTCGCGCGCGTGGCGCTCGATGCGCCGCGCCGGATCGTCGATCTCGGTTGCGGGCCGGGTAATAGCACGGCGCTCCTGCGTGGGCGCTGGCCGGGGGTGGCGATCACCGGCATCGACAATTCCCCGGAGATGATCGCCGCCGCGACACGCGACTACCCGGACGGCGATTGGCAACTGGCGGACATCGTGACCTGGCTGGCGGAGGAGCATTACGACCTGATCTTCTCCAACGCGACCCTCCAGTGGCTGCCGGATCATGCGCGTCTCTATCAGCGTCTCTTCGCCCAGGTCGCGCCGGGCGGAGCCTTCGCGGTGCAGATCCCCGCGTTTCACACGACGGCGCTCCAACAGGTGCTCCTGGCCCTGGCAGACGAGCCGAAGTGGCGGGAGCGGCTGCAACCGGCGACGCGCGCGCTCGTCGCGGAGTCGCCGGGCTTCTACTACGACATCTTGCGGCCGCATGCCAGCCAGATCGCCCTCTGGGAAACGGAGTACCAGCACGTCCTCGCGGGGCCGGGCGCGATCGTGGACTGGATCAGCGGCACCCGCCTGCGTCCCTACCTGGAAGCGCTCGGCGACGAGGCGGAGCGCGCCGACTTCCTCACGCGCCTGCGCGACGGGGTCGCCGAACTCTACCCGCCGCAACGCGACGGCAAGGTGCTCTTCCCCTTCCGTCGGATTTTCCTGGTGGCGTACCGTTAGATGACGACCACACCGCCTCCGAATGATTTCGATGGGCCGTGGAAGGAAGCGCTCGACACCTACCTGCCGGAGATCCTGGCATTCCTCTTCCTGAAGGTCCACGCGGGGATCGATCGGACACGACAGTACGAGCCGCTCGATAAGGAGCTGCAACAGGTCGCGCCGGGCGACGGTGCGGGGCAAGCGGTCGATAAGCTAGTCCGCGTCTATCAACAGGACGGGCAGGAAGCGTGGGTGCTGGTCCACATCGAGGTCCAGAGTCGGCCCGATCGGCACTTCGCCGAGCGTATGTTCCGCTATCGCGCCCGCCTCTGCGATCGCTTTCGCCGCCAGATCGCCAGCCTGGCGATCCTGGGGGACGATCGGGCGAGCTGGCGACCCGCACGGTTCGGCTATACCCTCTGGGGCAGCCGGATCGAGCTGCGCTTCCCCACGGTCAAACTCCTCGACTACGATCTCGCTATACTTGAGACGAACCCGAACCCGCGCGCGACGGTTGTCCTCGCACACCGCCTCGCACAGGCGACGCGCCGTGGCGCGGGTGGACGGGCGGCGGCGAAGCTGGCCCTCGCCCGCCGTCTCTACGCCCAGGGACACAGCCGCGAGGAGATTATCCGCCTCTACCGCTTCATCGACTGGCTCCTGCGCCTGCTGGAAGCGCCGGAAGCGACGACCTGGCAGCAGATCCGGGCCTTCGAGGAGGAACAGCAGATGGCCTATATCACCACCGCCGAGCGGATCGGTCGCACCTTAGGGTTGCGCGAGGCGATCGCGATAACGCTCACCACACGCTTCGGCGCGGCGAGCGAACCGCTTCTTCCGGCGCTACAGCAACTCCATGACCCGGATACGCTGCACACGCTGTTCAACCGGATACTCGGCAGCGCAACGCTGGACGAGGCGCGCGCGGCGATCGATGAGGCGAGCCAGATGACGGAATAATCCAACGTGCGCTACCATATCTTGCTGCCGATCGATCACCGATGAGCCCGAACAAAATTGCGGTGACACCGGTAAGATGCTATCCTTACGAAAGGATTCACCGAAAACCTTTCGTAGTGATGGCCGTTACGAAAGAGTTCTTTCCTAACGAGGTGTTGAGTTGGCGGCGATGATGCGGGTTGGCAGATATGTGGTCGGAGTCCACTCGCCCGAACCTTTTCGAGCATTCGTCCCGCATCCGCTACCGCCGCATCCGGCATTGCAACTGGACACCGAACTCTACGATCTTATCGAGCAAGCGAATCGTGCCTTGGGTCGACTCGACGGCGTAACCATGTTACTGCCGGACATCTCCCTCTTCCTCTACCTGTATATCCGCAAAGAAGCATTGCTTTCTTCGCAGATCGAAGGCACACAATCCTCGCTTTCCGATCTGCTGCTTTTCGAGAGTAGCGAAGCCATCGGTGTGCCGCTGGATGACGTCCAAGAGGTCTCCAACTATGTCGCGGCGATGAATTACGGTTTGGAGCGATTAAGAGGCGGTTTCCCACTCTCACTACGCCTACTCCGCGATATTCACGCGGTACTGCTTGCTAAAGGCCGTGGCAGCGACAAGACGCCGGGAGAGTTCCGACGTAGTCAAAGTTGGATCGGGGGTACTCGGCCCGGTAATGCGTCCTTTGTACCACCGCCACCCGAAGAGGTGATCGCCTGTATGGGAGCGTTGGAAAAGTTTCTCCATGACGACCCTGTCCGCACACCGACATTGATCAAGGCCGCCCTCGCTCATGTCCAATTCGAGACTATCCACCCGTTTTTAGACGGCAATGGACGATTGGGCCGGCTGCTCATCACCTTCCTGCTCTGTGCCGAAGGCGCGGTGAGCGAGCCATTGCTCTATCTGAGCCTCTATTTCAAGACGCACAGGACCAAATACTATGAACTCTTGCAAAAAGTTCGTCTCGAAGGAGCCTGGGAAGAATGGCTACAGTTCTTCCTGATCGGGGTACGCGAAACGGCGGATCAGGCGGCGAACGCCGCGAAACGTATCTTGCAACTCTTCGAACGCGATAGGAGACGGATGGAGGCGCACGGGCGCGTCAACAGTTCTACCCTGCGTATCCATCAGTTGCTGCAAGCGAAACCATTATTGACGATCGCGGAAGCGTCCCACCGCGTAGGACTCAGCGCGCCAACCGTCGCAGCATCGCTCGCAGCTTTAGCCGAGGTCGGTATCGTGCGAGAGATCACGGGACGAAAGCGCAATCGTGTGTATCTCTACACCGATTATCTCGCGATCCTGAATGAAGGGACAGAACCGATCACCCCGTACTAACGTGCAGACAGGCACGATGTAGCGTGAAGGAGTCGCCGTGGCGCAGCAATTCATGGCCCAGCTACTGGAAGCTGAGGAGGTTCTGCCCAAGAATGTGCTGATGCGCCTAACGGTCCCGGCCAGTGTCGCGGCGGCGGCGACACCGGGCCAGTTCGTGATGCTCGGCAATGGCGGGCGCGATCCGCTCCTGCCGCGCCCCTACAGCATCATGCGCGCGACCCGTGCCGCGCGCGAAGGGGAGCAGGGATCGCTCGATCTCCTCGTCTTCACCGGCGGGCGGGGGAGCGGGGCGCTCGCCAGGGCACGGGCCGGGGAGCAGTTCCCGACGCTGGGGCCGCTCGGCCACGGCTACACGATCGAGCCGCGCGTGCGCCGCGCGCTGCTGATCGCCGTCGGGCACGGGATCGCACCGATCGTCGCGCTGGCGGAGACAGCGATCGCGCGCGGGCTGGAGGTCGTCATGCTGGTCGGTGCGCCGACCGCCACGAGCCTCTTGCCGCTTCCCTATCTCCCCGAAGAGGCGGAGATCGTCATCGCCACGACGGATGGGACGCGCGGCCATCACGGCGCGCTCACCGATCTGCTGCCCAACTACCTCGAATGGGCCGACGCGATCTACGCCTACGCCCCCGAGCCGACCTACGTGGCGTTGCGCGAGACCCTGCGCGGCTATCGCGGCGCGCGTACCCTGCCCCCGGTGCAGGCGGCGATGGAACGCTCGATGGCCTGCGGCATGGGTGTCTGCCTCGGCTGCGTGGTCGAGACCAAAGGTGGCCTGAAAACGGTCTGCCGCGATGGCCCGGTCTTCCCACTCGAACAACTCGTCATTGGGTAGGATGGCGCTGATCGTAGGACCGGGAGACGCGGCGCTGCCGCACGGACGGAGGGGACGATGATCGAGGCGACGCGCGGCGCGAGTGCCGGAATCGATCTGCGGGTCGATCTCGCCCCGCACAACCCGCGCGAGTTAATCCTGCGGAATCCGATCATCGCCGCGTCGGGCACCTTCGGCTACGGCGTCGAGTACGCCGGGACGATCGATATCCAACGCCTCGGCGCGATCATGTCCAAAGGGGTCACCTATTCGCGCCGTCGTGGCGCACCGATGCCGCGCATCGCGGAGACCCCGGCGGGGATGCTGAACGCGATCGGCCTGCAAAATCCCGGCATCAAGGGGGTGCTGACCAAGTACCCGCCGATCTGGTCGCGCTGGGCGGTGCCGGTCATCGTCAACATCGCCGGGGACTCGGTGGGAGAGTTCGCCGAGATGGCGGCGATGCTCGAAGAGGCGCGCGGCATCGCCGGGATCGAACTCAACGTCTCCTGCCCGAATGTCGCGGCGGGGGGGATGTTCTTCGGGTGCGATCCCGATCTCGCCGCCGAGGTCACCGCCGCCGTCCGCGCCGTCACCACCCTGCCGGTGATCGTCAAGCTCACCCCCAATGTCACCGACATCGTGACGATCGCGCGGGCGGTCGCCGACGCCGGGGCCGATGCTCTCTCGCTGATCAACACCCTGCTCGGTATGGCGATCGATATCCGCCGCCGCCGCCCCGTCCTTGGCAACAGCACCGGCGGTCTCTCCGGCCCGGCGGTGAAGCCTGTCGCCGTGCGGATGGTCTATCAGGTCGCGGCGTCGGTCGATCTGCCGATCATCGGTCTCGGCGGCATCAGCACCCTGGATGACGCGCTGGAATTCTTCCTGGCCGGGGCCACGGCGGTCCAGGTCGGCACCGCGACCTTCGTCAACCCGACCGCGATGGGCGACCTTGTCGACGGGCTGCCCGCCTGGCTCGCGCGCGAAGGTTTCGGCTCGATCCGCGAGATCGTCGGGCTGGCGAATCCGGGCTACCTGGCACGGCATGGCAAGTCGGGCGGCGCATGAAGTTTCTCTACCCGCTGCTGGCGCTGATCCCGATCGCCCTCCTGCTCGATTTTGTCTTCCACGCGCCGGGGACGGTGATCTTCGTCGTGTCCGGGTTGGCCCTGGTGCCGCTCGCCGCGCTCCTCGGGCGGGCGACCGAGCAACTCGCGCTCTACACCGGGCCACGGATCGGCGCGCTGATCCAATCGACGCTCGGCAATGCCGCCGAATTGATCATCACCATCGTCGCCCTTCGTGCCGGGCTGCTCACGGTGGTCAAAGCCTCGATCACCGGCTCGATCCTCGGGAATGTGTTGCTGGTGCTGGGCGCGAGCCTGCTGCTCGGCGGCGCGAAGCACGGGCAACAACGTTTCGACCGCAACCTCGCGGGGACATCGTCCACGATGATGACCCTCGCGGTCGCGGCGCTGGTGATCCCGGCGATCTTCTCGATCGGCGGCGAGCGGCTCGACGCGACGCGCATCGAGGAGCTGAGCGTCGGCGTGGCGATCATCCTGATCCTGGTCTATGTCTGCTATCTCGCCATGATCGTCTTCGGGGTGGGGCACGGACGCGGATCACGCGCGGCGACAGGGGCGGAGCCGATGGAGGAAGAGACGCCCGAATGGAGCCGGAGCCGCGCGATCGTGACTCTGGTGGTGGCGACCCTGGCGATCGTCGCGATGAGCGAGATCCTGGTCGGCTCGATCGAGGAGGTGGGGCACACCTGGGGCCTCACCGAAGCGTTCCTCGGCGTGATGATCGTGCCGCTGATCGGCAATGTGGCCGAGAACCTGGTCGCGGTCCAGGCGGCGCTGGCGAACAAGATGGACCTCAGCCTCAGCATCTCGCTCGGCTCCAGCTTACAGATCGCCCTCTTCGTCGCGCCGGTCCTCGTCTTCGTCAGCCTGATCGCCGGGCATCCGCTCAGCCTCCTCTTCAACGTCTACGAACTCGGTGCGCTGGCGGCGGCGGTCGGCATCGCCTCGTTCATCGCGATGGACGGCGAATCGAACTGGCTCGAAGGGGTGCAACTCCTCGCCATCTATGCCATCATCGGCATCGCGTTCTTCCTCCTGCCCGGCGCGGCCTGAGACATGACGAGTGATGAATGACGAATGACGAATAGGCGACCACGCAGAGACGGTCCGGGCCATACCTCTTCATTCGTCCTTCGTACTTCACCACTCGCCCGCTGGCTCACTATTCGTCATTCGTCATTCGTCATTGAACAAGGGGGGTGTTATGGCTACCGATGTCGGGGCGATCCTGCGCGAGGTGGGAGCGATGAAGGAGGGGCACTTCCTCCTCTCCTCCGGGCGACACGGCGACCGCTACATCGAGAAGTTCGCCCTGCTGATGCGCCCGCGCGACACCGCGCAGGTCTGCACGATGATCGTCGAGCGCTTCGCCGGAGTCGGGGTCGAGACGGTCGCGGGGCCGACCACGGGCGGCATCCTGATGGCCTTCGAGATCGCGCGGCAGCTCGGCGTCCGCGCGGTCTACGCCGAGCGGGCGGAGAGCAGTTCGGGGCGCGAGTTCCGGCGCGGGGCGACCTTCCGCCCCGGCGAGCGCGTGCTGGTCGTGGACGACGTCCTGACCACCGGCGGCTCGATCCGCGAAACGCTGGCCGCGCTCGATCCGTATGGCGTGCGGACCGTCGGGGTGGGGGTGCTGGTCGATCGGAGCGGCGGGCGGGTCGACTTCGGCGCACCGCTCTACGCCACCTACCAGACCGACATCGCCACCTTCGCGCCCGACGATTGCCCGCTCTGCCAGGAGGGCTTGCCGCTGGTCAAGCCCGGCACCACCGTCG
>JAABUV010005791.1_pt1 | contig 13857 bp, 8 predicted proteins | sample 5559971 | NCBI WGS metagenome assembly JAABUV01 (sample SAMN10711881, study PRJNA513362) | rock metagenome | isolation source: Antarctica rocks | place: Antarctica: Victoria Land, Knobhead nord | collected 2015-12-19
TGACCGGCATCTCGTCCGACTCTGCGACACCGGCAAAGCCGAAACGACAGCCGAAGACCAACCCAGCTGTGAGAAAGGCTGCGCCATACAATTTCAATCACCACCCCAATGAGGCTTCCGCAATGCAAGTGCACGCCTGGGAGTATGGGGATCTCGCTGGCCGACAAGACAGGAATCGGATGCTGATCAAGATGCTGAGCGAAGTTGGCCCTGAAGTGCGGGATCACTTACATCAGCACCAGGCTGCATCACGTCAGATGTTCGAGGAGAGGATCCGTGACGCGATCGAGCACCGGTCGCTCCACACCAGCAACTCCGATGAAGCTATGGACATATGCGCGAGAATTGCCATAGCTTGGTACACCGCCAATCCTGACCACTGGTTGGGGAGCGAGGAGCCACCCTGGGCCAGGTTGTTGCAGGAGTCTAAGCAAATCAAAAACTTTGTGAACATGCTCGCAAGCATCCTGAAGCTGAAACACTCGAAGCTGTTCGTTGAAGCCGAGCCAAGTACGAAGGCCGCCGCAAAGTCAGATTCTGCTTCCGCTGCCCTAACGTTGAGCAGTGACACAGACCCTGTACTCCCACGGACGCCCCTCAAAAAGCGCAGAAAACCAGTACTGGCCACGCAGTCGGCGATTAAGGCCCGCCAAGACGCACACAAGCGTCAGGAGAACTATCAGGAGGTTATAGAGTCGCAAGCGGCCAACACCTCCCAGGTTGCAGCTTTGAATGGTGCTGACGTTTCCCAATCTGAAATCGTCATCAACCCGGCGCGAGATGTCGACGAAGAGGATCCTATCTTCATTCACTCAAGGATCGCAAGAAAGATGAAGGCTCATCAGATCCAAGGAGTCCGGTTCCTTTGGCGTGAGATCACTGCGGTCAGCGAGGAAGACGGCGCTCAGGGCTGTCTGTTGGCACACACTATGGGACTTGGCAAAACCATGCAGACTATAGCCTTGCTCGTTGCAGTGGTGGAGGCCTCTGAATCCGACAACCGCAAAATCCGCAGTCAACTGCCCGAAACCTTGCGGCCCAAAGGCATCAGAGGCAAGCGTCAGCTTCGCATGCTAGTCATTTGTCCGCCCGGGCTTTTGCAGAATTGGCAGTGTGAGCTTGAACAATGGGCTCCGAAGAGGCTCAGCAACGTCTTCGTCGTCGAAGCTAGCAGCAAAGCGAACCAGATGGTTGCAATGGAGGACTGGTATAGGCTTGGCGGTGTCCTATTGCTTGGATACTCCATGCTGCGGGCCTTCACAGACCGCAACGGCAAGAAAGGCCAGCACGAGCTCGATGGCGACCGGCTTGATAAGATTCTACTGGACGGTCCGGACATTGTCGTGGCGGATGAGGCCCACAATCTGAAGAATCCAAAGTCTAAGATCTCGGGAGTGGCCAGCAACTTCAGAACTCATACACGCATCGCGCTTACTGGCACACCCATGAGCAACGATGTCGACGAGATCTATGCGCTAATCTCCTGGGTGGCACCTGACTACCTTGGTGATTTCAGGTGGTTCCAATATCACTTCGCCGAACCGATTAAGGCGGGCACGTGGTTCGACAGTAGTCACGCACAGAAGCGCAAGAGCTTGATGAAGCTTCAAGTCCTGCACCACGACATCGCGCCGAAGGTCGATCGGGCTGACATCACTGCACTTCGAGGATCTCTCAAGTCGAAGACTGAATTCGTCATTACTGTATCATTGACCGAGATGCAGAAGATTCTGTACTCGCGTTACATCAACGCTTTGCTCGGTGGTGGGCGCAACAAAAAAGCGAGTCAAGTCACGATCTTCAGCTGGCTCGGAGTGCTGATGCTGCTCACGAATCATCCAGCGCCCTTCAGGAGCAAGCTTCTCACCCCGGCTCGTCCGAAGAAAGCGAAGAAGGATGCAGCCGCTACTCGAGAAGGGACGCCAGCCGAGTCGGACGACGGCTCGAACGCGACCAGCGTCGCTGCTAGTACCGCGCTTCCTGACACTACGATCGAACAGGTCCTCGACCCGCAAGCTGTCACAGGAGATCCAGGCGACGAAAACCTGTTCTCGCTCGGCTTCACCCAGGAGATGGTCGACTCGATTATTGACGGACTCGAGCATGACACAGACTCCGAGCTATCTGCGAAAATGCCCATCTTCCTCAGCATAGTGGACCTATCTCATCGTTGTCACGATAAGGTACTGGTCTTCTCCGGTAGCATTCCAACGATCGACTACGTGAGTGAGCTGTTAGAGAGCCAGGGCATCCCATTTGGACGCATCGATGGATCCACCGCGACGACAAAGCGAATGCAGATCATTGAAAGCTTCCACCGTGATAAGTTCGAGGTGCTGATCGTTTCGACACGTGCCGGCGGTGTGGGTCTCAACATACAGGGAGCGAACCGCGTCGTCATTCTTGACTTCGGCTTCAATCCGACATGGGAAGAGCAAGCTATCGGGCGCGCTTACCGCCTCGGCCAAACCAAGGCGGTGTTCGTGTACCGCTTCGTAGCGGGCGGCACGTTTGAGACGAACATCTACAACAAGCAGATGTTCAAGACTTGCTTAGCGATGCGAGTCGTCGACAAGAAGAATCCGCTGCGCAACGCTCAACGCAACACCCGCGAGTACCTTTACGAACCAACGGCTGTCACCCAGGAGAACGTCGCCCAGTGGATCGGCAGAGATCCGAACGTCCTCGACATAATACTGAAGCAGCACAGCCAAGACAGAGACACTCTGATCAGACGCATCGAGACCACCGGAACTAAAAATGAAGACGCGGAAGACGAGCCGCTTGACGAGGAGGAGCGGAAGCAGGTGCGTGAGGAGATCCAACAAGGCAGTACCAAGCAGAGAGGCAGGATGGCAAACGCCGCAATGTCGTCACTGAACTTGTCGGCCGCTACGGCCTTGGCTGCTACAAGAGGTGGCTGGCCTAATGGTAGGGCCATGGGACCGCCTGCTGCGACGCAGGGCGCGAGCAGGCCGAACGGTGTGGGGGGCTCGACACCAGCCATGCGGGATGTCCAGTTGGCTCCCAAACCACCTGCGGCTGCGCCACCGCCCGCTTCGGCGCCGGTACAGCGCCAGCATTTTACGCCGGCTGCGCAGTCTGGGTTCCGGCCGCTGCCGCCCGGGGAGTAGAAAGGTCACGAGATACACGAAGACAATGAGCGAGGAGCGGCGATATGAGCGATGAGCACGGTCACGGTAGTTCGTCGTGAGGCTGTACTTGTGTACATAGCTAGCTGATCCCACGTCTGCTTCTCAGACATGGACAGTGGTCCCGGAGACGCTATTTGCTTATGCATAGATACCCATATCGCGTCAGGACAGCCCGCAGAGGGCGCGTCTCGTAATAGAAGCATCGGCGGCTTGCCATGCTCCGTATTCGGTGCTCTCGTCTTATTGATCTACTACTACCTGCTCTCCATCCCGAGGCTTCGCATCGACCCGGTCTTGCTCGACACCGTCCTTGCCGCTTATGTCGGAGTCTCGTCGTTGCCGCGCGAATGCACGACAGGGCCATGCCCGCGCTCACCAAGCACCTTCTTCCGCAACGGTTCAGATACCTGCTTCTCGCCACCATCCTCCACCTCGCCGTCTTTCGCCCCGGGCGCCGCATTCTCCTTCCCCGGCCTATTGCCCGCGAACGCCTGCACCTTACTCCCGATCGCCCTCATATCCGGATCATCCTCCTCACTCCCGTCCGCCTTGGCCACATACTGCTCCATCAAACCCAGCACCTCGGTGGCGTTCTCGGCCTCCCGATCCTCGACCCACGCCGCGTGCTGCTTCCACCACCAACCATGCGTCACCCCGTCCTTGCCTTTGAACCCCGCCGTCCCGTCCGCGCTGACTCGCGCCACCCAGGGTTTGTCGACGATATAGTGCAGGCAGACTACCTCGTCGTCGCGCCATAAGTTGGGGTGTTGGTAGCGCATGGTTTTGAGCGCGTTGTACTGCCAGCCGAGGGAGGCCCAGCGGTTGTGGAAGAAATCGGCCAGGAAGTCCTGGTCGGGGAAATTGTAGGTGGAGAGTTTGGAGGTCGTGTTGAAGAAGTGCAGCATGGAGTCCCAGAGGTTCTTGGAGGGGTGGTAGAGGAACATGCCGCTGTTGAGGAGATGGTGGGTTGGTCGGCTGTCGGGCGTGACTTGCGTGGGGTGGCTGAGAGCGGTTGGGTGCGAGAGAGGCGTGTAGGCGCAGTTGTCGACGTTCCACTCCTCGGGCGCCCACTTATCTTTGTCGGTGTTGCAGACGCAGGCGTGGTTTGCGGCGATCCAGTCGGAGGGTAGAGTGTCGGCGCGGGAGAAGACCGAGTCCATGTTTTTGAAGATGGCCATGTCGGCGTCGAGGTAGCACACGGCGTCGTAGTCGAAGACCTCGAAGACGCGCAGTTTGGTCCAGGTGTCCTTGAATCGCTCGGCGATGAGTGTGATCTTCATTTCCGAGCGAGGCTGCAGCATTTCACATGGCTTGAGGATGAGGTTGAGCTTGGAGGCCTCGAGCTCCAATGCCTTGATTGCTGCGTGCTGCAAGCCGGGGGTGTAAAAGACGAGGAGAGGGTACTTGGAGCCTTGTTTCTTGAGTGTGTAAGCTAGTATGATCACGCCGGCGAGGTACGACCCTCGGGTGACGAGGGTCGTGTAGGCATATTTCTTCTCGGACGTCGCCATTGTGCTAGAATTCGTTCTGGGTGTGTAGTGTAAAGATTGTACTCGCGAATGAAGCCCAATCGCTTGGAATCGCTTGGGAAAAGTTTGGATTTTGAGACAGCCGACCAGAATGTCAGGTGGCAAGGCCGAAAAAGGAAAGAGCAGAGATGCTAGACCCAGAGTGAGTGAGTGTGAAGTCTACAGTTTGTGAATGTGCGCAAGATATCACACGACTGGAAGGAAACATGGATGACGTAGGGTTCACTTCACCTACCTCACTCACCTACATGTATCTCACCTACTCCGTCGTTCCCTTCGGAGCATCGAAGTGATCCTGACACAACGCTTGAGAAACGAAAATGTTGCCATACCTTTGAGAGTGGCGAGGCGTCAGATAGGGAGAGGTGGACGAGGTAAGGTGATTCGGCGGGCACGATGATAGGCAGTCGAGCTTGATGCTCCTGCTCTTCCTCGGCAAGATCGGCCGTCGAGAGGCACACCTAGTTCCCATATTGTCTCTTTCTCCATCATGTCTTTCCCATCTCGATTTTCATACTCCCTCAATTCACTCACCGGTAAGGCGCAGAGCGCTGGAGCGGGTTATACTCCGAAGCGGTCATCATCTCCTCGACACAGCATCACGCGTGCTACCTCGGTTGCGGTTTATATATTTCGAAGGATAGAACAATGGCGGGATCAGACCCACCGAAGATGGAGATGGACTGGACCGACATTGCCGCCAAAGCGCAGACGAAGCTTCGCAACTCCATACCAGCCGAGTACCGTATCCCTCACGACAAGCTACCACCGGAAGATCAGTTAGACGTCACTGGCTTCCCGGCGAAGTGCGGACTCTTGAGTGATGCCGAGCTGAAAATCACCGAGAGTTATGCAACGGAGATCGTGGGTGCGGTGGCTGCAGGCGAGTGGACGGCTGTCGAGGTGACGAAGGCTTTCTGTAAACGAGCTGCCATTGCGCACCAAGTCGTAAGTCACCCAGCCTTCCCAAGGTCGTGTCAGACAATGCTGATAGAGTTCCAGACGAACTGCCTCACCGTAGTAATGTTCGACGACGCTCTCAAGCAAGCAAAGAAGCTAGACGAGCACTTCTCCAGTACAGGCAAGACCATCGGACCACTCCACGGCCTCCCTGTGAGCCTCAAAGACAACTTTAACGTCCCAGGCTACCCATCCTCCGTTGGCTTCTGCGCTTGGGCTCTTGAGCCTGTGAAGAAAGAAAGCACGATCGTCGGCATCCTACGCGACCTCGGGGCGGTAGCGTACTGCAAAACCAACGTCCCTACCGCCATGATGATCGCGGAGAGTGTCAATAACTGCTACGGCCGGACCGTCAATCCTCTGAACCGCAACCTCACTTCCGGCGGCTCCTCCGGCGGCGAATCTGCTCTCATTGCGATGAAGGGCTCTCCACTCGGTATCGGTACAGACATTGGCGGCAGCCTCCGTATACCTGCAGCTTGTACCGGTATCTTCACCATCCGCCCGTCCTTCGGCAGGTATCCCCACTTCGACGCATCCACTGGTATGGGCGGCCAAGAAGCCGTCGCATCCGTCCACGGCCCAATGGCAAGGAGCATAGCCGATCTCCGCCTCTTCGCAGAGAACGTGAGCAACTCCGCTCCCTGGCTCAAAGACCCGAAGTGCATACCCATGCCTTACCGACCCGTAGAGTTGAAGCCCAAGCTCAAGTTCGCAGTGCTATGGGACAACGGCATAGTCCACCCCACCCCGCCCGTAGCCCGCGCACTCAAAGAGGTAGCCGCAAAACTCAAAGCCGCCGGCCACGAAGTCCTCGACTGGCCCGCAGACGACCACGCCGAAGCCATGGACCTCATGGCCAAACTCTTCGTAGCCGACGGCGGGCAATCTATCAAAAGCATCCTCGAGGCTTCCGGCGAGCCGCTCAGACCCGAGATGCAGGCTTACGGGCAAGTGAAAGACACGGGAGTGTACGAGCTCTGGCAACTGCAGAAACAGCGGACGGCGCTCGCGAAACGCTATCTAGATCGCTGGGCGGCGTGCGAGGGCTTGGATGCGGTGTTGAGTCCGACGACGCCTTATGCGGCGCCTAAGAGCGGGGAGTTTAGGACGGTGAGTTATACGGGGGTGTATAATGTTCTGGATTATACTGCGACTAGTTTTCCGACGGGGGTCGTGGTTGATCGGGAGAGGGATGTGTATGGGTCGGATTTCGAGGCGTATGGGGAGGTGGATGAGGTGACGAGGAAGGAGTATGAGGCGGCGGCTGTGCATGGGATGCCGGTTAGCTTGCAGTTGGTTGGGAGACGGTTGGAGGAGGAGAAGATGTTGGCGATTACGGAGAGGGTGGTGGAGGATCTGGCGTCGTAGTATCCAATTTGCTGCTGCCGCATGTTAGCTATATCACTTAGCGAAGTGCGCAGAGTAGACGAACTTGATTGCCACCGCCGAAGATTCCGATGTCAATGTGCAGTGCTGAACAAATACCAGAGCAATACAACTACACAGACAGCTGAAAAAGCCCGCAGCGGAATCCCGCTCCGTGCCAAAGATTCTATGTACCGCTTGTCACTATGGCTAAGCCATGCTGAAGAATCGAATCTTCTCTTCTTGCTCCGCAGTAGACCTCTGCCAGTCATGGTAATCATGCCTTCGTGTCATTATCTCGTTAACATGCTGCCTTTTTCGTGATCAGACGTAGCCGAAATATGTGCAGCTGTACGCTTGCTTGCGTATATAGTACAAAATTACCACCCTCGGATGCAATGGAGCCGCCCGTGTTTTGAAACGCCCGTACTGCATGCAGGACCGGAAAGCGAGGCTTGTGAACGCTGGAAGATGCTTGCGGAAAAGCAAGCCTGAGAAAGGCTGTCGAAGTGGATGTTGGAAGATGGTTGCGAGTCGGGCAGCCACAGAGAGGATGCGGAAGATGTGGTGTTCGAATCTCTTCCTTCAGGCCTGGGAAGGGTATGTGGGGCCTATGAGCTGCATTGCGGTGCCAGTCTGGTGGTACGCCGTTGGCAAGCCGTTCATGTCTGCCCGGTGGCGCTGAGGGTGTATTGCGGCAGGTTCGTGTGGGAATTGCTGCATTGAGGGTCCGCCGTGCATCGCTTGCTGAGGGTCGATGGCCATGTCGTGAGGGAATTGCTGGATCGGCATACCGCCGTGAACAGCTGGCTGATTCATGTGCGCTGCATATGCTGATGATTGCGATGCAGTCGAAGGCGGGAACACTGGCATTCCACCGTGCAACATCTGCTGATTCGGAGCATGGCTGTAGAAGGCCTGCGTCGCAGGGTTTTGCGTGGCGAGCGGCATGCCGTGCATTACAGGCTCGGAAGCTTGGCTGAAGCTGTGCTGTTGCTCTTGCTGCGGTGCCGAGTACACCTGGTGGCCCAAATCCATGTCTGAAAACATCGGTGTACTGGGTGTGGGGTGATATTGCGGCTCGGGTAGATCATATAGCAGGTGAGTCTGCACGTAATGTTGCTGCTCAGCTGGCTGATATCCCGTGAAGGTATGTTCGTCCTGGTAAGGATAACAAGAATGAGCGCTCGCGTCTGGCTGATACATATCAGACGTAGACCCTTGCGTTGTAGAGGAAGAGCTGAACGAGGTCTTGGGTGACGTGTCGGCAGGAAGCCATTGGTGATGGTGCATTTGCGGTGGGAGATGAGCATTGCTGTCCTGCCGCTGGTTCGCAACTCCGTGGTCGCTACGCATTGGTAGACCATGATGGTGAGCGACTACAGTCCTTGGTATAGGTACGGAGGCGGCAGGTACGGAGATAGCCGGCTTGCTGTCTGATGTAGGAGCCAAACGAGGTCGCGCTGGTCCATGGTGTAAGTTGTTATCAGCTGCTGCTAGTACGGGTGCTTCTTCCACTCGAGGTCCTGAATCGATGGCGAATGTCGACATCTGCCGGGCCAGTTTGCGGGACGCATCAGTTGTGACCTCGCAATACCCTCGTGATCTCTTCGCTGGTTTCTTCTCACGGCAAGATGGCGGCGCAGGCTTGATATTCTCGCCATCCGCATCTTGAGTCGAGGACACGGAAGGGCTGCGGCGTCGTCGCTTGATGGTGACAGGGAGTGGTCGTTTGATCTCTTCGTATGAGCAACGCCAATCTGTTGCGCATGCGTCAGTGATTTGTGACAGTCGCGCATGGGACACTGCGTACCTGGACCCGGCGCTAGGTAGTCCTCCTCCGTTTCAGCGATCTCGTAGATCTCTTTCAGCAGTCGCCGCCGCTTCTCTACCCTGGTCGGATCCTTCGGGTTGAGCTCGTCGAGAGACTCTGGCGGAGCACTTTCTCGTAAGAACGCCGTCCAGCTTCGGGACACACGTGTGCTATGCGGTTCGAATCCATCACCATTCATGCGTTTCAATTCATCTGGAGTGGGTCGTAGTCGCAACAGGTGCAGCATGAGTCCGTTTCGCTCTGTACTAAGTTAGATTTCCAAGCGAGAGAGATACACAGTCAACCACCTACCATGCTTCCTCACATGATCTGGCTCTTTCCACGGGCACACCTTGGTATCTGGCCACCATTGTGGAACCCCGGCTCTATCGTCCTCGTCCGCGTCAGTGTCACTGAGGAGATGCTCTTCGACTTTAGTGTCCGGGGTGTCCTTGACGGCGGGCTTCTTCTTAGGTCCCCTTGAGTACGGGAACCGAGCTTGCTTTCTTGGGCAGATGGCTTTGATCCAGTCCTTTGAGACTTTCTTGCCAGATAGCTGTTGCAAGGCCTCGATGCGAGAGACTATGCAGGCTTCGACCTTGTCAGACTCATGTATCCAGAAAGTTTGCATCCGTGGGAGATCCGGGACGGGAGCGTCGTATTCGGCTTCGACATGGCGTGCGTCTGCTGTCTGCATCACCAGGGCATCAGACTGCAGAGACGTCCGCGGCGCACCTCTCGAACGTCGTGAAGAGTGTTCGATCGTTTGTCCAGGGTGCGACGACGAGGAGCTGGCGAAGATCGTCGTGCCATCATCTCCCTTTGCGGCAGCGTTCGAGTCGACATCATATGCGCTCATCCCATCGTGCAACACACCCCGACCAGGACCGAGAGAGTCTAGTATCTCGTCAGCGCAATCCGGCCTCAGCAATGAACTATCCGACGCACGTTGTACCGCACCAGGCAATCGAGCACCATGCAGAAGCTCGTCACGGGCTCCGAGTGCAAAGACGGCATAGCCATGAACAGGCTGATTACTCCGCCCACGCAGAAGCCTGGTCGCCTCTCTCAACTGGACAGTGGTTGTCAGCATGAATGCGACACCATACGACGACATGAAGTTTCACACGTACACTCTGGCTCTGAGCGATCATTGCGTCGGGCTTGGATTGTCTTCTCTTGCCGACGAAGGGCTGCTCGTCGGACTGTACCATCACGCTGCCACCCAGTGATGGGCAGTCCTTGGTACGTCTTCTCTGGGAAGGCATCAGTGACACGCTGGTAAGAGGTTCGAGAGGCAACTACCACGTACTGTGCGAATCAATTGAAGCACAAAGTCGGAGAAAGCGGGCTTGCGTTGCCGAGTCCGAGTATGCTGGAGTGATGATCGACAAGTGGAAGCAAACGCAGTATATCGAGTCGATGTGTCGGTTGATCGACAACCCGGTGGTGTACGATTGCGTCGAGGGAGAGAGATTGGCCGAGTGGGACAAGGCTCGAAAGCGGAGCTGATACGGGGAGTGTTGCGGGCGTGAATGGCCACCAGCGCTTGCACGAGCTGTGAATCGCACCACGACGTCCGAAGTCTCGTGACTCGGACCTGGTTGTACGAAATCGAGTGGAGTGGCCACTGTCCGCAGGATGATCTACAGCGTCCTCCAAAAGGGCAGAAGGAGCAAGTATATCAGAGAGACCGACCCCTGTCCTGAGCAGTCGAGAATCTCTCACTGCTATATTACTGCTCAACATCGCTTAGAGGCAGCAAAAACGAACCCGCCTACCGGATCGGACAGCTGTGAAAGCAACCAGGTTGGAGGGACCGCCATGGAAGAGACGGGCCACGGCGCATCTCGCATGAAGGGCATAGTGGGCAATCAGCAACCGGGTAACCGAGCAGTCCCAGTCCCGTGGTTCGCACGAGGGAGCAGCCACACGTCTCCAGGGTGACAGCCAGTCTGCTGCGTGCGACTGTCAGGCCTGCAGCAATGTGCCAGTCGGCATGCATAGAGGCGAGGATCAGGTGCAGCGCTGACCCAGAGGAGAGCCCGAGTTGGCTAGAGCTGAGGCGTTCGCTTCCGCCCGGGGCGTCGTAGGACGTACAGCCTGCATTGCAGCATCCAGATCAACCCGGCCATATCGGCGGTGGCACAGCACCGTGGGGTGGGGGGGGGAGGTGGGTGCATGTCGATGGGCCGCAGAAATTGCTTGGTGCCCGCATATCCCCTGGTGTGCTACCATGGCCGAAACTGACGAGCTGCAGGGAGCCGCATGAATTGGATGACAGTTTCTAGAATACTCCGATGATCGTTGCAGAACTGATGGTTGTCGAGGACAAACGTTTTCGGCAGGTCAAAGACGCCAGCTCGATTTCGGCATGCCGATACCGCAGTGGAGTGGCCTACCCGGAAGATCTGAGAATAATCTTGTGAATGATCAACAAGATCGCTGCCAGTACATAGTACTTTACCGATATTGGGGTCTTTGGAATGAATTGCGCACCCGGTGCATGCGCACATGATTATGCAGAGAGCCCCCAAAGCTGGCCCTCGCAACCAGACTTTTACGTGCACCCGTGAGATCGGTCGCCATCACTCTAAGATCACCTTCGAACAGCTTGACGATGTCAGGTACTGTACAGCACAGCGCAAAAATCTCGTTTCTCGTACCTCGTGTACGCCCACGCAACATGCATTCTCACGTTGTTCTTCACGTGTGCAGAGGTGACACTCGACGCTCCCACCAAACAACGCCACTCCTGTACAAACGCCACCCCCGGCCCGTGGCATCCTATTCAATCGCGCCGACGGGTCACGGAAACTAAACTGGCGCGGAGATGGTGTGGAAACGGCGGCTATCACACTTCCCCGGGCTACGGTCCCCACGGCTAGAAAAGAAACAACCAGGTCCACGCTGCGGTATGAGACACACCCACCCACACATGCATCATTGTTGTCTCACGTAGGCGTGTGCAGAAGAAAGAAGCAACGACACCTTTCGCGTAGCTGCATGCGTGTGCTTCGCACGTCGTATAGCTCCGCTTCATGCAACCGCGTTACATGAACCGCATCCACTCCTTCGGCGAGGGTCATCAACGATGGGACGGCGATCGCGTGAATTGCGGGGGCTCATGATCGGTATTTGGAAGACGGTTCTATACAAGTTGGTGTATAAAGGATGACAGCGTTACGGTCATCAGCTCGCGGCGCTCTCGACCTGGCTGAGGAGGCCGGATTCACGCACGAGCTCGTAGAAGAGGCCTTTGCGCTTGACTAGCTCGGCTGGGGTGTCGAATTCCTTGACTTCGCCGTGGTCGAGGACGACGATGCGGTCGCTGTCGAGGATGGTGTTGATGCGATGGGCGACTGGAATAGAGTCAGCAATGTGTTCATAATCGAGTTCGCGGTGTTGCATACTCGTTATGATGGTGCGATCCTTGAACATGTTGCTCCGCAATGTGGTTTGCAGCAGCGCATCCGTCTCAATGTCAACGGCGGCCGTTGCCTCGTCGAGGACGAGGATGTTACTCGGCGTGAGCAACGCGCGGGCAAGCGAGACCAATTGCCTCTGCCCGGAGCTGAGGTTGGAACCACCCTCTTGGATGGTAGCCTCCAATTGTCCGGGCATCGACGCAACATGCTCACGTAGACGTGCGTGATCGAGGACACTCCAGAGCTCAGTGTCATCATGAACATGTCCGGGGTCGAGGTTGTCTCTCATCGTGCCCTCAAACAACGCTGCATCCTGTGGGATGATGGCGAGTCGACGCCGTAGGTCCAGCAGACCAATCGACTTCGTGCTTAAGTCGTCGATGGCCACGTCACCTTCGGCGGCCTCAATGATGCGGAATAACGCCAGCGTCAGTGAGCTCTTGCCGGCACCGGTTCGACCAACAACGCCGACCTTCTCATGCGACTTGATGCTCAAATTGATATTTCGTAGAACGAGATCCAAGCCAGGCCGGTACCGAGTGCTGTACCCGTTAAACGACACTGCACCTTTCGAGGGCCAACTGACCGGTGGACGGTTCTTGGAGATGATCTCCGGCGCCTCGGCTGGCAAGCGAGCATACTCCAGCACTCTCTCGACCGAGACGATATTCGTCTCGACCTCGACAGTCTGCCTCACGATCCAATTCAAGGACTGCGTAATCTGGAGAGCGTAGCTCATCGACAACCCCACGATACCGGCCGAAATTCCGCTCCCGGACGAAACCGAGACAACGGCAAAGCCAGCTGCTGCGAGGATGACGATTGACCCGAGGAACTCCAACCGAACGGCAAGCCATCGGTTGGCACTGATAGAGGGGAAATAGGCCCGGAGGTTAGCGTCAATCCGCCATTCGTTCTCCATCGCAAACCGCTTGGTCTGCCGGTACGCCCGAATGGTGCTTATCCCGCTCAGCGACTCCTGGAAATGGGCGTAGATGGGACTCCGACTGATGCTGTCCAGACGTTTTAGTTCCCGGGACGTTCGCAGATAGTACTTCTGGATCCACATGTACAGCCCGCCCAGTGGCACGATTAAGGCAATAAAGAATGGTGTTGACATGCAGATCACCACAAGCGTGAAGACGGCTGTCTGCCCGTCAGCCGAAAGCTCGCAAGCAAAGACTCAACCCGGCGATTACGTACCACGTGCAGCGTTCGTAAACAGCATGTTGAAGGTTCGCCTGGGACAGCTGTCAGTGATCGGGGATCGACAAAGGTTCCGGTACTGCACTTACGCGAGCACTTCATCGATCCTATAGATGTCACTGCAGCTAAGTTAGCTTCCGCAATTGCGTAAAGTGACAGGTGGCTACCCGGCCGGCGGGACGGCAACCGAACGCAGCCACCAGGTGGATCGTCCACATGCTAATGGGACGCCACAACGTGTAGCTCACGAGTGTGTCTCGCGAGCAGCACAAACGTTGCATGGTGGAGTGACATACCTTGAGAATCGATTGAGAATGCGTCCAGTAGGTGTCGTCTCAAAGAAGCTCATCGGTGAGCGGAAGATGGCATACGCTGACCTGGTCAGCAACGACCCGGCA
>JAABUV010005792.1_pt1 | contig 13853 bp, 13 predicted proteins | sample 5559971 | NCBI WGS metagenome assembly JAABUV01 (sample SAMN10711881, study PRJNA513362) | rock metagenome | isolation source: Antarctica rocks | place: Antarctica: Victoria Land, Knobhead nord | collected 2015-12-19
CAGGTGCGGGAGGGGCGTGGGCGTAAACCGGTGGTCTCGGCGGCGCAGGTCGAGGAGATCGTCCGTCTGACCCAGCATGAAAAGCACGCTGGGGCAACGCATTGGAGTTGTCGTTCGATGGCCGAGCGGGCCGGGGTCAGTCCGGCGACGGTGCAGCGGATCTGGTCCGGTCGCGGACTCAAACCGCACCTGGTCAAGACGTTCAAGCTGTCGAACGACCCGCGCTTTGAGGAGAAGCTCATCGACGTCGTCGGGTTGTATCTCCATCCGCCGGAGAAGGCGGTGGTGTTATGCATGGACGAGAAGAGTTCCGTGCAGGCGCTGGACCGCACCCAGCCTTCCCTGCCGATGACCAAGGGCCGGGCGGGCACCATGACCAGTGACTACAAGCGGCACGGCACCACCACGCTCTTCGCCGCGCTGAACGTCCTGGACGGGATCGTGATCGGCCAATGCCTGCGCCGCCACCGGCACGAGGAGTTCCTGACGTTTCTGCGCACCGTGGACAAGCAGGTACCGAAAGGCCTTGAGGTGCACATGATCCTGGACAACTACGCCACCCACAAGCATCCGAATGTCAAGGAATGGCTGGCTAAACACCCCCGCTACCACCTGCACTTCACCCCCACCTCGTCGTCGTGGCTGAACCTGGTCGAACGATGGTTCCGGGAACTGACCGACAAGGCCATCAGACGCGGAATCTTCCACTCCGTGCCCGACCTCATCGCCGCAACCGAGGACTACATGGCAGTCCACAACGACAAGCCCAAACCCTTCGTCTGGACCGCCACCACCGACGCCATCCTCGCGAAAGTCCGCCGCGGTCGCGTCGCCCTCAACCAAGTAGTCAATCAATGATGAGACACTGCACTAGTTCTCTCTGTGGCCGCGCTCCCCGGAGGGTGCGTCTACGAGTTGAAGTGGAATGGATTCCGCCTCGTCACCGTCACCACCGCCGAGGGTTCCCGGTTGTGGACCAGGCTGGGCCCTGACGTCACAGATCAGTTCCCCGAGATCGCTCGGGCCCCTACCCCGCAGCACCACCCCCACCACCCGCGTCTACCCTGTGATGGTGGCCAAGGTGTCGGCCGAGAGTGCCCGGGAGAACGGCGTGTGGCGCCACGGGCTGCGCTACCTGCGTCACTGCCCCGACCTCACCCCGCAGACCTTCGGAACTTCGACCTAACAGGCGATACACCGGTGCGTAGCCGTCAGCAGTCTCCTACTGGCACGAATGCTCGAGAACCCCGTCAAGGATCATGTCGAGCAGGAGGATCAGCCGTTGGTGCAGATCGAAGGGGGTTGGGCCGTCGTCGATCCATGCCGTGAGGACGGCGAAGTAGCCAGTTGCAAGGGTCAGCGCTGTGAGGCTGATGTCGACATCGGCAGCCAGAACGCCTGCGCTCTCGGCGTCGGCGAGAAGTGTTTCCAGCTGTGTGGCGAGGGCTGGTCGGCGGAGCAGGCTGGTGTTGTCCACCGCAGCCCGCATGAAGGCCACACTCTCGGTTCGTGACTCCTCACTGAGCCGCGCCAGTTCGACGAAGTAGCGACCCAGTCCTTCGCGCAACGACTGGTCGTGATGCCGGTGCTCAAGCACCGCGTCGAACGCGCTCTGACGACGCAGACGGCTCCACTCGTCCAAGAAGGCGGTCTTGCGCTCAAAGAGGTTGAAAACCGTCGCGCGGGCCACGTCGGCCCGCTCAGCGATCTCGTCCATCGTGCAGCTCTCGAAGCCGCGCTCGACGATGAGCTCGACGGCGGCGGCGTAGATGCGCTCGCGCCGCTGCTGCTGGCCGCGGGTCCGGCGATCGGGATAGACAGTGGGCTGGATAGCAGGCACCTGCGCCTCGGTTCGTCGGTGGGAGGGCTTTGCGGCCCACGGGCTGTGGGGCGGCCCGGCTGGGGTGCTTCCGCGGTGCGTGGACGACGCCTGGTGGGTGCGTCCCGGCTGCTCCCGGGCGCAGGCGCTCCAGCATCGTCCGGCGCAAGGATATCCGCTCGCTGCGGTGACGGCAGGCGGGCCTGTGAGCGGTGCCTATCGAACTTGGCAGAGCGTAAGACCCGATGGCTGGTCGCCGCCGGGGGCGGCCAGTTGGCGTGACCTCGGTCACGGGTGGCCCTAGCTTGACCCCCAAAGAGGTATGACGTAACTTACATCCATCGTTGGACCGTAGTCCAAAGCGCGATGAGTCGCGCAGGAGGGAGTCCACCGTGACAGCCGGTCTGCTTGGGCGGAGCACCGACCGCTCGACGCTCGCCGGGCTGCTCCGGGCTCACGCCGCCGATGCCGGGCGGGTGCTTTACCGGCTGGAGGACGGCAGCTCTGTCACCTACGGCGAGCAGCTGCGGCGCAGCCAGGAGACGGCCGCCGGCCTGCGAGCGCGGGGAGCGGTTCCGGGCGACCGGGTGCACCTCTCTCTGGGCAACTGCCCCGAGTTCCTCGACCTGTGGTTTGCCACCGCCTTGAGCGGCACCGCGATGGTGCCGACGAGCCCCCAGGCCTCCGAGCAGGAACTCGCGCACACGCTGGCCGACGCCCGTCCGGTCGTCGTCGTGAGAGACGCCCGAGAGGCTCGTGCGCTGCGGGTCGAGCCCGACGGCGAGCCGGACGTCGAGCCGGGTCCGGTGTCGTCGATCCTCTACACCTCGGGCACGACTAGCCGGGCCAAGGGCGTGACGATCACCAGTGACAACCTGGTCGGTGCGGGGACTGCTGTTGCCGACCACCTGTCCATGACAGCACAGGACCGTTGGCTGGTCGTCCTGCCCCTGTTCCACGCAAACGCCCAGTTCTACTGCGTCATGTCTGCCTTGGCGAGCGGGGGCTCGCTGGCGTTGCCCCCTGGCTTCTCCGCTTCTCGGTGGGGTCATCAGGCGCACGAGCTCGGCGCGACCCTCGGCAGCCTGTTCGCGGCGCCTGTCCGGATGATCCTGTCGAAGACCGAGGGGGTCGAGCAGCCGTGCAGCCTGCGTGCCGTGCTCTACGCCCAGAATCTGACGGTGCACTCAGCGCGGACTTTCGAGGAACGCTTCCGGACCCGCCTGGTCCAGCTGTACGGCATGACGGAGACCGTTGTCCCGCCGACGATGAACCCGGTGTCGGACGAGCGGCGGTGGGACAGCATCGGCCGTCCCTTGCCAGGCATCTCCGTCGACTTGGTGCAGCCGGACGGTCGGGTCGATGCCGGCTACGGTGAGATGCGCGTCCGCGGCGACTTCGGGCGGACGCTGGCCGCTGGCTACTGGGGCGACCCCGAGGCGACGGCCGCCACGTTCACCGAGGATGGCCTGCGGACCGGCGATCTCGCGACCCGTGACGACGAGGGTTTCCTCTGCTTCGTCGACCGCGTCAAGGACGTCATCAAGCGCAGCGGAGAGAACATCGCCGCGAGCGAGGTCGAGCGGGTGCTGTGCGAGCACGAGTCCGTCCACGACTGCGCCGTGGTCGGGATCCCGGACGAGATGCGGGACGAGGCGGTCGCCGCTGCGGTCATCCTGGAGGCAGACGCATTGCTCGACCAGGCCGCTCTGACCGCGTGGTGCGAGGCCCATCTCAGCAGCTTCAAGGTCCCGACGGTCATCCGCTTCCTGGACAGCCTCCCGCGGACCAGCGTCGGCAAGATCCGCAAGGTGGAGCTTCGCTCACTCCTGGCAGAGCCACTGCCACCGCCGACCGACCCGCCGGCCGACGGGTCCCCGTCGGTCTTTCCCGCCTTATGAGGAGTGCCCGTTGAGCTCGACCCGTGAAGTCATCACCACGCCTGCGCCGCCGATCGTTCAAGAGGTGAGCGACGGTGTCTACGCCTACGTCCAGCCCGACGGCACCTGGTGGATCAACAACACAGGGTTCCTGGTGGGTGGAAAGCGGTGCGTAGCGATCGACGCCTGCGCCACGGAGCGGCGAACCCGCGCGTTGCTCGCGGCGATCGGTGAGGTGTCGTCCGCACCCGTCCAGACGCTGGTGAACACCCACCACCACGGCGACCACACGCACGGCAACGCACTCTTCGCCGACGCTACGATCGTCGCCCACGATCTCACCCGGGAACAGGTCATGGCCGAGGGCAAGCCGGGAACCAGCCCCCTGGTGCAGACCGGCCTGTGGGAACCCGTCGACTGGGGGGACCTGGACCTCGCTCCTCCCTTCCTCACCTACCGCGACGGGGTCACGATCTGGTCCGACGAGACCCGCTGTGATGTCCGCCATGTCGGCATGCCGGCGCACAGCACCAACGACTCCGTCGTCTGGCTGCCGGTGGAGCGCGTGCTGTTCGCCGGGGACCTGCTCTTCAACGGCGGCACACCCTTCCTGCTGGCCGGCTCGGTGGAAGGCGCAGTCGAGGCCGTCAGCTCCCTCAAGGCCTACGGGGCACAGATGATCGTGCCTGGCCACGGCCCGGTCTGCGGGCCAGAGGTCATCGACGAGGTGCTGGCCTATCTCCAGTTCGTCCTGGAGGTCGCACGGCAGGGCCGCGAGGCGGGGCTGACACCGCTGGACGCCGCCCGCGAGGGGGATACGACCCGCTTCGACCACCTCACCGACGGTGAACGACTCGTGGGCAACCTGCACCGGGCGTACGCCGAGTTGGCAGGGGCCGAACGGGGCGCGGTGATCGATTTCGGCGCAGCACTCGCCGACATGCGCGAGTTTAACGGGGGCCGCCCGCTGAGTTGTCTGGCTTGATCGCGACGAGTTCGGACTCTGGCACCTGAACGTGAACGTGAACGCTTTCTTCCGTACGCGGAACCGCTTCTCACCTGAAGGAACTGCTCATGACAAGAACCGCTTCACTTAGGCCGGCGGCTCCGGCAGCTCTGGTCCTCGCCGGGGCGCTGATCCTCACAGCATGCGCCGGCGGCTCCACACCCGGCTCGACCTCGGGCGGGGCACCGGACGCCTCGGCCACCTTCCGTTACGCGAACGCTACCGACGCCGGCAAGAACTACGACCCGGCCTCCTCGGGCAACCCGTTCGCGCCCGGGTTCCTCCTGCCGGTCTATGACCGCTTGTTCGACATCGACGCGACCGGGGCCGTGATCCCGATGCTTGCGCCGTCCAGCGAGGTGAGCAAGGACGGTCTGACCGTGACGCTGAAGCTGCGGGAGCGCGTGACCTTCCACGACGGAACGACGTTCGATGCTGCCGCGGTCAAAGCGAACATCGAGCGAGGGAAGACCAACCCGAAGTCTTCGGTCAAGGCAAGTCTGAGCTCGATCGCCTCCGTCGCCGTCGTCGACCCGCACACGGTAAAGCTCACGTTGACCCAGCCGAACGGGGCGCTGGACGCAATCTTGTCTGACCGCGCCGGGATGATGGTGAGCCCCGCCGCGATGTCGAAGCCGAACCTGGACCTCATGCCGGTCGGCGCCGGCCCGTACAAGGTCGTCGCCGACGATCCCGGCGTCAAGGTGACCTACGAGAAGTACGACGGGTACTACGCGCCGAACGCCGATGCGGTCAAGACCATCGAGATGTCGATCCTCATCGACCCGGAGGCTCGCCTGCGGGGGCTGGAGACCGGGCAGTTCGACGGCGCCGCTCTCAACATGAACCAGCTCGACGCCGCGAAGCGCACAAGCATCCTGATCGCCCCGGCCCCCGAGGTGAGTACAGCGACCTACATCATCTACCTCAACATGGCGAGGGTCCCGGCCCTCGCCGACCCGAAGGTCCGTGCCGCGATGGCACTCGCGATCGACAGGGACGGCATCAACAAGGGCGTCTTGAACGGTGCCTGCAAGCCGTCGGCGCAGATCTTCCCGGACTCCTATTGGGCGTCCTCCAAGAAGATCCCGGACACCGCCCTCGACTACGACCCGCAGAAGGCGAAGGCCATGCTGGCCGAAGCCGACTACCCGAACGGCTTTGAGATCACACTGGCCGCGATCAATGCCCAGCAGTACTCCAACGTGGCCGAGGCCGTCGCCGCCCAGCTGAGCGCCATCGGCCTCAAGGTCAACGTGCAGGTGACCGAGCCGGTGCAGCTCCTTGGGAACTTCATCGCCCAGAAGACGACGGACGCCTACGTCTCGATCTGGCCGGGCTCGAACGACCCGTCGACGACGGTCGGGAGCCTCTACCTGCCGACCGGTCTCTACAACCCCGGCGCCCTCGACGTCCCGGCGATCACCACGGCCGCCGCAGAGGGGCTCAACGGGAAGGACCGGGCTGCCCGGGCAACATCCTACCAGGCGTTGGCGGAAGCGACAGTGGCCCAGCACGTTCACCTGCCCATTTGCAGCGCCAGCCTACCCAACGCGATGAAGAGCAACGTGACCAACCTGCGGGAGACCTCCGCTACCGCGCTGGACCTGCGTAACGTCACGATGTCGAAATAGGCGGGCGAGCAACGGTGTTAATACTATTTCTGGGGGTCGAGTCGTGACGCGGCAGATCGCCCATCGTCTCGGGACGCTGGTGCCTGCTCTGGCTGGTCTCGCTGGCGGTCTTCGGGCTCACCTACCTGATCCCGGGCGACCCGGCTCTCACACTGCTGGGCGACAGCGCGACGCCGGCGCAGACGGCCTCGCTGCGTACCGCGCTCGGGCTCGACGAGCCCTTCTTCACCCGCTACTGGAACTGGACCTGGGAAGTGCTGCACGGCAATCTGGGCACCTCGCTGTTCAACTCCTCGAGCGTCACCGGCGCCCTCACCAGTCGCATCTGGGTGACCGTCTCGCTCGTCGTCGGCGCGCTAGTGCTGTCCGTCGTGGTCGGGACCCTCGTCGGGGTGGCGGCGGGCTCCCGCCCGGGAAGCCTGCTCGACCGCGCACTGCTGTTCCTGTCCTCGGTGGGGATTGCGCTCCCGAACTTCTGGCTCGGCATCCTGCTGGCGACCCTGTTCGGGGTCACCTTCCGACTGTTCCCGACCGGCGGCTACGTCGCTTTCAGCGACAGCCCGGCGCAGTGGGCATCGCACCTCGCTCTCCCCGTCGTCACCCTCGCGGCGGGGGGCGCCGCCGAGATCGCCCGACAGGCACGTGCCAGCATGGTCGACACCCTGCAACTGGACTTCGTACGCACGTTGCACGCCAAAGGTGTCGCACCCGGCGTGGTGCTGTTCAAGCATGCCCTGCGCAACGCCATGGTCCCGGTGGTCACCGTCGCCGGCCTCCAGGTCAGCCGCCTGTTTGGGCTCTCGCTGCTGATCGAGTCGGTGTTTGTCATCCCTGGCATCGGGACGCTGCTTGTCAAGGCGGTGTTCGACCGCGACATCCCGGTGGTGCAGGGCGCCGTCTTGCTGGCGACCACGGTGGTGGTGCTGGTGAACCTGCTCGTCGACCTGTCCTACGGATGGCTCAACCCGAAGGCGGCCACAGCATGACCCGACCACCAGAGCTCAGCGACGCGCAGCAGCAGGATGTCCTCGACCCGGCCCCGACGCTCGCGCCTGACCCAGGTTTCGAGAGCAGTCTCAAGCGGTTCTGGCGCCGCTTCCGCGCCCAGCGCCTCGCCATGATCATGTTCGGCGTCATCGTCGTCCTCATCGCGGTGGCGCTGCTCGCCCCGTGGATCACCCCGAAGGACCCGGCCGCGCAGAGCCTGTCCTCGACCCTGCTCCAGCCCAGCGGGACGCACCTGCTGGGCACCGACGACCTCGGGCGCGACTTTCTGTCCCGGCTGATCGCCGCCACCCGGGTGAGCATGTACGCCGGGTTCCTGGCCACCGCCATCAGCGTGGGGCTGGGACTGCCGCTCGGGCTGATCGCCGGATACCAACGAGGGCGGGTCGACGCCGTGCTCGGACGCATCAACGACGCGTTGATGGCGATCCCGACGCTGCTGCTCGCGCTGGCCATAGTCGCTGTCCTCGGCTTCGGGGTCACCAAAGCCATGCTCTCCATCGGGATCGCGACCGCCCCGCGCTTCTTCCGGGTCGCCCGCGGCATGGCCATCATCACGCGCGAAGAAACCTACATCGAGGCGGCAAAGTCTCTCGGAGTGCCGCCCCTGCAGCGGCACGTCCTGCCGAACATCATGTCGCCGCTGATCATCCAGGTCTCGCTGACCGTCGGCTTCTCCATTCTGTTCGAGGCGGGACTGAGCTACCTCGGCCTGGGCGTCCGACCACCTGACGCGTCCTGGGGGTCGCTGTTGCAGAAGGCCGTCACATACGCCTCGACCAACCCGCTGCTCGCGGTGGTCCCCGGGCTCATGATTCTGATCACGGTCTTGGCGTTCAACACAGTCGGCGACGCGGTGCGGGACTCGATCGGTCGAGAGGACCGGAGGCGATGACACCCGCCCACACCATCCTGGATGTCCGTGACCTGTGCGTCGAAGCGGACACCCGGTCCGGGCCTGTCGTCATCGTCGACCGGGTGACCCTGGCAATCGAGGCCGGCCAGACCGTCGGGCTGGTCGGGGAGTCCGGCTCCGGGAAGTCGATGACCGCGCTCGCCATCCTACGTCTACTCGGGTCCGGGACCCGGTTGTCCAGCGGCCAGGTACTGCTCGAGGGGGTCGACCTCGCCGCGCTGAGCCCCAAGCAGATGCGCGGCGTTCGCGGCGGGAAGGTTGGGATGGTCTTCCAGGAGCCAATGACCGCTCTCGATCCCGCCTACAGCGTGGGCGAGCAGATCGCCGAAGGCATCCGGGCGCACCGTGGGCTATCGCGCAAAGAGGCAAGCGGGCAGGCGGTCACGATGCTCGACCGGGTCGGAATCCCGGCGGCGGCCCGCCGCGCGAAGGACTACCCGCACGAGTTCAGCGGGGGTATGCACCAACGCGTCGTCATCGCCATCGCGTTGGCCTGCGAACCCGCGCTGCTGCTGGCGGACGAGCCAACCACGGCGCTCGACGTCACCGTCCAGGACCAGATCCTGGGCCTGCTCAAGGAGCTGCAGGCCGAGCGGGACCTCGCCATCCTGCTGATCTCCCACGACCTGGGTGTGATCGCCGATATGGCCGACCGGGTCGACGTGATGTATGCCGGCCAGGTAGTGGAGTCCGCCGACGTCTGGAGCCTGTTCGCCCACGCCGAGCACCCCTACACCGAAGCGCTCCTGCGGTCGGTCCCGAGCGGCCCGGGTCGCCGCCTAGAGGCGATCCCTGGCCAGGTCCCGACCTTCGACCAGCTGCCCGCAGGCTGCCGGTTTGAACCGCGCTGCCAGCTTGCTCACCAGGAGTGCCGGGCGCCCGGGCTGGAGCTGCACACGGTACAGCCCTTGCACGACGCCCGGTGCGTCTCTCCCTCGAGCAGAAGGGGTTAGATCGTGTCGACGAGTCCGCTGCTGGAGGTCACCGACCTGAGCAAAACGTTCACCACCCGCCGCAGAGGGAGGCGGCAGAAAGTGTTCGCCGTACGCGGGGTGAGCTTGCGGCTGGACCGAGGCGAGACCCTCGGGCTCGTCGGGGAGTCCGGGTCCGGCAAGTCCACGACTGCGCGGCTCGTGCTCAGGCTCATCCCGGCAGACACGGGGACTGTCACGATCCACGGACAGGACGTCATGTCGGCCGGGACGCGCGAGCTGCGGACCCTGCAGCGCAAGATGCCCATGGTGTTCCAGGACCCCTACTCCTCGTTGGACCCGACCTGGCTCATCGGCGACATCCTCACCCAGCCGGAGATGCTCACCCGCAGGATGTCGCGTGCCGAGCAGCGACAGCGGGCCACCCAGCTCATCGACCTGGTCGGTCTCCCGTCCAGCTTCATCCACCGCTATCCGTACGAGTTGTCCGGCGGTCAGCGTCAGCGAATCGCTATCGCCCGCGCACTGGGGTGCAAGCCCGATCTGGTCATCTGCGACGAGGCGCTCGCCGCGCTGGACGTCTCCACCCGGGCAAGCGTCCTCGGCCTGCTGCAGGACCTGCAGGTCGACACTGGGGTGGGTTACCTGTTCATCTCCCACGACCTCGCCCTCGTCGAGGCAGTAAGCGACCACGTGGCCGTGATGTATCTGGGTCAGGTCGTGGAGCACGGCCCCACCGAGGCGGTATACGCCTCGCCAGGCCACCCTTACACGCAGGCCCTCATCGACGCCGTTCCGCTGCCTGACCCGGTCGCGCAGCGCAAGAAGGAGCGGCTCCAACTGTCCGGCGAGGTCCCGAGCGCCCTGGACGTCCCATCCGGGTGCACATTCCGGAGCCGGTGTCCCTACGCGACTGAGCTCTGCCTGACCGAGCCCCCCTCGGTGCAAGTCGGCCCCGGCCAGTACGCGTCCTGCCACTACGCCAAGCCAACTGAGCAGACCCCCGACCGGATGGAGACCGACAGATGAGATGGGCCACCTACACCTCGCGGACCGGTGACGAACGCGTCGGCGTCGTCGAAGACGGAAGGATCTACGCCCTGGACACCAGGGAGACTCTGCTCACCCTTCTGGCAGACGGCGCGGAGCAGCTCCAGGAAGCCGGCCGGTCGGCACGCCGGAACCCAGTTGAGGAGGTTGCCTGGGATGACGCGCAGGTCCGGGCACCGCTGGCGCCACCATCAATGCGGGACTCCATGTGCTTCCACGAGCACATCCGGAACTGCCGCCTGCAGGGCGACGTCGATATCGACGAGCGGCACTCCCGATTCCCGGCCTTCTACTTCTCGAACCCGGCCGCCGTGATCGGACCATACGACAGTGTCCCGATCTCCCCCGGGTGCGAGATGTTCGACTTCGAGCTCGAGACCGCCGCCGTCATCGGCAAGCCGGGCAGCAACATCGCCCCGGGCTCGGCGCGGGACCACATCATTGGCTACACGATCTACTGCGACTGGAGCGCTCGGGACCTGCAGATGGACGAGATGCAGCTGGGGCTCGGCCCGGCAAAGGGCAAGGACTCCGCGACCACGCTAGGGCCGGTACTCGTCACAGCGGACGAGCTGGAGCCCTACCGCAGCGACAAGGGCTTCGCGCTAGCCATGACAGCGGATGTCAACGGGGAAGAAGTCACCCGGTCCAGCTGGCGCACCATCGACTGGAGCTTCGACGACGTCGTGGCCTACACCTCCCGCGGCACGACACTGCGCACCGGTGACGTCCTCGGGTCCGGAACCGTCGGCCGCGGGTGCCTGTTCGAGCACTCGCGGATCGCACCGGACACTTTCCGGGGCTGGCTGCAGGTCGGCGACGAAGTGGTTCTCGAGGTGGAGCAGATCGGACAGCTGCGCCAGCGCGTGCTCCCGGCAGAACCGGTCCACCCCCTGAGCTCCGGTCACTGAGCCGTCATGACAGGAGCGGCCTTCTCCCTCCGGCTCAGCAGCCCTGCCCCTTCGCCGGACAGCGAGGCGGCCCGCTACGCCCGAGGGCGGGAAGTCCTCGAACAGGTCGCCGGGCCAACGGGCGTCGCCATCACCGAGGGCCTCGCGTCGACCGCGCCGGCACTGGTCCATCACGTCGTGGCCTACGGCTTCGGCGATGTCTACCCCCAGCCGGAGCTGGACCCCGCGCGACGTCAGCTGGTCACAATCGGAGCCCTCACTGCGCTCGGTGGTTGCGATCGCCAGCTGGAGGTGCACGTGCAGGCCGCCTTGAACGTCGGGCTGTCACCGGCTGAGATCGTCGCGGCGGTCACTCACGCGGCCCTTTACTGCGGCTTCCCCAGGGCGCTCAACGCGATGACCATCGTCCAAGACGTTCTCGCCGCCCGCGATCCGTCCCCCGGCGCCCCGCCGGCAAGCCCGTCATAACAGGAGCCATCGTGTCCCTCGCCTCAACCGTTCCCTACACCCGGGGACGTCACCAACTCACCGACCACTGCCACGCCTGGCTGGTCCCGGACGGAACCTGGGGCTGGAGCAACGCCGGGCTCGTCACGGGCACGGACCAGTCGCTGCTGATAGACACCCTGTTCGACCTGGCCATGACCCGCGAGATGCTCGACGGCCTCGCCGACCTCACGAATGCCCACCCGCTCCGGACGGTGGTCAACACGCACGCCAACGGTGACCACTGGTTCGGCAACGAGCTGGTGGCCGGTGCTGAGATCATCGCCTCGGAGCCCACCGCCCAGGAGATGAGCACCAATGGGCCGGACCTGATCAGAGGGCTGCTCGAGCAGGACGGGGCCGTCGGCCGCTTCGCGCGCCACATCTTCGAGCCGTTCCAGTTCGACGACATCACCCCGACCGGCGCGACGCGGACCTTCGACCGGGAGCTGACCCTCGACATCGGCGGCACGTCTGTCCAACTGTTCAACTTGGGACCGGCGCACACGGCCGGGGACAGTGTCGTGTTTGTGCCGACAGAACGGGTCCTCTACTCAGGGGACCTGCTGTTTATCGGTGGGACCCCGATTACCTGGGCCGGGCCAGTCTCCAGCTGGGTCTCCGCGTGCGACCGGATGCTCGCGCTGGAACCAGCCCTGGTTGTGCCGGGTCACGGACCCGTCGTGGACGCAGGCGGCATCCTGCAGGTCCGGGACTACCTCACGTGGGTCCAGGACGAGGCGAGCTCCCGATACGAGCGGGGCATGACCGCCGAGGACGCCATGCGCGACATCAACCTCGGCCGCTTCGCCGACCTCGACGAACGCGGGCGGCTCGCCCAGAACGTCCTCGCCGTCTACTACGAGCTGGACCCTGCGCTCGAGCGGGTGCAGACCCTGGAGGTCTTCCGCCGGATCGCCGAGCTCGAGGGATACACCGACTAGCCGGCGGTAGACGGCCGACCCGAGACCTGACTACCCCGCTGCCCCAAACCCGCCCTCCACCGCTGAGAAGGATGCCCGATGCCTCGCCTGCAAGCCCTGTCCGAGAACGACCTCCCTCACGCGCAGGACAGCTTTGCGTCTATGCGCCAGGTGTACGGGTTCGTACCCGCGTCCGTGCTCACGATGTACCGCCGCCCGGGTCTGGCCGAGGCGTTCGGGGCGCTCTTCCAAGCCGCGATGACCGAGAACCAGCTCGTACCTCTGGAGCTCAAGTGGCTTGTTGCGCACGCCGCCAGCCGAAGTGCGGCCTGCACCTACTGCCAGGCCGATACCGCCTCCAATGGAGCGCACTCCGGGCTCGACCCCAGGAAGATCGACGCGGTCTGGGAGTTCGAGACATCCGAGGTCTACAGCGATGCGGAGCGGGCCGCGCTGCGGGTCGCCTTCGCCTCGGGCGTAGTCCCCAACGCGGTCGACGACGAGATGTTCGCCGACCTCGCTCGTCACTTCACCGAGGACCGAATCCTTGAGCTGATAGGTGTCCTTTCGGTATTTGGCTACCTCAACCGCTGGAACTCCACGCTGCAGACCGAGCTCGACGCCGTGCCCCTGGCCTTTGCGACCGACCACCTGGTGGCGCAGGGCTGGGAAGCGGGAGAGCATGGTGTCTCCTAGCAGACTGCTGAACAACCGTCGGTAGCACCGGGCGGCGTCGGGGGTCTGGTCGGGGCGATGGTGGTGGCCAATGGCGTGGTAAGTCGCTGTCGGTCATGGTCCAAATAGAATGGTTTTGACCCCTCCGCCACGCCGAGGTCTGTACCGCCGATCGTTCATGACCGTGCTGCTTCGCTCACTGCCGCGTTGGGGCAATCAGCGCCGTGTGCTCGCGACCCGCTCGTCGACCGCATTCCTGTCACCTTGCTGGCCTACGGTGCCGGCCACGAGCACGGACCCCACCTCCGCGGCCACCGACCTCTCCGGGCGGGCCGGGTTCGACCCGGACTTCCTGGGCGTCCCCGTCACCCTCCCCGTTCCGGTCGATCGGGCGCTGCCGACGGTGCTGCTGGGATACACCCACTTCAGCGTGCTGATGCGGCCCGACCGGCGCCTGGCCGCGGTGACCGGCGTCGGAATCGACGGAGCCACCCTGCGTGACCTCAAGCGCCGCCGACCGTGAGCTTCCCCTCGAACCGTGGAGGGTTCGGTTAAGCCGCGATGGCCTTGATGGTAAGGGATCTCTCGAACGCTATGGGGGACGTCATCCCCGCCG
>JAABUV010005793.1_pt1 | contig 13852 bp, 9 predicted proteins | sample 5559971 | NCBI WGS metagenome assembly JAABUV01 (sample SAMN10711881, study PRJNA513362) | rock metagenome | isolation source: Antarctica rocks | place: Antarctica: Victoria Land, Knobhead nord | collected 2015-12-19
AATGACGGCGGAAAGTACCGCCCTCGGGCTAGGAAGCGCACAGGAGCCCGTGGGTGTCGCCTCGGTTTTCACGGAAGCACGACGTCAAAGCATCCCTCTCATCATCGTCACGTCGTCAAATTTAGCTGCAATGCGACTTCCCCTCATGGCCAGGGCCAGGTATATGCTCGGAACGCCGTTGATCTCCACTCTCTCTAACAGCCTGAGCTTCCCGGTGTCGGTGGAGATCACCCCGACATGACCGTCATTGAGCGCGAAGACCACCATGTTACGCTCAGGCATGGCCGCCGTTGTGGTCACCGGAGCATCGAAGTTTGTTACCCATAGGATGTGCCCGTCGTCGAGGCGGCGCCGCACGATCGGCACACCGCCCTTCTGCAGCCCGCGCCCATCGGATCGTTGGTGGCTCATGATCAGAGCTGACCCCATCCCATCGTTCACGTACAAGGCGCTGCCCGCTTGCAGGTGGCCCTCCCGGTTTGGCTCCCATGCCAAGGGGAAAAGGCGTTCAGTTCGCAGCGAGCGCGGGTCAATGCGACAGATCCAACGATCCTCGTGTGAGTCCGGTGGCATCCCCTGGACGAAGTAGAGGTGCGGCGCTCCGTCGATCCGCAGAAAGTGGTTGAAGAGATCGTACGTCCCCAACCCTAGCGGCTCGGAGACCGTCAAACCTTCTACCTGGATGGTCGCACGGACGGCCCATGAAGGGTTAGCCTCCGGTGTCAAGACGCGATCGCGGCTCCGGTTGTCACGGCGCCATTGCCCGGTATACAACCTGTCCGTGCCGGTATCCCGGGCCAACAGCGCCCCCGACGACGAGAGCGACAAGAGCGCGGCGAAGTTGATTGGGGAGAAGGGACGGCGCTGCCCCGTCCTCACTTTGATCTGCTCGACGCGCGCCTCGAGTCTCCAGCGTCCGTCGACGTCGTGTAGCGTCGACAGGTTCACGTAGGCATCGCCGGTCGGGGTCAGGGCGAGTTGGACGCCATCCCAGGGGTCCGCCACATGCTGTAGGCGTGCCCCCTGGGCCGTCCAGTGCTCGAAGGCCGTCTTGTTGCGCACGGCGACGATGTCTCCTGCGGCCGTCCAGGCGAGATCCCAGACAAACCAGCGCGGTTCATAATGCACCCCCGCGCGCCGGGCGACGTCCTCCAGGCTGTCCTGGATGCTCTCCTCGTCTTGCCGCGCCTGCCCGTCCTGTCCCTCGATGGCGTTAACGGGGACGAGATCCAGGGCACTCACTGCCACGCTTCCTGCCCGTGCAGTGCGCCATACATCCTGACCGAGCGTCGCTTTCAGGAGCAGGTCGTCACCGTCCGTATCATCGCGTGGGCGGAGGGTGATGTGCAACACACGTCCCTCGTCATCGAACCAGCAGCGGGTGATCTCGCGATCCTCGTCAAGGATGGACTGTACGTCGCCGGTCTCCAGGTCCCAGATGAAGAGGTCGCCCTCATAGAAATAGCCGCCATCGTACGAGCCGCTCGCGACGGCGAGGAGTGGCCGGTGCGGGTGGAAGGCAACGTCGTTGATCGGGAGATGCGCCCGGTCGAACGTGGCGATGCGCCGTGCGGCCCGCGCATCATAGACGCCCACGCGGTATGTGAAGGCCCGACGCGCCTGCACGTCGCGGGCATGCCACTGGAGGGTATTGAAGCTGCCCGCGACGGCCAACCGCTGGGCGTGCCGATCCCAGTACATGCCCGTTGGCCGCCCGGCCTCTCCGAACGCGCCATCACCCAACAGAGCCTGTCGCTCGAATCGCATCGTCGACCTCATACCATCCCGCACTGCGGTATCATCGGCGCTCCCGTTGCCGACGCCACGCGCGCATCTCCTCATCGGCCGTCGCGTCGGACAGCTCGGCGTACCGCAACGTCGTCTGAAGGTTCTTGTGCCCCAGCCGCTTACGGATCGTGGCCAGACTCACGCCCTCATTGACCAGTTCCGTGGCGTGCGCGTGGCGCAGTTGGTGCAGCGTGCAGGCGACGCCGGCGCGCGCGCAGTACCGCTGCCAGCGTTCCTGGATCGATTGGTAGCGCAGGGGACCGCCACGCCCGTTCTTCGCGGCGCGAAAGAGTGGCCCATGCGTGTACCCGGTCCGTTTGAGGTACGCGCGCACGTCCCTGACCAGGCGCGCATCGTCGAGCAACACCGTACGCCGCTGGTTGCCTTTGCCCACCACGGTCAGGTGCTCGTCGTCCCGCGTTAAATCGAGATCCTCGACGTAGAGCGCCAAGGCCTCGCCCACACGCAGGCCGGTCTCGATGATGAGTCGGAACAGTAGCCGGTCACGCCGCTCCGTCGCGGGGATCGTGGCCATGATCGCTTCGATCCGCTCACGCGTGAGGCCGCGTGGCCGTGGCGGATCGGGGCGTACACGTTCCACGCGCGCCATCGGCAAGCTCTCGACCAGATCGTGGCGATAGGCCCAGCCCAGGAAACTGGCCAGCGCCGCCTGCGTTCGCGCGCGCGTCGCGGGGCTGAGATGGGTCCGCGTCGCGAAGAAGGCGCGCAGCACGTCGGCGGTGATGCCGCCGGCGGGACCTGTATAAAAGGAGGAGAAGCGGGACAAGTCGGCGGCGTAGGCCTGCCGCGTCTGGGGCGAGCGGTTGCTGTGCGCGAGGTCAGCCAGGAAGTCGGTGATCAGGATATCCAGTGGCCTGTCCCGTGCCGTGGGATGCGCGATGATCACGGGCGACCTCCATTCCTGCGATAACAATAAAATCGCGCCCCCCGTAACGGCCCCGTTGACGCGTGAGGAGTGGCCCGATTCCTTCAGTAACAATAATTCTAGCAGGAATCATCGCGCACCCGACGAGGACCTCGACGAGCGGGTGACGCGCGCCGCCTCTCTTGACTTTGCAGCATGGCCAGCCAATACGCCCCCATTTGCCCTCGATGGTCCAGGGAACCCGTTGTGAAGATGGCGGCCAGCTGTATGTCGCCGTGTTTGTCGCGCAGGAAACGACGCAGCCCCGGGAGCTCCGCGCATCCCTCGAAGTACCACGCGGTCTGGGGGGTGGGGTTGCCACCATCGTCGAAAATATCATCGAAGTACCACGCGGTAATGGAGTCATACCAGTGCAACATCCAGACTAACTCGGTATCCGCGTGGTCCTCCACGATCCGCCGTTGAACCTCCTCCAGGACACGATGCTGCGTTCCTCGATCGAGGGCGCCGATCCCCGTAAAGGCGTCGGGCTCGACAAACGCGATCCACTGCAAAAACAGGGCGCGTTTGAGCGCCTCCGTCCCGTCCAAGGTGTCGTCGATCAGCGCGACATAGGCATCGTACACGGCGGCGTAGGCGTCAAGGACGCCCCGCGCCTGCAGGTACGGTCCTTTCTCCTGGAAAGGGAGCGTGTCTTGTATGCGATCCACGTCTTTGAGGAGGCGCTCTTCCTCTGTCGTCACCTTTGACAGCGTCATCGTCCTGTCCCCATGCGGCGCTAGCCCGTGCTTGTACACGATCAGACACAGCACTTTTCCGGCCACCGCGATAGGCGTCGCCCCTCCTCAATAAATATCTCGACCTACGGAGTTGGCGGCCAGAGGCGATCCCACAACGAGGCGGGTGACGCGATGTACGCCGGCCTCTGGCGCTCCTCCAGGTAAGCTATCGCCGTCGTGCGCTCGAACCACAGGTCCACGAGTTGCGTCGTCGGGCGCGTCCGGGCGGCGCGCAACGTCCCATCGCCCACACCCCGGAGCACCGCGGCCAATCCCAGGCCCATCCATTCCGCATACCCGTACACCCAGCAGAGGTCCACGGCGGGTTTGGGCAGATCGCGGAAGGCGTGGACCGGAAGGTGGCCCAGCAGCGCGCGAAGCGCCTGATACAGGCTCCGCTCGGTGAATCGCCACGTCGCCGGGTCGTGGGGCAGGACCCGGTAGGTCGCCGGGAGGATGCCGCCCGCGACGAGATCGACGAACTCGGCGGCGCCAAGTTGGGCGTAGGCGGCCGCCTCGTCGAGCGTGAGCATGAGGTCCTGACCGTCCCAGTGGCGCATCCATCCGTAGCGGGGCGTCGCCGGCGCGGCCGGCAGGTCGGCGCGTCCCCATGGGTAGCCGCCAGCGGTGTGGCCCCACACGGCCTCTAGCCAAACGATTTCCGCCAGGCTCCAGCGCGGGCCTTGGTACCCCGTCCCGAGGCTGACGGGGTACGGCGCCCCCGCCCCCGAGCGGCTGGCCGTCATCGCCGCCGTCATGTACGACGCCGCCGGCCACACCTCGTTCCAGTCCCGCAGCAATCGCCACGCCGCGACCAGGCCATGATGGCGCGTGGGCAGGTCGAGTTCCTCCAGGCGCGGGGGCTGGCGCCAATAGTCGCGGACGCGCAGGGGAACGCCGGGGAGGAGCGCCTCCGCCGCGAAGAGCGGCGCATCCCGGGCGCGGACCAACAGCTCTTCCGCGTACATCCGCAGGGACCCCAATAGGCTCGGCGCGCCCACGCGTCGCAGCGGGTGATCGGCGGCCAGGTCGAGCGAAGCCGGCGGGAAGGCGCTCCCGCCGTACCCCGTCGCGCCCCAGATCACCTCTGTCAGCGCCATGCTGTCGGGATGCGCGGCAATGCGTGGCGCGCGCATGGTCCCGATCGCCCGCCCGCAGCGATGGCACGCGTCCTCCCGCACGTCGAGGCGTAGCTCCGCGCCGCAGCGCGTACAGCGATCCAGCAGCAAGGCGCGGTGTCGCCGGCACGTCGTGACGTGGATCAGCGACCAGGGCAGCAAGACGGCGCGCCGATCCCGCCAGCAGCGCGGGCAGACCGTGGTCACGCCCCGCACGCGGGCATCGGCGTCGCTCCCCCACAGCATCGGCGTCATCGGCGTCATCGGCGTCGCCGCCGGGTCCACGTCATCCTTGGCGCAGGGCAGCCGCGGAGCCGGGTCCCGGTAGCGCGGAGCGACGCGATGCAGGGTCAATCCGAGCAGGGTCGCGCTGTCCAGCCCCGTCAGGGCGCTCAGCGCCCGGTAGTGCGCGACGTCCCGGAGGCGATTCAGGTCGGTGGGCGGGTGCGGGAGGGGCAGGAGCGCCCGGAGCCAGCCGGGCTCCGTGTAGTGGTTGGCCCAACGCACGCGCTGGAGCAGGCTGTCCAGGCTCTCCAAGGAGAAGGGTCGCGGCCGGTTGATCAAGCGCGGCATCGCTGTGGCGGCATCGGTCGTGCAGGTCAACCCCGGTCCCGCCGCGCGTGGGGCGTGCAGTCAGGTCACCGCGGCCGCGACGGTGGAGCGCGCGCCATCGTCGGCGAAGGGGTTGGGCACGTCGCGGCGCACGGCGGCCAGGCGCTGATCGAAAGCGCGCGCCAGGGTGGCACGGTCCAGGGACAGCTGGCCCTGCGTGATGGCCAGGTAGGTGGCGCGCCGGATGAGCTCCATCAGGTAGGCCATCACCCCGCCGCTAGCGAGGTACAGGCGCCGCGCCATGCCGAGGCTGGCCAGGTCGGGGCGCTCCGCCAGGGGCAAGGCCCCCTCCAGCAACAACAAGAAGGCGATGAACTCCTGGACCGTCTCCGGCCGGCGCTCGTCCCAACCGAAGGGGGCCAGCACGTAGGGGTCGCCGAACAGGCGGGCCAACTGCGGGTTGAGGCGCACCACCTCCTCCGCCTCGCCCTGCAACCCGACCAGGACACAGGCCACGCCCGTTTCCTTGATTAGCGTCTTGAGCCAGTTGCTCGCGTTCTCCAGGACCTTGCGATTGTCGCGGTCGCGGAAGTGCTGCAGCTCGTCTAGGATGAGCAACTCCACGGCGCAGTCACGGAAGAAGCGCGTGAGGCGATAGGTCATGGAGCCGACGGTGCCCCTGCTCGCCTGCGGGTCGCCCAAGGCGGCGAGCAGTGTCGTGGCCAGCGCCTTGATCGTCGCCGGCGACGGGATCGTAGCCCGCACCACGGGATAGGACAGCCCGGTCTCGGTCGGTAGCGGGGGATACTGCCGCGCATAGGAGGCGACCAGCGTCGACTTGCCGGCGCCCGTCGGCCCCACCACGAGCAGACAGGGCGGCTCGGCCGCGAGCGGACCCAACTCGTGGCAGCGCCCGATCTCGGCGGCGATGCGCTGCCAGCGCGGATACAGCACGCGGATGTTCTCAATCTGGAGCAACAAATCGCGGCGGGACAGGGCCTCGTCGTCAATGAATGTGGGCGAGAGCGTGGGGGTGGGCATGACCATGGTAGGCTACCTCCGTGGGCTGCGGTCGTGATCGCGCGGCAGCTCATAGTCGACGCCCCAGCCCGGCTGCGACAGGCACGCCGCCATGTCCCACCCGGCGACAAGGTCATCGAGCGACATCTGGGACCCATCGACACGCTCCACCGCCGTAGGGGGCATGGGGTCGTCGCGAGATGACGGCCCGTCGCCCGCGCGCTCGCGCCCCAGAAAACGAGCGGCTGCCTTGCGCCGCCGCTGGCGGCGGGTCTGCGCGTATTCGCGCTGCACAACCTCCTCGATCTGCGCCTTCGCGGCGGCAAGCGCGGGCATGTCCACCCGGCCCCGCTCGCGGAGGACCTGAGCGCGGATGACGCGATGCGCCCACAAGGAGAGGCCGCGGGCATACGCCTGGTCGATGGCCGGGACGTGGAGCCAACGCCCGGGAGGTTCCGCGTCGAAGACGTAGAGTGTTCCGAGATCCGCCGGATCGTACTTGATGCGCGCCGTGGCCGCGCCTCCCAAGCGCTGACGCAGGAGGGTGAGGTCGGGGCTCTGGTAGCGCAGGCACGCGAAGGCGATTCCCGTACGGCGGACGGCGCGCTCGGCGCAGCGCCCGAGCAGGATACGCAGGTCCGCCGCACTGACGGGGAGGCAGGGCGGCGCGGCGTCGGCGATGCCCTGGTCCCAGCGCCGCGCGGGGATACCATTCAGGCCGGTATGGAAGCGCTCGGCGTAGATGTCGAGTAGGAACACATGGAGCACGCGCCAGAAGGCGTCGAGCGTCAGGCAGGCCTGTCCGGATGGGTCGTCGCCGCCGGTGGGGCCGGTCGCCCCCGGCAAGGTATGCACCAGGCCGGTGTTGTGCGTGCCGAAGTAGCGTTCGATACTGCCCTTGTACCACGGCTGACGCACCGGCGTTCGCTCCAGGGTGATGCCCAACTGCGCGCAGGCGTCGTCGAGATCGCGGCCGACGAACTCGGGGCCGTTGTCCACGACGAGCGTCTCGGGCAGGCCATAGGTTGGCCAGGGATGCTGTGTCCCATAGCGCGCCCGGACGTCCTCCTTGGGGAGGATGGCGTGCAGCAGGCAGCTCTGCACCGTACGGTAGCTCGGCGGCTCGAAGCCGACGTAACAGCCGAGCGGGAAGCCGCTGTGCACGTCCAGCGCGAGGGTGAGGGTCGGGCGGCCGATCGGTCGCCGATCCTCGCCGTCGACAAGGATGACGTCGAGCACGGTGTGATCAATCTCGACGCGCTCCAACACGCGCGTCGGCGCCGGCCCAACCCCGACGGGGCGCAGGGCCTGCCGCTCGCCACGACTGAGACGTCGCACGATGCCGGGCGTGCCGGCGCGGGTGATATGGCGGTAGATGGTCCGCAGGCTCGGCGGCGGCAGCTGATCCGCGGGCGCGCGGCCCTGATTGGCATCGGCGACGCGCGCGAGCACGAGGAGGTACACGTCGCTGCCGGTACGGTAGCGCGGGGCCGCCGCGCAGGCGGCCAGCACAGCGCGCACGATGGTCTCCACCTCCGGCGACAACCGGCTGAAGCCCCGCCCGCCGGAGCGATCGGTCGCCGGCACGAGGGCGCGGATATCGTAGCCGCTCTCGACGAACGCGCGCAGCCACCGCTCCAGGCTCCCGCGACTGACCGGGGCGCCGTCGTCGCCGCGCGCGGTGGCGGCATAAGCGGCGAGGGCGGGCCGCGCCCACGCCGACGCGGGCAGCGCCAGCAACGGCTGGATGAGGGTATACCGACGCCAGGCTTCGTCGCTCTGGGACGACGCGACGCTGTGCAGATCGGCGCGCGTGAGCGGCTCGGGAGTCCACTCCAGATTGTCGGCGCCGGCGCGCAGTCCCGGCCCCTCGAACACGAGCGCGCCCACGGTCCACGCCGTGACAAGGTCGTGGATGGGCGTCACCTCCTGGCCGCCGGAGGTCAGGTTCTCGACGACGACGCGGGCGTTGGCCAGCGTATCGCGCACGAGGAAGACGGCGCCGTGGCGCCGGTAGCGGGTCCCAAGTGTGAAACGTAGCCGCGCCATAAGTCGCCTTTGGGGAGCCGACCCGGGGCACGCGACTGTCCGATGGAGTCGATCTCGCCGTTGGAGGTACTGTAACCTTGGCGGCGCGTAGGATCAATCAGCTTATCCACTGGCCGGAGGACACGGTATCCTGGGAAGAGGAGGTCGTATGCAATCAAGCAGTCTCACGGTTGTGCTTCGGCGAGCGGGCGAAATCGCCGCGTGGTGTACCCATCGTGGACGCCACGATGACCCGGCGCAGAGTCTTCGCACACAGGCGTTGCGCCCGTCACACCTCCTCACGACACCTCTCGAGCGACACCTCGAAGCCGCACGCCGGCGCCGTGACTATACTCAACACGAGTTTTTGCACGTTGGGGCAGAACGCGACGCGATTATCGACGTGGTGAGCCACAAGAGGGCCGAACTTTTACGAGCAGAAGGCCACTACCCCTCGGAGATGTCATGGGACCTTGCCGGTGGTCGCCTCCTCATGTCCGAAGATTCAAGCGTGTGGGACGGCGCGTCACAGGCTGAATCCAAGGGCTTCTTCGATGAGGACGACCGGCCACCGTGGGATACCTGGCTGTGCTACGTGCAAGGGGCCGACTACCCTATTGCCGCTGTCCCGCCCAAGGGCAATCCCACGATCATCCCCGCATGGAAGATATGGTATCTGGTGTCCTGGGCGCCGCCAACGCTGCTTGATCTGGCTGTCGCCGGCATGTCCGTTAACCCTGTCGATTGTATCCAATGGGCGGACGACGTTGATATCCCCTTCACGCGCGAGCTTCGCGTAGCGGGAGTGCTCATGGCATCTTCATGACCCGCGCGGACCACAACGAAAGTGCCGTCGGCACATGCGCTCCTGGGGCAGGCTTACGCGGCTGAGTATGGGCTGGTAGGCGCAACCTTTATGACACGTCGCACCTATGCGCGCAACCTTTATGGCATAGGTGGCGCAACCTTTGTGTCATAGAGAGGGGAAGGCACGCTATGGCTGGCGCAACCTTTGTGACATCGCACAATTGTGATCGTTGGCCTGGCCCTGAAGGGACCATGGCAGGGACGGACCCTGAAGGGTCAGACGGGGACGCCGACGACCCCCGCGAGGCCGGGAAGATTGACCCCACGCAGACCTTTTAAGGTCCCGTCCCTGCCATGGTCCTTTAGGGCCAGGCCCACGGCGCTCACCAGCACAATCACAGGGCGCACCCGCGCGCCCAAGACCCGGCAGACATAGCAGACATATAGGTTACGGCGGCCAGTACCCCAGGACCTATTGGTCCCGCGATTGGCCCTAATGGGCCGTTTGAGGGGCGCGCGACCCGCCCTACCATGCGTGTGTAGCCCAACCCACGGGCGATGAGAGATCAAGAGTTATGCCCAGCCCACGGGCGATCGAAAGGATCATTGCACACCATGGCGCACCGCTTGACACGCGGCCTCCTCAGCGCGGCCTTACTCATGACCACAATCACGGCAGCCCCGATTATCTCGCGCGCGCCCCGCGCCGCGCACGCCGCCTCGACATCGACGACTATCCCCTCCGGCTTGCCCAGCCACCTCGGCATTGGCCTATCCGCGTCCCCCGACAGCGGTGGCCTCTACGGGTGGATGCCCAATTCGCACATTCCCTGGGATTACGCCTACCAGTATCTCTCCGGCGGCGTCAACACAGGCTCCGGCTGGGAGACCTGGAACGGGAGCGGCCAGTTCGCCCTCTACTACGCCCAGGGCGCCGCCTCCCACACCTACATCCCCGTCTTCAGCTACTATGAGTTGCTGCAGAGCACCGGCTCCTGCGGCTCCTGCGGCGAGGCGCAAAAGGATCTTTCCAACCTAAACAACGCGGGCACGATGGCGAGCTACTTCCAGAACTTCACCCTGCTCATGAAGCGCCTCGGCTCCGGGACCTATGACGGCATCGCCGGCTTCGACAAAACCGCCATCGTACACATCGAGCCCGACCTCTCCGGCTTCGCCGAGCAGGCCACGCTCGACAACAGCAGGTGCTACGGCTACTGCGACGGCCAGGGCAACAATCCCGCCCTGCTCCATGCCGCCGTCGGCAACTCCGGCGTCGGCGATGTCGCCGGCTACCCCAACACCTACCAGGGCTTCAACCAGGCGCTGCTGCACCTGCGCGACCTCTACGCGCCGAACGTGCGGCTGGCCGTCCACGTCAGCACCTGGGCCACCAACACCGACATCGGCAGCAGCGCCGACCCCAACCTCGACGCGAACGCCCTCGGCCAGGAAGCAGGGAGCTTCGCCGCCCAGAGCGGCGCCTACGACCTGGTCTTCAACGACGTGTCCGACCGCGACGCCGGCTACTACAAGTATGTGTACAACAACCCGAACTCCTGGTGGGACAAGCTCAACGTGACCTTCCCCAACTTCCACCGCTGGGAGTCGTACATCGGCGCCGTCCATAACGCGACCGGCACGCCCGTCATGATCTGGCAGATCCCCGAGGGCAACCAGTACTTCGACAGCGAGAACAACACTACCGGGCACTACCAGGACAACCGCGCCGAGTATTTCTTCGGCCACCTGGACGAGCTGGCCCGGGCCGGCGTCATCGGCCTGCTCTTCGGAGCCGGCAACGGCGGCAGCACCATCAACGCCGACGGCATGAACGATGGCGTGACCAACCCGGCCAGCCTCTGCACGAGCGACGGCGTGAGCAGCGGGCAGGTGTGCAATAACCACACCAGCACGGTCTCCGACGACGACGGCGGCTACCTGCGCATGGCGGGGCAGCAATACTATGCCAGTGGAGCGTACCCGCTCACGGCTACCCCCCCTACTGTGACGAGCGCCCCGGCTACGACGACCCCGCCCGCGTTGCCGTCGCCCGCCCCCAGCGCGACCACGACGGCTGTCCCTGGCGCGACCACGCCCGCCATCCCTGGCGTGACCACACCCCCGGCCTCTCTTGCCGTTACCATCAATAGCGCCGCCGCCAGCCCGGCCACGGTGACCCAAGGTGGGGCCACGAACCTCGCCGCGACCGTAACCAGCAACGCCGCCCTTGCTAACGCTCTCGTCGATATTGAGCTCTACGATGGAACGGGAGCCAGGGTCTACCAGACCTACCAGGACAACGTGTCCTTCGTCGCCGGCGCGCCGCGCACGATAACCGTCCCATGGACCGTACCGTCAGGCCTGCCCGCGGGGACCTTCACACTCAAGGTAGGCGTCTTCGGCGCCGGATGGGCGCCTCTCTACGCCTGGAATGGCTCAGCCGCGACGCTTGCCGTGACCGCGTCCGCGACGGCGACATCCGTCCCGCCGACCAACACGCCCATCCCGCCGACCAGCACGCCGACCAATACACCCGTCCCGCCGACCGCGACCCCTACCAACACGCCCATACCACCCACCAATACGCCCATCCCGCCGACCAATACGCCCGTCCCGCCGACCAATACGCCCGCCCCGCCGACCAATACGCCCGTCCCGCCGACCAATACGCCCGCCCCGCCGACCAATACGCCCGTCCCGCCCGTCGCGACAGCCACTAGCACACCTGTCCCGCCCGTCGCGACAGCCACTAGCACACCTGTCCCGCCCGTCGCGACAGCCACGCCGCCTACCCTTCCGTCGAGCACCCCCGTTGCCCTCGCCATCACCGTCGGCCGCACGGTGATGAGCGCGACGCCTGTGACTCCAGGCAAGACCACGACATTCACGGCGACGATTACGGCCAACCGCGCGGCCGCCAATGAACTGGTCGATTTCGAGCTCTATAATAGCGCGGGCGTGAGGGTCTGGCGAACCTGGCGCAGCCCCGTCGCGCTCGGCGGCGCGCCACGGGCGTTCGCCGCCTCGTGGCCGGTCCCGACGACCCAGGCGGCGGGCATATACACGCTCAAACTGGGCGTCTTCACCTCGGGATGGTCATTCCAGGCCTGGAACGATAAAGCCCTCGCCGTCACCGTCGCGGCGCCCACGTCCACGTCCACGTCCACGTCCACGTCCACGTCCACGTCCACGTCCCACTTGCGTTAAACATCGCTCTACGGCGTCCGCTCACGCGACGAACGGCAGGTTTGTCGCGTGAGCACGCCTGAAACAGTGCTAGATGCAACGGGGCTGGGGATGTCAGCGCCAATGCGTGCGGCTATGAGGCATGGTCCAAACGGGCTTGACACTGTTGCAGTGTCAAGCCCGTTTGGACCATGCCTCACGATATGTGTTATGCTTTTCATCGTTGTGTACGTAACGGCCGCATCGCCGGGAGGTACGCCACAATTTATACAACCAGCCCAAGCACAGGCTGATTATGGACCGTTAGCGCGAAAATCAGCGCGGAACAGAAAGGATCTATGCAACGCATGTCAGTATCAGCCCACTTGACTGACCGAGACCCGACAGCACACGAGAAATCCACGTTTCAGCCCACGACACGGCGCGTCCGGCGTCGAGCCCTGTCCGTCACGCTCGCGGCCGCGACCGCGTTCGGAGGCATGGCGGCCGCCCTACCCGCTCATCCCACTACCGCCTATGCCGCGACCAACGCCGTTATTTACGATGATAGTCTGGCCGGAGGATGGGCCAATTGGTCCTGGAACAGTTCCGTCAACTTCAACGCGACACCGGCCTACAGCGGGTCTTACGCCATAGGCTGGCAGACCACGGGCGCCTGGGGCGGCCTCTACCTGCACACCGACAGCCCTGTGCAGACGACATCCGGCACTGTGTTACACCTCGCCGTGCGCGCGAGTGCGGCCGGCGAACAGCTCGGCGTCACCCTCTACGGCCAGGGCAACCAATCCATCGGCAACCAGGGCCTGTCACTGACGACCCTCGGCGGCGCTCCCGCGGCAAACTCATGGACCGTGTACGATATCCCATTGAGCGCCTTGGGGGCCGCGGGTCAGGCCGTCACCGGCATCATGTTCCAGGATACCAGCGGCGGCGCACAGCCGTCCGTCTCGATCGACGATCTGACGCTGGTGGGAGTCGCCGACAGCAGTTCGTCGACTTGCGGCGGCGTCCCTGCCTATCCTGAGATCCGGCCCGACAACACGACGGCCAACATGACGACCGAGGCGCCCCCGGACTTGAGCAAAGTAAGCCCGAGCGACTCCTTCTATCCATACTATTCCAAGATCACGGGGGCCTGCACCGGGACCACCGAACAGATCCTGGAATGGGCGGCCAAGAAATGGGGCTTCGATCAGTTGGGGTACCCCGACCTGGCCAAGGCCATGGCCGTGGTCGAGAGCTGGTGGCACCAATCCGCTGTCGGCCCGCATGGTGAGGTGGGGATTCTACAGGTCAACCCTTGCTGCTGGGCCGATTGGCAAAAGGCGCGGCAGAGCACTGCCTTCGACGCCGACTACGCCATGGCGGTTATACGGATGCACTACGACGGCAACTCGTGGCTCGGCGCGGGGACGCGGGGCAATATCCGCAATGCTGTCGCGGCATGGGAGTGCGGCTGCGGCTACAGCGGCGGCGACGACTACGCGACACGCGTCTTCAGCTACTACGACAGCAAGACGTGGCAGCGCCCAGGCCAGCCGCCAGACTGGTTCTAGCTGCTAGCCTGAATTATTCATGAGGTTGCCACACGGGGTCCCGTGCGCTATGGTCGAGATATTCAACGTCTCACCATTGCGAGGAGGACCCCGTGTCACCACAGTCTGCCACACCCGCCTACACGTTCG
>JAABUV010005794.1_pt1 | contig 13849 bp, 14 predicted proteins | sample 5559971 | NCBI WGS metagenome assembly JAABUV01 (sample SAMN10711881, study PRJNA513362) | rock metagenome | isolation source: Antarctica rocks | place: Antarctica: Victoria Land, Knobhead nord | collected 2015-12-19
ACAGCCGCCCCGCGGCGGGCGGCTGCATGCATGGCGTTTGTGTAGGGCGCTCGAGCGAGCAACACGGCTTGCGGCAAGGCACAGGCTGCCTCGCTTGGTGTGAGCCACGGTGCACTTCCGGTGGCGCCGCCAGGGGTCTATGAACCTGATGGACATATTTATGAACCTGCGTTGATGCGGCGCAGGTTCGTGGTGCTGGTCTCCGGCACGCTGGTGTACGGCCGCGGCGACGAGGCCGAGGCGCGCAAGGCGGCCGCCGCGGCGGAGGCCGACGGCCTGGCCGGCTACGGCGAGGAGGCCGGCACGCCGCCGCGCTTTGCGCCGGTGCCGGCGCCGCCGGGCGGCCGCTCGGCCGCGCTGCCCGCGCGGCACGGCAGCCTGCCGAGCGCGCCGGTCGCGATGCGCCACACGCCGTCGTCGTTCAAGGCGCGCGCGCCGGCCTGGGCTGGCTGTGCCTCTCGACCCAAGGAACGCGGGTGGCCAGCGTGGTGTCCACTGCGTTCAAGTGACTGCGCGTCTTGCTTTCGCGTCTGGCGATCTGACAGCGCGGCCTTGGTGCGCGCGCAGTCTACTATGAATCTCGCGCCTTTCTCGTACTCGAGCGTCCCGCGCGCGACGGCCTTCCCCACCGACCGCGCCTGACGCCGCCGGGCGCCGGCCGCGGGAGTCGCGGACGTGCTACGGGCGGCGGGGGGGCCGGGCCCGGCTTCGGCAGTGCTCGCTACAAGGGGCATCACATGATGCGACGTGTGAGACCAGTTTTGGCTGTTCTGGTGCACGTAGGGACTAGCTCTGCAGCCCGTGTGCTGTACAGGTCGAAGGCATGCTCTGTGTTGACGTACATATTCAAGCCGGTGACCAGTTTGCCAATGCAGGCCGCCGCAGTGCGTAAGAGCGCTGCGCTGCTGGGCTGTGATATTGCGTAACAGCAGTGTTGCGCTGGTTTTCTTTCAGTGTGCCTCCACTTGCAGCGTCCTTAAATTGTTGTCATCTGAGGGAGATGCATTGTCGCGGCTGATGCCTTCAGGACCTGGAAACACATGAGGACCACCATACTTCATATTGAACAAGCAAACCCTACACTGTCATACTTATACCCCTCTGCACCGCTGCCGGCTCGAGGCAGGCGCCCTGCGCCTTGCCGTGCACACCTCATATGGCTATCACTCATTCCAGCTAGTGAACTCGGCAAATTCTGACGATAAAACTACATCCGCTCTTACATGCGCAACACTCCTTCAGGCCGATCAAGCACTCCAGCTATAACGAAGAGGCGGGCGCGGAATTTCACACTGAAACATGCACCTGGGCTTGAAGCAGCACTGTGCCTGGCCCCCCTGCCCCGTGTGTTAAAAGCTCTGCTCACGTACAGAGTGCATTCCACAGCACATGAAATCCGTCCATGAAAGCGCACCATGCAGCCTATAGGCATACAGCAGTGTCCCGCACCAGATTTGCTCATGGCGATTGCAGCGTCACGTCCCGCTGCCTCACACACGACCCGCCTTGCCTCCCTGTCGGTAGCGGCTTCCGCCCGTGCGCCCTGCAGGACTCTGGCCGCCCGCTGTGTGCAAAAGGAACCTGCGCGCCATGCTTCTTGGTAAGTTCCTCCACACACGGCTGGGCGCACCCTGCATGCGCGCCCAGACGCTTGCCACAGCCCAGGCAGCTGCGCCGCGGCCCCGGGGGGCCGGCGCACCGGCGCGGCGCTGGCGCGGCGTGCCGGGGCGCGCGCGTGCGCGGGGCGCCGGCGGCCCGCCTAGAGCCTGGCGCGCGGCAGGCCCCGAACCTCCTTCTCGTCCGGCGGCAGGAACTTGGTGTGCCGCGCCTGCGCCACCAGCCGGCCGCCGCCGACCATGCGTATGTCGGCGTTGATCGTCGCCACGGTGCGGCCCACCTTTACGACCTGCCGGGCGCCGCACCGCCCAGCTTGGAGAGGTGCACGGCCTAGGCCGGACGCACGCGAGGCGCCGGGGCGCCGCCGCCACGAGCGCAGCACCTCAGACGCTGAGGTGGTAGGCCGCAGGTGGTGGGCTCTCGGGGGGCAGCAGAGGGGGACGGCGCACCCGGGCGTCGATTTCAACCTCTGCGCCGCCGGTGCCGGGGCTCAGGTAGTCCACGCTGAGGCTGAGGGACACGCCGCTCCGCTTGCTGACGGTGACGAGCGCCGCGCTCGTCACTGTGTCCACCAGCGTGGCTGCAAGCAGGCATGCCAGCATCAGCAGCGGAGCCTGTCGGCACAGCTGCACGCCCGAGCGCTGCAAAGCATGGCACTCCTAGTCTGCATATTCACCGGGGAGCACAGGTCAAGCGGGAGAGCACAACGCGGCCTCACGCTCAAGCGGGAGAGCGCAGTGAGGCCTCAAGCTCAAGCGGGAGAGCACAATGCGGCCTCAAGCTCAAGCGGGAGAGCACAATGCGGCCTCGAGCTCACAACAGGTGTCAGAAGCCTGGCCTGCACGGTGTGGCAAGTCGGGGCGGACAGGCCGCCCACCTATACACCCGCCGTGCAGCGTGCTGTACCTGTTCTGCACGCGCTTCGCGACCGGCAGCCGGCACAGCACGCGCCCAGGCGACGCCTGGATGCTGTGCAACCCATTGAGCGCCGTCGTGTCAAAGTTGCTCGCGGCGTTCAGGTCCGCGGCCTCGCCCGCGAGCGTGAGCGCCTCCAGGAACAGTCTTCCGGCGTCCACGGTGCCCATGGCGCCCTGGGGCGCTGCTGCCTGACAGGCAGAGGCCCCGCAACGCACAGCAGCTGCTGGGCCACAGATACAGCGCAGGAGTGTGTGCGGCAGGTAGTGCTGGAGAGCAGCCTGGACAAGGCCAAGAGGTGCAAAATGGCTGTGTGTTGCATAGTCGAAATTACCAAGGTACCCGGGACCTGGTAGGTTAAGCTCCATGCATGCACAGACTGCGAATGGCGCGGGAGCCTGCAGACCTCTGACAGGCCGCTGGCGCATACCTCCGGCCTTGCCTGACAGCCTGTCGAGCCGAGCCTGGTCTCGACATGGGGCGCCTATTTCTGCAGAAGCTGGACGGCCCGTGCTACGCGTGCGAGCACTGCGGCTGTCACCTCGCAAAGGCTTCGGACCTGATGTCGCGGGTGCGGCTGCCCAGGGACAGCAAAAGGGGTAGGCTTGGGTTGCCATCAGTTGCCTGGTGCCGCAGCCCAGCCCGGCTGAGAGGGCGAGCCGGCGCCGTTGTGAGCCCGGCAGGCGCCCGGGGCTGCCCCGTGCAGCTTGGCTGCCCACAGCCACGTCGGAAAACCGATGCCGAGCGGCCGGGCCATTGGCTGCACTGCACGGCAAGGCTCCCAAGCTCCAGGCTGGTAGTGCACTGTGGCGGGGCGTCTGTGCTGGCTCAGGCCACCGCCAGCAGCACGCAGGCGCCGCGCTGCTGACCTGACATGTGACCGCTCAGGCATAACTGCAACCCGCGCCTCAGGCCAGCTCGGGCCGGTGCCTCGGGGACTGCGCCGCTGCAATAGGAGCTCTCCCACCGCAGTGGCAGCGAGCTGGTGCAGGGCATTGCGTGCATGTACATGCGAGGCAGGCCGCTGCCGCAGGCGCCTGCATGCCCGCGCTCGCACCCGGCGCGGAGCTCACGAGGCTCGGCGCGGCGCGCAGACGTTCCACAGCCGCAACGGGAAGGCGTACCTGTTCCAGGCGGTGGCGCTCATCAACATCATCTTCGGCGCGCAGGAGGAGCGCGTGATGACCACAGGTCGGCCCGGGCGCCCGCGGCTGGCAGTGCTGTGCGGCAGGCCCTGCTTTTGCTGCGGCTGCCGCTGACGCTGGCGCGGCTGGCGCAGGCTTGCACGAGGTCTCGGACGTCTACTGCAAAAAGTGCATGCAGATATGCGGGTGGCGATACGTGCGCGCCCCGCCGTCCCCCGCAGGCCTTCCCGACGTATCACGTCTGGTTGCTCTCACCCAATGCAGCCTCTCAAACCTTGAAGCTACTGCGCTGCATGAGCGCCATCCAGCAAGCACTCTGCCCTTGACGGTGCGTGCAGAGCGTGCTGTTGTCAGGGTATGTTGGGCGGGCTGCTTGCGTGGCCAAAGCACTGTCAACTTGACAGTGTCAAGTGTGGCAGGGCCTGGTTGAGTGTCAATATGGGCCCACCGAGAGACAGCAGGCCCGGCCCAACACTGAAAGCTGCATGCTGACGGCTCCGCATGCCTGGCTGCCGCGCAGGATGTGGCGCACAACGAGCAGGAGAAGTACAAGGAGGGCAAGTTCATCATGGAGCGCCAGAAGCTGCGCAATGTGCGCGGCGACGCGCCCGCGCCGGCCGCGCCGCCCCCCGCGCGCCGGCCGCCCGCGCCGCTGCCCGACCCGCTCGCGCTGGCGCTGTCCGACAGCGACGGCCTGGCGCGCTTCCCGCACCGGCTGCTACCGGCGAGCGTGGCGCGCTTCTCGCTCGCCGCGCGCGCGCCGCACCACGGCTACCCGGACACCGACTCGGACCCGGAGGCCTGCGTGTGATGCCGCCCTGCGCAGACCCTAGACCTGTCGGACCAGGGTCTGCGCGCGGCGCGCGCGCGCCGCGCCGTGGCCTCCCGCTCCGCGGCTTGGGACCCCGAGGCCTGCGTGTGGTGCTGCCCTGCGCGGCCTGTCTAGAGCAGGAGCCTGCTGCAGGGCTTGCACGGCCGTCGCGGGCGCCGCTGCCTGAGGACGGGCTGGCGCGCCTCCGCACCGGAGGTGCCAGCATGACGCGCCTCACGTGCGCGCCGCGCAGACCCGCGCCGCGCCTGCGTGGGGGCCGGCAGCGCGTCTGCTTGCGATGCATGGCTTGCTTTCGGGCTGGTCTGGTCCTGGGGCGCTGCGGCGCTCTTGGTTGCGGCATGCGCACGTTTCTGCGCACTGCCGCTGACCCTTCTCCGGCCTTGGCGCCCAGATGCCGCTGTGTGTTGTGGCGCCTGGCGCGCGCCGGTCTGCCCACTGGCCTCTGTGCCACGTTGCCGCTGCTCTGGTGGAGTCGAGAAGCCGAGTGAGGCGTAGTGCGTGCCGCGGTCGGCCAGGCGGGAGGCTGGCGCCAGGGCTGGGTAGGCAGATCAGGGGTGCGCCTCAAGTAGGCCAGCGCACAGCTGCACGGCAGCATGTATAGTGCCGCAAGCTGCCGCGCCCTGCCCGGGAGTGCCCCCCACGGCGGCTCGCCCGCGCCATGGGGTGCGCTCGGGCAAGCCGGGCATGCGCACGGGAAGTCCGCAGCACTGTGCATTGAAAGTTTTGGACCAGCCTGTTTTGGACCGGCTTGTACATTAGGAGCTGCGCGGCAGGTCTGCTTCTCTCGGGGGGGCCTGCATGCGGCGGGAAGCGTCCTGCGGCAGCAGATTTGAGCGGGAAGAGGCTTTGGCCTGGCAGCCTGGCGATGTGCGGCTAGAAGATGGAATGCCCTCCCTGCATGCTCGCCTGCCTTGGCGTGTTTTCTGACCTAACTTTCTTTGCGGCAGGGGTTGTCGCCATTTGGGCTAGCAGGCATGCGCGCAAACAGGAGAGGGGCCGTTGCTCTGGCGATGTACATTAACCCTCAAGGGCTGTTCACCAGTGCTGCTGCCTTGCAAGCATGACGCCATGTACATATAAGACTGCCTGAGCAAGACGCTGGTGTTGGCGCCGTGTCCTGCTGTAACCCTTTCATTGTTACACCCCGTTTGCATGCTCGCCCTGTGGTGCTCTCGCCTCACCCCCTTCATGCCCCGCCACAGCGGAACTGCGGCAGCGCCCCCATCACAGCGGGAACAAAGCAGTGCCTGCAACGAGCACCGCGCCCCTCGCCGGGAGCGGCTGCGGGCTGCCAGCACTTGTTTGGAATGCCTCCCCAGCCTCCGCCACTGCCTCCCCGCCTGCTTGTCCGTCCGCAGTGCCGCCACCGCCGCGGCCGCTCCCCGGACCTGCCAGGCCCGCCTGAGCGCGGCAACCCGCGTGAGAGCCCGGCCCCAGGCGGGCGCGGGTGTGGGGGAGCGCGCTCGGGAACGCACCGCGCCAGCCAGGGCGCCGGGCGCGGCGAGGACCGGCGGCAGGCTCAGCACGGCCAGGCGCCCGGGCGGGAGCACGACGCGCGCGTCGCAGGCGACCTCCAGCGCGCCCGCGCTCCCCTGGCCCGCGCGCGCGCGCTTGCGAGGCTTGTGCCTCGCACGGCACATGCAGCTATGGTCATGGGGTACTGCCTGGTCCAGCGGAAGGGGCTGGGCGGCGCTGGGGCTGCCAGGCACACGTCCCCAACCGCGGCAGCAGGCAGGCAGCACTCCCGGGCATCAAGCGATAGGCATGTGCCCGCTGCTTATATGACATGACGTGCATGACGTCCTGACCGGCAGGCAGACCGGCCGCCCGGCGCGCCTGCCAGCGCAGCGCCGGCTGCATGGCGAACGCGACGGGCGCGTCCGCCGGCGTGGCCACCCAGATGCGCGCCAGCTGCGCCGCGCCCGCCCGCCACTCCGGGCCGGGCTCCGGCGCGGCCCCATGCATGTCAGGGTCCTCGAATGGCGCCATGTCGGAGCTTGGCGCGGGGTGGCTTGGCGCGCCCTCGCCTGGCTGCAGTGCCCGCCCGCTTGCAGGGTGACAGGTGACAGGCTTACAGAGTCACAGCCCACTCGCCACAGTGGTGTTGCAAATGCAAATCCTTCTCTGCCCTGGTAAACAAGGTCGCTTGTCCCGCCCACGTTTGCGGTCGCGCGACTGCCCCTGTGCTGCCAGCTGCCGCCCTGGGCCACCACTGCGCCCCGCACGGAGCGGCGCGCAGGCGCGCACCGGCCCCCGCTGGACGCAGGCGCGCCGGCGTCGCGCGCGGCCAGGTTACGCGCGCGCACCTCCGCGGCGCCCCCGGCCGCCTCCGGCCCGCCCCAGAGCCCCAGGCACTCGCCGATGGGCTGCCCGCGCGCGCGCGCCTCCTGCGCAGCAGCCCGCGAGCCCGTCCTCACGCCACGCACAGCGCACGCTGCTCCGTGGCACCGTGCTGTCTGTGATGCTCCGATCAGACCCGCTTGACGACTCGGCAGCAGCGACCTAAGAGCCTGTGGGGCCCGGGGCCGCGCCTGCTCCTGGCGCAGCAGCGCGCGGCCGCGCTCGGTGTGCTCGTCGTCGCCGACCTCCTCGTCGAAGCGCAGGCGCTTGGGGATGCAGCAGCGCACCAGCCGGCCCCAGACGTTGAAGAACCTGCGCGGCCGGCCGCGCTCGGCTCCCAGCCCCTCTGTGCGCTCAGCAGGCCACAGCCGCATCACGCCCAGGTCTGCGGCACACCGCAGCATGCGCGCAGGCCCGCATGCCCCGCCCGCCCGGCAGCCCCTGCTGCGCTGCCCACGCGCGGAAGCGCGGCATGGCAGGCACAGGCCACGGGTCCATCATGGCCCTAACCCTGTCATGGCCAGCTGAGCGCCAGAAGCCACTGGGGCGCTGGCCAGCATCCGCGGCAGATGAACGCTGGGGGCGGCGCCGCGGGCGCACAGCAGCAGGCAGTGAACGCCGGTGGTGAGCGGTTACGCAGGGGCGGCAGCGGCGCGGGCGTACAGCAGCAGGCAGTAGACGCCGGTGGTGAGCGGGAACCAGGTGTTGAAGTCGGCGCCGAAGACGGGCACGTCGGCCATGGCAGGGCTCATCTTCTGCGCGAACACGGTGCGCCGGCCCTGCGGCAGGTACTCGTGCATGCGGATGACGTGCAGGCAGTTGTAGGCGAGCGGCGCCGCGAAGCGCGTCACCTGCGCGCCGCAGGCGCGCCGGCTCGCGGCCGGCGCTGCTCGGGCGCGGCGGGCGCAGCCTGGGAGCGGCGCTTTGTCACGGCCAGGCCGCGGCGCGCTTCGTGCGGGCCGGCGGAGGCAGGAGAGGCGCGAAGGGTCTACACTTATTGGCCCAGAGCCCGGCAGTGCACCGCGACCACGCAGGCGACATGCACCAGCCTCGACCTGAGCAGCATGTCCGCCCTGCCCTGTGTCAAATGACGCAGGCGTCCGCGCCGCATGCAAGCGCAGCACACCCAAGCGCGGCGCGTGTGACGCTCACACCGGCCCACCTGCGCTCGCAGGGGGCGCCCGGCGGCCGTGCCTGCGCCGCATTCATGAGCAGCGAGTGCGAGCCGGTCGCGCCCGGCACGACGCGGTAGAAGTAGAACACGCCCAGGCGCGCGAGCGTGAAGTAGCACGCGGCCGCCATGTACGCCAGCGGCGCGCCGACCAGCAGCTGCGTGGCCACCTCGCCGCGCGCGCCCGCATGGATCGCCTGCGCGACCGCACCCCGCACCTCGCAGCTGTCCGGGCAGCAGTCAGTCTGAAGGACGCCGCGCGCGGCGGCTCTGCGCATGGCAGCGCCGCACTTTGCAGCAATGCCCGAGAAAGCGACAGCAGCAAGCGTGCAGACGCGCCTGTGCGCACGCGCCAGCCGCACAAGAGGAAACGTGCGGACGGGGATACCTGTTGAGGCTACAGGGCATGGAGGTTGGGTTAGGGTCAGCAGGGCGCGCACGTGCGAGAAGGGCGACAGGTCCGGGTGCGTGCCGGAGCCGATGGTCGCCTCGGACCAGACGATCAGGAACGAGGCCGCGCCGGCCGCCAGCGCACACGCGCGGCGCACCCAGGGCCGGCCCAGCGCGCAGTAGGCCAGCCAGGCGCGCGCGGCGCCGCGCGCCGCGGGCGACGCCTTGGCCGCCGCCCACTGCGGGGCCCCGGTGTAGTCGCCGGTCGCGCGCGCGCGCACCACCGCCTCCAGCAACAGCGCCAGCGACACCTCGTTGGCGTATTCGGCACGCAGCGCTGCGCGCGCGCACGCGCGGCATCAGGGTTGGCCTCATCAACGGACGCCAGCCAGGCGCGGCGCCTTTACTAGCTGTTTCCCACCAAAAGCTTGAGAAGTAGCTGAAGGAAAGTGCATGCTTCGTACCGGTGAGTGCGCCCACATTCGGACAACTTTTTGCATTCAAGCTCGGCAGCCCTCATGTAGGCTCTGCGTTTTTGCGTGTGGGGGGAGCCATGGCCGCACCGTTGTAGGCGCCGATGGCGCGGTGCAGCCGGCGGCGCAGCGCGGCCAGGCCTGCGGCGTCGGCGCCATAGTCCAGGTCGGAGTCCGCCAGGTCGTCCAGGCACACGCGCCCGCGCTCGTCGCGCGCCGCCTGGCCCGGCCGCACCGGCGCGCGCTCGTCCGCCTGCGCCCGCGGAAACAGCAAGTATTGCAATTGACGGGTCCGCCTTGTGACCGCTCATGCACAATCATTAAGCCTCACGCCGCCTGTCTGCGCACAGCGTGCAGGCATTCGCCCGCTGCAGACATGTCCGCTGGTAGACCCAGGTGCTGCAGCGGCTGTCGGCGTTCCTGAGGCATGCGCCGACACGGGCACCGGACGCTGCCAGCGCCGCCCCGCTCCCGAGCAGGCGCAGCCGCGCGCTGCGCGCGCCGCACCTCGCGGTAGACGACGTCCATGAGCGAGCGGAGCGGGTCGCGCCGCGGCAGCGGCTGCGAGGTGGCCTCCACCACGGTCGCCACCAGCTGCATCTCGAACGTCGCGTCCTCCAGCTTCTCCGCCGCGCGGCCCACCCTGGCGCCGCCAGGATTTGGGTTGAGCACTCCTATCCTGGTGCCACCAGGCTTAGGTTCTTCTACCCTGGGTACACCCGCTGGGCCGTGTCACTGGCGGGCGCGGCAGCGGCGGGCGTCGCTCGATGCTGCGCAGCGCGCCTATGCTCGCAGGCCTGTGGCTCGCCCAGGGGGCGGGTGGCTCTATTGACCATGGCCCGCGGGAGAGCGAGGGCCTCTGCTGCTTTTCACGTGACAGCGCATGCGGGAGCTGCTGGACGCCCTGCGCAAGCGCGTCAGCACGTGCCAAGCAGCCCCAGTCAGGTGGACCCGTACAGTGAGCAGCTGAGGAAGGGCCTTTTGGCTGGCGTCATGCCGCAGCGCACACAGGAGCCCGCCGCCGGCCCAGCGGTCACGACCAATCGCTCAGGTGCGCGCAGGGCAGGCCACACGCAGCCCCGGCGGAGCGCACAGCGCAGGCATGGGGCGGGGGTGGGCCGTGGCCGTTCGGGCGCGCCTGTGGAAGGCAAAGCGCAGCCGGGCCTCCGGGTTGGCCTCGCGCCAGGCGCCGCGCGGGATGGCCACCAGCCCGTAGCCCATCAGCAGCACGACCGCGACCAGGCCTGCGCGCCGCCGGGCGCGCCGCCGTTTTGCCCGCAGCGCCCGCTGCTCCCCTCCCCTCGGCGGGGGCCGGCCTGCCAGCCGCTTGTCAGCTCTGGGCGTGTTCTGTGCGCCCTTCGGCGACGCCGCCGGCGCCGGCAAGGCGCTGACCGCACCGAGCCCTGCAGGGACCACTAGCGTGGCGAATGAAACACGCTGATTATGTCCTACTCTCGGCGTGCCTACTACCGACTGCCGGTGACGAGCGGGCACACACGCAGCTCACGCGAACGCGCAGCCTGTGAGAGCGCTCGCGCACGGCTCGGCACGCTCGGGGTGCTGGCCCGAGCGTGCGCCCAGACGCGGCGCGGGCGCGCGCCGTACGTGTTGGACAGCAGCATGGCCAGCGGCAGCAGGTCGCCCCAGGACAGCTGCCCGCTCGCCAGCAGCAGCAGCACGCCCAGCAGCCCGGCGGCGCCGATGCTCAGGTAGTACGTCAGGTTGTGCCGGATGCTGGCGCGCAGCCTGCGCACGACCAGGGTGTAGGGCTAGGGTTAGGCTCCGCAGCGCCATCTGGAAGGGCTTGAGCGCATTTGAGGTCCAAGGTGGGCGGCGGTCGCTGGCGCGCAGCCTGCACGCGTGCAGCGAGCAGAGCCCAGCTGCGCAGCCCGGGGTGTTTCACCGCCCCTGCACGGCCAGCTCTGCGGCCGCTCGCAGCCCGCGCATGCTCAGCTGCTCAACCGCCTCGCAGAGACCAGGCCTGCAGAGAAGCTAGGACAGAATGCGTCCATGCCCGGCTGTAGCATAAAGCACCAATCCAGGAGTTTGTGGGCATGCGCTCAGGGCTGTTTCATTTGTGAGGCCAGGGACCATGCCTGCCCGCGAACGTAAACTCGCCGGCGTCACAGAAGCCCTGGGTGACAGGGATGAGGAAGTAGGACAGGGCCTGTGTGGTCCTGCGCGCGCGCCAGCCGGGTGTGCCACGTGTGAACCACACGAGCGGCGTGCTTGAATGCATGCTGAAGCACATACCAGGCTGCTCAAGCTGCAGCTGCCCTTCAGGGCTGCCAGGCAGCTCGAGGCTGCGTCGGACACGTTACATCGGCAGCGTTGGGACTGTCCTGCTGTTCCAGTGCAGACGCCAACAGGCCGCAAGAGCAGCAGACTTGGGCTGCGAACAGTACACAGAGGACACGGCAGGCTCCTCCGCACTGAGCAGCAGCTTTTGTAAAAAAAACAAACGGGTTGAGCACAGTGAGCTGCATTAAGCAGGACGGTGTGCATTGCAGAGACACTGTCACAGTGGGTGCGGGGCGCGCCAGTAGCAGATGAGCCACATGACAGCAATAGAGCTGGTGTCTCCGTCGGTCAGCGTCACCCAGACGTCGATGGGGACGAGCGCGATGACGGAGATGGAGGTCACCCAGCCGATCATCGCCAGGCCGCGCACAAAGAGCGGCACTGACGGCGCTGCATACGTGCGCAGCCTGCAGGGTGACCGCAGCGTGTCAGCACACGGGGTCGCGCAGGGGCATCGGCGCTGCTGCAGTTACATCTTGCCAACTGCAGCGGAATATGCGCAACCGCCAGGTCCGCGCAGGGCATACACTAGGAGCACGACCACGACCGCCGCCACCATGGTCGGGACATAGTAGCCCCACATCTGGGCTGCCTCGCGATGCGGCGCTTTTGCAGCGCCGCATCAAGCGGCAGTGCCTCAGGACGGCATGCTCCCTGTCCTGCCAGACTCAAGTCGTCTTCCTGCTGGGAGTGGCAGCCAATCAGTGCTGCTGTCTCGTCTCGAGCATTGCCCTCTTGACGTGCAGAACTACAGCCTGTTCACATGCAATACACCATCATCCCTACCTGCAATTGGGAAACATACAGGCCACCTTGCAACTCCTTGCGCTCGGGAGGGAGTTCAGAGTTACTACCGTATACAGGTCAGAAAGAAGAAGACGGGTCCCTTAAAGCCAGCACTGGCTCCCCGAATGCTTGCAGGACCTGCTGAGAGCGCTGAGTGGGCCAACGGGGCCACCATGTGCATGTGCCGCGCATGAGCGGGCAGCCGTCCGGGCTGCATCTCTACCGCAGGTTGGCACGCGCGGCGCTCAGGTTCCCCGTGCGGCCGGTGGGGCGCAAGGTGGCCTACAACGTGCGGGAGCTCTTTGTTCTGCATAGAAGCGAGCGGGACCCCGCCGTGCTGGCATCCCTGCACGAGGATGGCGCCGCCGCCCTGCGCGTCCTGGACTGGCTGAAGAGCCTCGCCCAGGTGCGCCTGCGGGGCTGCGGGTGTTGCTCGTAGAACAGCTGTGCTGCAGGGGCTTCCAGCATAAGAGTGTGCGCCAGCGGAGGTGTGCGGGATCGCTTCGCGCACCGACGTGCTGCATCGACCACAGCTTGCAGCCTGTTTGCGACTTGCCCTGTTGCCGTGTAACTACGCCTCTACCCACGACCATATTGCTATCCTGACCAGGCACACCGCGGGCTTCATGCCGCACTGTCAAGCGCTGGCTCTAGCCACCTGCGGCAGTGCCAGTGCCAACACCGTTGCCAAGGAGTGAAGGAGATGCAAGCAAGCCGGGAAGGCGCGCAGGAGGACCGGGACGCCGTGTTCCAGCAGTTCATCAGGCATGGCGCTGCCCGGCGCCGCGAGCGCGGCCGACCTGGTGGGCCCGTGCCTGGAGAAGATAATTGAGGCGACGCCCGCGCGCCGCAAGGAGTTTGTCAACCTGCGCCATGATGCCAAGGCGCGCCTTGCAGCGGCCCGCGCACCATACGCCTGGCTTGCTACTGCCTGTCCCAGCCCCGCCGCCTTGCACCAAGCGCACTGGACGTCAGCCCCATAGCAAGATCGTTGCTCCAGGCCACAGCGGTCACGTATGGAATGCGCTGCGGCGCCGGTGCAGCTGTCAGCCAGCCTAGCTCTATGTGGGCGAGCAGGCGCTGCTCAACAACCTGGATGCGGAGCTGGCAGCGGCGCCCGGCGCCGAGCGCGCGCCAGGGGCGGCGCCCGGGCCCGGCGCTGAGCCCGCAGAGCCGCTTGGCGATGAGGCGAGCGCCGCGCAGCCCACCGGAGCCGCGGGCGCGGGCCCCGACGCAGCCGGCGGGGGCGCGGACGCGGGCGAAGCGGCAGAGGGCGGCGCGCCCAGCGACGTCGCCGCGGACCCGCCGGCGGGGGCGGAGGCGGGGGGTGATACGACTGCGCGGCCGGCGCGCGCGACGCAGGACTCGGTGTCCGCCGCGTCAGAGGGCGGCGAGCCGGGCCAGGCCGGGGAGCCCGGCGGCGGCGACGGCGCCGCCGCCGCCGGCGCGGGCGCCGCCGAGGCGCCGGCGGGCCCCGCGGCGGACGCGGCGCTGGGCTACCGCGGCACGCTGCCGGCGCCGGCCGCGCGGCGCCTGCTGGGCGTACTGCGCCTGGCGATCGAGGCGCGCAAGCCGCCGCTGGCCGAGCTGGCGCTGGACCTCCTGCAGAAACTGATCGCGCACGGGCACCTGGCCGGGCCGGTGCACGCGGTCGCGCACCGGCGCGACGCGCCCGGCCGCGGCGGCGGCTCGGCGGGCCGCGCCGGCCCGCGCCGTGCCAGCGACGAGGACCTGGCGGCCGAGCCGGCGGCGGCCGGCGAGCCGGCGGCCATGCCGCCGCAGGCGCAGGCGGTCGAGCTGCTGTGCCGCTGCGACGACGTCGCCGACGACGGCGTCGAGCTGCGCGTGCTCAAGGGCCTGCTGACGGCGGCCACCTCGC
>JAABUV010005796.1_pt1 | contig 13843 bp, 15 predicted proteins | sample 5559971 | NCBI WGS metagenome assembly JAABUV01 (sample SAMN10711881, study PRJNA513362) | rock metagenome | isolation source: Antarctica rocks | place: Antarctica: Victoria Land, Knobhead nord | collected 2015-12-19
TAGCTGGAACGACTTCACCTGGCCGTTGGTGATCGGGCAGAGCAGCAGCATGTGGACCGTACAGGTGGATGTATCGGCCTACATCGCGTCCCAGACGATCATTCTGCACGAAGTCTTCATGGGCGCGCTGGTGGCGATCCTGCCCGTCGTGGTCATCTTCCTGATCCTGCAGCGCTACATCGTCGAGGGCGTCAAGCTCTCCGGTGTCAAGGGGTAGGCATGTGTGACAACTCCCCCGGATTAATCCGGGGGCTTCTCAAGCTCTACGCCTAGCGCATCCGCTGACGTTAATGCTCGACCACTGTGCCCCAGCGGATAAAACACCTGACGACGCGGACATCTGACGTGAGCAACGATCTTTCGGGCTTTGCCAGGTTCCTGCTCACAGCCCCCAGGGATGTCCAGTTCTCACAGGCCCTAGTCCTCTCATGATACCACCGACGAGCAGAAAGGATGGGTCGGCGTCCGCTCCGGCTTGCAAGCCGGAGTCCCTGCCGACAAACTTTTATGGAGCCGGGACATCAGGCCGACGCCGGGGTGCGCGCCACTTTTTCGCGCCGGGTCTCTACTGGGACCGCCGCCGTCCCGGCGGCCTGTCGTTGCCAGCGACCGTGTGGCATGTGGCGAACCCCCGGCTGCAACCGTGAGCCGCCGGGACGGCGGCGGTCCCAGTAGAGACGGCCAGCCACGCTATCACCCAGTCGGCGCGAAAAAGTGGTGCGCACCCGGCCCGACGTCACCGGTCACCTTGCCTGGCGCACGGCGCTATACTGAGAGGCATGACCGACGCACACAGGGACGAGACGGTCGGCGAGGCTCCTCCAGGATCCGTCACGCTGACCACGGGGCGGATCGCGGAGGACGCCGTCGGCGCGCTCGCTGAGGCCCTGGAGGCAGCTGGCGTCGCGATCACGCGACGCGCGTTCCTGCCCACGCGCGACGACGAGACATCTCCGTGGGGTGTGCTGTTACTGGCCGTGGCCGGTCCGCCGCTCCCGCTGGCTCGGCTCGTCGCCCCCGCAACCGCCCCCCCAGGCGTCGTCCCCGCGCTCACCGTCGCGCTGGGGATCGGGCCGGACACAGACCCGGCCCCGACGACAGACCCAGCGACGGCCCCCGCCACCCTCCAACTCAAGGCAGCGGGGGTGTTCGTCGTCGTGCGCGTCCGCGACCGCGACGACCTCACGCGCGCGCTCGACGGCCTCCCGGCCCAGGTCGCGCGCCTGGCAGTACGGCACGCGGAACACCCGGAACGCCGGCTCGTGTACGAAGTGGGCATGTGGCACATCGACCCGTGACAGGCGACGCGCGATCCGACACGCTGGCAGACAGCCTCCGTCCGTGAGCGCCCGACATCGCGGTCGGATGCGTCGCCATCATCCGCGCGTGCCGCATGGCGCGACGCTGGCACGGATCACATGGTGCGACGCCAGCCGACACCCCTGAGATCCTCCCTCAATGTACTGTACGTTGTCACAAAGGTTGAGCCGGACGACGCGTGATAGCACCCCGTTTTGCCACAAAGCTTGAGCCATCTGTGCCACAAAGGCTGCGCCGATGCGCGCGTTTTGCCACAAAGGTTGAGGCTAGCTATCCGGTCGGCGCCGATGATCGCCCCTCGTCCGCGACCAACTCCTCGCTTGACACCTATGTGCAGCGATCGGTCGGTGGGACGAGCTATGAGACGTGTCTCCCCTGTCTCCGCGCGTCCTGATCCATGACTGGCCGGTTAAGTGGGAGGCGTCCGAGCAAGGCGAGCCCGAGGGCTCCCGCGAGCGTGAGCAGCGCCCCGCCGACGATGTAGACGGCGGTGATGCTGACGCGATCCGCGAGCAGGCCACCCAGCCCCAGCGAGAGGAGTCGCATCGCCGCCCACGTCACATCGAGCAGGGTAAAGACGCGGCCGCGCACCCGGTCGGGGATGACCGTTTGCAGGATGGTGTTGGACGCTACCATCCCCGTCGAGGTGTTCAGGCCGTAGATGAACAGGATCACGAGCGCCCAGGGCAGCCCCACGACCAGACCGAGGGCGATGTCGCCGACCCCACGGATCACGTAGGGCACGAACAGCAGGCGCATGTCCAGATAGCGACCGCCAGTGAGCCCGTTGGAGAGGAAGGGGCCGAGCAGAGCGCCGACGCCGATAGCGGCCAGTAGCCAGCCGAAGCCTTGCGCCGCCAGATGCAGGTGTGTCGTCGCCAGGACCACGAGCAGGGCCGATGTCGCACCTGTGGCCAGACGCGTGAGCGCCTGCACGGGGAGGAGGCGAGCCACGAAGGGATCGCGCCGCGCATAGGCCAGGCCCTCCCGCGCGTCGCCCAGCCACGCGCCGAGCCCACTCGGTCGGGGAGAGCCCGCACATCGGGGAATAGACAGACGCGTGAGCATGGCGGCCGAGAAGGCGAAGCTCACGGCGTTGACCAGGAACGCCGGCGTTGTCCCGCCCCAGGCGATCAGGCCCCCCGCGATGGAGGCCCCGATGATCTGGACGAGGCGCCCACTGGACCAGGCGACGGAGTTGGCGGCCAGGCGCTCCTCCTCGTTGAGCAGGGCCGGGATCACGGCTTGCAGCGCCGGGTTGAACAGGGTGGAGCCCATGGCCAGGAGGGCAGCCAGGGCGTAGACGGCCCATAGGGCATGTGTGAAAGCGAGTGCGAGGACGAGCATGGCACGGAAGCTGTCCACCATGATCAACACGCGCTTACGGTCGAAGCGGTCGATCACGACGCCGGCGATGGGGCCGAGCAACAGGGTTGGCACGATCTCGGCCAGGACCAGCGTCGAGACGGCTAGGCCGGAATGGCTCAGCCGGAAGACGAGCACGACGAGGGCAACATAGTTGAGCGTGTCGCCGAGGTTGGAGACGATCTGGCCGAGCCAGAGCGGAAAGTAGCGCGGGCTGCGGATGACCTGGAGGTAGGGTATGCGCGCGGCCGGACGTCTCATGCGGGGCGCGGGACACCTCGACAGCGGCCGGACCAGGCGGCGAAGATAGAGGCCAGGATCAGGACGACCATGGCAACCCAATAGCCCGCCTCGGAGACCCGAATGTAGATGGAGGCGTACAGGACCGCCGCCGCCAGCACGATAACGACGGCTAGGGCCATGGCGCGTGCGGTGCGCGCGGTGCGCGCTCGCCACAGGGCAGCCCCGCTGGCGACGAGAAGCAGAACGATCAGCAGCGGTTGCAGCACCGCGTTGGGGACATGCGTGAGCCCGTCCAGGCCCACGGCCTGTAAGGCGCGCGTGAGGGCGGGGACGTGCGGCGCGGCGGTGGCCGTCGCGCCCATGCCGGCCATGCCGCCCACCGCGCCCGCAGTTGAGGCGGCCACCATCGCGCCCATGCTGCCCATGCAGACCACGGACGTCCCGGCGGCGACCACGCCGGTGACCGGCGCGCTGAGTCGTGTGAGACGCATAGAACTCCTTGTGTTCGTGTTCACTCCAGTGTACAACCTTCTAGTTACTGGAAGGTCAAGGCGCGTCGGGCACTTGACCTTCCAGCTTACTGGAAGCATATACTAGGATAGGAATGGACGGGCCGCAACGGATGCCGACGGTCGGCGCACGGCCAGAGCACTAGCACTGCAACCTACGGAGCATGACAACGATGAACAGCGCACTACGTATTGGGCAACTGGCTCGCCAGTTTGACCTCAACCCGAAGACCATCCGCTATTACGAGGAACTGGGGCTCCTGCCCCCAGCCGGCCGGGCCGAGTCGGGCTATCGCCAGTATGGGCCGGAGGATGTCGCTCGGCTCTCCTTCGTCCGTAAGGCCAAGCTGCTCGGCTTATCACTGGGCGAGATCGCCGAGTTGCTGGCCCTGCGGGCCGATGGGACCCGGCCCTGCGCGTGGGTGTGCGCGCACCTCGACGCGAAGGTGGACGAGGTGAACCGCCAGATCGCCGCGCTGGAGGCCCTGCGCTCCGACCTCGTGCGCCTGCGCGAGGAGGCCCTCGTGGCCAGCGGTGAGGAGGCCACGGGCGAGGTCTGCGCCATCATCGAACGGCAATCGCTGGACGAGCATGCGCCGCTGCAGGAGCTGTCACGGGGACGGCTGCGCGCCACGCGGGACCTCGCCTCCGCAGAGCGAGACGGCGGCCGTGGCCGCCAGTAATGCGCCCAGGTCGACGAGGATCAGGGCCGGCCCTCAGCCGCGGCCGAGGATCGCCGCGCAGAGGAGACTGCCGAGGCCAGGCCCGGTGAACAACAGAAAGACGTTTAAGCCCATCGCCTGCCCCTTGCGCGCGGCGAGGTCGGCCGCGCTCCCGGCCAGGAGCGGTTGCGTCACGTCGTCGCCGAGGGCGCGGTGGCAGAGTGATCCGTCGGTGCCTCACGCTCGCCCCGCTCCCGCCATGGTCGATGCTCAGGCATGCAGGGCCTGGTCGAAGGTCGTCACGAGCTGACTATCTGTTATCAGTCCATCCAGGCGCGCGACCTCATCGCCGGCACGAATGAGGAGCACGGTGGGAATGCTCATGACGCCGAAGCGCTCCGCGACCGCGAGGTCGCGATCGATGTCCACGCGGTACACCGGTACCCGACCGGCAAACCGCCGCGCGACACGCTCCAACCGCGGTTCCAGCACCCGGCATGGCGGGCAACTCGCCTGGTAAAAGTCGAGGATCACCGGCCCCGGCGCCCGGCAGACCCTGCTCTCGATCTCGTCGCCTGTCAGGGCCTCAATGGTTGGCATCCTCAACCTCCTGCTCGCGCTACTCATGCCGATCCACGCCCCTCCCCGGTTGGCGGCGCCCGCTCTTATTGAGCGGGCGCCGTCAAAACCACGAGGTCGTCGGGTTAGACCGCCATCTGCTGACAAGTTTGGGCGCAGCGGCGGCAAGCCTCCGCGCACTGACGCATGACCTCGCCCTCGTACTTCTCGCACTCGACCGCGCAGGCGTTGCAGGCATCGGCGCAGACGCGGGCGATCTGACCGGCAAACGGGGAGTTCCGCCCGCACATGTCGGCGCAGGCCGCGGTGATCGTCACGCAATCCAGGCACAGGCGGATGCACTGAGCCATAGAGCCGGCCTGCTCACCCCCGAGGCACGCGTCGACGCAGCGCGCGGCCGCGCGCCCGCACGCGGCGCATTGCTCGATACATTGATCCATCAGGTGCTGGTTAGCCATGGTGTCCTCCTCGTCAATCGTTCCGACTGGTGTTCGTCAACGGCTAACAGGCCGCGACGAGGGGCTGATCGTGATCTCAGCTCATGAGGGGCTCGCGTGCCCTAACTAAGGGCCAGCATGCACCGCTACCGGCCGCTACCACCTGTCTCTAACTAAGGGCCAGCATGCACCGCTACCGGCCGCTACCACCTGTCTCTCCAGGGGGCCTGAGCGTGTGCTACTCTCTCCCGCGTGCTGCTCTCACCTGTTCTCAGGCCATCGCGTCCCCCTCTCGTCCTCCGTCGCCTTATCCATGCTACCTCGTTCCAGCGACTGGAAGGTCAAGCGTCGCCTGCCCCGTGCCTTGTCGTCCCGCGCGACGGGCGCTCCCGAAGGCCAGACACCGGGCTCGTCGGCGTGCGCGGCGTGACCGGACCGACATCCGCAGTGGCGCCGCGCCCCACCGAGCGCTGGTCATGGTGTGCCCCGCGGATACGCCCATCCACCCCTTGACATTCCAGTCGGATGGAAGGTGTATGGTGACAATAGAGATCGCCGGACGATCGCGCTAGCACAGGAGGGAGACCTATCATGATTCAATCCGTTACGTTCCAGGTCATCGGCGCGCAGACGATGCATTGCGACGGCTGCGCGAACGCCGTCCAGCGGGCACTGTCGCGCCTTCCGGGTATCCATCAGGTCAGCGCCAACTACCGGACGCAACGCATCGACGTGCGGCTGGAGCCAGCGAAAACCGACATCCGGACGGTGCAGGACAAGCTGGCGATGGTGGGGTATGACACAGATGTGGTGGCGCCGGCCCGGCAGGCGTAAGAGGCCCGTCCCGACACCATCCACCCAGGTCTGCCGCAGGTGTACACGGCGACGTAGAATTGACCCATTTGCGCCAATTTGGCTTGACCCATCTTTTTCAAGTAGCTCGTTCCTGGCGTGCGCCCTCATCTCTGGTAGATGCGGATCGAGGCCTTTGCCATCTGGTCTAATGGGGGTCAAGCTAAATTGGCGATTGCTGGGTCAAATCTCACTGGCGTTGACACAGGCGGGCCAGCGACGAGGGAAGACCATGACAACAGAAACCAACACACACGAGATGACTGCATCCTCGGCGGCCCCGTTCTGGGTCGACGAGGGCACAACCCCGGGCGGCCACGCCCGCTTCCGTGCCAAGATCGGCGGGTTGCATTGCTCGCTATGCACGGGCACGATCGAGAAGGCCCTGGGCCGGCGACCTGGCGTCTATACGGTGGCGGTGAGCCTCACCCACGAGCAGGCGCTGGTTGAGTACGACCCGGCGCGCGTCCGCCCCGAGGACCTGCTGGAGACCCTGCGCGACATCGGCTACACCGTCTGGGACCCGCGCAAGGCCCGGCCCTTCGAGGAGGAAGAGGCGGACCTCGTCCGCGAGGGTAAGCGGCTCCTCGCCATCACGGGTCTGAGCCTGGTCACTATCGCCCTGATGGTCCTCAACGGGCACGGCATCGCGCGCGCCGCCGTGCCCTGGGTGCTCGGGGCGTTCGCCTTTATCGTCGTCTTCGGCGTGGCCCGGCGCATCCTGAGCATGGCGTTCCAGTCGCTGCGGCGCGGCATCCTCAACCAGCACGTCATGCTCGAAGCCGGCGCGTTCGCCGGGCTCGTCGGCGGCCTGATCGGCCTCGGCCTGCGGCCGCCCCACTATCCCACGGCCCCGTTCTTCGCCGTCGCGGTGCTGGTCGTCAACTACCACATCTTCTCCGAGTGGCTCTCGCTGCTGGTCAAGACGCGCAGCTCTCAGGCGGTCAAGCGCCTGCTCGATCTGCAGCCGGATACGGCGCGGATCGTCCGCGCCGACGAGGAGCGCGAGGTCGTCATCGGGGCGGTCCGCCGCGACGACCTGGTCCGCGTGCGGCCTGGGGAGCGTATCCCCGTCGACGGCCAGGTGGTGGGCGGTCATTCAGCGGTCAATCAGGCGCTGGTCACCGGCGAACCCGTGCCGGTGGAGAAGCAGGAGGGCGACGCGGTGATCGGCGGATCGATCAACGGCACGGGCACGCTGCTGGTGCGCGTGACCGCCGTCGGGGAGGAGAGCTTCCTGCAGCAGGTCGTCCGCCACGTCGAGGACGCGCGCGCCCTCAAGCCGGGCATCCTGCACCTGGTCGATCGCATCCTGCGGGTCTACGCGCCCACGGTCCTGTCCCTGGCCCTCCTCTCCGTCGTCGCCTGGGTCATCGGCTCGTGGGCGGTCACGGTCCACATCGACGCGCAGCGGGCCGTCTTCGCCGGCCTCAGTGTGCTGGTGATGGGCTATCCCTGCGCCGTCGGCATCGCCGCGCCGCTCTCCATCGTGCGCGGGGCGGGGGAAGCGGCCGACCAGGGCATCATCATGCGCACGGGCGAGGCCTTCCAGGCGTTCCGCTCCGTGACGCACATCGTGCTGGACAAGACGGGGACCCTGACGCTGGGGCGACCGACCGTCGAGGAAATCGCGGCGCTGGGGGACCCCGATGAGTTGCTGGCCCTGGCCGCGGCGGCCGAGGCGTCCTCGGAGCACCCACTGGGGCAGGCGGTGCTGGCCGCCGCCATAGATCAGGGGCTGGACATCCCCGACGTCGAGGACTTTGACTCGCTCACGGGACGCGGGGTCTCGGCGCTTATCGACGGCGCGCGCGTGCTGGTGGGACGTCCGGGCTTCCTGGAGGAGCACGGCATCGACGTGGCGCCGCTGGCCGCGCGCATCGCCGCGCTGGAGAGCGCGGGGCGCACGGTCGTCGCCGTGGGGCGCAACGGACAGCTCCTCGGGGCCATCGCTCTCGGCGACGAGCTGCGGGCCGACGCGGTGGCGGCGGTGGGGGCCATGCGCCAGGCGCGCCTCACCCCGGTTCTGGTCACCGGCGATAACCGGAGCGCGGCCCTGCGGGTCGCCGCCGCGGTGGGCATCGACCCGGACGCGGTGCATGCCGGGGTACTGCCCGGCGAGAAAGCCGAGATCGTCCGCGCGCTGCAGACGCACGGGCGGGTGGCCATGGTCGGCGATGGCATCAACGACGCCCCGGCCCTGATGCAGGCGAACGTGGGGGTAGCCATGGGCGCTGGCACCGACATCGCCATCGAGTCGGCTGACATCATCATCGTGGGTAACCGGCTGCAAGCGCTCCTGGTGGCGCGCGAGATCAGCCGGCGCAGCTACCGCAAGACCAAGCAGAACGTGGTGCTGGCCTTCCTCTTCAACGGCATCGGGGTGCCCGCCGCCACGAGCGGTCTGGTCTACCCGGTGTGAGCCATGGTCGCCATGGCCCTGAGCGTCACGACGATTTTCGCCAACTCGCTGTGGGGCCGCCCGTCGCTGCTGTTCGACGCCCTCCGCAGCGTGGGCCGGCGCGTGCCACCCGTCCCCCCCGCGGCCCCACAACCGCAACGCCCCGTTCCAACCGCGCACTGAGGCCCTGGGGGCGGACGGCGACCCGTCCGCCCCCAGGAGAGCGCACGAGACGGCCTGCGACCGGCACGAGCCGGACGGGCCAAAGGATAAAGGATAAGCGCATGAGCACACTCATCCATCTCCTCACCCCGATCGGTCTGAGCCTGGAGGTGGGCCTGATCTTCTTCTACAAGGCGCTCTGGTCGATCCTGTTCGGCGTGGCGGTCACCGCCGCGATCGACGTCTTCGTGGACAAGACCCGGATGGCCCGCCTGCTGGGCGGCCGGGACGTGAAGACCACCGGGCTGGCGACGGTCGCCGGCGCGGTGAGTTCGGCGTGTACGTTCGGGGCGGTCTCCATCGCGCAGACCCTGTTCAAAAAGGGCGCCTCGGCCGAAGCCACGTTCGCCTTCGCCCTCGCCTCGACCAACATCGTCTTCGAGCTCGCCATCCTCATCTACGTCCTCCTGGGTCCGGCCTTCGTGGCCGCGGAGTTGCTCAGCGGCATGGTGTTGGTGGCCATCATGTACCTGTTGGTGCGGGCTACCCTCCCCATCGAGGTGTTCGCGCAGGCCCGCCGGCGCATGCAAGAGCGGGAGGGGGAGTTCCAGTTCGTTCATGCCGGCCAGGAGCGCTGGTGGCAGCAGCTCAAAACACTCCGCGGCTGGTCCTACATCGCCACACGCTACTTCCGCACCATTGGGCGCATCTACCGGAGCGTGATCGTCGGCTTCCTGATCTCTGGGTTCATCGTCGTGCTGGTCCCCAAGGCGTTCTGGAGCTCGATCTTTCTCCCGTCCAACGGCGTTCTCGGGGTACTCGAGAACGCTGCACTGGGCGTATTGGTGGGGATCTTCAGCTTCATCGGGTCCATCGGCATCATGCCCTTCGCCGCCGCGCTCTGGATCGGCGGCGCGGGGTTCGCCGGGGTGCTGGGGTGCCTCATCGCCGACAACATCACCGTGCCCGTCCTCAACGTCTGGCGGAACTTCTATGGTGGGAAGGCCACCGCGTACATCGTCGCCGTGTTCTACGTCACCATGGTGGCCGCGAGCGTTCTCGTCGCGTACCTCTTCCGGGCCTTGCGCTGGATTCCACGTCCCCAGCGCAGTGCCGCACGGCTCACGGCGGCGGGCATCCACCTCGACTACACCCTGGTGCTCACGCTCCTCTTCCTCGGCCTCACGGGCGCGCTCTGGATCGTGAAGGGGATCGGAGATCGCCGCCTAGCCCAGGATGCCCAGCCGCTCCGCGAGACCCAGAAGAAGAGAGAATCGGCATGAGGAGTGGCACACTCCCGGGCGCGGTGGGGGGCGTGACCGACGCGGAGAAGGGGGGCCGAACACGCCTCCTGCGCGTGACCGCGGCGGCGACGTTCCTGATCTTCTTCCAGGCGTTCATGGTCGCGCCCATCCTCCCCCGCCTGGCGGACCTGTTCCATGTGTCCGTCACGACGATGGGCCTCATCGTCCCGGCCTACCTGATCCCCTACGGGCTGGCCACGCTCGTCTACGGGCCGTTGTCCGACCGCGTGGGCCGGGGTCCGATCATCGTCTCGTCCCTCCTGGCCTTCCTTGTCCTCACGGCCGCCACGGCGGCGGTCGGGTCGATGCCGGCCCTGCTCGCGCTCCGTCTGCTCACGGGCCTCGGGGCCAGCGGGGTGGTGCCGATCGCGCTCGCCCTCGTGAGCGACCTGTTTCCTTTCAAGGAGCGGGGGCGGCCGTTGGGTCTGCTCTTCGGCGCCATGGCGGGGGAGATGGCCTTTGGGTCCACCGCCGGGGCCATACTCGAGCCCGTCCTCACCTGGCGGGGCCTCTTCCTGGGCGTCGCGGGCTTTGCCGCCGTCATCGTGGTCCTGCTCTGGCCCGACCGTTCCCTGCTCCACGAGGTGGTTCCCCGTGCTGACCCTGGCGATGGGCCTGAACATGCTGGGGATCGTCCGCTGGACGTGGCTCCGCCTGCCCAGCGGGCGGGCAGCGGTGTCCTCCGGGCCGGTCAGCGCCTTTGCTCTGGGCCTCCCCTTCGGGCTGGCGGCCTCGCCCTGCACCTTGCCGATCCTGATCACGGTCCTCACGGTGGCGGCGGGCCGGGGCAGCGCAGCCTTCGGCCTCGTGGGTCTCGCGGCGTTCGGCCTGGGGCGCAGCGTCCCGGTCCTTCTCCTGGGGCATGTCAGCGACCGAGCGCGCGCTCTCCCGCGGCTCCGGCGCCTCACCCCCTCCCTGCGCCGCGGCGCCGGCCTCCTGATCATCGCGATCAGTGTGTATGTCCTGACCCTGGGGCGCGGCTTGTTGGGGTAAGTACAGGCCACGCCCCAGGAAACGAGGTGGGAGACGTGCGGGCGCCTGGTCGGGCAGATGAGCCACGAAGCGGGGAGCGTCCGGCTCGGCACGTCCCGGGCGCGCGACCGAAAGCGCCGACCCACCTGCTCCGGGGGGCCGGTCACGCGGAGATGGTCACCTTCACGCGCCACTGACAGAGCGGCGTTGTTCGTCAATTCTAGTTAAACACGGCGTCGCGGTTAAATTGAAATCATGAGGACATGCCTCCCGCGCCGAGGCGTCATGCCGGAAGGAGCGCTCCATGCGCCTGATCGTCTATTTCGACTATACGTGTCCGTACAGCTACGCCGCAGCGCTCTGGCTGCGGCAGGTCCAGGCCCGGGACCTGGGCATCACGACCGCGTGGCGGCCCTTCATCCTCAAGGAGATCAATCGCCAACCAGGTGAGGGCGTGCCCTTCTGGGACCAGCAGGGGGTGACGCGCACCCGGACCGCGCAAGCCTTCATCGCGGGGCAGGCGGCCGCGCGGCAGGACCCGGTCGCCTATGACCGCTTCCGCCTCACCCTCCAGGCCGCCTTCCACGACCGCCCGCAGGACATCCGCCAGCCGGGCGTGCTGGAGGCCCTGGCCGCCGAGGCCGGGCTGGACGTGCCCCGCTTCACGACGGACCGGCAGGACCCCGGCCTGCTGCGCGAGGCCGGCCGGAGCCACCAGGAAGCGGTCGCCCGCTATGCCGCGTTCGGCACCCCGACGCTCGTCTTCCCCAACGAGCGAGCGGTCTATCTCAAGCTCGCGCCGGCCCCAGAGAGCGCGGAGGCGGAGCGGGTGTTCGTCCTGCTGCGGGAGCTTATCACCGAGCACCCGGCGGTCCAGGAGATCAAGCTGACCCGGCAGGAGCACCCATGACCAAGCCCGCCCGCTTCGTGATCATCGGCGCCGACGCGGCCGGCATGAGCGCCGCCTCCGAGGCGCGCCGGCTCGACCCCGATGTGGAGATCGTCGCCTATGACCGGGGCGGGTTCGCCTCGTACAGCCAGTGCGGCCTGCCGTACCTGGTCGGCGGAGTGGTCGCGGATCGGCAGGGGTTGATCGCGCGCACGGTCGCGGCGTTCGCCGCGCGCGGGATCACGGTGCATCTGCACCATGACGTGACGGCCATTGACCCTGTACGCCGTGTGATACAGGTGCGGAACCTGCAGAGGGAGACCGACAGCGCGCAACCCTACGACCGATTACTGATCGCCACCGGCGCCGTTCCGGTCACACCGCGGGTGCCGGGCCTTGGCTTGACCGGCGTCTTCGGGCTCGACGTGATGGAGGACGCTATCGCCCTACAGGACTATCTGCGTACCTACCAGCCGCGGCGCGCCGTGATTGTAGGCGGCGGGTATATCGGCCTGGAGATGGCCGAGAACCTGGTGCGGCTCGGGCTGCAGGTGCGGCTGATCCAGCGTGGAGAACAGCTCTTTCCCTCGGTGGATATGAACATGGCGCCGCCCCTACGTCAGGAACTGGAGCGGCACGGGGTGGATCTACGTCTGTGCGACAGCGTGCTGGAGGCGTGCGAGGGCGACCATGGCCGCGTCGTGGACGTGGACACCAACGCGGGCGCCGTCCCGACCGACCTCGTGTTGCTGGCCACGGGGGTCCGGCCCAACACGGAGTTGGCTCTGGGCGCCGGCATCCGCTGTGGCCCCACCGGCGCCATCGCCGTGGACGACCACCTGCGCACGAGCGTCCCTGACATCTTCGCCGCCGGCGACTGCGCCGAGCACTGGCACCGGCTCTTGGCGCGACCGGCCTGGGTGCCGCTGGGCACGACCGCCAACAAACAGGGCCGCATCGCGGGGCGCAACGCCGCGGGCGGCGACGTCGCTTTCGCGGGGATCGTCGGCACGGCCATCACGCGGCTGTTCGACCTGGAGGTGGGCCGGACCGGGCTGAGTGAACGGGAGGCAGGCGACGCAGGGCTAGCCTGCGTCACCACGACGCTGGACTCGACCGATCACGCCGGCTACCTGCCGGATGCCCGGCCCCTGACCCTTAAAGTGGTGGCCGAGCGGGACACCGGGCGGCTGCTGGGCGGGCAGGCGGTGGGACGAAGCGGGGTGGACAAGCGGATCGACGTGCTCGCGGTGGCTCTGTACGCCGGTCTCACGATCGAGGACCTGCCCCGTCTGGACCTGGCCTACGCGCCGCCGTTCAACAGCGTGTGGGACCCCGTGCAGGCTGCGGCCACGGCGCTCCTCAGACGTGATGTATCGACCGACACGGAGGGCCATGCGGTGCGCCCATCGCGCTCGTAACGCGATGCGTCGCTCGTGACTGGAGGGCCGGGACGAAGCGATCGCTGAATGCGCGCGTTCCCAACAGCCTCAGCCGCATGATGGTTTACGTCAGCGTGCTATACGTATGTCCGAAAAACCGGACACGATCGGGAGCGTTCCGTCCCGTTCGACGCGTCCTGTGGTCGTGGCACAGGACTGCGACCAGCAGTTTTTTCGGCCAGCATTCATGCACACGGGCGTAAAGGATCATGCGGCTGAGTTTGTTCCCAACCCTCCATCTCCAGTAGGGTGACCAGCCTCCCCATAACCACGATCCGCTCGAACCGCCCCAGGGGACGCGCGGAGATTGTCACGTCGTGCCCGTGGGTATAGCGCGCCACCCGCCAGTCCATGAACATATCGCGACATCCCCGACGCGTCGCTCCACTGCACTCGTCGTAGCGTCGTGTGCGGGGATTGATGCCAGCAGGCCTGTCGCTAGGATCTCTATATCGACATCTGCGATGAGGTAGTCATAGTATCCGACGACACACAGGCCCACGATGCGGGAGAAAGAGCACGAGATGCCGCAACAAGTTGTGTTCTACGTCGTATACGTTGACTACCAGAGCGCCTCCCATTACTCTAGTTTTCGCTAACAAGGGGGCAATCGGGAGGGCTTTGGTAGGATAGGGGTGCTGACACCATATCGTCCGGAAGGAGCCTCCCGATGCCACCCGCAGTCTATCGCATGATGACCCTCCTG
>JAABUV010005797.1_pt1 | contig 13843 bp, 14 predicted proteins | sample 5559971 | NCBI WGS metagenome assembly JAABUV01 (sample SAMN10711881, study PRJNA513362) | rock metagenome | isolation source: Antarctica rocks | place: Antarctica: Victoria Land, Knobhead nord | collected 2015-12-19
TCGACGGTATGGTAAGTGCATTACCGCTGGATTTCTTGAGCCTACTTAAAAGACTGAAATGAATTCTGTACTCGTAGCTTACCTGTGGTTCGGTCACTGACAAACCGCTCTATTCTCTAAACTGACAAATCTAATGTTTTGTGTATTCACTCATGCCTTACCGCCCAGTACAAACCTTTAACCATGATTTTGGAGCGGAATTCGGAAAGGTCTTATCTTGTTTATGAACCAGTCACTCCAACGACAAATAGGGCCCATTCGACTAGCCATCTCTAGAAACGATAGACTCACCTGATGGGCTCTGAAACTTTCCATCGCATGAACACGATGTATCGTGCACTTCGTTATGAAATCTGTAAGCTTTTCAGAGTCAAGCTTGAGAGTGTTACCTGCCTTTTACAGGTGTATTATTCAGCACCACCCTGTCGTATGTTCTCGCCATACAGAAACAACTTAGTCCGTTCCAGCAGCTGGGCCCCTAGGTCTCTACCGTCGCTGAGTGCAACACGTACATTCGATGTCCAGTTTCCTCGCCCCTCACTCTGTGCAAGTCCCCAAGATGCTTAGATGGGTTTGAATTCGGGTATAGGCAAGCGAGGCTAATGCTTCTATAACTGCAAATGATTGGCCGTACCCTCGGCTAAGTATCATGGTAGTCTCGCAAAGCTCAGATTGCGGTATTGATGAGTCTCGGAAGCCGAGATTTGGCTCTAAAAACCGTACAATCGATTCATGGCTCGTTGCACCAGCCTCGCAGTGCTCAAACCTTTGTTACTGGCTAGCAGGCTAGCAGCCAGCAAGAGTACTCAAAGAGTTGTTTCATGGTATTTGAAACATCTGATAAAGTCTGCAAAAACATCTGAGATAGCTTCAACGTAACAAAAGGAGACGGAAGGATGCTTCTGGATTGTTAGCCCGACTCTTGGGCTACGCCAATCGCCGAACGGAACTCCGCATGGTTTCGAGAACGCTCTGATTGCTTTTCGGTCTGTCGATCGAGAAAGCTTTAACGAAGCCGACCTGTAGCTGGATGGCCTTTATTGTATCTTCCATAAGTCGAAAAAGCGAGTAATCTCAAGTCTTTGAAAATCCTTCATAGAATACTCCAGAGCACCCGCTGGCTTTATCATAGCCCCTGCAGTCGGGAAAGTGGGTCTCTTTGAGCCGGGTGGTCTCGCTTTTTGGTGAAAGGAGGATAGCAAGTATGTTTGATGCAATTAGAAGACAACCATGAAAAAGGCTACCGCAGGACTTTCGTTGGGTTTGGCGGGTAGGTCAATCTTTGCTTTGACAGCGGCCCGAGCAGAACCGGTTGGAGTGGTAGGCATTATACTTTTCTGGAGTGGGTTATTGCAAATTGAGCACAGATTTAGATCTTCTATCGCCACCGAGTACGTGCTAAACAAAGGTCTCGTGTCGTAAATCGATTATGGTAAATGCGAAGGCCCTGAAATGGAACGAGTATTATGGAAGTCGAGATAAGATGTCGAAGGAAGAAAGAGTTGATAAGATAGAATATAAAAAGAAGGAAGAAAGAAAAGTGAAGACATCAAGTCAATGCAAATCTACAGATGAGTTTGATTTGCTGTGAATAAAATTCATATTCTCTCGAAGAATCACTCACTCTCAAGATTTGCACTTTCCCCCGAAGTGAACAACGATGCCTTCACCGCAATCTCAGCACTAGAAAACCTCGAGCTAGGTTTTTATGGAGCTCGATTTGTTTGAGAAGGATGGGAGGATGGTGAGAGCTCGTCCGCTCTCAACATGGACACACTAGTAATTCATTCACCTCGACAGACCCTCCGCACTCGCACCCTAGCAATCCCATCTTATCAAGCCAACCACACCTAGCAGACACACAACCACAAACGGCACACTCCTAAATTCCAAGACCTTTGGAGTCTTCCATACCATCTTATCCCCACAATCAACCAACCATATTCGCTCCAAGCGCTTTTCAAAGACATGAAAGCGCAGTGCCTCCGACTGTGCAAATCACGCAGCTCGGTTTACCTGATGGACTGAGCAAAGCTTTCTTCACCATCAGGGTCCAATCTCTGCAAGTGCAATCATAGAAGGTGTGCAGAGAGTATAACGCGCCTAGGGTACAGATTCCCTATCCCTAAGAGCTTCAGGCGACACACCCTAAAAACAGTAGCACGTGGAACGAAGTCAAAAATGGAAATATGTCACAGATACAGCTCCCGAAAATAATAATCCTGGTCACAAAACAAGTGCTACAACCTCAGACTATCCCACCATCTCTCCTTCAAGTAAAACCGTCCACTCTTCGGTCTCTCAAGCCTTCATATCTCTCACGCTCCAAACAACCCCCTCCCTTTATCCTTCAAGGGAATATTTGATAGTAATGCTGCGCACCCTCCTCCTTGCGAAACATCCTCTACAGACCTACCGCTTCCACATCATCTCCCTCTCTCTTCAACATCACACCCCCACCGTGAAGCAATTCCTCTCCCATCCATACACACAATGCTAGACGTGACATACGCGCTTCTACACTTCTGTAAAGCTCATCACAGCTACCTTTGACGGCCTCTCGGATGATATCTTTATCCATAACGAGGAGTTTCGGAGGTGGCAGCGGTTAGGCGCAAGAAATTAGTTGGTGTGGGGGTTAATACTATTTCTTCTGCTAGATAGGTACTGCCATCATCATTCATTCAGTTTTTAGTTTTCAGATATTTTGCGCCATGTTCTCGCTCGCCCCGCACCTCTCGCCCGAGCTCTAGCTTTCGCACTATCAAAGTTCTATTCGAAAAACCCTATATCGCTCTCTTCATCCTCCCCCACTTCCCATCCTCCTCCCCTTAGCAATCCTCCCGCCCTTTCAACTCTCCCACCCCCATCTCAACTTATTTCCCTGAGATACCACTGACATATCTCACTTCAAAACAAAGGGAAACAAAGAGAAACAGTAAAAGCGGATCTGAGAGATGTGTGCTAGGAACTATCAATGTAGATAATGTGAATAGAGGAATAAGGGAGCGAGGAATGGGATTAGTGATTTTAGAGGAGGGGGGAAAGGGTGTGAGTTTTGGAGTTTGAGAGTTTGAGGGGTGGTTGAGGAGGTGGAGGAGGGGAGTGGGGAGTGGGGAGTGGGGAGTGGGGAGTGGGGAGTGGGGAGGAAGGGGAAGGATTGGAGGTGAGTTGAAGGTGAGGATGTGGTTTTGGACTGGAGTAAGAGAGGGAATATGAGCGTAACATGGAATACTTACTGGCACCAACGAGCAGCAACCGAGACCGAGCTTCCTCAGTCCGAACCGTTCTCGTACCGGCTAGTCTCCCGCAAGAAACTCTCGCCCCCCATCCATGTGCTCACTACCTCCTCCGCTCCCAGGTTACTATCTGTCGAGGGTGTTGCTACCATAGAGGTGGGGAGGAAGCAGCAGAGCGGTCAAAAGAGGATATGGGTTCTTAGTTCTTCGAGAGGCTGTGGGTTTTGCTTGTTTAGGTTGATGCTGTGGCGTTTTGTGGATTGGACTCTTGTGAGTTGGATGAGGGGTTAAGGGGTCGGAAATTGGAGATGGTGTTCTTGGATACTCTGTAAAAGTAGTAGTGCCGAATATCGGGATTGCAGGATCGCACGCGATGCTATTCCTCTCATGCCGCGTTCAATTGTTCCTGATCTCGGCTGTAAAGGCCAGATTTAGACTCCGTAAGGTGGATGTTACGTGTCTGTGTTTTTAGCAACCATGAACACCAAATATCCTGGCAGTTGCAAGCCGAAATTTGAAAGGTATCATTTATCTTGTACGACCAGATAGGGGCTGGAGTGTGACTGTCTAACACCCAATAATCGCAAGCGCGAGCAGCGGGGACTTGGCCGAAGAAGTGTGTAGCAGATCTTTGCCACTCGTCAGATTCTCACTAACTTTCAAAGGAAGGTCTCCTCGGCTTTTGATTTGACCAGTCATTTCGAGACACAACGTCAAATATCTTTGGCTCTGTTCGTAATATCAGCATAGTGGTTAGTCTATTGTTGTTTCCACTCGGAGAGAGAGCTAAAAAGAACATAATGGCATCGATGAGCTGCTATGCTACGATGAAAGTATTGGGTCTTGCACTGGAGAATATCAACCATTCGGCCAGAGAAGGAAATTCTGGAGAGGACGTTCGAGATATGGACATGTGGTTCGCTAGGGTTTCTCGACGGCTGTTTTTTTGAGCTTTTGGGTCATGATAACTCAGCTCCGAGAAATGTCTTTTGACTGACTCCGCTCCAAGTCTGGAATATACCTCCTTCGTAGGCAGGGGAAAATCTAACCAGAAGCGTGTAAGTCTCAAATGGAAGGCGTCTCGCGATGACGAGCTCGTACATAAGAGTTAGGTCGAACGACAAGCTGAAGTAGTCAAAGCAATAAGACACCATCAGTACCGGAATTATTGACGTCCTACATGAAACAATAAGATTTATATCGAATCTGCTTGAATAGACATCAAACTGTAGATATGTTGATCGGTTGGTAGAGTTGGTAGGTAGCATCGGCAGAGGTTCCTTTCAATGATATGTCCGCAGTAAGGATATTCAAAATGGGCGTCCTCTGTTTGCGTTGAATGATTACCTCAAAGATAGGTTCGCTATGACGCATAGGCACAGTAAGTTCTCGGCTTCCCAAGTGGTTTCATTCTAAAAAGTCTGGAGTTCCTCATGATCGTCTAGTTTTTTGATCGCCTTAATCCCTTGGTAAGAGTGGTACACTTTTTCAATTTTAGCTGAGAGGGTAGAATGCAAGTCATATTTACGTGAGACAGAGGACTTGTCGCCACTCGCCGTTGGGATTAGCAGACATGCAGCAAGTACGGACACCCGCATAGAGCTTCCTAGGCAGGTTAAAACGTGAATATCTGAGAAGGACTGTAATCGGTTGCTCCACCTATCGGCCAGCGTTTCGTTTGTTGCGAATCGCTGCGTTTGTTGTTGTTAATTCTGCCCTGATCTGTTTTGTTATATTTCTCAACACTTAATCCGCAGATACATACGGCATTCTCGTCGCAAGCATCCAGGGTGAATGCTCAAATTCGTGGCTGCCTTTGGCCAGAAAGCTTTTTACTTGATAAAACAGACTTGTTAGAGGCTCGAAGGTCACATTTTCAAGTGGCATATTCCCCCTGCAAACACCCGATCGGGGTGGATGGAACAGCACGCAAGTATCCGACGCTAACTTCTCTATAAATTCCGAGAAAGCTAAAGATTTACCATTCTCTCTCTTATACAGCTCTGCCCAATTCGATAACCGTTTTGTCGCCCACAAGCCTTGCAACATCAACATGGCAGACGATGGCAGTCATCCCGATCAGTTGCACCAATTGCAATCGGGCGACCAGCTGAAATTACTTGATGAGATTGATAAACTCCGATCGCAGGGAATCAGCCACTACGTATCGCTGCCTCAACTCATTGTCTGTGGCGACCAATCCTCTGGCAAGAGCTCCAGTCTCGAAGCCATCTCTGGTATATCTTTTCCAACCAAGGACAACCTCTGTACGCGCTTTGCCACTGAAGTCATCCTTCGGAGAGCTCACGATATAAATGTGGTTATCTCTATTGTTCCGAGCCAGACACGACCTGAGGCGGAGTGCAAAAAGCTCCTAAGCTTCCGCGAGACGTTGGATAATCTTCAAGAATTCCCGTCGTTGGTTGACAAGGCCAACGATATGATGGGTATTTCAGCTACTGGAAACGCGTTCTCGAATGATGTATTGCGTGTTGAGGTCTCTGGACCCGACCGGCCTCATCTTACTATCGTGGATCTACCTGGCTTGATCCATTCTGAGAATAAAGTCCAGACTGCTGCGGATGTGGCCCTTGTCTTGGGAATGGTCCGTCAATACATGGACAACAAGAGAAGCATAATTCTCGCCGTGATCTCGGCCAAGAACGACTATGCAAACCAGATCATCTTGAAATTGGCAAAAGAGGTGGATCCTACTGGAGGTCGCACTCTAGGCATCATTACAAAACCAGATACTCTATCAGTGGGATCTGAGAGCGAAGCAGGGTTTGTAGGTCTTGCGAGGAACGAAGACGTGAATTTTCGCCTCGGATGGCACGTTCTGCGCAACCGCGACTACGAGAGCAGGAATAGTACGACCGAAGCTCGTGATATCGCCGAGATGATTTTCTTCTCTCAGGGTATATGGCAAGATCTTCCACGTGAAGCCGTGGGTATTGTCACCCTGCGAGAGCGGCTAAGCAAGGTGCTCCTAAATCAAATCAAGGCCGAGCTTCCAAGCTTGGTGGACGATATTCAGAACGGTGTTGAGGACTGTCAAAGCAAGCTCGCCAAACTTGGAGGCTGTCGTACCACGCTTGATGAGCAGAGACTGTTTCTCCTCCACATCAGTCAATCGTTCCAGGCTTTATGCAGAGCAGCTGTTGATGGTACATACGGCGATCCGTTTTTTGGGGATCCCCGTTTGGACGAAGGCTATAACAAGCGCCTTCGTGCCGTCGTACAGAATCTCAATCTTGGATATGCAGATGATATGAGATTAAGGGGTCACCATCGTGAAATTGTCGACTCCGCATTGCGTAAGCGTAAGTGGAAGGTCAGCAGAGAGGATTTCATAGATGAGATACGTGAGCTCCTGAGTGCAAGCAGGGGAAGGGAGCTTCCCGGAATGTTCAATCCTCTGATTGTCGGCGACATCTTCTTTGAGCAATCGAAGCCTTGGGAAGGCATAGCCCGAGACCACCTTCAATCGACATGGGATGCTGTCAAAACCTTCCTGGAGCTGACCTTGGCTCACCTTACGGATGACATCACTATGGAAAATCTCTTCATGGAGGTCTTTGATCCTATAATGAATCAGAAGGCCAGCCAGGTACAAGACAAGCTTCAGGACTTGATGGCCCAAAACCAAAAAGGCCATCCTATTACCTACAACCACTACTTCACCGAAACGATCCAAAAGGTAAGGCAGGAACGGACGGAAAAAGCGGTCGTAGGATGTCTACAGAGTCTTCAATGGGACAATTCGATGAAGCCGATTAAAAACGACGATACCTTGGACGACCTGAATGCAGGTGGGATAAAGGTGTCAAGCTTGCTATCTGCATTATCTCCAAGCAACGAAGCCGAAATGGACCGATATGCTTGTTCCGAAATCTTGATTTGCATGGAGGCATACTACAAGGTGAGTATCGTGATTCCGCATATATCAAGAGGTAGAGGCTGACATACGTACAAAGGTTGCGCTCAAACAGCTCGTTGACGGTGTTACGATTCAAGCGGTAGAGGCCTGCCTCCTTCGGGGCCTCGAAAACATCATGTCTCCATCTTCTATCCCGGAGATGGACTCGGACACTATCAACAGAATTGCATCCGAGCCCCAAGAGCATCAACAACAGCGAGAGATGCTCACTCGGAAGCTGGCTGTATTGAATTCAGGCTTGGAAACTTGTAGGCGCTACGTCAGTCGTAGCACGTTAAGTAAGCTTGCCCAAATTCATGAATGGACAGCATATATATCACTGACTCCGAAACTGTGCAGCACGTGCAATGCCGCTGAGCCGCCTAACAAACGATGATCTGACTGAGCATGATGAGGAAGATTCAACCTATGAAGAGGAATCTGTGGCGGAGTCTGTGGAAGAGAATTCATAGGTAGTTGCGCGAAATTCTTCGTGCATTACATCAGCAGCTAACCAGTCGAAAAAGGCTCCAAGAAGTCGGAAACATGAAGCCGAACTGTTCAAAGAAGCCTTCCAGTAAAGGTCTGCTATATTTGGGTTTCCGAAGCCAAACACACCACAGCTCGCTCCTTCCTCCTCGATTCCACCACAATCGTCATTCGCGCAGAGAATAACAGAAGAAGATTGGGGAACATCGTTCACCAGTTCTGTAACCCCAGCACTATCGAAGAAAGACAAAAAAAAGGCTATGAAGGGAGTTTTGGTCGACGCAGTCATCGAAGGCAGACTTGAGCTTTGAATTACAACGACACAGGATGGACGGCTAATCCGTTTCATTATGATCTGTTCATGTTGGTAGCGGTTGAAGAGCTTAGAATTTTAGATCTGGATATTTAAACGACTCAGTGTAACGATTACATAAGCACGTTCTTCTTATGCTGGAAGGTAGGTACCTTACCTAACTTTGATTGGGAATAAGTGAATTTCTACAGCGGTGAATAGAGACCTTAGGTAATCGATCTATAACAGTCTTCCAATGATCACGCCACAGCGACACCAGTATATCCCATCTGTTGGAACTAGGGGAGATGGTAATCTCCGCCTTCATAGGGCTGATAGGGCTCGGGCCCGCTAGTAGAGTTTTCACCTGCTTACCTTAGATAGACTCACTCCTAACAGCAACAACCTACATATCAATATGCCCCCATATGACCTCGTATTCCAACACCATCAACGAAACCCACCAAGGTGCGGAAAGGCATTTCTGCTCCTCAGCAATCGTGTCAGAACAAGGCTGTGACCTTCAGCTCCCTAATCTCAGGGAATCGGGTCGGTAGCATTATGGGAAAACTCCTGTCCATTCATCGCACCATCCGCTATATTCTCTCTTTCGGGGTCGAAGTCTCGATTTCCATCTGGACATCCCGAACAATAGTCAAAGTGGCTCGACAGCAGGAAGAGGAGTGTTCATGTGCTCCTGGACGAAATCTTTGGTGAGTGGTTTGTGAGCTGGTTTTTGGCTTGGGTCGGAGATTCGGCTTATACTCCGTTTCGGAGCGCATGGTCACTGCTCTGCTTTGGCCTCGGAGAATATCCCACTCCCCATCAAGAGCAAAAGCCCAGGCCATAATAAAACAACTTCCCGATGACGCCCAAACTAGCCAAAAAACCACAACCAACGTTTAGTAGTACAACCCGTTAGCAACATCATGCCACGTTGGCACAAATGACAAATTCAACTGACTCGTACAGCTAAAGTCCGGCCCCGAAGGCCCATAATCGAAAAGTGTAATATTCGGATGGTTTGTCAACGTCGAGGGCCGCAAGCTGATCAGAGTGGTATTCTGCCCTATCGCATCTTCGTGACAAGCATCGTATTTGTTTTGAGTGTTGTAGATGTACATGATGTCTTGAATGTTCTTGTCACTAGTGCCGAAGACGTTCACGGCCACTGCGTCGATGAACACGCTGAATGCTAAGCCAAAGCTGAGTGCAAGAAGAACGTCTGATAAACCGACATGGGTTTTTTGCATCGCGCCGACGGCTTCAACGATGCTGGTGATGGGTACTCGAAGCCTGGGGAAAAGCGTCGTTCAAAGCGTGGTACCACGTGCTGAAGAAATAATTCACAGCTGTTCAATTGTCAGCGACGATGGCTCAAAGTCGAAAACTTATTCAGCAACCCATACCGTCAATATCATAGATTACGTAATGATACTTTGGCAAATCGCAAGCCGGAAGAGGTAGAGCTCAGCTGAACGCCGTTGTAAAGACAGCCGTCAATGTTGTAGCATGATGATCCAGCATTAGTTTTCTGCGAGCCGAAGGAAGCAAGTTGACCATGGCTCATCTTGCGCACAGCAGGCTGATGTATCTCGCCCTGTACATGTTGGCGTGTTAGTCTTTCCAGGTGCGGAGCCAGTGCGTCAATCTAAGGGTTTTCCAACAGGACGAGTCAATCGCCGCGTGGGGGGGTCTGTACGGGCAACCGAGTTCCCTGTATTGAGTTTATGATGATGGACTGGAGAGGCGGTAACGCATGGTACAATTGCGAGCGCAGTAGCAATGGAGATGATGAATGTCTTGACCATTATAAATGATCTAAATTGTAGTATTACGGTGATTGATACTTTGTCTCTCGACCAATGGAAAAACCAAAGAAAGAACGAGGCAACGAGGAACACGAGAAGTAGATGATCTTTCAAACACAGTGATCGTTGTGATAATCAATTAGTGTTACATGGACGGTTTATATAAAGATCCTCGAGTACTCACATCCCAGCCTATCCTTTGCAAGTATCAGGTCCGAGCCGTCGCAGATCGTAATCAGGCGCAGTAGATGATGGACTGTTATTACTGAGCCATGACGTCCCATGAAGATCAACCCAAAGTCGAATGGAGTAATGCCACATGCCGTGCACCGACCACAGTAGTTCCTTCAGATATTCCATGCGTTCCTATATGCCAAGTAACCGCATGACTTCGAATAAACAAAACAAACATACTTCGGAGATACACGCGTACTTAGAGTCGTGTCCCATTCGACGATCTGAAGTACATATATCTCCTGGCCAGAGGGAAGCCCAAGGCATTCGAAGTCAACTGCGAGCCGCGTTTCCCTAGAATGCAGTAATACGCTCATGGTGAAACGATACGCCCCCCACAAGATAGACATCTTACCCTAATGCGCTACTAACATCTCATTGTTGTTATGTGGCTGTGCAACGGCTCGCGATAGCAACCATGAGGTAAGTAAAAAAAGAACAGAAAAATCACAGTCTAAAGGAGAACAAGTGGTAGATTGGGTTTCTGCAAAATCTTGTTAGAGCCCATGTCAAATAGGGTGATTTTGTCACCTCTTAGATTTGGCCAACGACTTGGCCTTGGATCAAGTACACATTCCACTTGATATGCAGAAGATAACCGGCACCGCAAGCGCTGGGTTTACATCTTTAGTCTGCACTCGGAACAATGGCAGAGAATAAGACATTGGCAGTAACAAAGGTAGTGCTGTTGAAAGTTGATTAACCTGCCAGTGATGATCATCCAGAGGCAAAAAGCCACTGCAGCTGAATGATTTACAGCACGTGACTTGGTCGACAACAGCGAAGCGAGTATATATGTAAAGCTATGTTGTACAAAATTTGCTTTTCCGAGAAATGACGCCAAGAGATGCATATCGCTAAAGCTTTTTGAAAACATACTAAGTACCATGGACAATCACTGGTGGCGGTGCCGAGCTGACCAGCAGCCCCTGAATGTTCTCCAAGGCCGAAAGCTGCTGGCCAACCCCGGTGATGCCATCGAATCCGCCGACGTACCACTTCGTGCCACACGCACTTTGGTCACCGGAGCAAGCGGCGGCGGCTGATTTGGCGGACGGAGCAGCGAGGCTCATTATGGTAGTATAGAGTTCCGGAACCATTTGTGCAGAAGCTATCATCCATCTTCCGAGGTATGCCTTAAAGCTGAATTGGTCATTGTTGCACTTGTCAAACTTCTCGCACTGATACTCGTACATGACGTTTGTCGAGTTGGTAAACGGCGAGAAGAATGTCGAGGTAGCGGTGGTAAGCAGACCCTTGGTCCGGTCTCGCCAGACGGGGTTGGGTCCTGTGATGTTGGACATTACCGCGCTCCCGTATAGGAACACACCCATGTTGTAGGACCATTGGCTGCCGTCAACTTGGGTGCAATTGATAAGATCGTTGCTGCCGTCGTAGACATGAAAGGCGGAATCAATGAGCCCGATGGCGGTCATCCAATCCCACTCTTTCTGTGCCCAGTCTGAGTAGGTGCTGTTGCCGGTATATCGAGCCAGGCGGGCAGAGAGTTGGAAGAATCCGCCGTTGGTGATTGAGCTCTTGTAGTCATAGCCAGCGTTGGTGGTGACCCACTGCCACTTCAAACCTCCGCCACACTGTGTGGTGTTCCATCGTGAAGCAAGATCATTAAACACCCCTTCAGCGAGCCCAATCCAGGGCGTAGACGAGGCAGAGGGGTTGGGAAATTGACGTTCAGCGGCGGACATGGCAGTGAGACCCCAGAATACCTGATCATCGTTGCCCTAGAAATAAGGGTCAGGACAGATGTTCGAACAGCACGTTAGTGAAAAGGTCCGCTTACCAAGTCTTTGATTTGTGACAGCATCATGAAATCATTCGTGGGTGACGCTTGGGAAAGGATTGCCTGAGCGACCACGTCGTTGTAGGTGGTGTCGCCCGTATAATGCCAGTAGTCCACCATGCCTCCCCACGTGGCTCCAGCCTCCCACCAGTAATATGGCTTTGGGAGCAGACCCACGTTGGCCTCATTGCCAGTTTGGTTGCCCGTATAGTATGTCATCATCTTGTAGGCAACGGTGCTCGCCGCGCTCTTGATGGATGCTACAGACACACACAAGGTCAGCAGTGAACCGTTCGGATTAACGCCGTGGTAACATACCAGCATCAGTGACATCGAGGTTAATGGCATTCACGGTCGCACTGGCCACTATGGTGGCAGAAACGGCGGATCGCACCCACGATGGCTGCATGGTGAAGCTGAAGAGGAAAGAAAATAAAGAGGAGAAATGAAGAGTTCGCAGGTTGGCGACTTCATCTCCAAGTAGGAGTAAAACATCATGATGCCACCCCCTGAGCCCCGCCGCTACTGCGGAGCGGTGAATCCAACGGATGGGGATGGGTTGGTGAATGATAATAATAAATAATTGGAAGGAGCGATCGGTGTTGTCGGTCAGCGAGGCGAAGTCGGCAAACATTGTTCCGTAGCTTATTCTACCTTAGGTTAGGTTACCGTATTCGCAGTGCCTCGGCCCAGTCAGCGTGCGACGCTATTGAAACGTGAAACGTGAAACGTGAAACTTTGAAACGCTCAAAATAGTGGGTTATCCCTTTAACCGCTGTTTGCCTTCGGTTAATTTTTAAGGTTGACCCTAACCAGATGTGATAAGGCTCGGTCAAAAAGGTTATTTTTTGTAAATAGAAACAATGTCAACAAAGCCCCCTATTGTTCTGGCCCACCTCGATAATGCCTTCCTGTGACGTAGTACCTGATTCAACTGATTTAGGAACTGACCGTCCTAATCTGCGTCCTATCACTGTTATAGGCGATCGATTTGAGCCTATTCAGATTCCTTCAAACGTCAGTTGAATTCAATATACCTACGCATACAACCGTCGATGTAGATCAGAAGAACACAAAGCCTCGTACGAGTTCTTGATTGAAATCAGCATTATTAATGTCTACAAACTCTCTTTGCATTCAGATGTTTCAAAGAAGACTAAATACACTGTTCATAGCGAGTTCAGAACGGCTCTGGCTACATGTCTTATTCAGGCCTTTCAAAGGCAGTTTCTGAAGCGAAAAAGAACGTCAATTGGATCAGCAATTGAACGTTCAATGATACCTTTAGAAGATCATGAAATCTGCAAAAGAAAGAGCTCTGGGAACTGCCGTGGATGCAAGGAGATAGAGCAATTGGCATGATCAAGAAAACGAAGGTCTCTCGATGAAATTACACCAAATTTGGGCCGCAGCAAGCGGGGAAAGCGCTCTACTTATGGCTGCAATATCTGCGATGTCTTCATCTGCAAAGACGGTCCTTGTTGGGCCGCTTATCATCATAGCATTAAGATAGGATGAACAATAGAAGTTCAGGGTGAAATCCTATAAACTGATTGGTGGAGTAAGCGAATACGCTAAATAAGGCACCCGGCAGCGGTTAAAGGGATACTGTGTACTACTACCTTACTACTGTCACCTTCGTACTCGCAGTATCACCAGAATCCAAGAGCGATCACGGTACAGGAAACAGAATGTTCCAGCGCAAATATCGTCACCCGGGCCGCTGTGGCGAATTTCTCCCTCTAAAGCTATCCGTCCACCCGTCCTAGGCTGGTCTAGGTGTCACACTCCACTGATGTTACCTGAACGTCTTTGAATCGTGCGGAGGGGGAGGGGGTGGCGGAGATATATATAATTGATCGTGCTGAGTGCGCTGCTTCTTCAACGCAAAGCGTATGTCTATGTCGTTGTTCCGTTTACGTTTACGTTTCCGTTTCGTAGTTGGTACAGGCGGGAGGGGCGACAGTATTCAAGGGGAAATGTTCGAACAGTGCTTGTAATGCACCTCTTTGACCCTGTTTCTCCATGAAGTTGAATCAGGGCGTGCGATGAAGGTTT
>JAABUV010005801.1_pt1 | contig 13840 bp, 13 predicted proteins | sample 5559971 | NCBI WGS metagenome assembly JAABUV01 (sample SAMN10711881, study PRJNA513362) | rock metagenome | isolation source: Antarctica rocks | place: Antarctica: Victoria Land, Knobhead nord | collected 2015-12-19
CGACACGACCCTGCGGCCCTATTTCGACAGACTGGAGAGAGCCATTGATCACTGGATTGAGCGGGCGAAACTCGCTGCCTAAACTTGACGCAATCGCACGATATGCCCCTGTTCAAGACATCTAGGGGCACGAGTTCATGGTACGGGACCGCGCGGCATCTTGTCTACGGCAGTAGCAGTACGAGGCAAGGCCAAGTCATTCTCTGACGACCGAATCGGCTGTCACGGCGAGGTTGAGATCCTGAAGATACCGACTGTCAGACGAGCAGAACGCTCTCTCCGTACGCGGCGACCACCTTGTCGTGTGTGATGAGGCGCATTGGTTCAGTCCTCGCTTGCGCAATCAACGCGCGGTCGAACGGATCGTGGTGGTGATCCGGTAGCCGCGCCACCTCGGCGGCGTGTTCAAGCGTGAACGGTAAGGGGGCGAAGCCACTCTCCAACGCCGTCCGCCACACCTCATCGACGTCCGCCCTGAGTTTGCCGAGGCGCGATTTGATCGCGATCTCCCATAAGCTCAACGGGCTGACAAACACCTCATTGGCCTGATCAGCGATCAGCGCATCAGCCTGGATGGACAAACGAGGATCATCGTTCAGCCACCACAAAAGAATGTGCGTATCCAAGAGTAAGCGCACTACTCGGAGCCTTCGAACGACGCGAGTACGTCCGCGGGGAGGGGCGCGTCGAAGTCGTCGGCGATCCAGATCTTTCCTTTCAGCAGACCGCGGCGACGGGGCGCATGGTCTGTCTCGATCCCAACCAGGCGTGCGACAGGTTTACCCGCTTTGGCGATGACGATCTCATCGCCGCGCGCGACATCCTCCACGAGCCGCGAGAGGTGGGTTTTTGCCTCGTGGATATTGATCTGACGCATTGATCCCTCCCATGATAAACTAAACCGAACTTAGTTTACCATAGGACCATACGAGTCGTCCATCAAGCGAACTTTGAACAGCTGACACCACCTGGGCAGTGGCAAGCTATCGGCGCGTGACACCGCCGTAGCGCCGTGCGATGAGACGGGCCAGTCCGTTGAGGAGGAGCACCAGCGCGACGAGTATGAGCGCTCCAGCCCAGGCCAGCGCGCGCGATTGGGGATCGGGCGCCTGCGAGTTGTTCCAGATCGCCAGCGATAGGGCGTTGGACGGTTGCATCAGGCCCTTCGGGAGGTCGCCGGAGCCAAACGCGGTGAAGAGCAGCGGCGCGGTCTCCCCCGCCACGCGCGCGATGCCCAGGATGATCGCGGTGACGATCCCACCCGCCGCGGTGGGTACCACGATGCTGACGATGACGCGCCAGCGCGGCAGCCCCAGGGCCAATCCTCCTTCGCGCAACGCGACGGGCACGAGGCGCAGCACGCCTTCGGTGGTACGCAGCACCGTTGGAAACATCAGCAAGCCCAGCGCGACGCCGCCGGAGAGCGCGGAGAACCCGTGCGTCAGCGCGACGATCAGACCGTAGGCGACCAACCCCGCCACGATCGAGGGCAGACCGGCCATGACGTCGGAGAGGAAACGCACGGCAGTAGCGAAACGCCCTCGCCCGAACTCGGCCAGATAGACGCCGGCTAACAGCCCGATGGGCAGCCCGACGACGCAGGCGATCAGGATCAGGAACAGCGTGCCGGTGATGGCGTCGAGCAAGCCGCCGCCGTTGTTGTGCGTCGTCGTGAAAAGGGACGGCGAGAGCGCCGAGAAACCCTGCGTCACCACGTAGACGAGCACGACGAACAGGGGAATGAGCACGATAATCCCGCACAGCGCGCATAAGGCCAGCATCACCCTGTTGGTAGCGCGGCGGCGTCGGCCACGCTCGGCACGGAGAGGATGCGCCGGGGGAGCGGGTACGGCGCTCATAGGCTCCTCCCGGTCTGGGGTTCACGCGCGACCGTCCATACGAGCAGGCGCGCCAGCGCATTGAGGATAATAGTGATCGCGAACAGGAGCAGGCCCAACTCGAGCAGCGCGGCGGGGTAGAGCGTCTCCGTGGCCTCGGTGAACTGATTGGCGATGACGCTGGCCATCGTGTCGGTGATAGCAAACAGCGAGGGGCCGATGTAGCGTCCGTTGCCGATGACCATGGTCACGGCCATCGTCTCGCCGACGGCGCGACCCAGGCCCAACACGATCGCCCCGACGATGCCCGCGCGGGCGTAGGGGACCACGACGCGCGTGATCGTCTCCCAACGCGTGGCGCCGAGCGCGAGCATGCCCTCGCGTTGCTCACGCGGCACCGCCCGCAGCAGGTCGCGCGAGATGGCGGTGATCGTCGGGACGATCATGATGGTCAGGATCAGGCTAGCCGAGAGGATGCCCGAGCCGAAGGGCGCGCCGCTGAAAAGAGGGGTGAAGCCGAAGTGGGCGCCTAGCCAGGGCTCGACGGGGCGCGCCAACAGACCGTTGAGCACGAAGATACCCCACAAGCCGTAGACCACGCTGGGAACAGCGGCCAGCAGTTCGACCAGCGTCGACGCCGGTCCGCGCAGCCGCGCCGGCGCCAGTTCCGAGAGAAAGATAGCCACGCCCAGGCTCAACGGCACCGCCAGCACGAGCGCCAGCAGCGATGTATACATGGTGCCGAAGATAAAAATAAGCGCGCTGTAGACGCCCGTATCCGGGTTGTCACCATGCGTATTCCAGGTCGTGCCAGTGAGGAAACTTAACCCGAAGCGTGTGAGAGACGGCCACGCCGACACTATGAGCGTTAGGGCAACGCCGGCGGCGATGATGATAACCAGCGCGGCGAACACGACGGTGAGACCGTGGAAAATCGCATCACCGGGATGGCGGCCCTTGAGCGCGATCGTGTCCCGCCGGACCGGCGCCGCCTCGTCCTGCTCAGACGGCGGAAGCGGCGGCGGCGCGGCCGGTCGCGGCGACCGGAGCGTGTGAGGGCGCAGATCGATCGTAGACACCTCTCTATTATCCTCCATGCGACAGCGCAGCGCCACCCGGACTATCGCGCACTTCCAGGGCTCGTGAATTATCGACGCCGTGGGCCTGCGACTGCGGTCGCATGGCAGCGTTACCCCGACTGCGGTCGGTTGTCGTCCTTCGACGTGGCGCTCCGACACCGCAGTGTCCGTGGTCTGCCATGCGACCGCAGTCGCAGGTTTCGATAATTCACGAGCCTTGATCGCACTTGGGGTGGCGCCTTGTCAAAGCCAGCGTGACGCTTATTTAATGCCGTTAAGCGCGCTCTGCGCCTGTTTCTGCACGTTACTGGGCAGCGCCACGTAGTTCAACCCGCTGGCGTACATCTGACCGGTTGAGACCGTCCAACGGAACAGCTTGACCAGAGCCTGCGCGTTGTTCCTGGGCTGCTGACGCAGCAGCGCCCACGAATACCCCGCGATAGGATAGCTCATTTTACCGGGGGCGTTCACAATCGAGAAGTTCTTGTAGCTGACGTGGGGGAACTGCGCCGCCGCCGCCTTGACCGTGCTCTGATTGGGGAACAGGTAAGCGCCGTCACGGTTCTTGAGTTGGGCGAAGGGGATATTGTTGTCCAGGGCATAGGCCAACTCAACGTAGCCAATCGCGCCGCTGTGCTGCTTGATCGCGGCCGATACGCCGGGATTGCCCTTGCCGCCCTCGCTGTTACTCGGCCACTGCACGCTCTTGCCGGTCCCGATACTATTGGACCAGGTAGAACTGACCGAACTCAAGTAGTTGGTCGTGATGTAGTTGGTGCCGCTGGCGTCCGAGCGGTGAATGGTCAGGATAGCGAGATCCGGCAAGCTGAGCGCCGGGTTGAGCGCCTTGATGGACGGATCGTTCCACTTAGTGACCTTACCTAGGAAGATGTTAGCGAGCGTGGTCGCATCGAGCTTGAGGACCTTTTTGCCAACCTCGGGCAGGTTATAAGCGATGGCGATGCCGCCGAGCGCGACGGGTATCTGCACCACGGAACTGCCCGTTCTGCCCGCCAACGCCAACTCGGAGGCGTTCATCGGCACGTCGGTGGCGCCGAAGTCGACGGTGTTATTGGTAAACTGCTTGATGCCGCCGCCCGAACCGATGCCCTGGTAATTGACGCTGACACCGTTGCTCTTATCGTAGATCGGGAAGGCTTTGTTGAAAAAGGGCAGGTCGAAAGTCGAACCCGCTCCAACAATGCTTGTCGCCGCCGAGACCGGGGCCGGCGCCGGGCTCACCGCTCCGGCAATAACGGCGGCGCCAACCGCCGCCGCGCCTGCGGCCCCCATGACCCAGCGCGACGCTCGATGTGTGCGAATCATAACCTTAATGTTCTCCTGCTATACTGTCTAGCGGCCTATACTCCGCCGCGTTTCTCGCCGACGCCGCGCGCAAACGCGCGGCGCTCATGATTCCTGTCCGGTCGAGACCACGCGCGCCGCCACATACCCCCGATGTAAACCTCGTCGTAGCTCCCGTCACGTTCGAGAGGGCTGACGGCGCCGCGCGGCCTGTGCCGTACACCTTTCAAGTTACGGGATTTTCTTGTGAATTTCGTGCATGTAATGTTAAATCTATGTTAAATATTTCGGCGCGCCCACGGAAATACGCATAAAGCCGCTAGGCAACGCCGTGCTGATGACCGAAGCGCATGTGACCCTCATCGACGCTCGCCTCGCCGCCGCCGTCCTCGTGGGGTTGGTGTTGAACGCCCTCGCCGGTTGGTGGTGGGCCGATCCTCTCGCGGGGCTGGTCATCGTCTACTACGGTCTGAAGGAGGGCCGGACGGCTTGGCGGGGCGAGGAGTAACAGGTCGCCAACGCGGCGGCGCCATCCGGTCAACTGATCTCGCCGTTCCGCAAGCAACAAGTCGTGCATACGCCGGGCGACTATCGCACCCGACACGTCGGGGGCGACGACGGCCGTGGGCGACCTGCTGCAGGTACGCATGCAGGCCCAGGAGTGTCGCCAGGCGTGCGCTGCGGCAGTCCACCGGATGACACGATGCGGCAGCTCATGGGTGGAGCACGGGCGAAGCGCTCACACGCTGCGACGCCTCTGCGTCGGAGGACGTCAGCAGGGCGAGGGCGACGGGGATACTCCCGATGAGCAGCAGTCCGAAGGTGACGAACTCGATCGACAGGCCGATATGGGTGAGAAAGCCAGCGACCTGGATGGGGGCGCGCAGGATGAGCGCCCAGGTGGCCCACGCGGGGATCACGCCGGTCCGGCCCAGCCCGATGCCGAGCAGCAGCGGGCCGATCAGCATCCCGAGGATGAAGATGTAGAGGTAGGTGGAGGTGATCGGGTCAGTGTTGAACCGATCCCAGAGGGCCACCAACGATGGTCCGCCCCCCATCTGCGCCATCAGGCGGCTCTTTACCTCCTGCCCCACAAACACGACGAACGCGATAAAGCCTGTGATCGACAGAAAACCGCCGATGCTCGCCAACCGGGGAGAGCGGCGCATCGCCAGCAGCGTCATGCCCAGCGCGCCGAAGGGCAAGAGGACGACCTCGACCACCATGATGACGAAGTCCAGGGGGGACAGGGCGGGACCGGCGGCCATGCGGGCGGCGATGACCGCGCGCCCGGAGTTGCTGTCGACCGTCCGATCCGGCTGGAGGAACACCCACAGGATCATCAAGGCGGGCCCCACGAGCAGGCACACCGCGAAAAAGGCGTGCTGGAGTGTCTGGTAGGCCGGCACGGCCGGTCGTGACCCGTGGTCGGGGTGGGGGGGTGGACGGGATCATCGAACGGTTCTCCTTGTGTTGACTGCTGGATCGGCGTGTAATGGTGGCCATACGTACGACCTTCTCTTCCTTCGCGTCGTGTGCGCTCAATGAGGCGTTTCGTCGCGCTACATCAGCGCGACGAGGTGACACTGCTCATGATCGGGCACAATGTTGAACAAAGAGGGGGTCAACGTTGAACAGTTCTTGAACGACGTTTGACCACCTGGGTCGGGGGGGCTCAGATGTCGGCGGAGTCGTTGGACAGGCCGGAGAGCACGACAAAGGTGGGAGTACCAGGCGGCGGCCACAGACACGGCGTGCGCCGGTCGTCGTCGTGGTCATCGCGCACGCTCCGGCGTCTGCGTAACGCCCTGGCGCGCGAACAGCGGGCTGCGCGGCCAGACCCAGTTCCACCGGCCTAGCAACGTCGCCACGGCGGGGACGAGGAGGGGCCGGATGATGAAGGTGTCGAGCAGGACGCCCACCACCACGGTACAGCCCAACTCCGCGATCTCCACGACGGGGATAGAGATCAGGCGTAGGAAGCTCGCGGCCATGACCAAGCCACAGGAGGAGACCACGCCGCCCGTGCGCGCCACCGCCGCGGCGATGCCGCGGCGTGTTCCCAACGTCGTCACCTCTTCGCGGATACGCGCCATGGTCAGGATGTTGAAGTCCTCGCCCAGCGAGACCAGGAAGACGAAGGCGAAGATGGGCACAATCTCAAAGAGCGGGTACCCCAAGATCGTGCTGTAGACCAGATTGGTCAGCCCGATCGCCGTCAGTGCCGAGAGGGCAATCGTCCCCAGCAAGTACACAGGAGCCGTGACGCTGCGCACCAGCAGGGCCAGAATAATATAAATCGCGACACAGACCAGCGTGACCACCAGGGCCAAGTCATGGCCGAACTGGATCGCTTGATCCCGCACTTGTGCGCTCTGGCCGCCGACGAGCACGCGGGCGCTACTCAGAGCCGTGCCGTGGAGCGCGTGGTGGGTCGTGGTATAGAGCGCGTCGATGGTCTGACGGGCTGTCTGGGAGGAGGGATCGACGTCGAGCGCGACCGTCAGGGCCACGGCGCTGCCGTCGGTAGCGAAGAGCGGAGCCTGGAGACCGCGCATGTGTGAGACTCCCGTCAGCACTGCGGCGACGTGTACCATAGCCGCGCGGTACCGTGCCTGCCGGAGGTCATGTCCGGGGTCGTCGAGCAGCACGCGGGCCGGCGCCGTGGCGTGGAAGTGCGCGCTGTAGGCACTGAACGCTCGTACTGGCGTCGCCGTGGCCGGGAGCGACTTCAGATCGTCGAAGGACGGCTGCACCGTCAGGGCCGCGCCGGCCAGCGGCAGCAGGACAACCAGTGTCACGAGCGTGACGAGGCGGGGATGCGTCGTGACGAGGCGACCGGCGCGCGCCCAGATGCCTTGCTCCAGGGCATCCGCATCGGTCAGTGTATGCGGGCATGGTCGCGTGGGCCAGAAGAGAGCGCGGCCGCACAGCGCCATCAAGGCCGGGAGCAGGCTGAGGCCGGCGAGCAGGAGACAGGCCACGCCGATGGCGATGGCCGTGCCGGTCACCCGCAGCGTGTAGAGTTGCGCCACGCCCAGGATAGCCATGGCGATGACCACGGTGGCCGCGCTGGAGAGGATCGCCTCACCGACATGCCCCACGGCGCGCGCCAGCGCCTCCCGCCGCGCGGCCGTGGTGTAGGCGGCGCCGCGGCGGATTTCCTCCTTGTAGCGGGAGAGCAGGAAGACGCCATAGTTCGTGCCGACGCCGAGCAGCACGAAGCCGACGTATTCCAGACTGAAGGAGGCCACGGCGATCCCCAGGTGTTGCCCGAACCAGGCAATAATGGGGGTGGAGAGCAAGAACGCCAGGCCCAGGGAGACCAGGGGGACGAGCACCGCGAGGGGTGAGCGATAGACGAACCCTAAGACGACGAGGATGATGAGCAGACCGAGGATGGGACCGTCATCGACACCGCGGCGACCACGACCACCACTGCTCCCCGTCGGAAGGATGCTGGAGGTGAGGCTCTCCGCGATGGGGGCGTTGCCGGTTAGCCCCATGGTCCCGCCCGCGGGAACCGGCTGGCGCGCCAGGTCATTGTTCACCGTTGTGATGGACGGACTCAGTGCCGTGTTACTGGTCGTATCCCAGGTCAGGGTCATCCCCAGCGCCTGCCCGTCGCGGCTTGCAAACGGCCCTGTCACAGTCACAAGGTGGGCCGGCCGCGTCGCTGGGGCGAGCAGCCAGGCACGGACCGTCGTGACCTCGGCCCGATCCGGGGGCAGGATACCGCGCGGATCGGTCAAGACGAACAGGTCGGTCTCCGTGTTGGCGCTGTGCCGGCCCGCGGCAAACGTGGTGGCGTAGAGCTGAGCGGCGCGCACACTCGGCGCGCTCGCGGGGAGCGACGAGGTGTTCTGTGTTTGTGAGACGGCGTCGAGGGATGGCCCGGCCCGCCGTGCGACCAGCGCCAGGACGATCCAGGCTACGATGATGAGCAGGGGCCAGCGGGCCACGAAGCGGCCCCAGCGTTCAAGGATGTGTTGCATTCTTTTACACCTTGGCGCGCACGTCGAGCGCGTCACCGAGGCCATCGCCCATGAAGTTGATCGAGAGCACGGTTAGCACAAGGAAGACGCCGGGGAACAGCGGCCACCACCAGTTGCCGGTCCCGAAGGCGCTCTGCGCGTTGGCCAAGATGTTGCCCCAACTCGCGTCGGGGTACTTGATGCCGGCGCCCAAGAAGTCGATAGCGGCCTCGACCACGATAAAATTGGCGACGTTGAGCGTAGTGGCCACGATCACAGGACGTAAGGCGTTGGGCAGCAGGTGGCGGAAGATGATGCGGCCGTCGCTCACGCCGACCGCGCGCGCCGCCTCGGTAAACTCCTGTGTGCGCAGGCTCAAGTACGAGGCGTGCGCCAAGCGCGCCACCCCCGGCCAGGCAAAGATGATGAAAATGCCGATGATCAACCACAGGTGGCCCTGCCCCCACAGATCGGCGGCCAGGATCAACAGCGGCAAGAACGGCAAGGTCAGGACGGTATCGGTGACGCGCATCATCACGGTATCGACCCAGCCGCTGAAGTAGTCCGCCACCGCTCCGACAAGCACGCCGATGAGCGTGGCGCCGAAGGCGGAGAGGAAGCCCACGAGCAGCGAGACGCGCGCACCCCACGCGATCTGCGCGACCATAGTGTGCCCGTCCGTGTCGGTCCCCAGGGCGAAATACCACGCGGGCGTCAGGCGCGGGGAGAGATTCTGGTTCGCGACGTCGTAGGAGAAGATATTGTAGGGGCTTTCCGGCGTGATGATCGGGGCGCACACGGCCAACGTGAGCATGACCAGTAAGATCACCGCGCCGATCATGGCCGGCGTGTGCCGCCGGAAGCGGATCCAGGTGAGCTGTAGCTGGGTGAGCTGCCGCGTCGTGATCTCCAGCTCGGCCTCGGCCGGGGGCGCCATGCCCTCCGTCAGCGCCGTGCGCGCGGCAACAGCAGGATCGTGCATCGTTCTTTCCTTCTTGAGCCCGCCGCTCTATGAGTCGTAGCGGATACGCGGATCAATCCAGGCGTACAGCAGATCGGCCACCAGGTTGCCGACCAGGACGAACAGCGCCGAGAGCAGCAGGATGGCCTGCAGCGTGTTGTTGTCCTTGTTGCCCAGCGCGACGATGAAATACTGGCCCATGCCCGGCCAGCCAAAGATGGTTTCGGTGATGATCGCGCCGCTGACGAGGGCGGGGATGAACAGGCCCACGTTGGTGATGATCGGCAACAGCGCGTTGCGCAGCGCGTGCTTGAGCACAACCGTGCGCCGTGGCAGGCCCTTGGCGCGCGCGGTGCGCACGTAGTCCTGGGTGATCACGTCGAGCATGCTGGCGCGCATGAAGCGGCTATCGGTCCCAATGCCGATGACGGCCAGCGTGGTCGCCGGCAGAATCAGGTGCGCCGCAAAGTCGCCGCTGGCCTGCCCAAGATGCGCGGGCAGATAGGCCCAGTAGCCGAACGAGCCGAACGGGGGGATCGCGGAGGAGGGGCTGACGATGCCGCCTGGCGGCAGCCAGCCCAGCCCATCGGCCACGAACACGATCAGCATCAGGCCCAGCCAGAAGGTCGGCAGCGAGAGACCGACGTAGGAGAGCAACGTAAAAACGTGATCGTAGATGCTGTAGCGTTTCAGCGCGCCAAGCATGCCGAGCGGCAGCGCGATCAGTTGCTGGACGATGTAGGCGATACTAATGAGCAGGATCGTCGCGGGGAGGCGCGCCTTGATGGCGTCCATCACCGGCGTGCCGGTATAGTCGGTGCCGAGGTCGCCATGGACCACCGCGCCGACCCAACGCGCGTACTGCACCGGCAGCGGCTTGTCGAGCCCGCGCGAAACGACACACTGATTGTAGCGGGTCTGGCTATTGGGGCTGGGGGTGAGCAGGATGTATTGGCAGGGTCCGCCCGGCTCGGCGTTCAAGACGCCGAAAAAGAAGATGGACAGCCCCGCCAGGATCAGTGCCGCCTGGACGGCGCGCCGCACGATATAGGTCGTCATGTCACTACCGTGTCCATACTGTTACTACTGTTACCTTGGTTTTTCATCGTCGCCGTGGTCGTTGGCGGGGCTTGTCCGCGTGGCGTGGTGGAAACGATGGGGGCTGCGGCCGCACAACGTCGCGCGGCCGCGTAAGCGGGCGGTCCCTACAGAGCGCCGGTCTTATACCATTCCCAGGAGTTCCACTCGTTGCCCTGGCTGGTCGGGTTCGGCGCGTAGTTGCCGATGGTCCCATTGGTGGCCGTGATGTTGGCGCGGTTGAACAGCATGATCCAGTAGACCTGCTGTGACTCCAGGCGCTGCCACTGGTCGAAGATCGTGTGGCGCTGGCTGGTGTCGATCGCGGTGCGCGCCTGCACGAGCAGGTTGAATTGCTGCTGGTCGGTCACGCCCATGTAGTTCAGGTCGGTGTTGCCGTGCTTCGCCGGGGTCGGGATCAGGCTCGGATTGAAGTTCTCCTCGAGCGTCTGCGGATCAGGCGCCACGGAGTAGGTGAACTGCGCGACGTCGAAGCGGCGCTGCGCCAGGATGCCGTTGAGGTTGTACGGTGAGAACAGGCCGCCGTTGCCGCCACCCTTGGGGAACTCGGCGACCATGTGGATGCCCACGGACGCCCAGTAGCGGCTCAGGATCCCGTAGCTCTTCTCACGAATCGGGGCGCTGGTCGAGTAGAAACGCAGCGTGAGGTGCTTGCCGGAGCCATAGTAGCTGGTCGCGTAGCCAGCGGCCGCGAGCAACCGCTTGGCTTTGCTCGGATCATACTGGTTGACCGGCAGGCTCTTATCCGCCCACGGTGAGGTGTTCGGCACCGGGCTGCGCAGCAGGTAGCTGTTCACCTGGCTCGTGGAGATAGCAGGAAACATAGCCTGAAAGTACGCCGCCTTGTTGACGGCATCATTGAGGGCCTGGCGCACCCGCTGATCCGCGAGCGCCCCGCTCACGTTCAGCTCCAGGAACTCGTACTCAAGCGACGGCTGGACGGTGATGTGGTACGAGCTCTTCCGCAGCACCGGGACATCGGTGTATTGGAAGTCCTCGGCCGTGTCGACACCCGCGCGAGACGACCCTAGCGCCGCCGCCAGCCCCGACTCGTCGGCGGAGATGTTGACGAACCTGAGTTGCGCCAGACGCGGATGCGCGGAGGGCGGCCCCGCGTAGTAGGGGTTGGGGACCATCACGACGCTCTGGCCGGTCGTGAACGACTGTAGCTTGTAGGGGCCGTCCCAGACATCGCTGGGGCTGTTGTAGAGGTCATTGCCGAACTTGGCCGCCATGGCGGTGATGTCGCTAGTCCCATACTTCTTGGTGAGATAGTGCTGCGGCAAGCAATACGGCTGGCCGATCGAGTAGTACGGCGCGTAGGTCCCCTTGTAGGTCACCTGCAAGGTGGTGCTGTTGAGCGCCTTATAGGTGGTGATCTGGTCGACGCCGAATGTGTTGCCGGCGGCGATCTCCAGCTTGGTACCGAAGATAAAGTCGTTCGGCGTCAGCGCCACGCCGTCCGACCAGCGCAGATTGGGCCGCAGCTTGTAGGTCACGACCAGGTTGCCGCCGACCACCTTGGCGCCGCCATTCGCCACGGTGGGAAGGCTCTCAGCAAAGTCGGGGACGTAGTAGGCGTGGTTGTCGACACTGAACAGCGGTTGCGGGGAGATCCCGCCCTCCAGCATCGCGATGCACACCTCCTCGTCCACCACGGTACCGCCGCCGGGGCCGCAGCCGTCGGGGAACTGCCAGTCGGTGATGGCGACGGTACCGGCCGCGGTGGAGCGGGTCTGGTGGGGTGCGGCGCCGTGGGCCGTCCGCGCCGCGCCGAGCGTCACCCCGGCCAGCAAGACGGCTGTCGCGAGGCGCAAAGTCTTCTTCATGACCATATTAAAGATACCTCCCAAAAAACCTGCCATGTGTCATACGTGCGTGGTTCTCTACTGACGTCGTCTACTGTTCGCCTGATCCTAGCGCCAACCGCCTCCGGCCGCCGTCTACCAACACCCTCCTTCCCATCGTGTGTGGGGAGATGTGGCGCAGAGGGTCATCCTTATCACCAGCATGCGTTCAGCATGCGCTATACGCGCGGGTGGTGGTTAGGCACAACCACACAAAGACCCACATAAACACACACGTAACGAGCCACGTAACGACGCTATGCGGCACAAACAGCCGGGCGGCGGCCCCGCATAGGAATGACGGCCCTTGACACGCGGCCGGACGTGATAGGTATACTCTGCACATCCACCGAGCCGCGCCCTGTATGCGTCACAGGCCTGCTGTTCCTCTGGCTCCGTGGCGATGTGGTCAGGAAAGGAGGTCTGGTGACAATTCCGCGCTACCGCACGATTGCGTGGGCGCTCCTGCTACTTCTTGGCACGTTTTTCCTCTTCGCGGCTCTCTCCGATCTTGCCGCCGACGCCCGGATTGGCCTCCCGTCGGATCATAGCGGGGTCTTCGGGAGCGTCGTAGGACGTGCGTGGGGCGCCGCGAAACAGTCCTCGCCGGGAATGACGCGCTACATCACGCTCCTGGAGGTCGCCTATGCGGTCCATGAGCTGGTGTTCGGCATCCTCTTCCTGGTCATCGTCGCGATTCCCTTTCGACGTGGCGCACGGTGGGCCTGATGGTCGTGTTGGGCGGTCATGCTGGCGAACATCACCTACTCCCTGACGTTTGGCCGTCACGACTCCGCCATCTTGGCCCGGAGCCTCATCGCCGATATCGCGTTGCCCGTGCTGTTACTCATCCAGGCGCCTGTCTTTTTCGGCAGAGGGATGCGCGAGGCGCGCGACGCGTGAGGGACTATGCGTCGATGAGGTCCGACGTGTCAAAATAGCGGTACCGGGCTCTCATGCCGCCGCGATCGTCGTGTCCACCCGCGCCGCCTCCGCGCGGGCGCCCAGCCGTTGGAAGATCGCGCGCGCGGCCTCCCAGCACACCCGCGCCCGCCCCGACTCTCCCTTGGCGTGGCGCAGGTCCCCATAGGCGTGCAAGACGCGGGCCTCGCCGTAGGGATGGCGCATGTCCCGCGCCAGCGCCAGCGCTTCCTCGACGGCCTGTTCCGCCTCCGCCCAGTGACGCCGCCGAATCTGGACCAGCGCTCGCACCCGCAGCGCGTCCATCAACGCCAGCCTGTTGGCCGTGGTTCGGGCGCGTGTCGCGGCCTGCGCGGCGATCGTCTCCGCCGTGGGCACGTCGCCCAGGTCCAGATGCGCCCACGCCAGGCGCGGCAGCAGCATAATCACGTCGCGCTCTTCCAGACCGGGACGGTCGAGCAGGAGCGTCAGGCGCTCCCGCGCCGCTGCAGGGCGGCCCGCCAACAGGTCCAACTCAGCCAGCGCGCCGCCGGCGCAGCGGCGGCCCTGCAACAGGTCCGCGCTTTGCGCAGCCAAGGCGCTGCTCTCCTCCAGGTAGCGGGATGCCATCTCCCACTCCCCTTTAGCCAGAGACAACAGCCCCAGGTTGAGCAGAAGCCAGACGGTCGGCGCATTTGCGCCGAGAGGACGACTAAGGGACGCCGAAAAACTACCATATCCCATGACGTGTATACTTTCCTCACTTGGCGATGCCAGACGTCGCCGCACGAGGAGAGGAAGCAATGGAACTGACGGACGAGCTCAAGGTGTTCTTGAA
>JAABUV010005802.1_pt1 | contig 13839 bp, 14 predicted proteins | sample 5559971 | NCBI WGS metagenome assembly JAABUV01 (sample SAMN10711881, study PRJNA513362) | rock metagenome | isolation source: Antarctica rocks | place: Antarctica: Victoria Land, Knobhead nord | collected 2015-12-19
GTGGAGGAGACCGACGGCAGCAACATCTACACGCAGCTGGTCACCATCTTTGGCGTGCTGTGCGTGGCCGCCGCCGGCGTGGCCATCGGCTCGTGGGCCACGCAGGGCTTCCGCCTGTGAGCAGGGCCTCCGCGTGTGAGCGGGGCGTCCGCCATGTGTGCGTGCGCAGCACATTGCCTGTGAGCGCGGCGTGATCTGTCCGCGCGTGCGCAGCGCATTTGCCTGTGAGCGGGGCGTCCACCGCGCGTGAGCTGCGCATTTGTCGGACGTGGCGCCCGGCCCAGCGCGTGCTTGAATATGCTTTGGGTGCCTGAGCGTGTTGTGGCTTGAATGAGTGTTGTCGTGCGCATCGAGGGCCCATCGTTGGCAGCCAGCCGACGTCAGGCTCAGGTGTGAAGCTTGGGCTGGGCTCACGAAGGACGTTTGGCAAAAGACGTTCTGCCGTATATGGTCGAGCATGGCGTTGCTTGCACGGGTCTGCAGTGTCCGCAGCAGCCTGGCAGTGTCCGCCGCCCGGCCGCAGCGGGGCAAGCGGCCACGCTGCGTCAAGAGCCTGCGAGAGAGATATGAGTCTGCCTGTGTGGTTCTGTGCGGTGTGACATCTGGCAGTCGAGCGTCGTTGCCATACTCAGCACAGCCTGAGCTGTCAGGACAGTCTTTGCCAGCGGATGCATGGGAGCAGGCGTGCACGGTGGCACCAAACGGCAGGACCACGCCATTTCCAAACTCGCACGCTCAATCGCTCGTAGACGTGAGCTCGAGGTTGCTACCCTGTTGCTCCCCATACATGCTACAGAACCCGCACGCTGCAAATGCCACCACAATTGTGCCGACCTGCACCACAGGAGCCAGCCACATGCAAGAGGCACCCCGTGTGCGCACGTCGCGACCCGCCCACCACTGCAGACCAGCGGCTCGCTCACAGGAACGAGCGCCCGCCGTCCGCGCCGCCACCGAAGCGGTCGCCCAGCTTGCCGGACTTCCTCAGCAGCTCCTCCTTGCTGACGGGCCGCGGCCCCGCGTCCAGATCGCGGTCGCGGTCGAACGGGCGCCATGGGTGCGCGCCCGCCCACGCCGCCGCGGCCGGCGCGGCCGGCGGCGGCGCCGCCGCGGGCGCAACTGCGCTGCCGCCGGCCGGCGCAGCCGCCAGGCGCTTCTTCTTCTTCGCGCCCTTCTTGTCCGCCTGCACGCCCGGCACAGAGTCAGGGTGCGCCTGTCCCGGGCGCGTGCGCCCTGCGCACTGCCTGCATGCGCCGCGCCGCCAACAATGGTTATCCAGGCCCGATGTTCCCACACACTCTTGCAGCCAAGTCGACACACCTGGTGTGCAGCTCTGCTGTGCGAGCACCAGCAGGGCACCCAGCCACCGCTACCTCGGCACGCGCCCTGAACCCGCAGGCCCCCGGGGGCCCCGCCGCCAGCCCGAGCAACCCTGTTCCCGCGGTCCCAAGTGTGCCGTGCACGATGCCACGTATGTGCTGTGGGACTCACGTTACCATGGAGGCGCGCGAGGGGCGCACCGCCATGCGCTCCTGGTGCCGCTGCAGCAGCGTCTTCGCGCGGTGCCCGCTGTTGTATGCGTCCATGACGCCCGCCACCGCGCCCACTGCAGGTGCCGCCGCCGGCTGCGGCAGCGCGGCTGGCCCAGCCGCCGCCGCGGCGGACAGGCGCAGCAGGCGGTCCTGCGGCGTCTCCGCCCAGCCGGCGTCGCGCGCGGTGCCGATGCGGCCGCCGCCAGACTGCGCGAAGGTTGTCTGCGCTGGCGCGCGCGCCCCGGCGCCATAAGTCACGCACAACCGGGAGCACACAAAGGCCACTCGGCAGGTGCTGCCGCAGCAGACCCGGCCTGGTCAAAGGGGCGCGCGATGCCCAGTGTCGTGCGGCCCAACACACACTGTTGCTGCGCGTACAAGGACGCACAGCGGCACTTGGTGAGGGGCTGTCCGGCCGGCGGGCGCGCAGCAGTGCGGCCATCCTGCAGCGCCAGCGCGCTTGTCCTGGCGGGCGCGCGCCGGGGCGTACCACGCTCGTCTGCGACGGCGCGCTCGGCCGGCGCGCCTCCGGCAGCGCGGTCATCCAGGTCTCGCGCGCGGCCGGCCCCACGCTGACCGGCCCCGCGAGGTCCGCCGGCGTGGCCGTGCCGCGCGCGACGCGCCACTGCCGCGCGACCTCCTCGGCGGCCGCCGCGTCGGCCGCCAGGCGCCGCAGCCGCGCGTCGGCGCGCGCCTCGTCCAGCGCGGCGCGCTTGCCGGGGTCCTGCGCGCGCGCGCGCCAAGCGTCAGGGTCATAAGGGTTGTCGCAACGCACTGTCATGACGTCATAGCATTTTAGCGCCTTCCCGCTCAACAGCCACGGCAGCAGCCGCTGCGACTCAGTGTGTTCAGATGCTCTGCGGGCGCGCACTGCACGAGGCCCCGAGGACTACGGCAGCTGGGACGGCTCCCAGGCAATTGATAACCGGCACCCCCTGGCGCTCCGGCGCCGCCGCGCCCGGGCAGCGGCGCACGCCTCAGCATAGGATAGGGTAGGATTATGGCCGGGCCGCGCGCCTGCAGCGCCTTGGCGGCCGCGCTGACCGCCTGGAACGCGTCGTTCGCGCGCGCGTGGCCGCACTTGTCCGGGTGGATCAGCAGGCTCAGCCGCCAGTAGCGCTTCTTCACCTCGGCCGCGCTGGCCTCGGGCGCGATGCCCAGCAGCTCATAGGCGTCCGCGGGCTGCTCGCGCTCGCGCGCCTCCAGCAGCCTGCCGCGCTCGCGGGGTCGCGCATCGGCAGAGATGCGGCAGGGCGCTCGCGGCTCGGCTGCCGCGAGCACCGGGTGAGCAGGCAGCGTCCCAGCGGTTGCAGGGCTGCCAGACATGTCCGACTCTTTACATGTTTTTTACAGTGCAGCAAGGCGCGGGCACCGGGAGGTCCGGCTCTCGAATCCATGCGAGCTTGCGTGCCTGAGAGGTCAAGCGCGCTCGCCTTCACTCCCCAAAGGATGCCGCGCAGACACCATACCCAAAGCAAGACCCTGAAAACGAAAGCTGGCAGGCAGGCGCACCGCAGGATGCGCACGGCCTCGGCGGAGCGCTCGTCGGCGCCCGCGTCGTCCAGCTCCGCGGCCATCTCCGGCGGCGGCGGCCCGATCATGGCCTCCGCCTCCGCCGCCGCGTCCTCGGCCAGGATCTGCGCGGGGTTGCAGGTTGCAGGCTCAGCCTACACGTGAGCCCTTGCACCACGACAGGGGTAGCCGTGAGAGCACCGGCCTCTGCTGCCCTGTCCTATCGGCAACACGCGCGCACTAATCAGGGGCGCGCCGCGACAGGGGCTGGAGACCGTCACAGCGACACGAAGCGGTCAGTGACAGCCCGACACGCGTGCGCGCTGCACCCCCAGTCAGGCCTACACGCCGGCGCGTCGGGGCTCTGCAGGCAGCCCCATGCTGTGCGGATTGTATGCGCAGGGCGCAGGCATGCATGCAGAACATGATCTGCCTGCGCTTTGTTCCAGGTGTGTGGCTGCTGGCACATGCATGCCTTCATGTGGAAAGGCCTCCCCTGACCTGCCAGTGACAAGCCTCCTCTGACCTGCCAGCGACAGCGACAGCACATGCATAGGGTAGGGTAAGGGCCGCACCGCCTCGGTGGCCTCGGCCGCGGCGCGCAGCAGCTCCGCGGACGGCACCGCGGGGCCGACCACCGCGCGCGCTGGGGCGCGCCCCGCGTCGCCGTCCACAGCGCCCTCCGCCGCGGCGCCGCGCGCTCTCCCTGCCTCCCCGCCGTCGCCCGCCGCCGGGGCCCTTGTCGCGCCGGCGGGCGCGCGCGCACCGCTGGCGCCGGCGCCCTCGCGGCCTGCTGCCGCGTCGCCCTGTGGCTTGTTGCCCTCGCTGGGCGGCGCCATGCCCGGCGGCATCGCCGGCCCTATCGCCGCCGCGCCGGCCGCCTGCTCCGCATCAGCCGCAACACCGGGGGGCGCGGCCGCCCCGTCAGCGCGTGCAGCTGCGGGAGGACCCTCTCCGGCAGCAGGCCCCTCGCCGGGGCCAGCTGCCGGGCTTCGCCAGCTGTTGCCTGGCTGCGCTGTTGCGCTGGGGCTCGTGCTTGCTGCTGTGGCCGCCGCAGGCTCGCATGCCTGAGCCGCGCGGGGCACGCTGCTGCCGCCGGCGGCCACGTCGCTGTCATCGCTGGCATCTGCGATGTCCGTCGCGTCCGAGGCCGCCGGCGCCGCATGCTGACCCTCCGCGCTCTGGCCTTCCCCGGTCCGCATGCACGCCGCCGGCGCGGCCGGGCTGCTGGCGCGGTGGCCGTTGGTGCGCGCCGCTGCCGGCTGGGGCACAGGCGCGACCGGCGCTGCTGGCACCTCATCGATGGCGGGGCCCAGCAGCATGAGTGCGGGGCTGGCTCCCTTGCGCTGCGTGTAGATACCCTGCAAGGCGTTTGCCAAGGCAAATCAATAGACGCTACATGGAAGTGGCACGGACAAGGTCATGTTTGTGTCCGTGTGCACACACCTCTTGAAGGGTAGACCTGAGGAAGGCTCTGGAGTGTCAAAACAATAGGCAGCAGCGCTGCGTGTGTATGGGCGGGGGCAGGCAGTCCTGAAGCGGGAGACTTGCAAGTGGGAGCGCAGGCTTGCGGCTGTGGGTGCAGAGGTCCTCGGTTGCGCTGGCCAGCGCGCCTGCAGCGTCTTGCGCAGGCGCAGGTGCACAAACAGCTCCTCCAGCTGCGCCCGCAGCGCGGCGTCCGGGAGGCTGGCGATCTGCACCGCCTCGCCGGCGTCCATCCGCCGCAGCAGCTGCCGCACCGGGGACAAAAGACATTAAGTAGCACCGCACTAGTGCTGCACCACTGCGTGCACTGTCAGATACACAGAATGGTCACCCGCTTTTCATCTATTCACACAGCACAAGCGCCAACGAGCAAGCCTGTGCTGCGAGCAAGCCTGTAACCACAGTCGCGCTGCGGCAGTGAAAGAGGCGCGGACGCGCCTCCCGCAGGTCCCGCTTTAGCTCGGGCCGCACAGCGAGCAGCTCACGCACGAGCCGCGCCGCAGCGCGCCCACGCGCAAGCTGCTCCTGCAGGCTGCCAGTGTCCCCGTCGCTGGAGCTGCTGCCGCTCGCCTCACTGCTCGCCTCCCCTGCCTTCCTACGCCGCTTGGCCTTGCCGCGCCTGGCCTTGCCGTTTGACGCCCTGCCCTTGTCCCTGCTGCGCTTGCGGCTGCCCTCGTCGACCTCCACATCCTTGCTGCCTGAGCGGTGCTTGTGCTTCTTGGCCTTCTTGCGGTCCTTGCGCTCGCGGCGCAGCTGGCGCGCCTCCTCGGCCAGGGACGTCCCCGCAAACGCTGCCACGCCCGCCAGCGCCTGGTCCAGCGTGCCGTGCGCGCCCATGCTTGCACAGCCCACTCCTCGGTGTAGCCAGCAAAGTTTCAAGGATGCAGGGCCGGGAGGGCTGCTTTGGCTGCTTCCTCAGCGCACATAGTGGTTGCACATACGGACTGGCAGGCGAAGTCAGCTGCAGCTTGCAGCCTGCAAGCTCCCAAGGCAGCCTGAGGGCAGCTGGGCAAGCCTTGAAAGGCCCCTCAAACAGACCTGGAGGTCTTGACAGCAGGCACAGTGCCCACTCCCGAGCACACCTTTGCAGTGAAGCTCCTGAGAGGCTGGAGGAAGCGTACGCCATGGGAAGCAAGCGCAAAGACGGCGCTGAGGGCGGTGAAGGGAAAGCGAAAAAGGGCAAGGGGGCGGCGGCTAGCGGCGTGCCGGCGCCGCCAGTTCAGGTGCGTAGGCGTGCTGCCAGAGGCCCCATGTACGGGTCTATCAGCTGTCACGCTGCCGTTCCTGCTGAGGCGTAGTTGCGGCTGCTGAACGCATCTAGATACAGCCGCGTACCAGCCAACTGTGGCTGAAGACCAGTACCACTGAGGGCGCAGTGTGTCTCCCATGAGCCACCGCCTGTGCCTGCCCGTGGCTGTCGTTCTTGCCAGAGGCGGCGCCTGGAGCGCTGCGCGGACCCTTCTTCCCGCAGCGCGCCTCTGCTGTTGCAGCGCACGAGCCACGTGCCCGGCGCAGGTGGACGGCGCACCGGCCGCCGGCGCCGCGCTGGCGAAGAAGGGAAAGCGGAAGAGCGCGGGCGCTGGGCAGCCGGGCGGCGCGGCGGCCGGGGCGGCCGCCGCCGCCGGCGAGCAGCCCGCCGCGGGGAGCGGGGCGCTGGCGGCGCCTGCGGCCGCCGCCACAAAGAAAAAGAAGCGCAAGGCGGCAGCGGGGGCTGAGCAGGCGGCAGCGGCGGCCCCGGCGGCGGGGCGGCCAGCGGAGCCAGAGAAGGCGAAGAAGCGTAAGAAGGTCGCGGCGGGGGCGGCTGCAGAGGCGCAGCCAGCCGCCGGGAGCGCAGTGGAGCAGCCGGTGGCTGCTGCGGGCGCAGCCGCGTCTGCTGAGCGCAAGGAGCGCAAGACGGAGCGCCTAGCGGGTGCCGCGCCTGCCGATGCGCCGCCTGAGGCCAAGGCGGCAAAGAAAAAGCGGAAGAGCGGGGATTCTCTTGGCACGCCCGCTGCCGCTGCCGCCGGCGCGCCGTCCGAGGCCGAGGCGCCAGATACCAACCGGCAGAGAAGCGACGCCGCCGAGGCCCCGGCGGCGCCGCTGGGCGCGCCTGCAGCGGGCGCGGGCGCTGCCGGCGGGGTTGACCCTGCTAGCACGAAGAAAAAGAAGAAGAGGAAGCAGAGTGAAGCAGAGGCAGCGACCACGCCCGGGGGTGGGGCGGCGGCGGCGCCCGCTGCGCTCAAGGGCGCCCAGGCGAACGGGCAGGCTGCAGCTGCAGGCGCTGCCGGGGACGATGCGGCTTCCGGCGGCAAGAAGAAGAAGAGGAAGCAGGCCGCCGCGGAGGGCGCCGCTCCGCAAGAAGGCGAGGCGCTGCCGCCACCGCCGGCTGCAGCAGGGACGCCCAGTGGCGGAGGCGGGCTGGATGAGGCCGCGGCCGCGCCTGCGGCGGACGCGAACGGCAGCGGCCGCAGCGGCGGCGGCACAGGTGACATGCCCACGCTCTGCGCCTCGGTATGTGCAGCAGGGAGACGGGGTGCGGTCGCCTGCAAAGCATGGCACCGGCCGGCGAATGCCAGCCATGGCCTGGGAAGCGCTTGGGATAGACAGATGAGCGTGGGTCCCTGCCTTCTCCTAGCATGCCTGCCGCGCCTCGCCTTGCATCCATCCGGGCTGCGTGCATGTCGTGCCATCGCCTGCGCCGGGTGCCGGCGCTGAGGGCCGGGCGCGCGGCGGCAGGCGCGCGCGCGTTCCAGCGCGTGAAGGCGGAGGAGTGGCTGGGCCACAAGGCGGCGCGCGACAACTCGTACCAGGCCACCTTCGGCGGCGGCGGCTGGGGCGCTGGCGCGCAGGAGGTGCTCGGCAAGGCGCGCCGCGCCCGTCCTTGCGCCTGGCTGCGTTTGGCATGTCCCCATACGCCTGCCTGTCTCGGATGGCTCTGCTTTCATGTGACTGGAGCCCCCTGGAGTCTGCAGGCACCGCAATCCTAGACCCCTTCAGCGGGAAACGCCCTGCGACCCCCAGCAGGCCGGCTGCAGGGACGCCAGGCCTGACGGCACACGCGGTGCTTCCTGACCTATGCGCGGTTTATGGTTTGGATATAAGCGGGCAGTTGCTGGCATCCGAAAAAAAGTTACTTTTCCTTGCAGGTCCGCGGCAAGGACTTCCGGCACGAGAAGACGAAGAAGAAGCGCGGCACGTACCGCGGCGGCGCCATCGACAACGCCGTCAACTCGTTCAAGTTCGACAGCGACGACGACGCGTAGGCTGCGGCGCGGCCGCGCCCGCCAGCGGCGAGCGCGCGGCGGCGCCTGCGTGCACCGAGGAGCTGTGTCTGCCAGAGCCCCGGCCAGTTGGTTTATACCTGCTATGGCCTGTAGCGCATAAAGGCAAACGGCTTAGTCTAGGCAGGGCGAGGTCTGGAATCACGGCGGCAGCTGCATGCCGGTCGCTGCCATGTTCAGCCTCTGGTTGACAGGGGCAGCACAGCTCAGTAGCCGAGCTGCCAAGGCTTCGCCTATGGAGACTGTTGCCAGACTCTGTTCCTTTTGCTTCTGGATACGGGGACTGCGTGCAGCAAGTCGCTCTTTGTGATACCTGAGTTAAATCGCACTAGCGCATGAGTGCACAATGGTCTCAGCCCAGGATTGTGTCACACTGAAAGCAGGTGAGCGCTGGGGCAGCGTCATGGCCCGCCCTAAACGCGGCGGCCCAGGCTGCGCGCGCGTTTCAGCCTAGCGGCGAATGGTAGGCCCCGGCGCTGACCCCATCTCCTCAATTGCCCCGGCCACATGCGCTGCAAGCTGGTCGAGCTCGGCGGCCATGCGCGCCAGGTAGGCGCTGTGCTCGGCCACCAGCGCCGCTGTGTCAAGGCCTGGCCCTGCCGCAGCGACGGGCCCCGCATGCTCCGCCGCTGCCCGGTGGGCGGCGCCCCCGCCGCTGCTCCTTCTCCGCTCCGCCGCTCCACGGCCGCGCCCAGCGCCTGGCGGAGGCCGCCAGGGCCCGCTGCCAGCGCCTGCTGTGCCCGCGCCCGCTGCAGCACCGCAGCTGCTGCCGCCCGTCCGCTCTGGCACCCCAGGGCCCCGCCCAACCGCGGCCTGCCGCATGATGACCCCGGCCTGCCGCAACTCATCCCCGCCAGCGGCGCCAGGCGGCGCGTGGGCACCCTGCCTCTCTTCAAGCGTCTCATGCGCGCCATGCGGAGCGCGTGCCGAAGGCACAGCGGGCAGCGGGCGGCAGCCTTGCTGTCCCGGCGCAGCCGATGCGGCCGATGCCTCAAACAGCGGGTTGCAGGCCATGGAGGCCGGCTGCCGGTCGCCGCTGCTAGCGGCGGCGCCCACGGATGCGCAGACGCCTCGCGTCCAGCCCAACGCGGCGCCAAGCGCGCGCCGGCATGCGGTGGGCAAGCGCGCCTGGCGCGCGCGCCCTGCCGCTCTCGCTGCCAGTGGCAGGCGCGCTGCAGCGGCGGCGCCGAGCGCTGCAGCAGACGCCTCAGAAGTAGTCCAGCTCGGGCGCGCGCATGCGGGCAAGGGCTCAGCCAAGGAGCCGCGGGCTGGCGCGCTGTGTGCCCGCCGAGGCGACGTGGCTTTCACCAGCGGAGCTGCATGCTTTATGGCGGCGGAGCCACTCACACGCCGCAGCAGCACATGCTCGGCGCCGCATGCAGCGGCAAGTGCAGGGTCCTCGTCATCTGCAGTGCGTGGGGCAGGGCCGCCGCCGGCAGCCGCACTGCCCAACAGCGCAGGCGATGCGGCGCGCAAGGACGGCGGCCACGGCCCTGCACTGCCTGGTGAAGGCGGTGCGCCGTCCGCATGCGGCGCCCCCGGCACAGCAGCGTCGAGAGGGTGCGGCCGCGGAGCGCCCGCACACGGAGGAGCGACGTCCACGGCTGGGCGCTGCAGGGGCAGAGGGTGGCCAGTGTCCGCGGAGGGTGTCAGCTGCGCATGAGACACATCCTTGTTTTCAGTGAAGTCTGGTAAGGAGACCAACAAGCAGGCCGCGTCACACGCATTGGTTGTGTCCGTTGACTATTGTGCTTCCTGCACATATGCATGCAACATGGGCTGCCATGCCCTGTGCACACCCTAGGCTCTTGATTCAGCATTGAGCTCTCTCAGCAATTTCGCTCATTCACATGCATGCTCTTGGCAGGCTGAGTCGTCGCGTTCACTGTCCACATGGTGGTCGGGAACAGGGCGTTCCAGAGCACCGTATGCGACCAGGTGTAAGGTGGGATGCGACCAGGTGCTCACCAGCGTGGCAGCCAGCGCCGCAGGGCAGGCCATGCTTGCGGGCGGGGTGGCCGCCGGCCCGGGCCCCCGCGCGCCGGCGCCTGTGGAAACCCCAGCCGGGCGCCCTCGTCCGCGTCCCCGCCGCAGCCCGCCGTCAGCGGCGTCTGCGAGGTCACGCGGGACCCGGCGCCTGCAGCTGTGCCACCCAGGACGCCCCACTCGCCCTCGGCGCCGGCAAGCGCGCCTGGCCGCCCGCTCGATACGGCGGGCAGCCCCGCGCCAGGCGGCGGCGCGTCATCGCCGAGGACAGCGCCGTACAGGCTGTTACCGAAGGACTGAGCGCCGGAGCTGGCCGGCGCCCAGCTGCCACGCGGCAGCGCGCCGGCGTAGGCGGATGCGGCCGCGCTCGAAACCCTGTCCCAGACCCTGCTGGCCGCCAAGCCGCCGGACGCGCGCGCCAGCAGCGGCTGCGTGGCGGCGACCAGGAAGTCTGCGGCTTCGTACACCGCCACATCGCCCCATGCGTCAGCCTCGGCTTCGGCTGCCGCCCAGTCGGCTCCCGACGCGAGCCGCAGGCTGCCGTCTGCAAGCTGCATGTAGCGCGGCGGCGCCGCGCGCGTCGCGCTACCCGCACCGCACTCCGCGATTGCCCCGCCCGCCTCCCAGCCGTGCTGTCGCCCCGAGCACCATGGGCGGCAGTCAGCAGGCGGAGCTTGCCGAGCGAGCTCAATTTATCCCAGAGCCTGCAGGCGCCGCATGAGCGCTGCTGGGATTGCGCCTCGCTCGGGGTCAGCCCAGCCCCTCCTGTACAGACAAGTGCTGCAAGTGTGTGGCGCACGCATCATGCAAGCCCTAAGTCGACTGTTTGACGACCCTCTGGCAGCAGAGGGAGCGTGGCCTGGTCCCAACACCGAACCTGGCAGAAAAGAAGAGAGGGCAGGGCGCCAGGTTGGGGACATTCAGAATGAGCGGCGCCGCTGGAGGGCACATGCGCACCCGGCTCCAGAGCAGGCAAGAGAGGATGGTGGAGGCGTTCAGGCGCGCGCGCGCCGCCGCCTCCCGCGGGCCCAGCAGCGCACAGGCAGCCGCGCACACTGCGGGAGCGCCAGGTGCGTCGGCGCCCGACAGGCCGAGGCGGCCATGTGCCGCGGGCGGCGACAGACCGCGCTTGCTGGGTGCGCTAGCACGCCATGATCTAGCTGCGCGCTGCTGCGGACATGCAGGTATGCGCAGCCCGTATGCATGGCTTGCAGGCTCTTGGCGACAGCTGTTCTGGCCGTCATGCATGGCAGGGCGGGCACGCACGCAGGATTGCGCCGACCGCGCCCACGGCCGCTGCGACCAGCAGCAGGCCATCCAGTGTGCGCCCGCCGTCTGGCAGCGCCTCGCAGCTGCTGGCAGCAGCAGCCTGTCCCGGCGCGCGCCAGGCACAGTCTGCTCTCACACATGACGTGCAGTCACATGCAACAACTTCACATGCATTGGCCTTATGTGGGCTCCGCCAGTGCGGCTGACAGGCGCATGCTATGTAAAACTTTAGAACGGGGCGCGCCGCAGCAGCGCTGCTGAGCGCAGGCCCAGCGGCCGGTGCTGCAGGCGGCGCCGCGTCGCTGCAGTTGTAGGCCGCCAGGTAGGCCGGGTGCGCGTCCGGCGCGCCCGGCGGCGTGCTTGGCGGGCACTCGATGCAGATGCCGTCCAGGTCCGGGGGCGCCGCAGTGCTGGCCTGCGCCGCCTGGCATGACAGGAGGCCTCTGACGCCGCGTAGGAGAGTACGATGGCGGTGCTCTGATTGCTTTGGGAAACCGTAGCAAAGGACATGCATATATTTGTGTCTACAGGGCACTGGCATGTTGACGGTGAGTAACACCACAAGTTAGCCACCAAGTTCACATAAGTTGGTAAACACAAGACCCTCACAAGACAGACACAGTGAAGCAGCGTGCGCGCCGGGAGGCTGCGCGGCATGACAAAGTGTGGCACAGGCAGGGCGCCCGCGGGGTATGGCGCCAGCGGGTAGCCGGCATACTGCGGGCAAGTGCCGTTGCTATTCGCGAAAGTGCTGCAGTCGCAGGGTGCGGACGTGTTGCCAGTGCTGCAGCAACCTGTTGCAGACGAACCACGCCTCTCAGCAGACCAGCTATACTGGGTGACACCTGACTATAACTTGATGGGGGCTCAGCCCTGTGCCAGCTGCTCATCCCAACTCTACTGGCAGTGAGCTTACAAGCGACCTTGCCAGCAGTAAGTCAGGTGTCCGAGGTCGCATGGACTGGGAGTTCTCAGCGCTTGCGTAGCTAGCAAGGCCTGCTCCTCACGGCTGGTGCTGCACCAGGCAGCGCACTTGCTGGCTGCAGTATGCCGCTGGTGTCATAGCGATCCAGTGCGTCCACGCAAGCAAAGTCTGTTGTATTCTGCTGCAACGCACGGCCACTCCACGTACGTGCGTGCGCAGTGCCTGGTTGTGCAGCAGTATGCGCGCGCTCCAGCCGGCGCCGGTCCTGCCCAGGTTTCGCGAGGATGTCTGCACGCCTTCTCCGCAGGCGTGCTTGCCTTCAGCGCACATACATCTGGGACTGAGAGCCAGCTCTGGCGCACCAGTCTTGCCGCCGCGGCTGCTGGACAAGTAGCAAGGGCCAGAGCCCAAGCAAGCAGCAACGCTGTTTTGCAGAGCGTCAGGACCATGCAAGTGCCCGCCAGACGCTTCTGCGGTCATCTAGCCGTGCGCTGCAGGGCAGTTGGGGTGGTTATTCGCTTCTGCGTGATTGACAGGCCACTCGGCACTTTTCAAACGTCGCTTCACGCCGGGAGGGGGCAAGTAGGATTGTACGAAAATGTCGAGTGTGTTTTCGGCCTGCTGCGCCGTGGACGGCCTCTGCCTCCGGCCGGAAGCGACTCACAGACGTCTGTCGCCTGCACACCGCCGTCTCCCTCCGCCTGCTATCCCACCTGCGCTGCATCCCTGACATGTTGGCTGGCTTAGCTGTGCTGATCATCGCGCCCGTGTCCACGCTCCTCATCCTGCCGGCCCGCATCTCTGCGCTCCTGCTGCTGGCAAACGCGGGCATCACAGGCCCCGCGCTCGCAGCGCACCTCGCCGGGGGCGGCCTCTCCAGCGCGCCGGCGCTCTGCCTGGCGGCCGCGACCGCGGTCGCCACCGGCGCCGTCATCTCGCTGGCGGCGTACCTGGCCCTGGTGCAGCGCCTGGAGGACGCGTTTGAGGCCTGGCCCTGGGCAGCGGAGCAGCAGCGGCGGCTGGCGACGCGCGCGCCCGACGCGCTGGCCTGCCCGTTCACAGGTGCTGGGGTGCGCGCGCCACCGCACGAGCGGGGCCGGCCCTCACACCAGGCACTTGGCACTGTGCAGGGCACGAGCGCGGTCCACGGCGTGCAACAGGACGCCTTTGCCCAGTTGCTCCTCGCCCCAGCGGGCGCACCGTACGTGGGCCTGCGGGAAGGTTGCCACAGAGCATGCGCATGTCAGGTTCACCCTTGAAGAGCGTTGCTTGGATTTGTGAGCTGCATTTATAGCGCAGCAGAGCGTCCAGCTCTAACACCACAATGCCGCCTGGCGCCCAGGCAGTGCTGCTTACTTAGGAACCTGCTCAAGGCAGGCTGTGCGCCTAAGCGGCCAACACAGGGCAGGACAGGTCCGCTTGAGTCAGCTCGGCGTCGCAGGTGAGGAGCCGCGGCTGCGCTGCCCGTCATGCGGCTGCCTGGTGGCCGAGGGTGGGTTCCATGGCGGCGACAGCGCGCGCGCCGTCGGCTTCATCGTGGGCGAGAGCTGCCTCGCCTGGCCGCGCGCTGCGGCGGCCGTCGACCAGGTGCACCTCAATGGGCCGCGGCCTTGCTTCAGCAGATCGCAGCCAGGGTGCAGAGACCGTATGCAGCGGCGCCCTGCACATTGGCGTCACGCCAGGTGCTTCCTGTTGCGCGTTGTTGGCAGCAAGTCTTGTGATGCTGTCTCAAGGCGAGGCCCGTCTCAGCCAGCATCCATGCGGCAATGGCTGCCTGTCCAAGCCAGCCCAACCCTCTTATGCAATGCCGCGCGCCGCGCCGCGCCTGCTTGCCCGCCATCAGGCCTCTGCATGCAGCAGGAGGGAGACA
>JAABUV010005803.1_pt1 | contig 13839 bp, 22 predicted proteins | sample 5559971 | NCBI WGS metagenome assembly JAABUV01 (sample SAMN10711881, study PRJNA513362) | rock metagenome | isolation source: Antarctica rocks | place: Antarctica: Victoria Land, Knobhead nord | collected 2015-12-19
GGGGAAGCGCCCGTTGGCGCTCGAACATGCACCTCCTGACAGTCGCGCAGCTGGCCAGGGGTGAAACAGCATACACAACCAGCGCCCAGCCTGTCGCTGGAGCCTGTCGGCCCGCAGGCGCGCATGTCCTGTGCGGGGCAAGGCCGCGCGCAGGAGCTGATCCTTGCGCAGCGCCGCACGTCGCGCGCGCCCTGCGCGCCCCAGCGCGGCCGCGGGCGGCGCACCGCGTCGTTGATGATGTGCCACATGTCGGGGAACAGGTGGTCGCACTCGCACGCAAAGTTCGTGTCGCCCGGCCGCGGTGCGCCAAACGTGTACACCTGCGCGCGGATGGCGGGTATGGAAGTAGGGTAGGGTAGGGTATGTGGGCGGGCGCTCTGCGGACCGCGGGATGCACACGCGCGCCGCGCTCGCCGTCCATGAGCATGCCTCGCCCGCGGGGCGCGGGCAGCGCGGACCGCGCTCCGCAGACTGTCGGGCTGCACGCGCATGCTGTGCCGGCTGCCGCGGGCATGCGTGGCCCGCGGCGCGCGCGAGGCAGACGAGCGGCACGAGCATGTGCACAGCAGAGTCTGAAGCAGGAAGGGCGGCCCGGCTGCTCGCCTGCATAGGGTAGGGTAGGCACCCTGTATGCCGCGCTGTCTGAACCAGGCGAACGGGCCCGGGCGCTTGCCTGGACGTTGTGCACGCCGCACTGGGACGCGATGTCGTGCGCGGCGAGGACGGCCATCGCTCCGCCCAGCGAGTGGCCTGCGCCGCCGCGCAGCTTGCGTCGCGCGACGCGCGGCTGGCCGGAGCACCGAAGCAATCGCAGGCGCATTTCGTGCAGCGGTGCGGACCTGAAGCACGTCACCGCCAAGTGGGAGCCGGCACTGCACCAGACGCGTCTCACCAAGAAGAGGTACAGTGATGGTACGTGAGCCACCGAAGCGCACGGCAGGCGCGCCGCCCTGGCGGGGCCGCGCCTGTGACGAGGATGCGCATGGCGGACGCTGGCGCGTCGGACTCCGCGACCGCGTGCCGGATGGCGGCCACCACGCGCGCGCCCAGCCCGTTGGCCGCCCACGAGCGCATAAAGCCGCGGTGCACCAGCGGCGAGCGGCCCAGCCACCAGGCGCCGCGCCGCGGCGGGTGGCACACACGCCACGCCTGTGCGTGTGCGCGTGCTGCCTCTTAGCAGCGCTCCATCCTGGCTCTTCCTCCTCATGCCGATTGACCCGCAGGGGACACGGGCGCATCAGATTGGCGCTGGGGCAGCAGGTCATGCACCAGCATCCTGCACGGGGCGCTCCTCTCGCTGCATGTGTCCGCGCTTTGCTTGTTCATCAAGTGGACCGGGTGCGCAGAATGTGAGCCTCTGGTACAGGGCTGCAGATTGTGAAAGCCGCGGGGCGCAAGAGCACCTGGATGTCGGAGAGCGCGTTGCGGAAGGAGGCGGTGCCGCGGCAGGACACGACAACCGTATCCGCGCCCCAGCCGATGAGCACCTGCCGCGCGGGCGCCTTTCTGCCGCTCGGACAAGGGCCTGGCCGCACGGGCAGCGGACGCCGCGTGCCTGCGTGCTTGGCAGAGCGCTGCGGCGGGCGCGCACTCGCGCCGGCGCGGGGCCACGCATGCCAGGAGCCACGGCAGTGTTTGCAGGAGGCAAGGTTGGCCAGACATGTACGATCTAGGGTTAGGGTCTGCGAGGGGGGCGCCTTGGTGTCCAGCGCGCGCTCCCAGTACAGCTGCACCTGGGACAGCCCGAACATGGCCATGCCGGCGTGCGGCGTGTAGCGCGGCCCGCGCGGGAGCGACTGCGCCCCAGCAGGCCAGGAATGTCACATAGCGCTTAAGCGCATCAGCAGCGGACTGAACCAGTTCGCAGGGACTCCGAGTGAGTCATGTACAGTCAAGCATGTTATATACATGTAGAAAGCGAAGCATTTCGTTGCTGCCAACCTGACCAGGTTCGTGCGGCGTCTTCTCCTATATCTTACATCACAGCACTGCCAGCACAGCATCTCTCACTACGCTCTGCTGGTAGGAGACATAGACTCTTGCAGAAAAGCAAGAGCTTGGGCAGAAGGATGGAATGGGCAGCTTGATCGAAAGGCGCACCTTGCCCACGCCCACGTCTCGAGTCTGGTCTGAGTCGCCCTGCTCATAGCGATACACGAGGATGCTCCAATACAGCGCCTTCATCGCCGTCTCGAAGCAGAACATGGGCTCCTGCGGCGCCAGGGAACAATCCACATCATGCGCTGACAGCTGAGACAGAGAGTCCCCACAGTGCTGGCAGCAGCTAGTCCTGCCACAGCCCTGCACAGGGGCCGCGCCCGGCGCCCCACAGCAGGCACCAACGCGGCTGCCGCCAGGGGCTGAACGGCCAGTGCTCAGCACATCTACAGCTCACACTCATAGTCAGCAAGATCGAGCGCACGTAGCGGGCGCGCGCCGCTCGGCACCCGAGCACCACGCTCGCATAGGCGCATACCCTGCGCAGGGCACACTTCGCATCACAAAGGATGCTGCACAGCGCGTGGGGCGCGCGCCCCGGGGCCCCCACCCGCGCCAGCAGCTTGGCCTTGGCCGCCGTCTCGGCGTGCGCGGCGCGGCAGGCCAGCTCGGCGGGCTTCGCCTCCTCCGTCCAGGCGAACAGCCCCAGCGTGGCCTGCGCGGCGCAGGGTAGGGTTAGCGTGGCCTGCACGGCGCATCGTTTGGTTGATCGCGGCCTGCGCGGCGCAGGGTAGAATTAGCATGGCCTGCGCGTCATGGGTAGCGCTAGCGTGGCCTTAGGGGCACAGGGTAGAACTGCGTGACCTGCGCGGCACAGGCTAGGGCTAGCATGGCCAGCGCAGCAGCCCGGGGCGGCAAGCGCATGCCTGGCCGGCAGCACGTGCGAGCGCCTGGTGAACAGAGCTCACACTACGAGCATATCAGTGGCCAGCTGCAGCATGGGTGATACATCCTGTAACACCCTCCATGCAATCGGGGCTGCCCGTGCTTACATGGTCCATAGCATGCAGCATGCTACTCACTCCGAGATAGTTCCCTCACAATAATGAGGGCCCGCCAGCGAAGCCTGGATTGGCTGCCTGAACAGGCTGCCTGCCAGCGCCGCGCCTGCAGGACGGGGTCGGGCGCGGACGGGCTGGCCGGCATGAACGCCGCGCAGTCCGCGATCACCAGCGCCGACAGCATGATCTGGCGCGGGCAGACGCGCACAGGAAATTCATTTCGGCGTGCTCACAACTTCTCACTTGCACTGGCTTGACAGAGGCAGCGAGGCGGCGAGCACAGTCCTCACACAGCAAGCGCGGACAACTTAGCCAGATTTGCTGTTGAACCCTACAAAGGAGGTAGACAGATATCAAGAGACAACACACGGAGATCCAAGTCCACACATTCAAATATTCCAACAGAAGTTGGCGTGCACAAAAGGCACGCATCATGTGCCAGGCGCAATGTCACGCCCGCGCCGTCGGGCGCCAGCCGCGCGCGTGCAGGCGGCCTGCGCGCGCGGCCGCGGGCGCGCGCGCGGCTGGCGCCCAGCGGCGCGGGCGTGGCGTTGCGCCTGCCACCTGGTGCGTGCCTTCTGTGCACGACGGTGCTGGCAGATTCTGTCCGCGCTGGCGGCCTGCGCGCGAGGCCGCGGGCGCGTGCCTGCATGGGCAGAAAGCCCTGGAACGCAAAGAAGAAGGACGTGCAGCTGGACGCGCCCACGTACCACAGCAGCGCTATGGTTACCATCACCACCGTGAACGCCGAGATGGTGCGACTTGCCTGCACGCGTGATTTCAGGTTTAGGGTTAGGGCACCCGTGCGCGTGCATTCTGACAGCCGTGCGCTCGCGTGCATGCCCGAGCGCTGCATGTCCACGCTGTAGCATGCCCGTTTGCTTGAGGCATTGCATTGGCTCTCGTCGCGGGCACCATCGGTGACATGGCAGCAAGCGCAGGCTTGCGCACGGCAGCTCAGCGCTGCTTGGGCGCAGTAGTGCTTGGGCGCGACCTGACAGAGGCATGAGCAGGGCCGAACCTGCAGGCGGACGAGGATGTTGCCGACGCGGAAGTGCATGTAAGAGCGCGACTTGAGCAGCTTGAAGCCTCTGCGCAGGACGCACAAGTGAAGGCCCTAGCTTTGAGTCATGCCTCGCATTAGAAATGGAGTGGCAGCTGAAACGCATCCAGGCAGGGTGCAATATTGAAGTAAAATCGGGCACTAAATGCCAGTGCCTCCTCGCAGGCTGTGCTCTACCATGCCAGTGACCTGTCGACAGACAGCAGTGGCCGGCGGCCGCCCGGGCAGCCGCGCGCAGAGCGGTGCGCGCCTCTGGATGCAGTAGATGTAGAGCGCCAGGTAGATGACCATACATAGGGTAGGTAGGGTTAGGGCGCAGAGCGGCGCGCGCCTGTGGATGTAGTAGATGTAAAGGGCGAGGTAGATGACCAGCAGCGCGGACGCGTTCAGGGTGGCGATCTCCACGATCGCCGGCGGCGAGCAGCGGTACAGCCACTGGCGGCAATCGGCGCCGGCGCGCTTCAGCACGTACCTGTCCGGCGAGCCTGCCGTCCCGGCATTGTGCTCAGCGCACAGTCCCATGACACACATCACAGAAGCTGCCGGTGCGTGCGCACAATGGGGCCAGCCATCTGCGACCGTCTCTCTGCTATCATCAGCGTGAGCTGTTGCACCCAGCTGACGGACTTGCAGAGGGAACATGCTTGCGCCAACGCCAGACATGCACCTGCGCTCAGGTCCTATCAGACATGGCTGCGGCCATCGCCAGTGCGCGCACTGACGGGCAGCCCCAGCGCGACCAGCATGACGACGTATGGGACCTCGAAGATGGCTGCCAGGATGAGCTTCGGGTAGTGCATGCGCAGCTGCGGCGCGTCGAGCACGAGGCCATCGCTGGCGCCCTTGCACTTGCCTGCACGCATGACACTAGCATTACTAGCATGCCTCACAAGCAGGGAGCTCCTGAAAGCGCAGCGGACCATGTGCGCGAGCGCTGCACGCCATGCTGTGCAAGGTAAGGGGCAGGTGCGGCGCAGCGGCGCACGGACAGGGCAGGAGGCGTGTGCGCAGGGCCAGCGGGGCGGGCGAGGCGCGCGCCGTCCTTGTGCGTCCAGGGGTTGGTGTTGTGCCCTGTTATGACAAACACCAGGAAGATCTGCGCGGCGCACCACGCGTGAGCCTGCTCTTGCAGACACAGCCCCGCCGGGCGATCAAACAAACCGTGCATATGAAGCACACTGTGCTACAAGATGGGAGAGCTGCATCTGCGTCATGAGGTGTGTTGGAAACACGGTTCGTGCGCGGGTGCTCACCAGGTTGAGGCAGGACCAGCGCACGGCCATGCAGTAGCCGGTGAAGCGGTCGAACCAGCCGCAGCGGACATTGAGCATGTACACGTTCGGCGCCAGCCACGCGACCTCCTGCACGAGCTGTCGCGCCGGGCCGCCCGCATGAGCTGCCAGCACAGGCGGAGCATGAAGAAAAGAAAAAACCAAAGTCTAGGTTGTTTCACTCTCGCGGCGGCGCGGTCCCCACCTGGAGGACGCCGTGCATCAGGTAGAAGGCGCAGATGCGCTTCCGCCGCTTGGACCTGCGCCAGACGGGGGCCCGCTCTTGCGCACTTCGAGGAGGCATGCGTGGGGGCGCATGCATGCATGCCCCGCAGCGGCCGTGCGAGATCAAGGATAGGTTAAGTCTAGGTTTAGATTTAAGGTTAGTACGCCAGCGGGGGCTCGCGCGCACCAGCGCATGCCCCGCCGGTAGCAGCGCGCGATGCGCTCGAGCATGACCACCACCACCGCCGACGTCAGTGCGACCAGCACGCAGCCGACCGCCGTGTTGACCTCGGCCAGCACGTTGTTCCGGAAGAACGCGCCGTCCTGCGCAGGGCGGCCGCGCCTGTCAGCTCACAGCCGGCAGGGCTGCTGACGGCTGCCGGCGCGCCGCATGTACGCGTCTTTCTATGCGAGACAAGCGGCTTGAGCAGTGACTGACTGACGACACATGCACCGCCTCCCACCTCCGGACAGAGAGAAAGAAAAAGGTCCGTGCCCGGCCAGCAACGAGCAGGCTGGGCGCACGCTCCGACACGCTCCAACACGGCTCGCACGGCGACGCAGCGCGCGGTTGGAGACTGCAACTCCCACATGCACGGCTGGTTCGCATCGCCGTGCGGGCGAGCGCACTGCAAGCTACACATTACTGCAGACCCCCAGAGACACATGGAGCAGGGACGCCTGCCGCGCGCAGCGCCGCGCCTTCAGCATGTTCTTGAGCACCAGCAGCGTGACAAAGCCGGCGATGCCCGCCAGCACCATGAGCGTCATGACCGAGGTCGTGGCACGCAGCTCGCGCGCGGTCATGACCTCCTGCGACACAGCGCCCGGCCTCGCTGCCCAGGCCTCTGTACGAGATGGGCTCGTGCCAATCACTGCACGTAGCGAGCCGTGGCCGCCGCAGACAGTCACGTGACGTTCAGCAAAGCCGTGAACATGCATCACTGCAGTGCATGCCTCAGCAGGCTCAGGCACAGGCATAAGCAGCAGAATGCCGTACTTTTGCGGGCTGCAGACTTTCAGGCATGAAAAAAAGTAACTGGGTTTGTATGGCGTCCATGGCATTGTATGGGCTGTTGCGTCGCTCGCTCATCTCTTTCTAAGCAGACACACAGCATGGCTTGTGCAGCTTGAGCCTACCGCGCGCAGGACGATGCACCAGAGGAGTTCAACCGGGAGCTCCTGAAGTGGCTGTCGTCTGTGCCAAAGAAGTAAAGTGAGGCATGGTGATGAAAAGTTGGAAGCCTGAAAAAACTTTGTCAGTTGCAGGGAAAAATAATGATGGTGCGCTTTGAGCGCACCAGGCGCAGCAGCACGTCCTGGTCCTGCGCAAACGTGCTGCCCGCGACGAAGCCCGCGCCCAGGAAGTCGTCCGGCGGCCGGTCCGCTGGCGCCGCGCGCCGAGCGGGCGAGCCGCTCCGGCTCCTCCGCCCCGCACCAGCCTCATCAGCAGTCCTCCTCCGAGCAGGCGCCGAGGGGCTGCCGACGCACTCAACACTGACGGCGTGCTCCCTGTCGCCCGAGCTGCTCTTTCGGCGGCCCGCGACGGGGGAGCTGCTCGCGCGGGCGCCGGCGCACGCCGCTGCGGCCCGAGCGCCGCTCTCCGCGCCCTCTGGTCCGCGCCAGCCGCGGCCGACGCTGTCTTCCTCAGCCATGCCCGCCCAGACGGGGCCCGCTCAGCCAGCCGTGTCGACCCCGCGCGTCGCATGCGCTGCCGCAGTGCCGGCGCCGTGGAGCCGCCGCTGCATGCGGAGCGCCCGCGGCGGCGCCAGCGGCTGGCCGCTCCGCCACCAGCGCCCCCCCGAGCTGCGCGGGCTCGCTGCACAGGCTGCGCCTCACGCGGACATGCCTTGCAGGCCAAGCCACGCGACGGCCGCCAGCGCAGAGGCCGGTACAGAAGTGCTGCACAGACAGAAATAGCCCGCTTTCTTGACAGTGGGCTGCTGCCGAGGCTGCAAGGCAGGCCGGGTGTTCACCAACGACGGTGTGCGCCGTGCCAGGGCTGAACTGTGTGCACCAGCAGCTGGTCTCAGCTGGGACACAGAAAGATGGACTCTTTGCTGCAGCAGGGCTGTGACACAGCAGATGCCCAAGTATGCCGTGTGCACTGAAGCACCAATGTGGGTGCGTCCAGCCTGTGCAAAACACAACTAGCTGCGAGTCAATAGCCGTGGAGGCGTCCTTGCTCTTGGCTTCTAGCCGAGCAAGCTCGAGCGGGAAACCCCCATTGCAGGGTCTCGAGCTGAAGCCTCTTCTGAAGCAGACAAGGGCTAACCGTACACTCAGCCGACAGCGCCAGTACATCGCCGGTAGTATGGGGCTGGCAGGCTTGGTACGCCTGCCCTTTGCTCGTCTAGCGGCTGCTGCGTGTACCTGGCCCACCCCCCGCGGCTGGTGCTGCGTAGCGGGCGCCTGCGCCGCGCAGGCCTTGGTTGCTCTGCCGCTGGGGTTTGGGACAGGCGCCGTCCCGGCCCTCATCTTGCAAACTGGTTGTGACTCAAAGTTGCCGGGGGCCCTTGACAGGTTCCGCCGCATGCAGGCTTCTTGATGTGGGAGCCCATCGCGGCGCCGGCAGTTGTTCTCCCTGTGACGCTGTCTACCATGCTTGCGCCTGCGCTCACTGAGGAGGTGCGGCGCCCGCTGCAGCTCGTGCTGGGCGCTTGCTGGCTGGATGCAGCAGCTCAGCGTGTACTGCTGGTGCCGCCGCAGACCACGAGAGCTCCGCAGCCTGTCAGCAAATGACAGCAGCATGGATGCACATTCCAGCCTGTTTTGCCAGTCGCTCGCACCTGTTGTCGGCTGGCGAGAGCGCCTCGCATGAGGTACGCCAGGCAGCTATAGGCGATAGCACACTTAACACTGGGCAACAAAAGTGTCGCAGGCTGTCTTCCGAGCGATGCTGTTGACGCACCCGGCGGTGGACGGGGTGGCGCCCGGCGCGGCGCGGCTGGCGGCCGCGGCGGCGCTGCCGCTGGCGCTCTTCGTCGGCTATCACCTGGTCAACCCGCAGGAGCATGCCCGGCGGACGTTCTGGGACGCGCGCTTCCTCGCGCTGGCCGGTGCGCCCGGTCAGGTGCAGTCCTGCGACGGGCTTCGGCACCTCACCCTGTTATGCAGGGCCTGCATGATGGCCCCCTCTCCATCACAGCCTGCCCCTGGCTCTACCTCTGTCATGGCTCACACACGGGGGTGCGCAGGCGTGCTGGGGGCGGCCTGCACGGGCGCATACCACGCCACAGGCGGGTCGTTGGCCGCAGCGGCCGTCACACACTGGCTGCCGGTCAATGCGTGGCTGCTGCTGCTGGGCGGGTATGCAAAGACGCGCGGCAGCCTCAAGCCTGCCCCGGCGTCAAAGAAGCGTCGATGACCGTCGGGCCAGGGTCGCTCGCTATCATCAGCTGTGCACACACCGACAGCGGCATGTCTGAGTGCGCATGCTGCGCTGCACCAGCCAGGGCTGGCATGGGATTGGAGGCGCGCATCTCCTTGCATGTTTCTCTGTACATGCTGTTGCGCATGCGGTAGGCAGAGCCTGTGTGTCACTCTGCGCTTCATGCTGTGAGGAACTTACCAGTACCTTGCTGCACTGCACTCTGCTTCCTTAGTCTGCAAGCCCACCCTTGCAGGGCAGGACGGCGCGGCCGAGTACGCATGACATGCAACATCAGCTCCTCTCCGGCGCTGTCAGTCCTCCTCGTCCTCTGCGTCATCCTCCTCATCCTCCTCATTAGCCTCGCCAAAGTCAGCGCCATGCGGCTCCAGGGCCACGCTGGCGCGCATGGCGTCGTACCCCCCCACATCCAGCACATATGTGTCGTTGTATGTCTCCTTAAATGGGTACCTGGCGCGGCATGCGCAAAAGCGTCACACATGTTTGCCAGTGCTCTAGCAGGCTGCGCAAGCATGAACAGCGCTGGATGTATGAGTGTAAATTAGGTGGACTCGTGGGAGCGAATGCAGGCTTACTTGCAACTAGCACACATGCCTTCCCACACGACAGACCCAGCCACACTCGGCAAGACTGGCTGGGATGCGGGGCCGGCGCTCTCGAGCACAGAAGGGTACAGGCCACTGAGCGCGGTGCGCGCGCGTCGCACGCACCAGCGCCATGCACGACTAAGCAGGAGCCGACGGCCACCATCATGGCCGCACTGCGCGGCGAGGGTGCAGCGCCGCCGGCTAGCTGTGACACCCTACACTACCTCATTCCTACCCCGCGCACCAGCCGCCATGCAAGACCAAGTGGGAGCCGACGGCAACCATCATGGCCGCGTTGCGCGGCGAGGGTGCGGCGCCGCCGTTTAGCTGGGGATACTGCCGGCACGCACAAGCACACAGCTGATATCACGCCTTGTTTGCGGCAACCGACTATGCCTGGCCAAACTTTCAGGCATGTTTCTGCTTGCGTACGCTCGCTTACTGCAAAGTGCCGGTAAACATGCTCACCACTGCTTTGCAGTGCTGTTCCCTTGCCTCGCACGCAGCGTGTGGCAATGTGCAGGAGCATGCAGCAAGCGCTGGCCCGCACATGCACCCTCGCATCCATCGGCAAGCATGCATGCCCAGCAATTACGGACAGACGACGACACGTGCATGATTGCCACATCAGGAGCGCGGCGCCCGCGCCTGCCAGCAGGAGGCTTTGCTGTCCAGCACAAAGGTGTCCGCCAGCGGCTGCAAGCCGGACTGGTCTTCCCTGCAAAGGCACAGCCGCTGCAGCTTGGCACTTAAGGGGGACAGCTCAATATAGCCTGCTTTGACGCGCAATCCCAACATCTGTGGAAACGTGCACTTTGCGCAGGTGCAATCAACCCAGCCCACCGCAGCGGCGATGTCAAGTATGAAGTCGAATGCGCACTTGTAGTAGGAGCCGCCAAAGAAAAATACGTCGTCGCCGACCGCCGCGGCGGCCTGCGAGCAGCGCACATGCGGGGCTGCGCACACGCACACAGCATTCGCACCGGCACTGTTGAGGTGGACCACACGCAGACTTAGCCTATCACGTAGCGGGGCCCACACGGACTGCAACGCAACTACGGCGCGCCCGACAGCGCCCTGCTCCCCTCCAGGCATGCCCGGCGAGCGCCACAGCTGCGCTCGCCATCCACAGAAGGCATGTGTCGAGCAATGGCTAGGACTGCTGTCCGTTGTTTAATCGTGCCGGACAAAGGCTGGAAGCGCTGATCACAGTGGACGCGTGCCGGATGAAGGCCGGGAGCGCCGCGCCTGGCCGTCGGGGTCTAGCTCAGCCCAGGCGCCAGACGCAGGGTCGAGCGCCCACAGGTCACCCAGCATGGGGCCGCTCTTCGGCGCGCCCGCGAAGAGCACCAGGCGGCCGGCGGCCGTCTTGGTCAGGCTGTGCAGGCCCCTGCAGCGCGGCCGCACCATTGAGTGAGCCGGGCTTACTGCATGCGGTGTACGCCCGCAGAGAATGGCTCGCCGCCTGCTGGCCGCCCTGTCAGGCCAGCTGGGCCTGTGTGCAGTGCCACTGCAGCGCTCAACACCTTGAAGCAAACGCAGCGCCGCAAGCTTTGTGTGCAAGGGCCGGCGCTGACAGCTGCTGCAACGTTGCCTGCTGTGCAAGCTCACCACGTCGATCAAGCGCAGTTGCAGGCGGTGAGCCTGAAACGGCGTGCCATGGCAAACGCTGCGCCATCAGAGCCACGCAGACAAGCACAGGCGCCGCTCTGCGAAGGGGCCGCGCCGCGACATGGGTGTGCCCTGGGCGCCCGTGACGGGGCGAGACGCCAGCTTGGGCGCCCCGGGGTCCGACACGTCCAGGACCAGCACGTCTTCGAGGCTGCGGTGCGTGTGGATGTATACCGCGTCGCCCACCGCGGCCGTCTGGAAGCGCGATACGGCCGGCATCGCCTCGCCCTGCCCCCGCGCGTGCCCTCTGCATACATCTCCGGGTTCGCTGCTCAGCGTGCTGTGCCGCCGTAGCAGCCAACCCTGACCCTCCCCCGCCTGCGCGGTGCGCAGCACGGCGGGGCGGACGAGGCCTGCGAAGCCAGGGAGCGGCTCGCGGCGGGCGCCTTGCTGGACGCGGCGCCTGCGACCGGCCCGGCCGCCGCCCGCCGCCCGCCGCCGGGCGCGGGCCCCGCCGCCGCCGGCCCCGCCGCCGGGCCCAGGAGGCCGGGCCCGGCGCCCGTGGGTCCGCGGCTCTGTCAAGCCAGGACGTCTGCGCTCCGGGTGGTGGCAGGAACCCTAACCTGCGGCTCGACCTGCCGCCACGCCCAGGTGGCCAGGTCCAGCGCCCACAGATCCGCCAGGATTGCGCCGCCGTCGCGCTTGTGCCCCGGGTCCCAGCCGGCCGCCACCACATCGTGCCGCCCACCACGGCCGCGGCGGCCGCCAGGCGCACCTGCCGCCCCGCGCAACGCCCGGCATGCGCTCAGACGCAGCTGCCTGATGGGTGTGACCTAAAGGGGAACTTGTCTGTCCTGCCGGCGCAGCTGGCTCCTCACAGCACGCCGCGTCATCATATTTTCGCCCTCGGCGGTCTCCGCATGCAGTCTGGCTGATCCGTCCGGAACCCACTGACCTGGCCTGAACCCACACAAACGCCACCAGAGCCCACGCTGCACCTGGCGTGGCTGGGCCCTGCCAACGACATGCCAGCATACCGACACCTGGCAGCGGAGCGTTGGGCCGGCGCACACGCCAGGCAGCTCCGCGCAACACACAGCATGCAGGGACCAGCGCGCACCCGCGGCACTGGCCCGTCAGCGAACTGCACGGGCCGCCAGCGCGCGTCGGCCAGGCGCAGCACCCATGCGTCGTTGGCGGCCTGCCTAAGCTCGCCGTCCTCTGTGTACCTGCCGCCGTGAGGGAGCCAACGCATGCCTGAGCCCATGCCTATATGCATGAAAGCAAAGTCAGGCAATCGCTCCCACATACGCTCACCATGGCAAGGCTGTTTATGCTGCGTATTGGGTCATGGACACGCGAAGCCGACCGGTGCCCAAGCACATAGCCCTTTGCAGCCGGCGAGGAGCGCGACGCGTGCTACACACTCTGGCAGTGCCTGCCTGTTCGGCAGAGCGTGCCGCGCCAAAGACAGACAGACCAGGCGAGCGCGTGCAGGCAGCTGCTCCGCCAGTCCAGAGCGGCAGGAGCTCCTGTGGACAGGCGGGGCACATGGGAGAGGCGGGGCGCGCACCCGCCGAACAGCAGCACGTCGTCGGGGTGCTCAGGCGGTAGCGCGACCATGCAGTGCCCCGAGCGCGGCAGGCTGGGCCGGTCCTCAGGCTTCACAGCAATCTCCTGGTCGAGCATTGTGCCACAGAGCTTCAGTAGCTGCGCTTGCTGCTGTAGCGCCGTGTGACGGTGCTGTGCACGTGCCAGACGCCCAGCGAAGTGGACAGCGATACATAGTAGGCTTAAGCTTCACAGGTCTAAGATACGGAGGAGCGCTGCTCACCTGCCATGCCAGTCCTGAAGCCATGGCAGTCAAGCACCGCCGCTGCCTGGTCAGCGGATGCAGCCGCGCCACGCCTTGCCGTTGGTGCAGCAGTGCCCTGGACCGCGCAAAGGCGCATGTGCAGGTCGGCCTCACTGCCACTGAACCAGCTTGCTGAGCAGCGCGCCTCCACAGCGCGCTGACCATCCCTGGATATCTCAAGCTATTGACCTCTGCCATGATGTTTCATGTCATGCATGGACTCCACAGCAAGGGTACAGCAAAGTATCTGAGAAGCTCAAGTGCTCCGCTTAACACTGTTGCCAGTGCGCCAAGCCAAGAGCAGTTGGCTGCTTCTGGGGCTTGACTGCTGGACAGGTGGCGCCAAGAGTGCCAGATCATGCAGCGCGCTTAATGGTGATCTGCTGTTTGATCACCGAGTAGCACGCCATTAGAAGCAGCTGGCAATGGAACGATGCAGAGGTGCACGCTCAGCGAGCGCTAGGCTGCATACACTTTCGTGACCATGCAGAGTGTGGTGCAACCTGCTGTGAAGCTGGGCTGCTTGGCCTGTGGCGCTGGGACAGCGCGCCGTCACAGCACACAGCGCTGCGTGCGCAGCGGCTGAAGCGGCATCCACAATTGCTGACCATCGGCGCCCGTCGCTGCAAGGCGGCATGGCCGCCGCGCTGCGCAAGCTGGGCGCCGTCAGCGGGCAGCCCGCAAAGCTGCCCGCGCCCGCGGGCGGCGCGGCCCGCGTGGGCGCCGCGGCCGCGGCGCCCTCCGGCGGAGCGGGCGGGCCCGCCCCGGCCGCGCCGAGCGCCGCGCCGCCTGCGGGCGTGCGCGCGCCGCGCCGGCCGCCGCCTGAGCGCGGGGCGC
>JAABUV010005808.1_pt1 | contig 13826 bp, 12 predicted proteins | sample 5559971 | NCBI WGS metagenome assembly JAABUV01 (sample SAMN10711881, study PRJNA513362) | rock metagenome | isolation source: Antarctica rocks | place: Antarctica: Victoria Land, Knobhead nord | collected 2015-12-19
CCACAGCGGCCATGGCCGCCGTGGAAGCGCAGGTCACGCGGCTACCCGCGCTGGACAAGTGGTTCGTCGATATCCCCTATGTCGCTGGAGAGCTGCGGGATGCGTAGCTATTTCCGCGTCCCTAAAGCCGTGGGTCCCCTGGAGGTTTTTATGGGATTGAGGCACTACATCTATCGCGGCGTGATCGCGTGCGTCCTTAGCATTGGCCTGCTGGGGATGGGTCACGCTGGCGCGAACCGCGCCGCCGCGTCGTCCGGCGGTTCGCTCGTGCTCGTCGGGTCTGGAGGCGGCGTCCTATATATCGTTCGTCCCCAGTCGCGCACGATCCGCTTGTTGAGTCGGGGTGACGGCAAGACCGTGGCGACGCAGCAAGTCGCCGCTTTCCCCACCGCGCTCGCGCTCGACTCCACGCGGGACCTGCTGTACGCCGCGCTGGACGGAGGCGGCATCGCTGTCCTCTCCGGACACAGCCTACGCCCGCTACTAACGCTGCGTACGCCGGCCACGGTCAACGCGCTCGCTCCGGTACCGGGCTATAACGCGCTCTACCTCTCCGACCCACTCACCGGGCGTATCCTCTATCTGTCATACACGCGACAGGGCGCGATCCGCCTATCCACCCCCTATACGGCGACAGGAGCGCCGGCCCCCGGTCTACATGTGGTTCTCGATAGCCCCGCGAGCACGTCAAGCGGAGGGACGTTCTGGGCCACCGGCTTCACGCCGGGCGAGGCGGTCGCCTTGAGCGTCGGAGCTAGGGCCGGCGGGACGCTGCGCGCCGATTCATCCGGCATGGTCAGCGGGGCGCTGCCCCCGCACGCGGGGGTAGGCCACGGGCCGGGCAGTCTCGGGCTGTACGGTCTCAGCAGCGGCGTCTCACTGGTAGGGCTAATCCACGTCGCCCACCACGCCCACACGGAGGTGCGGCGCGCCACGCCCCCACCGCTCTACCTGTCCATCATCCCAGGGCCGCTGGTCACGGTCACTCCGCCGCTGGTCCACGGCGCCGTGCGCGTCCCACTCGCGGCTAGTGGCCTCGTCGCCCTTCCGTTGCTACTAGTGATCGCGCTGCTCATACGGCGGAGACGACGACGACGCGCCAAGCGCCGCCGCGCCCGCGCCACGCCACCAACGGCGCCACGGCGCGTCCGCGTGACTTGACACTCAGATTCTTCCGTAGACCGTTGTCGGAGTGTACCTCACAATGACGCCACGCGGCCTGACCTTAAAAGGTCATGGCAGGGACCGGACCTTGAAAGGTCTCGCGGCGACCTTCCGGCCACGCGCCGCACGGGATGAGACCGGTGTCGCGCCTAGCAGACCTTTTAAGGTCCGGTCCCTACCATGGTCTTTTAAGGCCAGGTTGGGCCCTCGCCTCTGTTAAACTGTTGTGGTATGGATGTCGTGTAAGTCAATGACACGGCGAGGGACGAGGGAGGATGAGGATGCTCCAAGAGGGCATAGTGATCCCCGCTGTCGAGACGATAGAGGGCGAGGCGGAGGACACATGGCCGACACTCGGGCACGGCTTGATCGCGTCACGTTTGCAGCAAGCCTTGGGGCTTTTTGTGGAAAAACACGGCTTGGGCCATGTCTTCTCCGCGCAGACGTTCTTTCGCATTGGGACGGAGACGCGGGATACCGATCTGGCCTACGTCGCCAAAGAGCGTCTAGCCAACCTCCCGCCCGACCTGGATGTAGACGCCGACTTCGCCCCCGATCTGGCGGTTGAGATCGCCTCGCGTACTGATGCCCTCGCCAACATCTCGCGCAAAGTGAGCGCTTATCTCGATGCCGGTGTCCAAGCCGTCTGGGTGGTGAATCCGTGGCTGCGCACAGTCGAAGTGTATCGGCCGAACGAGCGGATCATAGCGCTCACGCGGTCGGAAACGCTCACCGGCGATCCCGTCGTGCCAGGGTTCAGCGTCGCGCTATCCGAGATCTTCCCGGCCTAGCGTTATCACGGAGGAGTTACGTTGCAGCGAGGCGTACCCCCTGGGACCGCCGGCATCGGTCCGCTGACCGTCTCGCCGGCAAGCGTTTGCCGCCGGGACGGCGGCGGTCCCAGGGGGTACGTCACCTGATCCACGTTCGCTTGACGGACTACTAATTGCGTGCGAGGAATAGCCGTAGGCAGTGCTGGGTGAGGCGGTCGTGATCGCGCCCTGTCATCTGTAGGAACGCCAGCGCGATGACGCCGGGGGCCACGCGGCGCGATAGGCGGGCGACGATGAACAACTCGTCGGCGCTATCCGGCAGCGACAGTTTGAGCTGAAGTATCGCGCCGGGCGAGCCACCGCCCGGCAGCAGGCCGCGTGGTACCTGACAGCGCGCCCCCGATGTGCTGAGATCGACAATGACGCAGGGCTGAAAGGTCAACGGCGGGGCGCCGTGCAAGGCCACGCTGCCCTCCAACCGCGTGACGACACGGAAGTGCTGGCGGCCGGCCGGCGCCGGCACGTCGCGCAGCTCAACCGCCTCCTCCAACAATGGCAGCAGGCCGCCCTTTACGTGCAGACTGACATCCTGCAAGCCCCGCTCGACCGTCTGCTGGAGATACAGGTTTCCGGCCGCCGCGATCGCGCTATGACGCGCCGCTACCAACAGGCGCGCGTCACCCCCCGCATCAATAACAGTATGGAGGGCGGCGCCACACGCCACGTCGCCGCCCGCGCGCAACATCGTCTTGCGGGCCGGCGCGCCCGACACGCTGCCCATCACCGCGATACTGCCGTCGCGGCTTGTCAGCCGCGCCTCCTCGACCGATCCCGCGACGTAGACGTCGCCCGCGGCGTCGATACAAGCCCCCTCGCGCACCGAGCCGGTGACGAAGACAGACCCATCGAGCGCCAGCGGACCGTGCTCGCGCGTTAGGTCGCCGTCGTGCACGCGCATGGGGACGACCTGCAACACCATGTTGCGCAAGACGACTTCGCCGTCGCACGACGCGAACAACAGCGCGCCATCGGGCCCGATGTGTGTGCATGGGCCGCCGGGCAAGCGCGCCGCGCGCGGCGCCCGCGGCGGAATCGCGCGTCCGAGCAGGTCGTAGCCAGGCTTCCCCGCTGCGCCGCGGCGCAAGCGGGCCAACGTCGCGCCCGCGCGGACGGCGTGACGGCCACCGACCGCCCGCGGGCGATCCGTGACGACGGGGACGGGCACAAGCAACTCGACCCGCCCATCGACGGGCGGGGTTGGGCTCGTGCCCGACAAAAGAACGGTCCATGCTCCACGCCGCGAGGACCGCAGCCGCGCCGCGATATCACGCGGCTGCAGCGGCAGGTGGATACCCAGGCGCGCGCTGTGCTCACGGATGAGCGCGGCGAGCGCCTCCGGGGGAATCGCCATGGCTTCGGGCGTCAGCAAGACCTCCAGGTGCAAGGCATCAGAGGTCAAGCGGACGGTGACCGGGGAAGACGCGCTTCTCATACACCTACAACTATAGGACGATTAACTACGGAACGATCGAGAGGACCGACTGCAACATGCTATTGGTCGTCGTAATAACCTTAGTGTTGGCGTTGAAGCCCTGCTGGGCCTGGATCATCTGTCCGAACTGCGCTGCGAGGTCTACGTTCGAGCCCTCGAGTTGGCCGGTGAGGATGCTGCCCAGATTGGCGGAGTTGGCGTCTCCAACCTGCGGCGGCCCCGAGTTCACACCGGTCGAGTAGAGGTTGGAGCCCTCACGGATCAAGCCGTCGGCGTTGCGGAAATCGGCCAGCGCGATCTGCCCGACCGTCTTGCTCGTCCCGTTCGAGTACACGGCGGTGATGCCGCCATCCTTGCCAACGCTGAACGACGCGATCGCGCCGCCCGGCGCGCCGTCGGTCGTGGACACGTTGACCCCACCGGTCTGCGCCAACTGCCCGATCTGCGCGAAATCAAGCGCCACGGTGTTGCCGGATGCGCCGCTACCAGCGCCATAACTGCTGATGGCCAACGGCGGCGTCGTGGAACCCGCTGTCTGATACTTGCCGTTCGCGTCGAAGGACAACGTGCCGCTGCCGCCCGTGATCTGCGCCTTCCCCGACGGGTCCGTGATGGTGTAATTCCAGGTGTTGGTCGCGGTCTTCATGAACGTCGCGGTAAGGCTGTGCTGGGTGCCCTGCGAATCGAAAACCGATAGAGGTGTCACGATCTGGGCGCCGGTCGCCTGAGAAGCGTCCAGGTTGCCGTTCAGGGCCATCTTACTCGTCGGTGAGGCGGACTGCGCGCCAACGGGAATCCTGATGTCGCCGAGTGGCTGTGTCTTATCGACCGTGCCGTCCGCCTTGGACGGCCAGCCCTGCACGGTCATGCCGTTGGCGCCCATGCTAAGGATACCGTCAGGCGAGACAGTAAATGAGCCGTCGCGGGTATAGTAGCTCTGCTGGCCTTTGTTGACGACGAAGTAGCCATTGCCCTGGATGGTCATGTCGGTGAGGCGCCCGGTGTCCTGGACCGAGCCCTGCGTGGTGTTGAGGTTGATCGAGCCCTGGCCAACGCCCATGCCAACCTGGAAGGGGTTACTGCCCTCGAGGCCGCTCGTGGTGTTACTGTTCGTCCCCGCCTGCGTGCCGTAGCTCAGCGTCTGGTTCATCAGGTCTTCGAAGTGGATGTTCTGCGTCTTGTAGCCGGTTGTATTGACGTTGGAGATGTTGTTACCCACCACGTCCATGTAGGTCTGATTGGCCTGCAGCCCGCTCAGGGCGTCCGCGATCGAGTTGAGTTCCATGTGTTACCTTTCGCGCTTACTTACCGATGACTATACAGTGATAGTCGATATACCCAACGAGCGCTATGCCCTAATCGGGGCATTAGACACTAAAGAATAGTCCTATTGTGCCGATACGGACGTGACCTTGCTCAATGGCACGCTGTTGGTCCCGACCTGCAACTGGACCGCGCCGCCCTGCAAGCCTACCGCGCTCACCACGCCCTGACTCGTGGTCACGTTACCGTCGGCGCCCTGCACCGCGTACATGACGGTCTTGCCCAACATGGCGACTCCTTCCGCGCTCTGCTGCGCCGCGATCTGCGCGGTGACCGCCTCCTTCATGCCGAGCATCTGCTCGACCGTGTTGAACTGCGCGAGTTCGGTGACGAAGCTCTGGCTGTCCATCGGCGACGTCGGGTCCTGGTTACGCATCTGCGCCACGAGCAGCTTGAGGAAGGTGTCGGTGCCGGCAATGCTGCTTGCGTCGGTCGGCGCGGCCGTTCCCGCCGCCGCGCTGGTCGCACTGCCGAATGGCGACGCCGCCCCCCCCGTCGCGCCGGTCGCGCCAGTCGCGCTGCCAAACGGCGCCGTAGCGGGAGCCGCGGACCCAGCCGCGGCGTTCGTGGCGGCGCTCCCGGCCATATTGTCCATAGGCGCCATACCAGATCCCCCCGTGGCGCCTCCGATCGTCGTACTCATAAATCTGCTCCTTATAGTTGTCACTGCATCCCCCTCACCCCCGACCCCTCTCCCGCGTCAGGGAGAGGGGTCGGGGGTGAGGGCCGTCACGATCTCCACCGAGAACTGAATTGCTACGCCTGAACATCGATACGCGCGGCGCCCGATTCACGATACGGACGCACGGGAGACCGCTCCATCCCTGCTGATGACACCGTAGCCACGGACGGCGCGTTCGCGGTAGCCCGCGCCTGTTGCGCCCATGGCGCGCTCCCACCCTGCCCCGTCGGAGCGCCCTGACCTCCGGCGCCGCCCGCCAACCCCTGCCCGAACGCCGCGTTAGCGCCGCTCGCTGGAGGAGGCGGCGCGTCATGGGGCGCGGGCACGCTCACATGACGCCCGTCCGGCATGACCACAGCGACGCTAACGGCTCCAGTGTTGTCCACGCCAAGCAACCCGACCAGATCGGAGGTGTGCTGATCGAGCAGCAGACCCGTTTCGGCGTGCTGGGGGGTAAGCGTTATATGCAGTCCTTGCGCGGTCTGCTCGACGTGGACCGTGACGGTCCCCAGCGCCTGCGGCTGGAGGACGATGTGGAAACTCGACGAGCCAACGCCGGTCCGTAGCAGGGCCTGCCGAACGACGACACCCTCGACAATGGGCGCCAGGAACGCACTGTCGCGCGCCGGCTCTTTAGCCGGCGCGTTGGCTTGGTCGTGCCGCGCCGGCGCCACGGCGAGTGGTTGGGCGCTTCCCGCTTCATCAGCGGTCATCGTCGGGCCTATCCCTTTGGCGGACGTGAGCGCTGTCGTCGCCGCTTTACGGGCGCCGGGCGCCCCCACTGGGTCGTCCGTGATAGCGCGCCCTCGCGCTATGGGCTGGCGCATCCCCTGCTGTCCCCGCCCCCCCGCGTCTGGCAGGCCAAACAGAAGAGGGAATTGCCCCCCCGCCGCCGGGGTATGCGCGCCGTCCTGCCGCGTCGATACACCGGATGGCGCGTGGTGCGGCGGCTCCACCACGGTCGCGCCGCTCAACGGCGTCCCCAGTGGTTTCTCCGAGAGATCACGTTGCAGCGAGGCGTACCCGCTGGGACCGCCGGCATCCTGCCGGCCCGCGTGTGCCGGCAAGACGTTGGCAGTCCCAGGCGGCGCCACGTCAAACAAAGCGCCCTGATTCCGCACTACACCGGGCGCGGCGCCGGCGCGCGACGTGTTAGGTGCGCCAGGCGCGCTAGCGGCGCCGAATGCGTTGGACACGCCAGGAACGCGAGAGACAGTAGCCGCATCCGACGCCCCATCTATCCGAGTCAAACGCGGCGTATCACTGGCCCGCACACCGGCGCGATCGTGCGCTGCCGCCGGCGTCGACGGCGTCAACAGCGCTGCCGCCGCGGCAACGACTGGCGCGGGGATCATCCCTCCAGCCCCTACTGGTATCGATCCTGTGGTCTTCGAGAGCAGGGCAGGGGCATTATCGGCAGGTGATCCTGGAAGCGCGCGCGCTCCCACGACACGTTGTGGCTCCCGCGCCTCATCCAGGGCCACTGTTTTTGGAGTGATGAGGGTCGTCGCGTCGCGCATTGCTTGCATGGGCGTCATGGCCGCATGCTCGACCTGCACGGGTGTCATGGTCGCGCGCCCGGCCGCCAACGGTGGGACGGTGGACCGCGTCGTGGCGCGCCCCGCTGGCCTCGTGGACGCTGGCGTTGTCACGGTACGCGCTGACGGCGGCGCCGGCACACCGCGAATCTCGGGCGTAGATGGCGCTGTTCGTGGTATGTCATCAGAAGAAATGGTTACGGTGGCGGACGCCGTAGAAGCCCCCTCTACATCCGCGTGTGTACCGCCCATCGGCCCTATGTGAGCGTCCGCCCGACCCGCGCCGTCAGCATCGACGGCAGCGTATCCGCCTATTGTCGCATCAGTCAGGCGAGGTGAAAAGTCGGCGGGTACCCCACTGGGAGCACGGGCGTCGCGCCCGTCCCCGGCATTCGCCTCCCAAGCGCGGGGGACGGGCGCGACGCCCGCGCTCCCAAGACTTTTTACAGCCCCTGTCACACCGGCCGTCTCCGGCATTGACGTGTGCGCCACGGACGCAGGCATAGTGGGCAGAGCGCGCACATTGTCTGGGAGCGCGAGCGTCGCGCCCGTGATGTCTGGGACGGGCGAGACGCCCGCGCTCCCAGGATTGTCCACCCGATAATGCGCGCTCCCAGGATCGCCCACCCCATCATGCGGGGATCGTGCGACGACACCAAGGCCCGCGGTATCAGCGCTGGGACGATCCTCCGTGCTTACGGGCAGGTCATGACGTGGAGCGCCAATGACGGCGCCCGTCTTCGCGGCGACGGCATCCATGCGCGCGGGCGGGTCATGACGTGGGGCGTCCTCGGGCAGCGCCGCGTGAGCCGGCAGGGGCATCAGCCAAGGCGCCGCCATCACGGGAGGCATGGATGGCGCGGCCTCATCCGTGGCGGAACTATCCTTATCTCGCCCCTGGGGGCGATCTCGCCCCTGGGGGCGCTTGTGCGCCCCCACGAGCGTAGGCGTCATAGAGCTTGGGGATGCGTCTGTCGCGGCGCCGGAACCGGTCGACGATCCCTCACTCTGTAATACATCGCTAAAAGAGGCTCCCGCGTCCGGCGCTGCCGTGGCGTCGACGGACGCCGGCGTAGCGCCAGCCGGCGCGCCAACGGCATTGGTATCCGGCGGCGGCGCGGCGGCGCGGCCCATAGTAGGACTTACAAAAGACATGATGTACAGGTCATTTCTACCCTCGCGCTACCCAATCGCCGTCTTGAGGATACCCATGCGGTCGGCCGTGAGTTGCGTGAGCGCGTCGTACATGATACCGGTCTCGCTCGTTTTGGACATCTCACTCTCCATACTGACCGTGTTGCCATTGGGACTCGTCGTCATATCGGGAGTCGCGATGACCGTACCGGTCGAGTTCGGTGTCGCGCTCGTATCGGAACCCGACAGGATGGCGCCGAGCCTATCCTCGAAACTGACGTCCTGCGACACGTAGCCGGGCGTCTGCGCGTTGGCGATGTTGTTGGCGAGCACCTGCTGGCGCATGCTCAGGCTGTTGAGGGCATACTGGAGTCCCTGCATCGTCGTGTCATTAAAAAGATCGTTGTTCATTGGCCGGCCTCCTTCTGGTACTGTGTCACGCGCTGTACGTAGTCTTGCGTCTCGGGATACGGTGGGATACCGCTATAGCGGTCCACGGCGGCGGGACCGGCGTTATAGGCGGCGATCGCCAGCGTCTCGTCGCCATGGTAGCGCTGCAGCAGGGTGTGCAGATAGGTCGCGCCAGCCGTCAGGTTTTGCAGAGGATCGAACACGTTGGTGACGCCATACGTCGCCGCGGTCGCGTCCATCAGCTGCATAAGTCCTTTGGCCCCGGCGCGCGACACGGCGTGCGGGTCGCCGCCGGACTCAACCTTGACAACGGCTGAGATGAGACCGGCCGACACGCCGGTCGCCGCCGCGACCCTCTTGACGAGGCGCGGGATGTCCGGCGTATAGCCAGTCGCGCTACCCCCGCCGACCGGCGCCGGGTTCAGCGCTTGTGAACTGCCTGCCGTGCTTGTCGCGCCCGCGCTCCCAGGACTACCCACCATGCTTGTCGCGTCTGTCGCGCTTGTCGTGCCCATTGTGCTTGTCGCGCTTGTCGTGCCCATTGTGCTTGTCGCGCTTGTCGTGCCCATTGTGCTTGTCGCGCCTGCGGCGGGGTTCATCCCCATCGCCCCCATGGAGGCGGCGGTAGATTGAGGAGCGATGGGCTGCGTCGACGCCCCTGCCGGCGCGGCGGGAAGGCTATGGTTGAGATAGGGGGCTGGGTCCACCCACTGCCCATCTTTCTCCACGCCAAAATGTAGATGCGGTCCCGACGAATTGCCGGTCGAGCCCGATAGTCCGATCTCCTGACCCGCCGTGACGACAGCGCCAGGCTGGACCTCCACTTTTTGCAGGTGTCCGTAGAGCGTGCGCACCCCGTTGTCGTGGTCGACGATCACGCGGTTGCCAAAGCCGGTCGTATCCCACCCGGCCGCGACGACCGTGCCGCCCGCGGCGGCGTCAATCGGGGTACCAAGGGGCAACCCATAATCGAGCCCCGTGTGGAAATGGCTGTAGCCGTTGTAGGCGGGCTCCGCCAGGTACGGCGTGGGTCCAAAGGCTTGCGTCAAGGGGGCCGAGCCCTGGAATGGCATAGCTAAAGCGTTGTCGGACAGAGCGGCCGCCTGGATGCGTGAGCCCAACCCCTGGGCCGCGGCGCCTACCGCGGACAGATCGGCCGCTCCGCCCGACGATGGCGCCGCCGGCTGCATCATCGCCGACGTTGTGGACATCGCGCCCTGCGCGCCGCAACAGCAACAGCAGCACCCAGCGGCTCCGGTATGGCCCGCTAAGAGAGCGGCAAGGTCACTGGACGATGTGCTCGTCGCCGGCATAGATAGCCCCGTTGACCCCAGGCTCATAGACGAAGCTATAGACCCCAGGCTCGTGGACGAAGCTGTAGCCCCCAATGCTCCGGTCATGGACGGGCTCGTGGACCCCAATGCTCCGGTCGTGGAACCGGCGCCCATCGTGGCGCTGCCGCTGGATGTCACGCCCGTTGGCGTGGATGACACGGGCGGCGTTAGCGGAGTCAGGGACGATGCCGGAGCGCTCACTGGGGTCGAGCTACTACCACTGTTCGCGCCGATTGATTGCATCACTTGATCGAACGAGGTTGACGCTGGGGCGTTAAACGGTATCAGCACGCCTGAGCCGGTAGACGCCGCCGGGGAAGCTTGCGCCTGGGCGGCGGCTGCCATGTTCTGATCGATTCGCGTCATTGCGCTCCCCCCGTCATCACAGGCCGGACGTACCGGGCCGTCGTCAGCTCGTCGATGTCGCGTTCCATTTTTTGCATCACGTCGGCGCGGAACCGGCTCTCCTGGCGCTCCTTGAGCTTCTCCAGGGCGCGGCGCTGCAGCGCCGCCGTCAGCAACAGTTCTCTGATACGCGTCACTTCGCCATCAACGCGGGCGATGAGCTCCTCTTGCTGCCAGACCGCCTGCCGCAACCGCTCAATGTAATACAACGCATTCATACGATACTGCGGATCGAACACCTCGCCCAATCCCACCATCGTCCTATTGGCAGACGCCAATTCGTCCACTCGCCGCGCCAACTCCACCGCGGCCACCGCGCGCGCGCCGCTGGCGCGCGCCAGCGCCACCTGCACGGTTTGCTCCTCACGCAGCCGCTGCCGCAGCGCGGCTTCCAACCGAAAGACAAAGCGCTTACTCATTGCGCCAGCCCCTGCAGCTCATGGGTCGTCTCCTCCCACGAACTCACCTCATGGGTATGCTGGCGTAAGAAACCGTGTAGCTGTGGTAGGCGCGCCACGGCGGTATCGACATCGGCGTTGCTCCCGGCTACGTACGCGCCGATCTCCAGCAGGTCCTTGGCCGAACGGTGCGCCGCCAACAAACGACGCACACGGCCGGCGTGCTCCTGTTGCTCAGGGCTCGCCAGACGCGACATTAGGCGGGAGATGCTGCCCAGGACATCGACAGCGGGGTAGTGATTGGCGGCGGCAAGCTCGCGCGAGAGCACGATGTGGCCGTCGAGCACGCCGCGCACGGCGTCGGCGATCGGCTCGTTCATATCGTCGCCCTCGACGAGCACGGTGTAAAAGCCGGTGATGGAACCCCGCTCGCCCGTGCCTGAGCGCTCCAGCAACGCGGGCAGCAGCGCGAAGACCGACGGCGTGTACCCGCGCGTGGCGGGCGGCTCACCAGCGGCGAGCCCGATCTCGCGCTGCGCCATGGCGAAACGCGTCACCGAGTCCATCATCAGCAACACATTGCGCCCACGGTCACGGAAATACTCGGCGATCGTCGCCGTGACCCACGCCGCGTTGAGGCGCAGCAGCGCCGGCTGGTCCCCCGTCGCCACGACGACGACGGAGCGGCGCAGGCCTTCGGGTCCAAGGTTATGGTCGATGAACTCCCGCACTTCACGGCCGCGCTCGCCAATCAACCCGATCACGTTGACATCGCTCTCACCGTTGCGCGCGATCATACTCAGGAACGTGCTCTTACCGACACCGCTGCCGGCGAACACGCCAAGGCGCTGGCCGCGCCCGCAGGTCAGCATCCCGTCGAGCACGCGTACCCCCGTCATGAACGGCGCGGTGATGGGCAGCCGGCGCAACGGATGAGTCGCCAAGCCACTGCCGGCGACGGGAACCAGGGCGCCGCGCACGGGCGGGCCGCCGTCGAGAGGTTGGCCGAGTCCATCGACCACGCGCCCCAACAGGCTGTCGCTCACGGTAACACGCGCGGGGGCGCCGGTCGCGACGACGCGGCTGCCGGGGGTGATCCCCGTCGCGTCGCCGAAGAGCATCGTGATAGCGCGGTCGCGCCGGAAGCCCACCACCTGGCAGAGTACCGGCTCACGCGCTCCGGTTCCCATGATGACGGCCTGCTCGCCAATCGACGCCACCAGCCCCTGGACCTCGACCGTCAGCCCGACGACGTCGCTCACCGTGCCCATGCGTTCGCACGCGCGCAGCGATGGCGCGAGCGCGGCAAGGCGCGGCAGCGCGCGCTCACTAGACCGCGGACAGCTGCTCATGCAAGAGGACCTCCATGCGCGCCAGTTGCGTATCGAACGTGGCGTCGACGCGGCCCGCGCCGCTCTCGATGACACAGCCCCCCCGCGCGATCGACGCATCGGCGACGACATCCACCTGGGTGGCGGCTGACAATCCGAGGTGGGACGCGCCCGTGCGCAGCGTCGTGTCGTCGTCGGGGTGGACGCGTATCGTCACCGTCGACCCCACGCTGAGTTCATCCAGCGCGGCCCGCGCGACGGCCAGCGCCGTCTCCGGCGCGAGCGTCACCTCGTGCTTGACCACCGCGCGCGCGATAGCCAGGCTCAGGTCGAGTGTCTCCTCGTCGAGGCGGCGCAGGCTTTCCGCGTGGTCCACGGCAGCACCGGCGACAAGAGCGGCCAGGGGCGCGGCGACGGCGGCTAGCTCTTCCTGTGCCCACGCTTGCCCTTCGGCATAGCCGAGTTGGCGCGCCTGCTCACATTCGGCGGCGATGAGCTCGCGCGCCGCCGCCTGCGCCATAAGCAAGGTCGCACGCGCCTCGCGACGCGCGTCGAGCATGATGCGCGCGGCCCGCGCCCGCGCGTTCGTCACGTCGTCGATACTCGTGACGCCCGACGCGCTTTTCCAGTCGCGCGGCAACGCGCCGCGGACGCCCAGGCCGCTGACGCCTTCGGGCCGGCTAATGATGCGGGTCATCGCCCCTCACCCCCGTATGCCCTAAAGCAAGACATCGCCGCCTCCGCGCGCGATAGTGATCTCTTCCTCATCTTCCAGCCGCCGCACCACGGCCACGATCTTTTGCTGCGCCTCCTCGACGGCGCGCATACGCACCGGCGGGCTGCTCTCCAACTCCTCGCGGAGCATCTGCGCGGCGCGTTGAGACATATTGGTAAAGATATGCTCGCGCACGCCCGGCGTCGCCCCGCGCAACCCCAAGCCCAGGTCTTTGCCGTCGACATCGCGCAGAACACGCTGCATCGAGCGGCTATCCAACTGGATCAGGTTCTCGAAGACAAACATTTGCTTCTTGATATCGGTGGCGAGATCGGGCGCGCTCTCGTCGAGTTGATCCAGGATGGCGCGCTCGGTACCGCGGTCCACCTGTGTGAGCACACGGACGAGGAAGTCAACACCACCGGTCTTGTTACGGTCCGCGGTAGAGAGGACCGAGGAGAGCTTTTTGTGCAAGACCGTTTCGACCTGCGTCACCACCGCGGGATTGGTAGCGTCCATATTGGCCAGACGCATGCTAATCTGCGCCTGCAGCTTATCCGGAAGCGCCGAAAGGATCGCCGCCGTGTGCGACACGCTTAGATAAGAGAGGATCAGCGCGATTGTCTGCGGGTGCTCACCATGCAAGAACGTGGCGATCTGCGCGGGCTCTACATCTTTGAGGTAGTGGAAAGGCTGCGCCTGCATCGAGTCCAGGAGGCGGGTCACTATATCTTCGGCGCGTTCCGACCCCAGCGCCCGCGTCAGGAGCTTGCGCGCATAGTCTACGCCACCGGCTTCGATGTATTGTTGCGCCGCGACGATGGCGTGCGCCTCTTGCAGCACCGCCTCCCGCGCGTCGGGTGCGATCGAATTGGGCCGCAGCATCTTGATGGCGACGCGCTCGACCTTCTCTTCAGGAAGGAGGCGCAAGACGCTGGCCGACTCCTCGGGGGGCAGCACCATCAACAGGGCCGCCGCCTTATCGCTGCCCACTAGCTCCCTAAGTTTTGTGCAAACGGGCAAAAGGCAGGGGTAATTGGACGGGTTGTGGTGGTGGAACAAGGGCGGCAATGAGCAGCGCGGCCCAGTGGGTCGCGCGCGACGCGCCGGACGCGCCGGCGCGTGG
>JAABUV010005809.1_pt1 | contig 13824 bp, 8 predicted proteins | sample 5559971 | NCBI WGS metagenome assembly JAABUV01 (sample SAMN10711881, study PRJNA513362) | rock metagenome | isolation source: Antarctica rocks | place: Antarctica: Victoria Land, Knobhead nord | collected 2015-12-19
GGCAGAAGCGTACTCCGGCGATGGCGGCGGGACTGACCGATCATGCCTGGTCACTCGCGGAGTGGTTGAGGTTTCCGACCGTGAAACGTGAAGAATAGCGAACGCTAGTTGCCTGGGACACGACCCTAATGGCTGATGACTGATGGCTGATGGCTGATGGCTGATGGCTGATTTCAAATAGCTGATGGCTGAGGCCGATGAATCCCGGATTGCCCCTCAGCGGCGGGCGATTCCGGGCCGGGTGTCGGGGACGTCCCAGAGTTTGATGGTGGCGTCGAGGCCGCCGGTGGCCAGGGTCCGGCCGTCGGGGGTGAAGCCGAGGCCCAGGACCGGCCGGCCGTGGCCGACCAGCCGGGCGATCTCGCCGCCGCCGGCGGCGTCGAGCAGGGCGACCACGCCGTCGCCCCGTCCGGCCACCGCCAGGGCCCGGCCATCGGGCGAATAGGCCAGCGCCCGGACGCAGTCGGGGAAGCCGCCCAGGACGAGCCGGGCCTTGCCCGAGGCCAGGTCCCAGAGCCGGACCGTCGCGTCAACCCCGCCGGCGGCCAGGTCCGAACCGTCGGGCGAGAACGCCAGCGAGCGGACCGAGGCGGCGTGACCGGCGAGGTCGGCCCGTTCCTCCAGCGACCGGGCGTCGAAGACCTTGACCTCGCCGAAGCCGTCCTTCCGGCCGTCCCGACCGCCGCCGGTGGCGACCGCCCGCCCGTCGGGGCTGAAGGCGATGGCGCGGATCGGGCCCCGGAAGCCCTCGGCCCGGGCCAGCTCGGAGGCTCCCTCGACGTCCCAGAGGGTCAGGATCCGGTCCTCGCCGCCGGCGGCCAGCGTCTTGCCGTCGGGCGCGAAGGCGAGTCGGGCGACGGCCTCGGTCGTGGCGAACTCCCTCCGGGGGGCGCCGGTCCGGGCGTCCCAGAGGCGGATCGTCAGGTCCCAACTGCTCGACGCCAGGGTCGAGCCGTCGGGGGAGAACGCCAGCGAGGCGACCCCGCGCTCATGGCCGTGGAGCGTGAGCTTGGTCCGATGGGCGAGGTCCCACAAGAGGATATGGCCGGGTGAGTCGTAGGCGACCTCGGCCGCCGCGATCGTCCGGCCATCGGGCGAGGCGGTCACCGGGCCGACGCAGGCCAGGCCGCCGTTCAGACTCTCCCGGGGCGTGATCTTGCGGGCCCCCAGGTCCCAGAGCCGGACCGTCCGATCGGCCGAGGACGAGGCGACCCGCCGGCCTCCCGGGGCGAAGGCGACGCCGGTGACCGGCCCGCCGTGCCCCTTCAGGGTCGCCAGCTTGTGCCCCGAGGCAGCGTCCCAGAGGACCACGTCGCCGTCCCGGTGCCCGGTCGCCAGGAACCGGCCGTCGGGCCCGAAGGCGACGGCCTGCGCCCCCGGGTGGTTCCAGGTCACCCGCTCGGCCCGGGTGGCGGCGTCATGGAGGCCGATGGTCCCGTCGAGCCCGACCGCCGCGATCGTCCGGCCATCGGGCGAATAGGCGACCGAGGCGACGTCCGGACCCCGCCCATCGAGGACCCCCCGGGGCTTCCCCGAGGCGGCGTCCAGCAGCTCGACCCCGCCCGATGGCCCCCCGGCGGCGACCGCGATCGTCCGGCCGTCGGGCGCGAACCGGAGGCCGGCGACCGGCCCGCCCTGCCCCGGCCGCTCCCACCGGCGGGACCGGGAGGCGAGGTCCCAGGCGATCACCCCGCCCTCGGGGGTTCCCGAGACGAGGGCCGAGCCGTCGGGCCCGAAGGCCAGGGCCCGGACCGCGCCTGGGGAACCCGGCAGGGTCGCCAGCTCGCGGCGGTCCGCGGCGTCCACCAGGCGGATCGTGCCATCGAGCCCGCCCAGGGCGACCGTCCGGCCTCCGGGGGCGACGGCCAGGCTGGACCCGCCGCCGGGGATCGCCCGCCCGACGAGGAGGCCGGCGATCGGGTCGTAGGCGGCCAGGGCGTCGGCGGAGCCGGTGGCGTAGAGGGCCTGGCCGTCGGGCCCGAAGGCGACGGCCCGGGCCTCGCCGGGATAGTCGAGCGTGGCGGCGGCCGAGAGCGTGGGCGCGGCGGCCTCCCAGAGCCGGACGGTCCCGTCATAGCCGGCCGAGGCGAGTCGGCGGGCGCCCGGGGCGAAGGCCAGGGCCGGAACCCCGTCGGCGTGGCCGGCGAGCGTGGCCCGCTCGTGCCCGGTCCTCGGGTCCCAGAGCTTGATGGCCGAGTCGAGCCCGCCCGAGGCCAGGGTCGCGCCCGAGGGGGAGAAGGCCAGGGCCAGGACCATGTCGGAGTGGCCGGTCAGCGCGGCCCGCTCGCGGCCGGTCCTGGGATCCCAGAGCTTGACCTCGCCGTCCTCGCCGGCGGTGGCGATCCGCCGGCCGTCGGGGCTGTAGGCCAGGGCCCGGATCGTCCCGGCGTGGCCCCGGAGGGCGGCCGAGGGGGCCCGGTCGCGGAGGTCCCAGAGGGTCGCCACCCGGTCGGCCCCGGCCGAGGCCAGCGTCTTCCCGTCGGGGCTGAAGGCGAGGGCCCGGATCGCCGAGCCCGGCCCTTCGAGCGTGGCCGAGGGCCGGCCCGAGGCGAGGTCCCAGAGCCGGATGGTCCGGTCCGACCCGGCCGAGGCGAGGGTCCGGCCGTCGGGACTGAAGGCGACCGCGAAGATCCACTGGGAATGGCCGGTGAGCGTGGCCCGGGCCCGGCCGGTCGCCGGATCCCAGAGCCGGACCGTCCGGTCGTAGCCGGCCGAGGCCAGGGTCGAGCCGTCGGGGCTGAAGGCCAGGCAGGTCACGGCGTCGGCGTGCCCTTCGAGCCGGGTCCGGGCCAGGCCGGTGGTGGGGTCGCGGAGGACGATGACGGAGTCCTCGCCGGCGGTGGCCAGGGTCCGGCCGTCGGGCGAGCAGGCCACGGCCAGGACGGGCGACCGGGGCTTCCCGGCCGAGCTGGCCCGGTCGTCCTGGAGCACCGAGGCCCCCAGCGCGAAGAGGCGGGGCTCGTCCGGGGCGGCCCGGCCCCGGGCGTCCGGGGTGGCCGGGGCCAGGTCCGCGGCGGCGTCGCGGGGGTGGCCGTAGGGCAGGACGACCAGGGCCATCCCGAAGAGGGCGGCGGTCGCCGGGCCCGAGAGCCGCTCGTGGACCGTCCGATGGCCGTCGAGGATCCGGAGGAGCCGGCGATGGATCAGCATCCGCGACTCGAAAAGTCCCAGGGCCGCGACCGGCCAGCCGGGATGGTCGACGGTCCGGCCGACGATCGTGAGGAACCCCTCGCCGCAGGAGTGCCGCGAGGCGTGGGCGGCGGCCAGCGCGGCGTCGTCGCAGGCGTATTCGCGGAGCTGGTCGAGAACCCAGTTGGCCAGGTGGACCGCCGGGTCGAAGAAGAAGACGACCCAGAGGTCGCCCCGGCGGATGTGGGCCAGCTCGTGGAGCAGGACCCAGTTCAGTTGCTTGGGGGTCAGGCCGTCGTCGAGGTCGGGCGGCATCACCACGGTGGGCCGGAACAGGCCGCCGACGGCGGGCGAGGTGACCCGGGCGCTGACGGCCCACCGGACCGTCGAGCGGACCCCGGCGGTCCGCCGGAGGGCTTCGAAGTCGACCGGGAACCAGCCCGAGTCCTCGGGCACGGGCACCGCGTCGCGGATCAGGCGGCGGGTCGCCCCGATCGACCGGAGGAACCGCCCGATCAGGACGGTCGACACGGCGGCCCAGGTGAGCATCAGCAGCGCCGGGATCGTCAGCGGCGTCGGGGCCCGGGCCGGGGTCGCGATCGGGGCGACCTGGGCAGGCTCGGGGCGTGATTCGGGCCTCGGGGCGGGAGCCGATCCGGTGGCGTCGGCGGCGGCGGCGGCGGCGACGATCGGCTCGGGCGCCGAGGCGACGACGATCGGGCCGTCCTCCTCGGCCGGGCTCGGGGCGGTCGGGGGCTCGGGCCCCCGGGCGGAGGCCCAGGCCGAGAGCCCCGAGGCGGCCCGCCGGATCGGCGCGTCGGCCGACCACGAGGGCCAGGAGGCCGGGATCGGCGCGGCCAGCTTGAGCAGGACCAGCAGGAACAGCCCGTGGGCGAACTGGGCCGACATCCGCCGCCGGAGCGGGAGCCAGATCAGGGCCACCACGGCCAGCAGGACCGAGGAGTCGACCAGGGCCCGGGCCATGAACCAGGCCCAGCCCGAGCCCCAGGCGTTGAGGGATTCCACGCTCATCATCGCTCGTCCTCCCCGTCGGCGGCGGCCTGGGCGTGCTCGTCGAGGAGTCCGCGGAGCTGGGCGAGGTCCTCGGGCGTCAGCTTGCTCTTGCGGACCATGTAGGCCAGGAGCTTGCCGTCCATCCCCTCCAGGGTGTTGTCCAGCAGGGTGTCGGCGGCGCCGGCCAGTGACCGCCAGGCCGGCCGGGCCGGGCGGTAAAGGTAGCTGGTCCCGACCGCCGTGGCCGTCAGGTGCCCCTTGTCGACGAGCCGGCGGAGGACGGTCTTGGTCGTGGTCGGGGCCCAGCCGTGGACCCGGCCTACCTCCTCGTAGACGTCCCTCGCCGCGCAGCTCTTGAGCCGCCAGACGATCTTCATGACCTTCCACTCGGCGGTGGTCAGGGAGTCGGAGGCCTCGCGGGGCATGGGCACCGTCCCTAAGTGTGGCTAGATCCGTCGCACGACTACAAATATCGCCGGGGCCGGGCCCCTGTCAACGATATTTTCCGAAATCGGCCCGGCCCCCTTCCAATCGCCAGCCCCTCGGCTACGATCGGGCGGCCGGGGGCGTCGGCCGATGCCCGGCCTCCGGGCCCCATCCACTGATTCCGGGAGTCCCACGAGATGACGACTCGATCGATCCGGCGAGGGGCCGCCCTCGGACTGGCCCTGCTCCTTGCTGGGCCCTCGGCCGCGACCCGGGGGGACACGTTCCGGGTCAAGACCGGCCGGGGGACCTTCCTGGTCGAGGTCGACGCCCCCGGGATCACCGTCCGGGCCGACGGCGACGACCTGGTCGTCTCCCGCCCCCCCGGCGAGGAGATCCGGGTGAAGTTCGACGACGAGCGGGCCGCCCGAGCTTCGAGCGACCCGGCCTTCTCGATCCTCCGCGACGGCAAGGCGATCCTCACGGCCCGGCGGATCGGGGCGGCCCCGCCGATGCTCCTCGCTCCCGCCGTCGGATCGAAGGGGGAGAGGGCCCTCGGCGGCCCGGCGAACGGGTCGGCCTGGGGCCTGGCGATCACCCCCGACGGCAAGACCCTGGCCACCGGGCACCAGGGATTTATCCGGGTCTGGGACCTCGCCACCTTGGCCGAGCGGTTCAACGTCCCCACCGGCAAGACCGTCCGGCGGGTCGCCCTGACGCCCGACGGCGCGTCGCTCGCCTCGGCCGAATACCAGCACGAGGCCGGCAAGGCGATGGGCAACCTCGTGCTCCGCGACGGCAAGACCGGCGAGGCCCTCCGGGTGAGCGACCCGGTCGAGGCGGTCCACGGCGTGGCCATCGACCCCTCGGGCAAGGTCGTCGTCTCCTCCTCCTGGGCCGAGAAGGACATCCGGGTCTGGGACGCCGAGACGGGCAAGCAGGTCGGGACCCTCAAGGGGCACTCCGGGGTGGTCGGGACGATCGCCTACAGCCCCGATGGCAAGACCCTGGCCTCGGCCGGCGACAACACCGTCCGGCTCTGGGACGTCGACACCGGCGAGGTCCGGAAGATCCTCCGGGGCCACGGGAAGTCGGTCGAGTCCGTGGCCTTCAGCGCCGACGGCAAGACCGTCGGCTCGGGCGGGTTCGACGCCACGGCTCGGGCCTGGGACGCGGCCACCGGCAAGCTCCTGGCCACCTTCGAGGCCGACGAGCCGGTCCTCGCCGTGGCCGTCAGCCCCGACGGCAAGGCCGTGGCCGCCGCCAGCGCCCGGTGGGGCAACGGCTTCTACGGCCGGGCCCCGGCCGAGGTCCGGGTCTGGGACGTGGCGAGCTCGAAGCCCCTGGCCACCCTCCCCGAGCAACCCAACCAGGTCTTCGGCGTGGTCTTCACCCCCGACGGCAAGTCCCTGATCACCGCCAGCCTCTCCGGCGCTGTCACCGTTTATGACCTGGCGCAGTTCCCGCCGGAGAAGGCCGCCCCGCCCCCGGGCCGCTGAGCGCTCCCCATCGGGTTCAGCCCCTCGACCGGCCCCCGATCAACGCCACGACGGCCCCCCCGACCAGCAGCGACGTGCCGCCCGCGATCAGGAACCAGGGGACGCTCCCATTGGCCGTCGGCGTGGCGGGCGGGCCCACCCTCCGAACCAACTGCGACCGGAATTGCCGCTCGTGGCTCGGCGGTTCCACGTCGTTGATCCGGGCGGTGGCCGGCCCGGCGGTCGCGGCCAGCGCGACGCAGGCGAGGAGCAGGCGGCCCATCGGTGAGACTCCGGGGGTCCGGGACGTCGGCCCGAAAGCGGGCCTCTCTCCCAGTGTCTCGGCTCCGGCCGGATCCGTCAATCGGGACGCCGCGCGGTCCCGACGACCGCCCAGACCAGATACGACCGCTCGTGGAGCTGCCACCGCCAGGGTGGGATGAGATGGACACTGGGGAAGCCCGAGGAGGTGATGGGATCATCTCGGAGGACCGCCAGGAGGTCCGCCGGTCTGACCCCGTGGATCAGGCCCCGGCGGCGGGACAGGCGGGCCAGGAGGCCGGCCAGGTCGGCCTCGGGCACGGTGCCGACCTCGGGGAGATTCTCCGAGGAGACGACGTCGGTGATCAGAACGGCCCGGCCCCGAGGGGCGGTCAGGGCGGCCAGGAGGCGGAGATGGCCCAGCCGGACGGCGCGGACCGCTTCGGCGAACCGGGGGTGGCGATCGCCGACCGCGTGCCAGGCGTGGCCCACGAGCTGGCTGAGCAGGCAGGTCGAGGCGACCACGTCGAACGGCCCCGGCAGCGCCAGGCCGACCCGATGGCCCGGCCAGGCCACCAGCGCCTCCAGGTCGGCGTCCGGGATCGGGGCGGTCGGCGACCATCGGGCGATCGCGCCGAGCATCCCGGTGAGGTCCAGGCCGCCGTGGCGATAGAGGGTCGGTCGAGCCGCAACTCCCTGCCTGGCCGCCCCCCGCTCCAGGGCCTCGGCGTCGAGGTCGACGAGGTGGACCTCGCGATGGGACCGTAGGAGCGCCGGGAGGTCGAGGTCATTGGCGTTGCCCGCCCCGAGGACGCAGAGCCGGGACGCGCCGGCCCCGGCGCCGAGGAGGGCCAAGACCCGCTCCCGGTGGCCGGCGAAGTGGTCCCACTGGCCCCGGCTCTCGGCGTTGAACCGGGCCTGGCGTGCTTCGAGTTGGTTCATCCGGGGGGTCGCCCGACCCAGACCGACCCCGCCGACAGGGGCGATCGGGTCCGATGCCACTCTCCCGAGGGGCGGTCGAGCCCGAAGCCGGGGCTCCGGGCGGGCTCGGTCGGGGCGTCGTCCGCAGCCTGGGGCGGGGCCGGGGCTTCGGGGAAAAACGAACCCAACGGCTCGGCGGCGGGCGCCGGGGCCGGCTCGGGACGGTCGACGGCCTCGGCCTCCACCTGGCGCAGCTCGCGGAGGGTCCGGAAGAAGCCACGCTCGGCCGCCGCCTCGTACCGCCGGGCCAGGGTCGCCTCCTTCGAGGGGTCGAAGAGGGCCCGGGTCGACGCCCCGACGCGGTCGGCCTCGATCGCGGCGGTGTCGAGCCCTCCCCCGATGGTTTGCAGGGCGTCGATCTCGTCGAGGATCAGCCTGGCCATCTGGTCGCGGGCCCAGGTCTGACGGGCCGTGGCGTCGAGGCCCTCGCCGTCTCCGACTCGGAGGAACCGGAAGTCGCCGAGGATCGCCTCGGAGAGGGCGCGGACCCGGGTGACGGGGACCGCCTCGAACCGGGCCCCCATCAGCTCGCTCAGCCGGATCCCGTGGGCCCGGTCCCAGCGCTCGCCGCTGTCGAGGTCCAGCACCTCGCGGAGTCCGAGGAGGTCGGTCACGAGCCGATCGATCCCCTCGGGCATCGACCGGAGCTTCCGGGTCTGGGTGGCCGGTTCGTCGCCGATCCGGGAGTAGGCCCGGTCGACCTCGGCGAGCCGCTGGTCCTCGAAGTCGGCCCCGGCCGATCGGACCCGGGCGGCGATCGCGGCCGACTCCTGCCGGTTGCACCGCTCCAGGCGGATCGAAAGGATCGCGGCGTGTCGGACCAGGACGCGGGCGAGGCCGCCGGAGGGCCGGAGGTCGGCCTCGAACGCCCGGGATCGCTCCTCGACCTCGGCGGCATCCTCGGCGGCGATGACCACGCAACCGCCCGTGAGGCCATGTTGCAAGGCGTTTTCGCGCGATCGCGACTTGCCCGCCTGGGACCGGGGCCCCGTAGACATTTGTGCATTTTTGCGATTGGCCGCGAGTCGGGCGGGACTGCACGTCATGGCGGGCGTCCTGGGTGGGCCGGGGTCCATCAGGGGGCGATAGGTTCGTTCCCCTCGGACTATACATTCCGGAAAGTGGGCCTCGGCTAAGCACACTTTCTCCCGGAATCTTCCCGGGATCGGGTCGTCCGGGGATGAGACCGGGGAATATCGGGGTCCAGGCCGCGCGACTGAAGCGGCTTTCGCCCGGCCGTGGCGTCCGGTGGCGTCGAGCGGAGCGAGGCCCACCAGGTCCGGGCCTCGATCCGGTGCATCTCGCTCGGCTCGACGCCACCCGACAGGAGTCGCTTCCATTACTGCATGGGATAAAGCCTTGGACAAGGAGGTGCCGAAAAAGGACCAGAAAGCTGGTTATTGTTCCAAAGGACCCCATGATTTTCGGGTCGAACCGGCGTAGTATCAACCACGGACCGCACGGGCTTGGCCCGGGTGGGACCGGACGATCCCCCTCCGGACTCCAAGGCGGATCGATCCCGGTCTCGGGCATTTTATCGGAGTCGGCGGCTAGCGGTTCGATGCTCGCCGCCGGGTCCGTCGGGGGGCCGTCGATGCAGACCTGGGAGGAATTCCGCAAGAAGTCGACCCGGCTGGCCCGCGACTCGCGGCGGCGGCCGTCCCGCGAGGCCGACCTCGACCAGTTCGAGGCGGCCACCGGCCTGAAGCTCCCGGGGAGCTACCGCGGCTTCGCGACGACCTTCGGGCCGTGCTCGGTGGGGAAGTACATGATCGCCGCGCCGCGGCCGAGGAAGCGGAAGGTCCCTGGAGATTGGCTCGAGCTGGCCATCCTGTCGCGCGAGCTGCACGACAATCTGGTGGCATACACGAGGCCGATCGCCGGCCGGCCCCGCTCGGTGGACCCGGCGCGGACGCTGCGGACGGTGTTCTTCGCGACCGACGGGGGGTCCGGGTCGTATGGCTGGGACCCCGAGGAGGTGGGGGACGCGAGGGGTCACGAGTACGCGGTGTACGTGCGGTACAGCGAGGGCCGACCGTACGAGCGGCTGGCGTCGTCGTTCGGGGAGTTCGTGCAGGTCTACTGCGTGGAGGAGGACCGGCGAAGTCGTCGGGAGGATCGCGATTGGGACGCCGACGACCCGAGGATCATGGTGAGGCCCTGCTGAATCGGAGGGAGCACGCCGGTTTGGTGCCCAGCGTCGGGCACGGCGGTCGCGACGCGGAGTGCCGCCGCCGGAGAGGTCGGGGGAGTCGGCCGGGCCTCCCCGCGTAGACAGCCTGACCGACCGAGGGAAAATTGGTAGGGTCCGCTATCCTCGGACCGATTCTTCGGATCACCGATCATGGTCCGCAAGAGCGGACCCCACGGGATGCGGACCTCCGCCGACGAAGGGAGATGGACTCGCCGGGTGGATGCGATCCGCCCGGCCCCCTTTTTCCCGCGAGGGAGAGGGGGCCGGGCTTGTCGGGCCTCGCCCGCCGGTTCGACGGAAGGGCCCGGGCTCAACGAAAATCGGCGCTGGATCCGGTCCCGGCGACCGGGTCGCGACGATGCCCGTTCCGGGCCCTCTGGCGAACCCCCAGGCAGAGGACACCGAGCATCCCCAGGCTGGCGAGGAGGAGGCTGGCGGGCTCGGGGACCGAGCCGCCGTTGGGGACCACGCTGATGAAGGAGGCGTTGGCGTCGGCCTGGAACTGGAAGTCCTTCCCGTTCAGCCCGTTGACCGTGCCGAGGTTGGGGGTGACGTCCGGGTTCCCCGCCCCCGAGTGGTCGATGAACATCCCGGAGGGGCTGGTCTGGGCGAACGGCGTGATCAGCGACGAATTGAACGAGATCTGGCTCAGGGCCGTCTTGAAGAACGCCGGGTTGACGTAAGTGACGTTCGAGGTGACCAGCGCCGAGCCAGAGCCGACCACCGAGGCGACCGTGGGATAATGGTTCTTCAGGAACCCGTCGACCGGCTGGACCAGGGGTTGGCCCGTCGCGCTCTTGGCCAGCGAGAAGATCCCCACGCTCGGTTCCGCCGAAGCGGGCGTGCCCGCGAGGATCAGCGTGCCCGCGTTGAACCCGGTGCCCGTCAGGTTGTTGGCGACCACCGAGGAATTGTAGAACATCTCGAAGAAGCTGTTCGACGCCTGGTGGGACGCCAGGGCGAAGGTCGCCGACCCCGAGGAGGCGTCGGCGCTGGTGACGACCTCGGTGAAGCTGGCCACCGCGGTGATCTGATAATTGGTGTTCAGGCCGGTCGGGGCGACGGTCAGGCCGTTCGTGTGGATCAGCCCGGAGAGGGTCGACTGGTAGTAGAGCTGGAAGGTCTTGCCGACGGTCAGCGGCAGCGAGCCCTGGGCCAGGGCGTTGCCGGGGGCCAGGTCGATCCCGGCGATCGATTGCGTCGTGCCGGTGGGGTCGCCGGTCGAGTTGAAGTCGATGAAGCTCGCCCGGGCGGGCGAGCCGATGGCGACGATTCCGACGGCCCAGAGCGCCGCCGCGAACCACCGCTTCGATCGTTGAATAGGATGGTGTCGCATGGCTAAAGTTCGCTCTCCCTGATCGGACCTGGAATCGTCTGCGAAAAGAGAGCCCACCAAGGCCCCGAAGACTCCTCGACCCGATGGTCCGGTCGTCTCCGGAGAACCGAGGGTTGCGTAACCCCCAGCGGGCGCCCAGCCTGGATTCAGAGGCCGGGACTTCGGGGCGGTGTCGTGCGGCCTTGGGGCCCCTATCCATCCGAAACAGAAGAGATCAATGACGATGGCGCTGATGACCGGGCCACTGATGCCTCGAAGCAACGACGTGTCCGGCCTGTGCGATCGTGCATTCATGGAATCATTGGGTTGTGACGACTCGTCGCAGCATAACCGTTATCGAGCACCGCGCCATCAGAGAGTGGTGCCAAGTTCGTGTTTTGGTGCCAGATGTCGCCTCTCTCTGTCCTCTTTTCGCAACGGGTACACTCTTGCTGACGCCGCCTGACCTGCGCATTCTGCGCAATCGTTAATCTTGTCATTTCGCCGGTTGGGAGCTCTGCCCGGGTCTGCTGAGCTTCTCGCTTCCGATTGGGCAGTCGGGGCCTGACCCTTGAACGGTCGAGAGTACCGATCCGGGATCCGATCGCACGCATCCGCCGTCGGGTGAACCGACCCTGGGTCCTCGCAGACCCGAGGTCCGAGCCGCCACGATGGCCTTGGGATATTCGGGTCGCCGACCCGCCGAGAGCGACCACGCCCGGAGCCGATTCAGGCGAGACCGACGAAGCGACCAGGATTTTTCGCTTCCATCGACGATGGCCTCGCCTCGTTCAGTCCCCGAAGTCAGCCTGAACCCTGCGATGGCCCGATCAAGATCGGCCAGTCGTCCCGATCCGGACAATACCCCATAGGACCTAGATAGCCTGGATTACTCAAGAGATCGGCGATTTCATCCGATAACTGGTTTGCGTAGGGATCAGGGTCGGCCGATCCGATCGCGGCGGCTTCGCGTCCGTTACGGAGTCTGGAAGGTTGCGCGGGGGAAGGGGATCTCAATCCCTCCCGAGGCGAGCCCGGCTCTGGAGAGGGTCGCGGATCGGAGCGTCCCCGTCCCCGGTTTGGAAGGACGACGTCGGCGTGGGACAGGACGGAAGGCGAGAGACGACACGCTCTATTGGAAAGAGATAAGATCATGGCCATGAGCTGGTTCCTGGCGGCGAGAAAGCGAGCCCGCGGACTTCGCCTGGCCTTCCGAAGGGCCGCCCCGAGATGTGAGGCCCTCGAACAGCGACAACTCCTCGCTTCCAGTATCGTCTTCAACCCGACCGGCACGCCCGCCTCGGCGACCCTGGCGATCGGCGGGATCGACGAGGCTCCCGGGAGCGCCCTGGCCCGTGGCTCGCTCCCGCTGACCGTTGGCAAGACCTTCCAGCTTGACTACGAGGCGGTCCTGGGCGGCGTGATTGATCCCAACGGCCTGACCGTCGCCCCGCCCGGACTGAACACCAACTTTCAGCTCACCGCGGTCGCCAGCTTCACCGAGGTCGTCACCAGCGCCGACCCCGCCGTGGGTTCGGCGTCCTTCGCGCTGGCGCCCGTCCAGGCACCGAATAGCTTCTTCGAGTTGTATTACAACCCGGCCGTGGTCGCCAACAACCTGACGGGCACCGGGTTCAACGTCGGGACGCGGATCCTCTCGGGGACCCCCTCGCTCAGTCAGTCGAGTTCGGGCAATTTCGTGATCGCCAAGGGACCGACCGGTGTCCCCATTATCCGGCCGTTTGACCAGTTCAATGTCGTGAACTACCCCGGGGTTCTTTCGGTGACCGGGGTAGGCTCTTCCCTGATCCAGGTCGACGTCAAATCGCTTGACCCCGCGTTCTTCGTGAGCCCGGTGGCCTCACTCTCCTTCAACACCTCGACCACCGCGCCATTCCAGGAGACTGACCCCGCCGCGAGGTTTGTCGGGAGCCCCGGCGGAGCCCCGCCGACGGTCGTGGCGAACGTCGGTGCGGTCAACGGCCTCTCGGGGCCCGACTTCCAGTTCCAGGCGGATGCGGCCACATCTTTCTTCGCCCCCACCCCCTCGATCGCGATCGTCAAGGCGACCGACGGCCAGGTGGCCTTGACCGGACCGGGCCCGATTATCCCGGTGGGCTCGGCGGTGACCTGGACCTACGACGTAACCAACTCCGGCAACGAGGCGTTGAAGAACCTGACGGTGGTGGACAACGCCGGCACGCCCGGCACCACCGCCGATGATTTCGCGCCAACGCCGGTTCTGGCCGCCGGCGGGTTCAACGTCGGCGACGCCAACCGGAACGGCCTGCTCGACCCGGGCGAGGATTTCAAGTTCACCGCCACCGGCGTGGCCCGGGCCGGTCAATATACCAACCAGGTCGTGACCGCGGCGGCGGGCAACCTGAGCAACGCGGCGGTGACGGCCGCCTCAACCAGCAACTATTTCGCCACCGCCCCTTCGATCGCGATCGTCAAGGCGACCGATGGTCAGGTGGCTCTGACTGGCCCCGGCCCGATCATCCCGGTGGGCTCGGTGGTGACTTTCACCTACGACGTCACCAACCCCGGCAACGAGCCGCTGACGAACCTGACTCTCCTGGACGACGGCGGGACGCCTGGCAACCCGGCCACCGCCTTCGCTCCGACGCCGGTTCTGGCCGCCGGCGGGTTCAACGTCGGCGACGTCAACCGCAACGGCCTGCTCGATCCCGGCGAGGACTTCCGGTTCACCGGTTCCGGCGTGGCCCGGGCCGGCCAGTACCAGAACTTCGTGACGACCACGGCGGCGGGCAGTCTTACCAACGCGCCGGTGACGGCCGGCTCGGTCGGACACTACTTCGCCGCGGCGCCCCCGACCGCCCCCGCGATCGCCATCGTCAAGGCGACCGATGGTCAGGTGGCTCTGACTGGCCCCGGGCCGATCATCCCGGTGGGCTCGGTGGTGACTTTCACCTACGACGTCACCAACCCCGGCAACGAGCCGCTGACGAACCTGACTCTCCTGGACGACGGCGGGACGCCTGGCAACCCGGCCACCGCCTTCG
>JAABUV010005812.1_pt1 | contig 13816 bp, 25 predicted proteins | sample 5559971 | NCBI WGS metagenome assembly JAABUV01 (sample SAMN10711881, study PRJNA513362) | rock metagenome | isolation source: Antarctica rocks | place: Antarctica: Victoria Land, Knobhead nord | collected 2015-12-19
TGCGCTGCACATCCTTGCAGCGATGTGCTGCACCTCGATTACAGACCTCCGGTTTGTCCTTTATTTTGCTACTGCACGGTGGGCCAGCGACTCGCCGGCTTTATATAGCCGCAAGGATTTGCGTCTGGCTATGCTGTGTATGCCTGTACAGACCGGCTTTCAGGCATGGGAGTGCCACACCCAGCTTTTAAAGTGTCAGGCTGTAAGAACCTGGCACATGCCATCAGGGCTGGCAGGAGCCTTCAGTTCCTTTTGTGAAGTGTCATGGCCTGGCTTACTTGCATGTGTGTGGTAACAAACATTCCAACTCTAAACACAAAAGATGGGCCGCTCGGGCGGCCAGCCCCTACATGCAGTTTGCGTGCCACATAGGCTAACTTTTACACATTGAATCTCAACAATTTCAACAATTGAACCCTGTGGCGCACAAACTGGCGGCGGGCACCACCGCAAACGCCCTGAGGCTCAAGTTCATAGACATGATGCACAGTGGATTCAGCACCCTCCGAACGCCAGTCCAGTCTGCCGGCACGCCGGCGTGCGGGCAGGGTGCCAGGACTACCCTCGCGGCGGGACCCGCCGTATGCACGCCAGCGCTCGCGCTGAAGTGGCAGGCACGCGTCAGTAGGGCACCAGGGGCCCGTGCATGCCGCCGCGGCCGCGGCCCGCAAGCGCAATGCCATAGCCGCCGCGGCCGGCGGTCGGCGCGACGAAGCCGCCGCCGCCCATATGGCTGGGCAGGCCCAGGCCGCCGCCGCCGCCGCCGCCAAACTCGGGCGGCCCCAGGCCCATGTGGCTCCCGCCGGGGCCACCATAGCCGCTGTGCATGCCGCGCCCTGAGCCGCCGCTGCCCGCAGGAGCCCCCGGCGTCGGCCCGTACGGACCGTACCCCTGCGGGCCCGACGGCGGCCGCCCCTGCTGCAGCGGCGGCGGCAGCGCCTGCGAGAACCCTGCGCGCGGGGGCCCGCCGGCTGGCGGCGGGCCGTACGCAGACGGCAGCGCATGGAAGCCGTACGCCTGCGCGCTCGGGGACGCGTCGTATCCGCCGGGGGCGCCAAAGCCGATGCCGCCGTGGTCGTGCGAGCCGGGCGGCTTGGCGCCCGGGAGGTGCGCCGCCACCCTGCCCTCGCCCTGCGCCGACACAGCGCGTGTGGGTCATGCAGCATTCAAAGACCCTCTTTGTACCTTTTCAAATGAGAGTCAGGGCTTTCCATCATAGGATGTAGCAAAGGCAGTAGGTGCACAGAGGACGCGCCCCCCCTTGCACACGAGCAGCCTGGCAGCGGCGGAGTTGGGGCACACCACGCCGCCCGCCGCGTCAGCCTGCGGCAGCGGCATCGCCATGGCCGCCTGCTGGCCGGCGGCGCCGCCACCCGCGATCCCGCCAACAGAACCCCGTTGCCCCCCATGGAAGCCCTGCGGGACCCCGCCCCGGCCGCCGCCCCCGGCGCCGGCGCCGCCGCCGTCCCCGCCGCCGTCCAGCACCGAGCGCAGCTGCCCGCCACTGATGAACGCGGCGGGCCGCGCCGCGGCGAGCGGCGGCGCGGGGCCGCCGCCGCCAAACGCCAGGTCGGGGGGCGGCGCGGAGAATGCGTCGCCGTGGCGCGGCCGGTCAAAGTACCGGTCGTCTGCGCCGAGTGAGTGCGGCCTGTCAGCGCGGCTCGCAGCGCCGGGGTCTGGCCGGCGCTCAAGGCGGCGGACAGCAGACTGCATGCAAATCTGGGCACGACTGATGGAAAGGCGGAGGTGTCAAAAGTGTGGAGCACAAGAAAGGTCAAGAGGCGGGCCAGTGCAGCATGATGTGCGCAACCCTGTGATGAGGAAAATCTGAGAACAGACACAGCGGGCTTGCGCAGACGCCCTAAGGCCTGGAGGGTGGCGGCGGCGCACGCTGGCCGTCGGACATGCGCAGGCGCTTGGGCGGCGCGACGTGGTGGAAGTCTTCTGCGCGCTGCGGCGGGAGGGCGGCGCCGCCGCCGCCGCCGCGACCGCCGCCGCCGCCGCCGAGCACGCCGCCGGGCGCGCCGCCGAGCATGCCGCCGGGCGCGCCGCCCAGCATCGCGCCCGCGCCGCCCATGCCCCCGCCCAGGCCGGCGCCCAGGCCGCCCAGCAGGTCCGGCGGCGTGTGCGCGTGCGCCAGCGCGCCTGGTGCGGGCGCGCGGTGCGGCGCCAGCAGCGCCTGCAGCCGCGCAGCTGCTCTCAGTCCCCCCCGGCGCGCGCCACTAGATGTACCAGCCCCAATGGCACTGCATGCCTACACCGGCCCCCTGCCTCTCCGCTCAGGCCTGCTGTCCGCTTTCAAGCAGCACAGGCACACTCATCAGTGTACATGACGGATCATTTCGCTGCCACACAGCGCTCCACAATAACAGCTTTTGTGCTGTGGGCGACGCCCATACTACACAGCGCTCTATGCTCGCCTCAGCAAGCCCGCACACGCATCTAAAGCCACATCCGCGCAGCAGCACTCATGGAGCGCGCCTGGGTAGCACTGTCAAGCTGCGTGCGCAGGCGCCGCTTGGCCGCCAGGTACTGCTTCTGCAGCTCGCACGCTTGGGCTGCCTGCAGACAGGCATCATGCGTGGCGGTCAGCATCACCTCTCGGGCGGCAGGCCGCTCGGACGCCGCAGCGGAAGGCGGAGCAGCAGCCGAGCCTCACCACAGCAGCCCAAACACTGGCATCCGGTGTCAGCAGACCTGCTTCACTGCACTCTTGTCGCACGCACGTTGTGCGCGGGCCAGCCAGCGTTCGCCAAACCCTAAACCCCAAGAGACGGCGCACGATGGCGTGCTCGGCAGTGCCGGCCATGGAGAAGTGCGCAGGCAGGCCGGTGGGCGGCATCATCGGCTCCCGCTCCCGCTTCTCCTTGCCGTGGCCGGCCATCTCGTCGTTGTAGCCCTCGTCGACGTCCTGCGCTCGCGCGGCGCGCTCAGGCGCGGCCGCGCGCGGGCGAGGCGCGCGAGGCGCGCCGAATGCACGCCGGCACCGGCCAGGCAAACGTGGTGGCAGCACAGCGCAGAGGCTGATGCGCCCAGCAGTTTACATGACGCCGCAGTGCATGCAGGCTCGCCCACCAGTCGCGCGGGCGTAGCAGTGACGGGCACCACATTCCGGCAGCACAGCGAGCGCCAGTTGCCGCCAACAGAGGCACGTGTCTCTCGCCAAATAAAAAACCCTGCGTGACGCACAACCTGGCCTAGCCGCCGGGGCGGGCAGCGGCGCGCCTCGATGCGCGCGAGCTCCACCAGCGCCGGCATGGGCGACGCGCCGACGAGGAACTGGTTCTGGCGGCACATGGCGAGCGCGCGCTGCGCGTCGTCCTTCCGCTCGAACGTCACAAAGCCGTACCTGCGCGCGCGCGCGCCGCTTCTCGGCCGCGCGCCGCGCGCGGCGCGGCGCCGCAGCTCCCACTTACTCCCTCAGGCACCCACGGGGCCACCTACGGGGCCGCTGCACAGCCACCCCGCGTCGTCAGGACCCCGGTCGGTGGGATCTGGCGCTGTTCACCACCCCCTGCGCAGGGGTGCCACGCAGGCACGGGGGCATTCTCAGCTCCCGCTCTTCCTGCAGGCCCGAATCCGCAGCGGCCTAAAGCTCTTAGCAGCTGCTCCTGCTTACGACACACCCTATGCCAACGGAGGCAGCTGTCAACCTAGCTGCCTGGAAAAAGCATGCGAGTTGGTAGCATCCGGCACACTGCGCCAGACCACGGACGCCGGGGCGCTTTGCCGTTGCACTAGCACCGCAGGGCAAGCAAGGTCGGGCATGGTGTCACCAGGCACTAACGCATTTGCGCAAGCACAGAGCAAGATTGCAATGCAGGGGTACAGCATCAGTGTCAGTGTGCAGATACATACACATGCCGCAGTCAGGTCACGAGCTTCGATAACAGCAGAACTTCGAGTCACAGAAGTCAACTGCTGAAATGAGCCCCAGAAGCACTCTGTCACAGTCAGCTGACCAGGCAGAGCGTCCCGCCGCGCCTCCTGCTCCTGCCTTTCCAAGGCGGGGCCCGGGGTCGCAGGTGAAGCGTCAGGGTCAGGCCGCGGGTGCGCGCTGTGCGCCATATGAGACCTCCGAGGCGCGCTGCTGGCTCTGCGGCCAGGGCGCAGGTCACAGGTGCAGCGTCAGGGTTAGGCCACAGGTAAAAGGGCTGAGAGCAGGTTTGGACCTCCGCGACGTGCTGCTGGTCGGCTCCGCGGCCACCACCGCGCGCTGCACCGCACCAAACTGCGCGAACGCCGCCTGCAGGACCTGTGCGCGGGGCGGGGAAACTCTGGGCCACCGCGCGCAGGACCTGTGCGCAGAGCAGGGTACCCGCGCTGAAGCGCGGCAAGCACGCGGCTGAGCAACAGGCTGCGCGGCGCTATCGGTGTGATGCAGCCAGCACACCAGCCGCCCTGAGCAAACTCCGCACGCGTCAATGCACCACGCGACAACACACGTGCTCTGCATGGATGCGACAGTGATCGCGAGCGCTTTGCATAGGCTTGACCTGGGCACCCTGGTACACCAGCTCCCTGCTCGTACGCTTGCCACCGAAGGCCTTGGGCAATCGGGCGACCTCAGCAAGGTCAGCCACGCAGTTCAGAGCAGCAGCTGCGCCTTGCCTCTGGTGCTAGGCGGCAGCAGGGCGAGCTCCAGAGCCGGCGCAGTCGCGTCGAGAGCTTATGTGCTGGCTTGCCAAAGGACTGACTTGCTGCAACCAAGGCACTCGGCCCAGACATCATACGCCTGTGCCTGAGGCACGCACCTCGTTCGTGACCCTTGGCCCGAGGTGGCCGATCCAGAGCACGCGCTGGTTCTGAGCCCTGCTCGCCACACCACCGTGCAGTCACTGCAGGCGGTGCTCCTGTGTCTCTTGGCCATCACAAGGCGCGGCGCGACCTCGGTGCACGCAGGCGCCAGAGCGCACCACTTGACCGTCAGCACCCGCCCGTTGAACGCCTCCTTGTTGAGCGCCTTCTTCGCCGTCAGCGCCTCCTCGTGTGTCGCCATCCTGCGGCAGCGCCGAGCACCGGTGGCAGCGCCTCCCGGCCGAGCAGGCGGGGCGTCGCTGCTTGTCTGATAGCGCACAGGAACGGCGTGCAGATAGAGCTGCGGGACAGGCGTGCAGTACTCTCACAGCTGACTTTGGACCAGCTTGGCAGGCCTGCTAAGCGCACCGGGCGCACCTACAGGCTTGCAGGCCGTACACTCAGAGCTGCTCGGGACCTGCTTGGCAAGCTTGCAGGGCGTATCCGGGCGCGCCTGACCACGCCGTAGAGGCCGCTGTTGGAGGTCGCGCCGCCGGTATTCTTCTGGCTGACCCAGTACTCCAGCACGCTGCCATGCGCGCCAAACAGCTTGCCCAGCTCCTCCTGGATGCCCACAAAGTTGAGCACGAAGAGCTCGGTCGGCCCGAAGCTGGCCATCCTGCTGGGCCCTGAGCCCGCGCCGCCTGGCTGGAGCACCACCGCTTTCTGAGAATGGGCGTCAAGTATTGCCTGCTGGAGGCTGCCCACAGACCCTGGACATGCCCCGGCCTGCATGCAGCTGCCTGTGATGCCTGTGATGAGGATGATATCTGGCATGGAGCAGGACTACACCAGCAAGGCACGTTGCATGCATGTAGACAAGTGGACATGCCCGCGCATCGCATTGCCACAAAGGTACGCAGGAGACAGGTGTTTGGTTACAGAGCAGCCTGCACGCGCAACTTTTTATTTGCTTCCACTTCACCAGCAGCCCCGCAGCCCAGGCGCAGGTGGCAGCACGCCCTGGACACAGACTTCAACGCACACACTGCACCAACGCCACCCAACATGCACCAACGCCACCCAACATGCACCACACCTGGGCTGGCACAGCAGTCCACGCCACCCGCACAGACGCATCCCCTGGACACACCACCTGGGACGGCACCCCCACCAAAAGCGCAATCGACACAGTCACAGTCACGTTGGAAAACGTCTAATGCCCACCGGCGGCCTTCGGTACAAACCCCAGCAAAACAGACCAAAAGCCCTGCGCATGCCTTGACCAACTCATAAAGCTCGCCTCCTTATGATGCGCAAAGTCATATTCCAACTTCTCAGGCTTCATCTGCCAAGTAGCCACCCCAGCACGCCCCCAGCAAGAACCGCGTCCTACCAGACAAGCTAGCCCTTACCGTCCGACCATGCAGTGCACAATGTCCAAGGCACACACACTTGAAGTCATAGCCACATAGTCATAGCCAACGCAACGGAACAGTGCAGCCCTCAGCAAGCTGCCTGCCCAAATGTGCAGCCGCACGCTGCTGTCCAAGATGTTCCTTCTCACAGTTTGACGCGCACGCAGCGTACAGCCGTTAAGGGGCGGGAGTGGGTCGTGCGCAAAGAAGCACTGAACAGCTGAGCCGCATGGTTGGCACCGCCTGTCCGAGCTAGAAGCCTTCCGAGCTAGATGCAGCCCCGTGCTACAAGTCCCACCCCTGTTGGAGGCGCATGAAGGTAGTAAAAGAAGCCTTACCCTGTGCATGCAACAAACAAAGTCTGTAGCGCCCCACCCCTCCCCCGATACGCCTCTGACCCTGAACAGGCCTGCTGCAGCTCCGACCCGCACACCCGCAGGGCAGCAGCAGCGCCGCGCGCAAAGCACAGCGCTAGTAACGTGGCGACATAATGCAGCAGCGCTGCACGCGCATCCCGCATGCGCCACAGCAGTAGATCATTGCTTCAGCTCAGGGCGGAGCGCAGCGCCTGCCCCAAATCAACCGTGCATGGTTTCTATCATGTCGTCATGTCGTCTGGCAAGCGCGCACGCAGTGTTCCGCAGCGCGGGCGCACGAGACGCCCGCGCGGGCCCAAGGGCGTGCTTCCGCCGCTCTCCCCCCACCGCCATGCCCCACCCGGTGTTGCACAGAGACAGGCCGCTCAGGGCCCCCTGCGCTCAGCACAGGCTGCACCCGCCCTCAGCAGGCAACTGCAGTGCGCGGCGCATGTACAAACACCCTCCCCAGACAATCTCAGATAACATGCACCTCGCCCCGCACAACCACAGAACTCGGCAGAGCCAGGGCTTACGGCAGGCAAGGCCTCTTCTGCAGCTGCAGACGGGTCCTCACCACCAGCCGCCTTCCTGCTCAGGGAATGCGCGCATGTTATATCGGGCCCCGCAGCTAGGGCGGACGTCTATGCATGCCGGAGACCCCTTGCCAGGGCGGCCTGCCCGCGCACACCTGCCACACACCCCCCAGCCCCTGTGTGCATGGAGCGAGCGCCGCATGCATTCCACTGACGCGCGCCTGCGCTCAGCGGCTGAAGCCCTCGGCAGAGAACTCGGCCGCGAGCTCCTCGACCAGGTTGCCGCTGTTGCGCCCCTGGCGCGGACACAGCAGGGCGTCAGCATGATAGGGTTGACTTAAGGGTTGAGGTCAGCATGAGGCACCCAAAGCAGGGTGCACAGCCGCCCACACTGCAGGGATGTCAGGCGCGCACACAAGCGTATGGCAGCCAAGCATGATGACCATAGAACGACTTGAAAGTCATTCCATGGTCAGACAGCAGGATTGCGCACGCACGGGGCTGTGCCGAGCCCGGACAGCAGCGTGCACGCGCTCGACGCTGGCCAGGCGCGTCGCTGTATCAGGTCCTGGGTGTGGCGCCCAGCTGGGCGGCGCGTCTGGGCGCCTCACCTGCGCATGCGCGGGCTCCGGCGGCGCGCGCGGGCTGTGGATGGCCTCCCGGATCACGGCGCGGATGCGGTCCGCCGCGCCGCCGGTCTCGCGCGACAGGTCCAGGTAGTGCTGGTTGTACATGTCCAGGTTCAGGTCGAGCGGCAGCCCCAGCCGGAACCAGGGGTGCAGCTGCGCGCACATCATGGCAGGCGTGCTCGAGTGGTGTGGTGTCTGGGAGACGCGCGTTCGCATGCACTTGGCCCACGCACAGGCCGCTTTGCTGCGGATAAGAATTTTATATGCCGCAGCTGGTCCGAGTGCTGCTTGTCATGCACGTCCAGGTTTGGCACGGCCCAAGCCAGCAGCGTTGACCATGCCCATGCATGGGCCGGCAAAACCAATTCGCTCGACCTCTGCAACCAGGCAGAGAGCCCCTGCTGGCAGTGCAAGGGCAGAGCGGCGCAGGCAGCTATGCCAGGAGCCAGCGCAGTGGGAGGCCCCAAGTGCAGGCACGCGCATCGCATTCGGATTGGGAATCGGAATCCAGCAGGCACCTGGATGGCAGAGATGGTGATGCGCTTCGCCGGGTCCACGACCAGGATCCTCCGCAGCAGGTCCTTGCAGGCGTCCGTGACCGGCCTGCTCTCCGGGAATGTGTACTCCGCTGCGCCGCATGAAATGCACATATAAGATGATCACCTGGCATTGTGTGACATTGCGACCCTGCTCCGCAGGCCTGCTTCTCACACTTGGTTGCCACAGCACAGCACATCCCCACATCCCTGCAGTGTATTGCAGAGGATACTTCCTCTCGCTCTACATGAAAGCAGTGCCTGCAGCAGCGCTATGACATGCACTACCCAACATAGTTGCAAGTCTGGTATACTCTTCGTTTTCTTTCTAGGGTCCACTTGCTTGCAACAAGTCAAGGTGACTAGCGACATTTTAACTGTCTGCTGAGGGAGTTCGCATCATTGCTCTGGCAACTTCCAACAAGCCATAGGTGAACTTAGGGACGCTCAAGCCAATGTATACGGACCCAACTAGCTCAGAACCCGTCAAACACCACCCCAGCAAGCTCACTCACACTTCCTGCGAGCGCACACACAGACCCCGCTCTTGAGCCCTGCAGAGCACTCCGGTGGCGCACGTAGGCGCTCCCAGCCACCACCACACACCATCTGGACCTTGAGTAGGGCGCGCACCATTGAAGATGCGCTGCGTCATCTTCGCGTAGTACTTGGGGTCGTCCGCGTCCTCGCGCCGGTCGAAGGGGTAGGAGCAGAACAGCATGGCGTACAGCATGACGCCCGCGCTCCACACATCGGCCTGCTTGCTGTTGTACCCCGTGCCGCACGGGCTGCGGAGCACCTCCGGGGCTGCGCGCCAGCCACAGCACATCAGCAGGCCAAACCACTCCCCTGCATTGCATATGACAGTCCGCTGTCATACACGATGCCACACAGCTCTGGTGCTGCATCAGACACAGCACGTGCCATGCCATGCACTCGTTGCCCACTGCAGGCATGCATCAGGTACACGCAGGCATTGACGCCACTGGCAGTGCATGCAGATGCGCAACCCCTGCAGCGCTCCTTTGTAGACAGGAAAAGCAGCTGGTGCTGTGCTGCATGGTGCGCCAAGGGCGCCCCGCTCTTCCAGAGCAAGGGGTTTTACAGAAATGGGGGCTCACCTGTGTACCCAGGCGTGCCCACGGCCGTCTTGGCCATGCTGTGCGTTTCGTTGATGGAGTAGCCAAAGTCGCAGAGCTTGATGAGCGGCCGCTTGCCCTGCGTGCCGTCTGAGTCCAGCAGCGTGTTTTCCAGCTTCACGTCGCGATTGGAGATGCGCATCTTGTGGCAGTAGTCCAGCGCCAGGACCGTCTGCTGGAAGAACCAGCGCGCCATGCTCTCGCACAGGCCCTTCCTGCGCGCGGCGGGCGTCCTCGCATACATAAGGCCACCTTAGGCATTCCATGCAGCCTGTCTGGCAGACAAGAGCTACGGTCGAAAGAGCTGGACAATTGCACAAACCAACTTTTACGCAAGTCAGGTGGGCCTTTCCTTCCTTTATATTTTGCAAGTTGGAGACTCCCAACACGAGGCGCACCTGCTCGTGACAAAGCGGTACATGTCGCCGCCTGCCGCAAACTCCATGGCGATTGCCAGGTAGCCCTCCGTGAGGAAGCACTCCCTGAAGCGGACCACGTGGGGCTGCGCCCCGTGCAGACGGAGTCGTTTGAAGCGCAGCAGCCTTGGACAAGCTCCGCATGACCCCAAGGACTGCAGGGCCATTGCGCAGCGCAAGCAGCGTGTGCGCACGTGTATCAAGCTGTAGTGGTTGAGGATCTCGCGCTCAACGTTCTTGGTAATCTTCTCCTGTAGGGCAGCGGCGCGAGAGACTGTCAGCAATGCTTTGCACAACATCTGCCTCTGCGCGCTGTCAACAAACGCAGCACACCTTGGAGCGCTCGATGAACTTGATAGCGACCTGAGCGCAGCACACCAGGTCACTGAGACAAGGTTTCAGGCAAGGTGGCCACGCATCAACTGCTCCTGTTCAACAGCGTGTAGGTTGCAGCACACTTGCGGGTCCACACCAGGGCATGCATCTGTGCACTGGCCGCTGCTGTAGGTGCACACATGCTGGCTGCCCGCAGGTAGGCAGTGGATGCTGCGGCGCGCATGACTCGCTTGAGCGTTGCACACCTGCTCATTTGTGTCCTGGTCCAGCGCCAGCACAACAAAGCCGTATGATCCGCGGCTGATGTTTCTCAGCTGCGCAGCCCCAACAGGCCAGTGAGGCCCTGGGCAAGGCTGGTGTCACGCACAAAGCTTTCCATCCGTGCAAAGGCACGGCGTAGCGCACCTTCACATACTTGTAGTGGCCCTCCAGGGGGTTCACTTCGGGCGACCTGAAGTCGTCCGCCATGCTGCGTGCGCCGCGCAGGCCGGCGCTGCCAGCTGCAAGCGGCGCTGCGCACTCCGGCTGTGCTGTGACCCAGCCCCCAAGCTGCTCGGTGGCAGCAGGCCTCACTCTTTACACACATTACAGCTGCCTGCCCTGCTGCTCACCATGGTGCTGAGGAGGAAGCTCACATAGCTGGAACCTGGTTGCGGGGAACCTTGTCAGGCACTGTCCTGCACGTGGGCCGCTCGGCACCCCCTTGCCAATGCCAATGCCGATGCCCCGGAATACCTAGAGTGCGAAATGCCGGCGTCCGTACCTTGCAAAAGCAAAGATCGTATTCACGAGCGCTGCCGGAAAGGGTTCGAACTGCTACTTCGACGACTGCTTGTAGCAAAGCGATAACACTGGCCGAAAGCCAGACGCGCTAGGAAACGGGCTGCTCAAACGGAAGCTTGCCGCGTTGCGCTACACTCGTTAAAAAACCCTGTAGGGCAAGCCAGTAGGCAGTGGCCTTCGAAGCTAGCTCTGTGACATCATCAGCAGAGGCACTTAAGAGGCAGCCGCTGGGACTGGGAAGCTGGATTCCTTCGCACGCAACCACAGGACGCATGACGCCTCCAGCCTGCGTTTGCACACAGCTCCACAGTCAAACCGTGTGCTGCTTCATGCAAGCGATGGGCCGTTCTTGATCCGGTGCAAAGCAGGACTGCCGCAACAGGCAAGCAGTGTCAGCTCCCTTGTTGTGCTGTGTTCGGCACCCCCAAGCCCAACGTGTGCTGTATACACGCAAATTGCACAACCTCAGAGCACAGCGCAGTGTGTCACTGAGGGGTGCTTTGGGAGTTGTTTTTAAGTGCTCGTGTCATAAGTGGCACCAAGGCTGGTGCCCTCGCACTGCTGGTAGCATGGCTGGCTGCCCTGCAGGCAGCCCCAACCGGCTTGGGACAAGCCCAAAGCACCCCCTGCCAGCCTCTCATGCCTGTTTGGCTGCACAAACAGGCCTTTTGGTATGGCAAAGCTCGTCACTAGCTGTGGGGCGCTGCGGGGCGCTGTGGGCGTGACGCCAGCCTCCTCCATCCAACTGCAGCTACACCGATGCAAGCTGCACCGGGTGCTTCATTTGCGCGAGGACCAGCCGCTTCCCGCCACCGTTTTGTTCAACTGCAGCTCCTGCTTGGCGGGGCTCCCTGGCGCCGGCTGCCGCAGGCGCTGCTCGCTAGACATTGTATTCGGCGAGGTTGGGGGGGCGAGGGAGGGAGTTGTGACCGTGCTTTGCTGCGAGGCGTACCAGGCCGGTAGCGCTGTTGCGATGCCATCGCAACAGCGCTGCCGCAGCACTTACGGCAGCGCCTCTGTGTTGCGCGTGGGGTTTGTTCACGGGAAAATATAACGGGCGAGCGGGTGGAGCAGGCGTGGCCTTGGCTGTGCGCGGTCGCGGGCCGCGGGGGAGGGCGGCCGAGCGAGCGCTGCGGGGAGGGCGTACCAGGCGGGCAGCACCACGTGCTTGCCAGTCTGCAGCGCCCAGAACACCTTCTCGGTGCCGCGCGTGGAGGCGACCACGTGAGTCACGGCCGCGTCCGCCACTGTGGTGCATGCCGCGCCGAACGCCTCTGCCATGCGCCACAGCGCGTGCGAGGCGGGCGCCTGGTCGAGCGGGATCACGCGGCTGAACAGGATGCGCACGCCCGCCAGCACCTGCGGCGGGCAGCCGGCCGCGCGGTCTAACCCCCGAGAGGGGAGCTGGCCGGGCCTGCACACGCTGTGCACGCTGAGCGTGCTGCGTCCCCTGCGCGCCCCTCCGCGGGGCCACAGCCGACCGGGCAGGGATGTTAGAAAGGGGCCTGCCACAGTGTGGGTTGCAGCAGTCAAAGACAGGCAACACACGTCAGTCATGATCACTGGTACGACATGCGCATACCATACGGCCAGGCCCATGGCAGGGCGAGGCACCGGGCTACTGTGCATACAGCCCCTGGGGCAAACCGAATCCTCCGTGACAGGCAAAGCTCTTGCACGGCAGCGCAGGTCATTTGCGTCACTGTGAATGCGTGTTCAAAGGAGGGCCGCGAAGGCTCGGGCACCTGCATCTGCAGCGCCTGCAGCGCAGCGCGCACATCCCAGGCGGCCAGGCCCGGCGGCGGGGCAGCCTTGGGCTGCGCCGCGGGCGCCGCCGCGAGCGCCTCAAACACGCGCGCGTGCACGCGCTCCAGCACGCCGAGCGCGACGGCCAGCATGCCCCGCGCGGCGCACTCGTCCCTGCGGCGCGCGCTCCGTGTCGCTTTGCCGCACCGGCCGCGCGGCCGCCCATGCCTGAGCAGGCCGGCGTGCAGCCGCGCTCGTGGCAGCTCTAAGCTCGGCAGCTTACAGCTCGGCAGCTAACAGAGGCCCGGAGCCAGCTACCCTGACCCTAACCCTACCCCAGCTCACAAGGGCCATGCGGGCTGCCATGGGCCGGGCGCGCCTGTTGACCTCCAGCAGCGCCTTGCCGCGCAGGCCGAACTGGCGGCGCGAGGACGGGAAGTAGATGTAGCGCTCCACCGCCAGCAGGTTGCCCGCGTGCGCCGCCCAGACCGCGCTCGTGTCGTCCACCACGATCGTCACCGCCTCGCGGCCCTCCAGGCCCTGGCGCACGGACAGCCCACGCGCAAACGTCGCACACAGGCAATAGACTAGGGGCAGCTGCCCCGTGACCTTGGCTTGCCACAGGCGCGCGAGCGCCGCTGCTCGTGGCTCTAATACAGGGCAGCACGGCATTGTTGGTGCTTGTGTTGTACCCTGCCACGCGTGGTCTACCAGCCCTGGGTGCACGTGCAACCGTCTTCAACAGGCCGCCTGATCCCGCACCTGCATGAGGCGCTTGTTGAGGCCGCCGCCAGCGCCGTCGCCCGTTGTGCTCGCGCCCGCCGCGATGATGCGGTCGCCGAACAGCGCGCCGTCCGGGTCGAGCAGCTCGCACATCGCATGCGCATACGACCTGCCCACGCGCGCAACCGCCCGAGGCTCATCAACTGCATAACGGCTGGGTGCCTGGTCAAGCTGCAGATCACAACACTGAGGTGCCTTGCTCTGCCGTGCGTAAACGCGTAACAGTGAGGAGACACAGCGGAGATGAGGAGGAACAGTAAGCCTGCCAGGTTGAGCCGGCCGCGCACCGCGTGCCGTTGGTGTGGATCCACAGCTCGAAGCGCGGCGCGGCGGCCGCCAGGAACGCGAGCGCGCCCGGCCGCAGCTTGGTCCACATGCCGATGCGCGGCAGGCGGTGCAGC
>JAABUV010005813.1_pt1 | contig 13814 bp, 12 predicted proteins | sample 5559971 | NCBI WGS metagenome assembly JAABUV01 (sample SAMN10711881, study PRJNA513362) | rock metagenome | isolation source: Antarctica rocks | place: Antarctica: Victoria Land, Knobhead nord | collected 2015-12-19
CGGACCGCGGCCGGACCACCGAGGACCACGACACCGACCTGACCGGTGTCGTGGTCCTCGTGGCGTGAGACGGCAGACCCTACGGCGTCGGGTCGGCGTACCGCCCACCGTAGATGCTGCTGTCGCCGAATGCCGGAGTGCCAACACCTTGCGGGCAGTCGGTGTTCGGCGCGGGCCGTTTGCCCGGGGCGCCGTTGACCAAGGCCTGGCGGTAGGTGTCGATCGCCGGGCAGTCCGCGGCATCCCGGACGTCATTCCAGACGGCAACGACTGCGTCGTTGGTCGCGAACGCGTAGTTGTAGTCACCGAGGAACTCGGACTTGAGGCCGTTGGAGCTCGAGCCCCGGGCATCGCCCTCGACTCCCCGGTGCAAGGAGGTCAGCGTTCCATCCGCAGCAACGTGCTCGACCACACCGAGCATCGGGCGTCTGGCGTCCGTCGTTGGCTGCCACGGCTGCAGGTAGGCGTTGTAGGTGACGTAGACGTCACTGCCGTCCGGGGCGATCGCGACCGCAGGCTGGTTGGCCCGGTCACCCGGCGCCGACACCTCCGCCAGGGCCCCGTAGCTGTTGCCGCCGTTGATGGAGCGCACGAGGTAGGCCCTCTCCTTGTTCGTGCCGGCCCGGTCGTCGGACCAGGCGACGACGATCTCGTTGGTCGCAGCTGTCCCGTCCGGCCTTGTCCCGTAAGGCGCGCCGTTGGCGATGTCGATGCTCGGGAAGACGACGGTGCGCGACCCGGCCACGCCGTCGATGGTGAACCGGCCCTGGGCCGGGTCGAGCTGACCAATTCCCTGCACGCCCACGATCGGGCGCGGCCGCTCGAAGGTCGCCCCCCCGTTGAAGGAGCGGGCCTGGAAGAAGACGCCCTGGCGGGTGTGGATGTCCGTGCCGACCCAGACGACGTAGACCACACCCTTGGAGTCGGTGCGGACCGCGCAGCCCTGGCGCCCGCCCGTCTGGGCGTTGTTGGTCGCGGCGGACAGCTGCTTGTTGCGCCAGGTGTCACCTCCGTCGCTCGAGCTCGCGAGGAGCACCGGTTCCGGGGCGCCGTTGCCCATGCCGCGGAAGCCGACGTTGCAGACGTAGACGTTGCCGAAGTAGGGGCTCGACGAGGCGTTGTCGGCCCGGATCTGCTCCTTGTCGCTGAACAGTGCGGAGTTCTGCTTGGTCACCACGACGGGCGCCATCCAGGCACTGTTGGTTCCGGCGATGGCTGCCGGGATGTCGTCCGTGCGCGACACGGCGATCGCCGCCGCGCCGGCGAAGGGGGCCTTGCCCGGGAAGGGCGTGGCGATGTTGGCGTAGTACAGCCGCTGACCGGCGCCCCAGGAGAAGCGTCCGTCAGCTCCGCGGCGGGGGCCGAAGACGAGCTCGGCGTCCCCGTTGGAGACCATCCCCTTCTCGTAGTACCCGGGCAGGGTCCCGATGTCACCGTTTGGCGACGGGACGCAGGCTGGTGAAGATCCCGGGGCGGGTCGGCAGGTGGGTGTCCGGGCCGAGTAGCCCTTGTATTTCGGCTGGGTCCAGCTCGTTCCCCCGGTGGTGGAGAACTGGATGCCCGAGACACCCACACCGGCCGTGAACGGGCAGGTCTTTGGGTCTCCCGCGCCACAGCGCTCCAGGTCGATGTTGTCGTTCGCCCCGGCAGCGACGATCGACGGTTTCACCGGGTTGACGGCGACTCCGGGCTCGTTCTGCTTGTTGTGCGAGAAGTAGCTGTCGTCGCTGCCGATCGTCACCTCGCTGTCAGGCCCGGTGGCCGCCATGGCGGTCACCGGTGCGGTCAGCAGCACGAGCGTGGTGGCGGCGGCCGCCGCCAGCCGTATGGGAAAGCGCATATCGTCTCCTGGACATGATCGCGTGGGTCCCTCTGCGCCCCCGACGGGCCATCGGCAAGTGTGCCCTGCACCGGCATGCTCGGGAGTCGACCCGACAGGACCGGGTCACCGGCAGGCTCGGGAGTCCGCGAAAGATGGATCGCCGATGCCGCCTGAAGCGCTCGGACGCGGATGAGGCGTCCATCGAGCGCTGCCGCACGGCATACCGAGCGGTGCTCGGCCGACGCCGGGACGAGGCGACACGACGGGGATGACTGCGCCTCGGCCCACTTCGTGGTGAAGTGGGATCTGTGATCGTCGACCAGGCCATCTACCGCAACGGCGTGCGGCAGGTTTGTGGAGATCTCAGCGACGACCTCGCAGCCCTGCGGGGCGAGGACACGGGCTTCTTGTGGATCGGGCTGAAGGACCCCACCGACGCTGAGTTCAGGCTCGTCAACGAGGAGCTGAGGCTGCACCCCCTCGCCGTGGAGGACGCCGTCCACGGCAACCAACGGGCCAAGGTCGAGCACTACGAAGGCAGCCTGCTCGTCGTGCTCAAGACCCTGCGGTACCTCGAGGTGACGTCCGACGTCGAGACCGGCGAGGTCATGGTCTTCCTCGGTGACCGCTTCGTCGTCACGGTCCGCCGGGGTGAGGGCAACCCGCTCGCCGGCGTCCGTCGCCGGCTGGAGGAGAACGCCGAGCACCTGAGCCTAGGGCCTGCTGCCGTGTTGCACGCCGTGATGGACCCGATCGTCGACAACTACACCCACGTCGACGCGGAGATCCTCGAGGACCTCGACCAGATCGAGCAGCAGGTCTTCAGCGGGACGCGCGACGTCGATGCCACGGCGATCTACCGTCTCAAGCGGGAGGTGCTGGAGATCCGCCGCGCGTCCATGCCGCTGGCCGACTCGATGCTCCGGCTGCGCACGGAGCCGCAGAAGCGGCTCCTCCAACGCGACGCTCCCGACTCGCTCGCCTTCTTTCGCGACGTGGAGGACCACCTGCTCAAGGTCAACGACCACGTCGAGTCCTACGACCGGCTGCTCACCGACATCCTCAACGCCCACCTCGCGCAGATCAGCGTGCAGCAGAACGACGACATGCGCCGCATCTCGGCCTGGGTGGCCATCGCCGCCGTGCCGACGATGATCGCGGGCATCTATGGCATGAACTTCCACAACATCCCAGAGCTCGAGGCGAGCTTCGACGTGGGAGGACAGCAGTACTACTACGGCTACTTCGTCGTCGTGACCGTCATGCTCGGCGCCTGCGGTGCGCTCTACCGCGCGTTCAAGCGCTCCAGGTGGCTCTGAGGCTCAGGTGGCCGAGAGCACGTTGGTCGCCAGGACCACGACCAGGACGACCCCCAGGGCGACGCGGTAGTAGACGAACGGCTTGAGGGTGTTCGACGCGACGAACCGCAGCAGCCAGGCGATCGATGCGTAGGCGACCACGAAGGCGACGAGGATACCCACGCCCATCTGGCCCTTGCCGAGCCGCGTCAGGTCGGTCCTGGCCGCCTCGTAGAGACCGGCAGCCGTGAGCGCGGGGATGGCCAGGAAGAAGGAGAGCCGGGTCGCCGTGACCCGGTCCAGGCCGCGGAAGAGCCCGGCCGAGATCGTCGCGCCGGAGCGCGAGACGCCCGGGATGAGGGACAGGCACTGCAAGAGCCCGAGAAACAGGCCGTCGCGGACGTTGACCGTCCCCTCACCCCGCACCACACCCTGGCCCACCAGCTTGGCGTGTCGTGACTCGGCGACCCACATCACACCGCCCCAGAGGATCAGGGCTGCGGCGACGACCCACAGGCTGCGCAGCGCCCCCTCGATGACGCTCTTGAACGCCAGTCCGACGATCCCCACCGGGATCGACCCGACGATGACGGCCCAGGCCAGCGAGTAGTCGTGCTCCTGCCGGGCCTGGGCGCTGAGCAAGCCGCGGAACCACGCCACGACCAGCCTGACGATGTCCCTGAAGAAGTAGACGATGGTGGCCGCGATCGCGCCGAGCTGGATGATCGCGGTGTATGCCGTGACCTCGGGTGCGTCGATCTGCAGGCCGAGGAGCTTCTCGGTGATGGTCAGGTGCCCCGTCGAGGACACCGGCAGGAACTCGGTCAGCCCCTCGACGATGCCGAGAATGACAGCGGAGAGGTAGGTCAGGTCGGACACGGTGCAGGTTGCCTTCGGTCGGGGGCCAGGGCCGGGACGGTTCTGCCTGAACGCGCTGGGCGTTCACTGGCATTTCGGTGCATCTGGGCATTTCGGTGCATCAGCGGACCGCCGTCGCACTGGCGTCGGTCAACCCAGCCCAGTCTCCCCCATCAGCTCCGCCATCGTGCGGACCACGTGCAGTCGCTCGTCGAGTGTCGCGGCGAACGGCGTGATGCTCAGGGTCGTGACACCGGCCTCCGCGTACCGGGTCATCCGTTCTTTGATCCGCGACCGTGACCCGAGAAGCGCCGTCGCGTCGACGAACTCGAGGGGGACCGCCGCGGCGGCGTCGCGGTGCCGACGTGCGAGGTAGAGGTCCTGGACCTTCTGGGCGGCCTGCTCGAAGCCCATCCGCACGGCCAGCTGGTTGTAGAAGTTCTTCTCCCGGGAACCCATGCCCCCGAGATAGAGGGCCGAGTAGGCGTTGACGGCGGCGGCTGCGCCAGCGACGTCGTCGCGAAGGACGACGGGGACGGTCGGCACGACGTCGAAACCGTCCAACGGCTTGTCCGCGCGCCCTCGACCGGCCCGGCGAGCACCCGTTGCCAGGCACTCGTGGAGGTCGCCGCTGTGCTCGGGGCTGTAGAAGATCGCCAGCCAGCCGTCGGCGATCTCGCCCGTCAGCTCGAGGTTCTTCGGGCCCACGGCGGCGAGGTAGAGCGGCACCGAGTCGCGCACCGGGTGCACCGTGAGCCGCAGGGCCTTACCCGGACCGTTCGGCAGCGGCAGCCTCCAGTGCCTGCCCGAGTACTCGACCGTCTCGCGGCGCAACGCCATCCGCACGATGTCGACGTACTCGCGGGTCCGGCCGAGCGGCGCCGCGAAGGGCACGCCGTGCCAGCCCTCGCTGACCTGGGGCCCGGACACCCCGAGGCCTAGCCGGAACCGCCCACCTGACAGGGCGTCGATCGTCGCCGCCGTCATCGCGGTCATCGCCGGGGTGCGGGCCGGGATCTGCATCACCGCGGCACCGAGGTCGATGTTCTCGGTCAGGGCGCCCAGCCAGGCGAGGACACTCGGCGCGTCGGAGCCGTAGGCCTCGGCAGCCCACACCACGGCATACCCGAGCTTGTCGGCCGCCACGGCGAGGGCGATGTTGTCCCGGTCATTGCCGGTGCCCCAGTAGCCGAGGTTGAGTCCGAGTCTCATGGGCCGCAGGCTATCCGGTGGCAACTTCGTCGAAGCCGTCACGACCACCGCCCGCGGCCTGCAGGTGCCGGCCACCGAGGTGGCCCTCGGCCGGCTGGGACTGGCCGGGCGTCGTCACCCCATCGTCGGGGCACTCACCACCGCGCAGCTGCGAACGGCACCGGCGAGCGAGGACCTGGAGCTCCCGGCCGAGCTGGTCGAGGCGCTCGACGGGGTCTCCGCCTGACCGGCCGCTTGATCGACCGGCCAGCGGCTGATCAGCGGCCGGCCGCGGGCCCCTTCACGGCGCCGCCACCACTGCCGTTCGCGGGACCCTCGGGCTCGTCGTCCTCATCGAAGTCGATCTCGTCGCTGTCGAGTCCGGCGTAGATGCCGGCGGTCGGACTCTCGTCTTCGGTGTCCACGAGGTCGTCGTCGTCGTCGTCGTCGTCGTCGTCGTCGTCGTCGTCCTCGTCGTCGTCGTCGTCGTCGTCCTCGTCGTCGTCGTCGTCGTCCTCGTCTTCGTCGTCCTCGTCCTCGTCGTCCTCGTCGTCGAACGGCCCGTCGTAGACCGCCAACGGCGTGGCGACCTCGGTCGCCAGGAAGAGGGCCTCGTCGTAGTCGTCGAAGGCGTCGGCCAGGTCTTGTGCCGCCGCCATGACGTTGGGGTCGTCCGGGTCCTGTCGTGAGGAAGCCACGTTGAAGTGACGTTCGAGGGCCGTGACGAGGATGGCCAGCGAGGCGCGCGGGTCGGCGGTCATATCCTGACGGTATCGGTTTCCGGGTGAGAATAGGCAGACCATGATCGAGTACGAATACCGAGTGCTGAGCTTCGGGCGCGACGTCTCCCGTTCGGACATCCGCCGTTCACTCATCGAGTACGCGGAGTACGGACACTGGGAACTCAGCCGCAGCGTCGTCTACGTCGGCGGACACCGGCGCGCCTGGCTGCGACGCACCATCATCAGGGCCCGGCGGACGGCCTGAGCATCCCACTCAGAGGCGCGCGAACTGTTACTGGGGGTCGGGCGGCTGCTGCCCGTACTGGCTCTGGGGCTGCTGCCCGTACTGGCTCTGGGGCTGCTGCCCGTACTGGCCCTGCGGCTGCTGCCCGTACTGGCCGGTCACCGAGAAGCCGCGGCTCTCGAGCCGGTCCTGGCGGTTGAGGTAGAATACGGCGACCAGCGCCGCCACGAACAGCAGGGCCAGCCCCACGCCCATCACGATGAAGGTCGTCAGCGTCATGGTCAAATCCTCTCACAGCGTCGCTGGCCGCCTCGGAGCCAGCGCAATGTCGCGCAACACGACGCCGCGAGTCCTCAGGCGAGCTCGAGGAACGTCCTCAGCACCCGGGCACCAAAGACCAGCGACTCCACGGGCACCCGCTCGTCGATGCCGTGGAACATCGGGGCGAAGTCCAGGTCGGCGGGGAGCCGCAGCGGCGCGAAGCCGTAGCCAGTGATCCCCAGGCGCTTGAGCGCCTTGTTGTCGGTGCCGCCAGAGAGGCAGTAGGGCAGGACGCTCGCGTCGGGATCCTCGCTGAGCAGCGACCGCTTCATGACGTCGATGAGGTCACCGCAGAACGGCGAGTCCAGGGCGATGTCCCGGTGCAGCACCTCGACCTCGACGAACTCGCCCGCCAGCTCACGAATCTTCGCCATGAGGTCCTCCTCGTGGCCGGGGAGGAACCGGCAGTCGAGGGACGCGGAGGCGGACTGCGGGATGACGTTGTGCTTGTAGCCGGAGTCGAGCATGGTGAAGTTCGCGGTGTCCTGGAGCGTCCCCTTGACGAACCCGGCGGCCCCGCCGAGGTGACCCAGCAGGCCGGTGAGGTCGTCACCGGCATACGAGGTGCCCGTCAGCTCACTCAGGCCGTCGAGGAGCTGGCGCACCGAGGCGATGTACTCGCGCGGCCAGACGTGCGCGCTGATCCTCGTTATCGCCTCGGCGAGCCGGACGACGGCGTTCTCGTCGTTGGGCACCGAGCCGTGGGCGGCGCGACCATGGGCGTGTAGGCGCAGCCAGGCAATGCCCTTCTCGGCGGTCTGCAGCAGGTAGGCGCGGGTCGGCTGGCCGGTCTTCGCCGAGGGGACGGTGACGCTGTAGCCGCCGACCTCGCTGACCGCCTCGGTCACGCCCTCGAACCAGTCGGGGTGGTGCTCGACGACCCAGTGCGCACCCTCCAGGCCGCCGGCCTCCTCGTCGGCGAAGAACGCGAACGTCGTCGTCCGCCCCGGCCTGGCGCCCGACCGCGCGAGGTGGCGAATGTTCGCGAGGATCATCGCGTCCATGTCCTTCATGTCGACGGCGCCGCGGCCCCAGATGCAGCCGTCGCGCTCCTCGGCACCGAACGGGTCCACCTGCCAGTCGGCCGCGTTCGCGGGGACGACGTCGAGGTGGCCGTGCACGGCGAGCCCGGGGCGAGAGGGGTCCGAGCCCTCGATCCGCACCATGACGCTGGCCCGACCGGGCTTGCTCTCGACGAGCACCGGGTCGAGCCCGACGTCGGTCAGCTCGGCCATGACGTACTCGGCCGCCTTGCGCTCCCCCGGCCCGGTACCGTCCCCGAAGTTCGTCGACTCGATGCGGATCAGCTCGGAACAGATCCGGCCGACCTCGTCCTCGGGAGCGGGTGCTGGCGCCGGCTGCGTCGTGTCTGCCATGCCTGCTAGCGTAGGCCTTCGAGGAACTGACGGCTCAGCCGGGCATGCCGGTTGACGTCCTTGTAGAGCAGGTAACGGAACCGGCCCGGCCCCCCGGCGTAGCAGGCCTGGGGGCAGAACGCGCGCAGCCACATGAAGTCGCCCTCCTCGACCTCGACCCAGTCCTCGTTGAGCAGGTAGACGGCCTTGCCCTCGAGGACGTAGAGCCCGTGTTCCATGACGTGGGTCTCGGGAAAGGGGATGGACCCTCCGGGCTCGAAGGTGACGAGGTTGACGTGCATGTCGTGGCGCAGGTCGGCCACGTCGACGAACCGGGTCGTCGTCCAGGCGCCGTCGGTGCCCGGCATCGCCAGCGGCTCGACGTCCTGCTCGTGGGCGACGAACGCCTCAGGCACCGCAAGGCCGTCGACCGCCTCGTAGGCCTTGCGGACCCAGTGGAAGCGGGTCGCCCCGTCGCCGTCGTTGCGTGCCGACCAGTCCGCCCCCGGAGGGAGAAAGGCATAGCCCCCCGGACCGAGGTCGTGTGCTGTGCCGGCAACCGTCACTGCCAGGTGGCCCTCCATCACGAAGAGGACACCCTCGGCGCCTGGGTCGAGCTCGGGCCGGTCGCTTCCCCCACCCGGCGACACCTCGACGATGTACTGGGAGAACGTCTCCGCGAAGCCTGAGAGCGGACGGGCGATGACCCAGAGCCGGGTCCGCTCCCAGAACGGCAGGTAGCTCGTGACGATGTCCGTCATCGTCCGGCGGGGCAGCACGGCATACGCCTCGGTGAACCGCGCACGGTCCGTCGTCAGCTCGGTCTGGCCGGGCAGGCCGCCGCGGGGCGCGTAGTAGCGGGGAGCTTGTCGGCTGGTCATGCCTGTCCTCTTCTCAGGAGCCGCCCTCGCGGCTGATCGTCGATGTCGATCGGTATGCCGTGCAGCCAGGTGCTGCGCACGACGCCGTGCAGCGTCGACCCGTCGTAGGCGGACAGGGGGTTCTTGTGCCGTAGCGCGGCCGCGTCGACGACCTGGGTCTCGTCCGGGGCGAAGACGCAGAAGTCGGCGTCCGCCCCCACCGCGATGCGCCCCTTGCGGTCCAGCTCGGCCTGCCGCGCCGGGCCTCGTGCCATCCACCGGACGACGTCGACCAGGGTGTGGCCGCGCTCTCGGGCCTGGGTCCAGACCGCCGGTAGCCCGACCTGCAGGGACGCGATCCCGCCCCACGCCGTTCCGAAGTCGCCGGTGTCGAGGTGCTTGAGGTCCGGCGTGCACGGTGAGTGGTCCGAGACGACGAGGTCGATGTCCCCTGCGTCGAGGCCGTCCCAGAGCTGCTCCCGGTTCCGCGCCTCGCGGATCGGCGGGCAGCACTTGAACTGCGTCGCGCCGTCAGGGATCTCCTCTGCCGCGAAGCTCAGGTAGTGGGGGCACGTCTCGACGCTCAGCCGCACCCCGTCACGTCGAGCCGAACGGATCATCGGGAGGGCATCAGAGCTGGAGAGGTGCAGCAGGTGCACCCGGGCGCGGGTCCATCTGGCCAGCTCGACCAGTCCCGCGATGGCGAGGTTCTCGGCGCCGCGGGGGCGCGAGGCGAGGAAGCCGGCATACGACTGGCCGTTCGGCGCGACCGCGTGGTCGATGGCGTGCCCGTCCTCCGCGTGCACGAGCATCAGGGCGTCGAACGACCCGGTCTCGCGCAGCGCTCGCTCTAGTGCGTCGGGCTCGAGGTGGGGGAACTCGTCGACCCCGCTGGGCAGGAGGAAGCACTTGAATCCGAACACGCCGGCCTCGTGCAGGGGGCGCAGGTCCTCGAGGTTGTCCGGCACCGCCCCGCCCCAGAAGCCCACGTCGACCCATGCCTGCTCCGCGGCGGCGGCGCGCTTGGTCTCGAGCGCCTCGACGGAGGTCGTCGGCGGGATGCTGTTGAGCGGCATGTCGATGATCGTCGTCACGCCGCCCTCGGCGGCGGCCTTGGTCGCCGACGCGAAGCCCTCCCACTGCGTGCGCCCGGGCTCGTTGACGTGCACGTGCGAGTCGACGAGACCCGGCAGGAGGACGACGTCCTCGTCGAGGTCGACGACCCGCTCGGCAGCGAGGTCGGCGTCGAACGCCTCGACGGCGACAATTCTTCCGTCGCGCACGACGACGCTGCGGGGCGCCTCGCCCTCGTCGGTGACGACCCGTCCGGCCCGCAGGAGCAGGTCGACGGTCATCGTCCGTCATCCTGTTGCGTCTCGGGGGCGGTCGCAGTGACGGGGTGGCCGGCTCCCGTGCCCTTCGGGTCGCCGAGGTGCTCGCGGGCGATGCGGGCACCGATCCGGGCCAGGAGCGGACCCGGTCTGGTGAAGAGCTCGACCCGGTCGTCGGAGAGGTCGGTGAGGGCGTATGCCGTGCCGATCCCGGCCGCGCGCAGGGCGCCGTCGCTCAGGAGGACCTGTCCGGCAACCGCAACCACGGGCACGCCGGCCGCTCGCGCCGCGGCGGCGACCCCGGCGGGGGCCTTGCCGTGCAGCGTCTGCTCATCGAGCGACCCCTCCCCGGTGACGACCAGATCGGCACCCTTCAGCTGGTCGTTGAACCCGGTGAGAGCGAAGATCAGGTCGACTCCCGGCTCGAGTCGGGCGCCGAGAACTGCCAGGGCGCCGAAGCCGACGCCCCCGGCAGCGCCGGCGCCGGGGTCGTCGCGATGGTCCTCGCCCGTGGTCTCGGCGACGAGGTCGGCCCACCGGCTCAGCGCCGCGTCGAGCAGCACGACCTGCTCCGTCGTCGAGCCCTTCTGTGGTCCGTACACCGCAGCCGCCCCCCGAGGGCCGAGGAGCGGGTTGTCGACGTCCGAGGCGACGACGAGCTGCGCGGTGGCCAGCCCTGGATGCAGACTTGTGAGGTCGAGGGAGACGGCTCCGGCGAGGGCTGCGCCGCCCGGCGCAACCGGCGCCCCGGTGGCGTCGAGGATGCGGGCTCCCAGGGCACAGGCCAGGCCGGCCCCGCCGTCGGTGCCGGCGCTGCCGCCGATGCCGAGAACGATGCGGCTGCAGCCGGCGTCGAGCGCCGCCCGGATGAGCTCTCCCGTCCCCCGGCTCGACGCCGTCAGCGGCGCCGGGCCGTTGGTCAGCTGCCCGAGCCCGGAGACGGCGGCGAGCTCGACCACCGCCTCGAGGCCGCGGCGCCCAAAGGCCGTCCTGACCGGCTCGCCCGTGGGCCCGGTGGCCACGACGTCGTGCCGGGTGAAGCCGGCTGCCACCGCGGCGGCGAGCGTGCCGTCGCCGCCGTCGGCCACCGGCACGCTGACGACCTCGACGTCGGGGCGGACATCGGCGATCCCGACAGCGAGGTGGCCGGCGACCTCGGTGGCCGTGAGGGTGCCCTTGAACTTGTCCGGAGCGAGGAGCACGCGGGTCATCGGGCCGCTTTCTGACGGGAGCTTTCTGACGGAGCACGGGCGGGTGGTCCGATCATGTCTGCCCTCAGTCGAGGTTCGCATACAACGCGGTGGGCGCGTCGGTGTGCGGCTCGGCGAGCTCCTCGAACTCGACGACCGCGTCGATCTCAACTCCCATCGACACGTTCGTGAGGCGTTCCAGGATGACCTCGACGACGACGGGCACCTGGTACCCCTGCGCGAGCGCCTTGGCCTTCTCGAGCGCGGGCAGGATCTCCTCCGGGTCGGTCACCCGGATCGCCTTGCAGCCCAGCCCTTCGGCCACCTGCACGTGGTCGACGCCGTAACCACCGACCTCCGGGGAGTTGATGTTCTCAAAGGACAGCTGGACGTGGGAGTCCATGTCGAAGGCCCGTTGTGACTGCCGGATGAGGCCGAGGTAGGCGTTGTTCACGAGGACGTGGATGTAGGGGATGTTGAACTGCGCCCCCACCGCCAGCTCCTCGATCATGAACTGGAAGTCGTAGTCGCCCGACAGCGCCACGACCCTGGACGTCGGGTCAGCTGTGGCGACACCCAGTGCCGCGGGCACCGTCCAGCCGAGCGGACCGGCCTGGCCGGCGTTGACCCAGTGGCGCGGCTTGAACACGTGCAGCAGCTGGGCCGCCTGGATCTGCGAGAGGCCGATCGTGCTGACGTAGCGAGTGTCCCTTCCGAAGGCGGTGTTCATCTCCTGGTAGACCCGCTGCGGCTTGATCGGGACGTTGTCGAAGTTCGTCTTGCGCAACATCGTCCGCTTTCGGTCTTGGCAGGCCTCGGCCCAGGTCGAGCGGTCAGCGAGCGTGCCCGCCTGCTGACGTCTTCGCGCCTCCTGGACGAGCAGATGCAGCGCCGCCTTCGCGTCGGACACGATGCTGTAGTCAGGAGCGAAGACCCGGCCGATCTGGGTCGGCTCGATGTCGACGTGGACGAACGTCCGTCCCTTCGTGTACGTCTCGATCCCTCCGGTGTGGCGGTTGGCCCACCGGTTGCCTATCCCGAGGACGAAGTCGGACTCGAGCATCGTGGCGTTGCCGTAGCGGTGCGAGGTCTGGAGACCGACCATCCCGGCGTTGAGCTGGTGGTCGTCGGGGATCGAGCCCCAGGCCATGAGCGTGGGAACGACCGGCACCCCGGTGAGCTCCGCCAGCTCGACGAGCAGCTCACAGGCGTCCGCGTTGACGACCCCGCCGCCCGCGACGAGCAACGGGCGCTCCGCGCGCTCCAGAAGGTCGAGCGCCTTGGCGACCTGGGCGGGCGTCGCGAACGGCTTGTAGACCGGCAGCGGCTCGTAGGTCTCGAGGTCAAACTCGATCTCGGCCTGCTGCACGTCGATCGGCAGGTCGATGAGGACCGGCCCCGGACGACCCGAGCGCATGAGGTGGAACGCCTGCGCGAAGGTGCCCGGCACCTGCGCCGGCTCGAGAACGGTGACCGCCATCTTGGTCAGGGGACGGGCGATCGAGGCGATGTCGACGGCCTGGAAGTCCTCCTTGTGCAGCTTGGCGACGGGAGCCTGTCCGGTGATGCACAGGATGGGGACCGAGTCCGCGCTCGCCGAGTAGAGCCCGGTGATCATGTCGGTGCCGGCGGGGCCGCTCGTGCCGATGCAGACCCCGATGTTTCCGGCGGCGGCGCGGGTGTAGCCTTCGGCCATGTGCGAGGCACCTTCGACGTGCCGGGCGAGGATGTGGGTGAGCCCGCCGTTCGTCTCCATCGCCTTATAGAACGGGTTGATCGCCGCACCGGGGAGACCGAAAAGGTGGGTCACCCCTTCCTTCTTGAGGATCTCCACCGCCGCCTGGGCCGCAGTCATTCGAGTCATGGTTCCTTCTCCTGGTGGGTCAGTGCTTCTCGCGGTGGTCCCGGCAAGGCGGGCTGGTCGCCGGTCAGGTCATGCGGTCGGGCGGCCGGAGAGCCGCTCGACGCCGCGCAGCAAGGCCGAGTGGTCGAGCCCGCCGTCCCCCTGCGCTCGGGCTGAGGCCATGAGCTGCGCGAGGAGCGCGCCGAGCGGGATGACGACACCGGCCTCCCGGGCAGCAGAGGTGACGATGCCGAGGTCCTTGTGGTGCAGGTCGATCCGAAAGCCGGGCTCGAAGCTGCGCGAGAGCATCTTCGACTTCTTCTGCTCGAGGACCGCGGAGCCGGCCAACCCGCCGCCGAGCACCTCGAGCGCCGCCTCGGTGTCTACGCCGTGCGCCTCGAGGAAGACGAGGGCCTCCGCGAGCGCCTGGATGTTCGCCGCGACGAGCAGCTGGTTGGCCGCCTTGACCGTCTGCCCCGATCCGCTCGGGCCGACGTGGACGACGGTCTTCCCGACGGTGTCGAAGATGGGCCTCGCCTCGTCGAAGTCGGCCGCCTCACCACCGACCATGATCGACAGCGCGGCGTTCTTCGCACCGGCCTCGCCGCCGGACACCGGGGCGTCGAGGTAGCGGTAACCCTTCTCCCTGGCCGCATCCGCCAGTGCGACGGTGACGTCCGGCCGAATGCTCGAGAAGTCGATGACGAGAGTGTCGGGCCGGGCGTTCCCGAACACCGGGTCGGGCCCGGACAGCACGGTCTCGACGTCGGGCGAGTCCG